>Ga0209167_10000079_pt1 | contig 104755 bp, 93 predicted proteins | sample Coa_R1_9_FD_187154 | JGI IMG/M metagenome (GOLD analysis project Ga0209167, IMG submission 187154) | Surface soil microbial communities from Centralia Pennsylvania, which are recovering from an underground coalmine fire - Coalmine... | ecosystem: Environmental > Terrestrial > Soil >... | reverse complement strand
CCTATAGCAATGTCCACGATTTGCTTGGCTAACTGGTTTGGATCACGCGGGCGTTTCGCCATGCCCTAAGTATGCCACGGCATTCGACGATAGCAAGATGGCCTAGCGGTCAAACTGAGACACGACCAACGGGGAAAATGCGCAGGCGCGATGCCAAGCAGGCCGCTCTAGCTGCCGCGATTCTTCTCTCGTAAGGACATGTTGAATGTGATTCCGAGGGCATTGACGTTGCCAGGAAGCGAACCGTGCCATTGCCCGAGGTAGTAAACCTGAATCGTGAGATTGCGACGAAGAGGGTGGCCGGCGCCGGCTGCGAAGCGGGCTTCATGCCAGGTATTCTTGGAGGCGTCATAAAAGAATTCATAACTTGCGAAAGCGGCAAGGTTCCAAGGCGCGGGATGATCGATCTCGATTCGGTTGCGATACCGCCAAGCAAGATTTCCCTGCATGGAGCGAGCTTCGCCGCGGTTGCGGTCTGCGAGCTTCCAACATTTTAGGCTCACCGAGGGAGTGATTTCGGGCGAAAAGCGATTCTCTTCCTGCAACACCATCGGCATTTTTGTGCCGACATAATAGTCGTAATGGGGAAAGAGCGTGATTTGGAATTTGGCAGGGCCGAATTCGCGTTCGCGCGACGCAAGGGAGAAACCGGCGCCGATGCGGACAAGATAGTAGGCGTCGAAACCCTTCCGAACACCTAAGCCAATGGCAAGCGCATCTCGTTTCGAGAGCCCCACCGTGGCAAGATCGTCGTTCCAGATTTGAGTGTCCTGGCTTGCAAACTGCGTCTGCGCGGGCGCGGCGCTCGCCGTGACCGTGAGCATGGCAACGATAAGCAATAAACCTTTGGCAGCGCTGATAAGGACTTTCCTGCTTCGACTCCGCGCGCATTTGCGCGAAAGCTCACCGATTTTATTTTCAATGGGAGTCAACCCGCCGATTATCTCGTGATTCAGGCGAGTTGCGGGCGCTTAGTGTGCCAGTCGGTGTACAACTGTAAAAGATTGGCGGCGATGAGCGCTTTTTAGAAGTGAGCGGCGACAACCGCGGGCTGCTCGACAATGCACTTCTCCTTGGCGCGAAGCTCCAAGCGCATGAACTGTGCCATGCCAGTTCATTTGACGTGGTGCGCGTTGCAAATCCGTAAAAGCGCTGCAAAGGCATGATTTGGGACGGCCTCGGGGGTCTGCGCGCATATCGCGCGGATGGTGATGCGCGTCACTGCTTATTTTTGTGGACCGGGCCAGATTGAAGCTGATGAACCGGCTGAGGTGTCGCTCATTGGAGGTAGCGAAATGAAAAAGAGAATGGCAAAGAAGATAACGCACAAAGGTAAAACCAAGAGGGCTCATCCGAAGAGAAAAACTGCAAACAAACAGGGCCAGAACCTTCAGCCCGCAAACTACTTACTCGAATAACACCCCGAACTGTGAAGGAAAAAGGCGAGGGGCTGATGCGGCACGGAGGAACGGATTTACATCGAAGCATTCAGTAAAGGAGGGGGTCATGAAAGTTTCAGAACTTATGGTAAGGACGGCGGCGAGTTGTAGCGCCGACATGAGCTTGGGCGAGGCGGTCGAGATTATGTGGAACCGCGACTGCGGGATTCTTCCCATTGTGAATGCGGAGTCGAAGGTGACCGGCGTAATTACGGATCGCGACATTGCAGTTGCTTTGGGAACGCGGAATCGCCTGCCCGGAGAAATCACGGTCAAGGAAGTGGCCAGCCCGCATCTCTATTGCTGCAAGCCGGAAGATGAAGTGCATTCGGCGTTGCACACCATGGCCAGTACAAAAGTGCGCCGTTTGCCGGTGGTCAATAAGGCAGGCAAGCTGGAAGGCATCCTTTCGATGGACGACGTGGTTTCGCATTCCGAAGCGAATCGGGGCAGCGATATTTCCGCTGAAAGGGTGGTGAATGCCCTCAAGGCAGTTTACTCATCGCATCTGCCGAAGCGAATGCCGGGCAAGGTCATAGCTGCCTGATGACCAGGCCGGGCCTCCTTATGCAATGCAACAGGGGCTCGGCCTTAGAACCATGAATGACGCGCTCACAATGTACGGAGGCGGCGGGTAGCGTCCTTCAGCGACTGGCGGCTGGCAAAGAAATCGCTCCATGGATCGGAGCGCTTAAGGCGTTTTGCAAAATTTCCGAGATTGAAACTGGACGGAATTAGCGTTGGTTTCACTTCCGACCAGTCGAGCGGCGTGGAAACCGGCGCTTTTTCGCGGCGGCGCACGGAATATGGCGCAACGACCGTCTGCCCAAAGCCATTGCGAAAGGGATCGAGGTAGACGCGACCGCGCCGCGCGGAGATTGAATGTTCCACGGTAAGTTCGGCGGGATGCGCCGCTGCCACGCGCTGCACCACCGCTTCGGCGAACGAAAGAACCTCTGCAGCATCCGGGCCGGTGCGAATGGACACGAACACGTGCATTCCACGGCTGCCCGAAGTTTTTGCGAATGACGCGAGCTTCAAAGCATCCAGCGCTTCCTTCATGCGCAGGCCAGCGCGCGCCGCATCGGCGAACTTTCCGGACTCTGGATCCAAATCGAAGCACACCCAATCCGGCTGACGTGGCGCATGCGAGCGGCTTGCCATGACGTGCACGGCAATGCATCCAAGATTTACCAGCGCAAGCTGCGTGGCGAGTGAGCCGCCAACCACGTAGTTGGTGGATTTTCGCTTGCCTTGCACGTTTTGAATGCGTTTTGCCGGCGTATTCGGCAGCACACCACGAGGCATTTCCTTCTGATAGAAGCATTCGCCCTTCATTCCGTCAGGGCAGCGTTCGAGCGTCAGCATGTGGTCTTTCACATAGGGCTGAAGCTTTGGAAAAACGGCAGCGTAGAACTCGATAAGGTCGAGCTTGGTGTAGCCTTCATCAGGCCAGAAGATTTTGTCTGGATGAGAAACCGAAATGGGTAATTTGGTTTTTGATGAAGGCATGGATTTCGCAGTCATCACGCGCTGACCTCCGGCAAGGAAACTTCTTTGGCTGGCTTGTCGTCGCGCAAACCGAGGAAGACGGGCTGCCGTAACTTTCGATCCGCGGTCAACTCTTGATAGGAAATTTGCGCCACCAGCTGCGGAGCCAAAAATGTGACATTCCGCTCTCGAGGAGGGTCGACCAACGCGCTCTTTGTTCTTATCAGCGGCTGAAATTTCTTGTGCAACGTGGCAAGCCTTTGCTCGTCGAATCCTGTCCCCACTTTGCCCACATAATGCAACTTGCCGCGTTCGTACGCGCCAAGCAGCAGCGCGCCGAAATACTTTCGCGACCCTTCCGGCGCGGTAAAACCAGCAATCACGAATTCGTCCTCCTGATGAGCTTTGACCTTCAGCCAGAATTTCGAGCGCTTTTGAACATAGTGGGAAGAAAGATCTTTGGCCACGAGGCCTTCGTAACCTCGGCGCTTGGCGACGTTGTAAGCGTCGAGGCCATTTTCGGCAAGTTTGCGCGAGAGCAACAAAACGCCCTTGGACGGAACAATTTGCTCGAGAATTTGGCGGCGCTCGCCAAGCGACCTGTTGCGCAAATCCTTGCCGTCGCAATAAAGGCAATCAAAAACCGCAAACGCAGGCTCGCCCTTGCTTTGCTGCAGCAGTTGAAAGCGCGAAACGCGGCCGCGGTCGAACACCACTACTTCCCCGTCGAGGAGCAGCGTGGCGGGCCGAAGCTTCGCGATGGCTGCGGCAATCTTTGGAAATCTGGCGGTGTGGTCTTTGCCGTTTCGCGAAAGCAACTGCACACGCGCGTCTTCTTTGTAGGCAAGCAGGCGAACACCGTCGTATTTCTCTTCGTACACCCAGCCGGGCTTATGAAAGGGCTTCGGCACAAGCGTGGCGAGCATAGGTTGAACGCGAAATGGAATTCGATGGCTCATTGCCGAGCGGCAGAAAATGGAGCTTCCAACTCCAACTCTAAATCATGAACGCTTGCGACGGCGGCGCGATGGTGTACTCGAAGCGGTTTTCTTGGAAGCAGCACGCGCCGTTTTCCTCGGGAGTGGATCGCCGGTGGCCGCTTGCTGCACATCTCCATTTCCTTCGCGCGCAATATCGGCAAGCAGGCGATGGCTCAATGCGGAATACGGCTGGTCCTGCGCGACGTCGCGCGGCGAAGCGTATTTGTCGCGATGCTTTATCAGCAGCCAGGCGGAGCGGCTCGATCCTCCTCCGTAACCTCTCGTGCGCACCAGCACCCAAGAGCCGCGCAATTTTTTGCCGTGAAGGGTGAACTTCAAATCGCCTTTCTGCAATGCCGCTTCGGGATCAGGACTTTCCGGCTCCCACGTTCCTTCGTCCCATACCATCACGGTGCCCGCTCCGTATTCTCCTTCCGGAATTACGCCTTCGAATTTTGCATAGTCAAGCGGATGATCCTCCACTTGCATGGCCAGGCGCTTGGTCGCGGGATCGAGCGATGGTCCTTTCGGCACCGCCCAGGAAAGAAGCGCGCCATTCCATTCGAGCCGAAAGTCGTAGTGCAAATGAGATGCGCGATGCTTCTGAATTACATAAGCCAGCGATGCGATTTTCTTCCTGGCAGGCGCGCGGGCTCCCGAAGGCTCGGGCGTCACTCTGAAATCGCGCTTTTTGCGATATTCCTTTAGCGGCACTGGCTAACATCCCTTCGAACAAACTACGCGCGGCAGGCGCGCTCTTATTATTTTAAGCCAGGCAGCTTGCGCCGAATGCGAGAAATTGAATGACGGTTGAATCCAGCCTTCGAGAGTCCTTTGCGCTCACTGTGCCAGAGTGAAGTCAACCACGACGCGAAATTCCACGGGTACGGGCTCGCCATTAAGCAGCGCCGGCTCGTATCTCCGCTGTTTCAGCGGAGCATCCAGAACAGAGGCACGAGGCCCAGCGCCGCGAATGCCAGCAGCAGGCCAAAGCTTTGTCTGCCGGTTTTGCGGTCCGCGAATCCAAGGGCATAGAACGCTTTTACCGCGTTGTTGCTGGCCGTAGCGATAAGAATTGCGGCCGCCGCCACCGCCAGGGATGAGAGCGTGCCTGCTGATTGCGTCAAACTCAAGACAAATGGGTCAACGTCCGAAAATCCCATGATGGCTGCAAGGCCGAACACGCCGCCGCGGCCCAAGTGGGTCAGGGCCAATTCCGTGAGAACAAGCATGGCAATGAAAATGCCGCCGAATAGAAAAGCCATCCAAAGCTCGAGCGGATTCCGCGGCAGGATTGCTTTGCTTTCTTCCTTGGCTTGGCCATCGGAGCGCCGCGTCCACAGCCATCCGGCGGCCAGGCCAATGGCCGCGAGCAGGAGCAGTGGGACAGCAATTCTCGTTAAAAGCGGCTGGTTGAAAATCCCGATCAAAACGGCAAGGCGAAGGTACATTACGCCGGAGGCCATCAGGATCGCTCCGGAAAAAAGCTGCGGCGAGCCCGCGGACTCCCTGGCGCGCTTGGAAAGCACCACCGTGGCTATCGTGGAGGAATACGCTCCTCCCAAGAGGGCGGAAAGAATCATTCCACGCTTGCCCTTTGTGAGGAGCAACAGTAGATAGCTCCCATAGGAAAGCGCGCTGACGGCCACCACCACCAGCCACGTCTTGAAAAGGTTTATTTTGTACGGGCCCAAGTCCTGGTTGGGGACAATCGGCAGAATCACGACCGTCAAGAAGAGGAATTTTGTGAAGGTGAAAATCTCTTGAGCAGGTATGCGGCGGGAGAGCCCTTCGAGAAACAGCTTGAGCTCCAGGAGCAACACGCTCAAAACGGCAAGCGTGGCAGCAATCCAGAAATGCCCCTGCGAGACTAAAGCGCCAACAACGTACGTCGTCAGGCCGGAGAATTCCGTGGTAACGCCGACAGCTTCGCCGCTTTGCAGCTTGTGCTGATAGGAGAGCCAGAGAAAAGAAGCCACCACCGCAAAACCTATGGTTAACGGCCACAATTGCGCTCCGGAAAGCAGCGCCATAGCATAGCCGAGCAGGCCGATCAGCGGATAGGTTCGAATCCCGCCAAATACATATTTGTCGACGGACGCTTTGTGTTCTTCGCGCTCGAGCCCGATCAGAAAAGAGAGAAACAGAGCGAGAATGATCTTCGTTGCATCCGGCGGCAGAATTTGCGGCGTGTTGGCAACCAAGACGAACATAGATTCCTTTGCTGAATTGGAACTGCGGCTCCCATTTATATCCAACCGGAGCCAGATTTGACATGCGTCATATCACAAGAAGACGCGACTTGCATCACATTGTAATTTCGCTGGCAGGCGATGCCCTTTCCTGACCGACCTAATGGCGCCGGCAGCAAGGAAATCCCTGAAAAGCGCTAAAAAAATTGCAGTGCGTATAGAGTTTTTACCGCGCTGTAGAAATTGTTCCTAGAATTTTTCCGCTGGAGACCGCTGCCGGTCAAACCGGCACCAACTGATGCTCTTTGAATCGGCACATTTTTCAGACTATTCCTAAATTGTCCGATAAGGCAAATCTGCGCAGCCACCTTACAGATTAGTCTGTAGAGGTAAGAGATTAGTCTGTAGACAGCAAAATGCACAGAAAGATGATGACCTTACTGGGTACCTTCCGATTGTTCCAAACAGTCAAATTTGCTCCGAGCAAACGAAATCATGGATCTGCTTTGTTGTTCAAGGTTTACGCGGGCGCTGCGGTGCGATGGAGCGTGCCTCTATTTGGCAGTGTATTTGCTCTTAGGTTCTGTGAGAATTCTTGTCGGTAGCAGCCCTGTCGACAGAATTCCTTGGAGAGGCTAACCATGGTAAGACTTATCTTCAAATCAGGCCTTGCTGTCGCCTGTCTGTTCGCGATTTCCGTGTTCGTGCCGAGAGCTAATGCCGGGTCCGTTGATTTCTCATGTGGAGCGAACCCGTGCACGGGAACTGTAACGGGCAGCACTAGCACAGGCTTCACCACCACCGGTATCGGGTTGCAAAGCAGTTTCGACGGTACCGACATGTTCACCGCCACGTTCACGACCAATAGTTCAGGCACAGGCTCCATCTCCATCAGCGACGCCGACGGAGATTCTGTCTCCGGTAATATCGTCGCGACCACAACAAGCACCTTCGGCGATGACGAGACTCTGACGTTCGATGTCAATTGGACGACATTGTCGTCAAGCGTTCAAGCTGCGCTTGGTGGCAGCTCGGGTATCGGGGAGTCGACTGTGGAGTTTTCGATCAGCAGCAACGGCGTCAATAGTGCTGACCTCCACATCGGAACCACGGGTTCCGGTGGGCATCCTCCGGTTCCTGAACCGTCGACACTCGTTCTTCTTGGCACCGGTCTGCTCGGAGTCGGTTTCGCGGTCCGGCGCTTCAGCCTGGCCTAGTCGGCTGAGTCCGCCGCGTTCTGGTCGAATTAACCTCATCCCTCCGCTGTGCCTTAACGGGCTTGGCGGAGGTTCTTTTTTTGGAGAGAAGATAAGGCTGGGGTGGTGCTGCTGTCGCGCCTTGATTCAAAAACTGACGGGCATTAAGAATTCAACGGGCAGCCTGCCAGCCTTAATCCACTTGATCGACGTCCCACGCATTTCCATTTGAGGTAGCAACCGGGAGCCAGGCCGCTTCCGCGCGCCAGGCGTGCGCACTTTTGCGCAGATGTTTGTTTTTGGAAGGTCTGCCGCTTTTGCCATTTTTGCATCCGAAGACTCACAAAGAGCGCGGCGCGAGTCACACGCATTCCTAAATTTGTAGTATCCCACCGATACCTGTACCTTTTTCCCTTCCTACCTGTACCTTTTCGCCGTTGACGTACCCCGATGCGATGTTACTATCGCCGCCTTCCAGCCCTCACGTGTGCGGTTTTCAGGCGAGATCTGCCAGTCCAACAATTACTTGCGATGGCGCCGCTTGTGTCGCTCTCTCAGGTTCTCTAGTTCTGCTGGTCGTCGCGAAGTCTTCGGCGGCCTGGCGCGCGTTCGTCCGCACATGAAATCTATCTAAGGGAGATTCGAGAGGATGAAGAGGAATGCCCGTGTTGACCCCCGTCGTGTTTTGGCAATCGGTGTGCTGACTTTTTGTGCGTTGGCGTTGGCGGTTGTATTCAACGGCTCACTTTTGGCGCAAAATTCAACAAATCAATTACCTCCTCAAGCCTCCGCTCAGGCCCAGGTCCACGCGGCCGTTCACTTCGATGTTTCGTTGCCCTTGGGAGAAATGCCTCTGGAAGTTCCGTCTGGGCAAGGCCCCCGGCTCATGCATGAGGAGCGCATCCCAAAGCCGAAGAAGGTCATACCCCCCGGCGTGCCATTCGCCGATTCCGCGCTGCAGACGAGCGCCGAGCCATTGGTCGCCGCCACGAAGATCATGAGCATAGAAAGCCTCAGCCTGGCTGGCACTAGTGTCAGTTGCCAAGGCTCGGCCCCGCCAGATGACAACTTGGCAGTTGGCACAACGCAAATCGTGCAGTGGGTCAACACTTGCTACTCGGTCTTCGATAAAGCTACGGGCGCGGTCATGGCCGGACCCTTTCCTGGCAATCATTTCTGGAATGGATTCGGCGGCCCGTGTCAAAACGATAACAGCGGCGATCCAATCATTCTGTATGACAAAACGGCGAATCGCTGGATCGCCGCTCAGAACACTTTCACTTCCCCGTACATGACCTGCGTCGCCGTGTCGGTCACCTCAGACGCGACCGGCAGGTATTACCGTTATGCCTTCCCACAGAACGCGGGCAATCCGGATTACCCGAAATGGGGCGTCTGGCGCGACGGCTACTATCAAAGCAACAACATCTTCGGCGGAAAGCTCGGTTTTGCCGCCGAGGCTTGCGCTTACGATCGCACCAAGATGCTCGCCGGCAACTCGACCGCGAAACAGATCTGTTTTCTCGCGCCGACCAGTTGGGATGATAGCTTGTTGCCAGCGGACATTGACTCGCCGAATTATCTTCCGCCTGCCGGCCAACCGGAAATGTATCTTGGCAGCATCGACAATGGATCGACTTCGAGAATCATTTACGAGTATCTCTTTCATGCTAATTTCAGCACTCCGAGCCTATCAACCTTCACGGGGTTCAGCGGCATGATGCCAATCTGGGTGCCGGCATTTGAGCTCTCGTGCAGCGGCCTGGGAGACTATGATTGCGTCCCCCAGAAGGGAACGAGTTACAAGTTGGACTCTCTCGGCGATCGGCTGATGTATCGGCTCGCTTATCGCAATTTCGGCAGCCATCAGACGTGGGTTGCCATGCATGATGTAACCGGCCCCGGCGGCCATATCGCGGAACGCTGGTATGAGTTTCGCGCTTCGGAAACCTCGACCAGACCAAGCGTGTACCAGTCCGGCACTTACGCAGGTCCTGTAGGGGACACAAACAATCGTTGGATGGGTTCGATCGCCATGGACAAAGTCGGAGACATTGCCCTCGGTTTCAGTATTTCCGGCACAGGGATGTATCCGTCAATCCATTACACCGGTCGCCAGCCTAGCGCACCGTTGGGCGTGATGGGAGCCGAGGACGTCATTTTTAATGGCGGAGGTTCGCAAACCGGCACGCAGGACCGCTGGGGAGACTATACCAGCATGGCGCTCGATCCCAACGGTTGCACTTTCTGGTATACGAACGAGTATTACCTGTCGACCTCGTCGTTCAACTGGCGCACGAGAATCAGCTCCATCCGATTCCCGAACTGCCAGTAGCAGTAGCTGCGGCGCAGTGAGTCATTTGGCGTCCAGCGCGTTCTCTCGAACAGGACCTGGAGGAGAGACGCGCTGGATCGCTCAGATGCATTCCAGCATCTCGATTACGCGGCGGTATTGTCATCACCAGGGCTGAAGCTACCGAGCGCGCTTTCAGCCACTACAATTTTCACTGCAGTCAGGAAACGCCTCAACTCGCGTCCAGCGAGCCAGTTGCCCGCAGCTCCCTACGGCGGAAACAAGATAGGTGGTGAGCCGCCCAGGACTCGAACCTGGAACCCGCTGATTACTCCAGAAACCATACATAGCTGATTCGTTTAGCCTTTTTCTCGTGCATGCATCACGGAATAGCAGGGTGTTTGGGAGGGTTCTGCTCCCAGGTTGCTCTCAAGTTTGAACCTGTAAACTGAACCTTAAACCGCCAGCGTTTTCACGATCTTCGCGCGAGCGCGATGGTGGGTGGGATTTGCACCCTCTCCAGTCGTTGAGGCGGCGTAAGTTGCTGATTTTTCGTTCCGCTGAACGCGATAAAACCGCAGGTTCCGCATCCGCGAGGTACAAAACGGGTACGTCAAGCGCCGCAGGCATTATGAACTCTTGCGCGTCGGCGGCGACGATCGCGCGTCGCGGCGACGAGCATCGGCGAGATAATGGCGCGACGGGGGTGCGCTCTCATGTCTGACATCGCTCCGGAAATCAAAGTAGTTCTCACCGCAGAAGACCAGGGCGTAGCCGCGGCCGTTCGCCAGCTTGGTGACGAGCTCAAGAACCTGAAAACGCACGAGGCCACTGCTGCCTCGGGTGCGATCACTCTCCGCGACGCTTTCCGCAGCTTGGTTGGGGCCCTTAGCCTTTACAGCGCAATCAATTTCGGCAAGAAAATTCTCGATGACGGCGTGGCGATCGGAAACTTGGCCCGCATCATTGGCGTTTCCAGCAGCACGGTTTCCGTCTTCAAACACGTTTCCGAAGAGACGGGCGTGTCGTGGGAGCGCATCGGCCGCAGCCTGGCCATGGGCGCGCGGCGCATCACCGAATTCCTGGGCGGCGAGGCGCAAGCAGCGGAGGGAATGAAGCTTCTCGGCCTCACCGCCAAGGACTTTGGTGGACTGAACGCTGACCAGAAGCTCTCGCTGATGGTGCAAGCGCTCGGCCGCTTGCCCGACGGATTCAACAAAGCGGCTGCGGCGCAAATTCTTTTCAGCCGCGGCGGCAGGGACATGGTTGTGGTGGCGAACGCCATCGCGAGGCAGGGCTTCGGAGCCATCGAGGACGAGCTGCGGCGAATGGGCGTCCTTATGGACGATGATTTTACGAACAAGGCCGCAGTGGCGCAGGCGTCGCTTCACACGACCGAGGACCTGGCGCGCGGCTTGGCCGTGGAATTTGAAAGCGGGCTGCTTCCCGCGATCAGCGATGTTGGTGAAGGCCTCCTGAAAACTTACGCGAGCACGGACCAAGCTTCCAACGGTTTTGTGCTGCTAGGCATGGGCGCGGGCGCCACAATTAAGCTGCTGATCGTCGGATTCAACGAGGTTTGGGAAATTGTAAAAAGCGGCGGAGACGTCGTGGAGCTCGTCGGCGGCATCATCGTCGATACCTTCGAGACGGCCGCAGCAGCGATAGTGGCCGCAGCGGACGCAGCCAACGGCGAATTCGTTAAGGCCATCAACGATATACGCTTCGCCGGCGAAGAGTGGCGGAACGACTTCGCGCGCTTCGGGGCGCAGATCGCCGAGAACAATCGCGCGAACAAGGAGCTGACCGAGAATCTCTTCCCTGACGCTTCTAAGGCCAAATCCTTCCACGACGCCCTTTTTGGCACGCCCGAGGGCAACAAGAAGCGCGCCGAAGAGATGATTCACGAATTGGCGCTCGACCAGGCTCGCGCCGGCGCCGAAAAAGTTCCGAGCCTTCTGACTGGCCGCGGCGCACGAGGCGAGAGCGCACCGCCGGAAGCGGCGGCGAGAGCGCAGCTCGCGCTGCAGCTCAAACAAGCGCAGGACGCGCTCTCGATCGACAAGGCAATGGCCGAGCAGCGCGCGGCCGTCGAAAAAGGCGAATACGAGCGCGGGCTCGTTTCCATCGCGCAGTATTACACCGATCGCCGCGCGGCGATTGCGGAAGGCACGCGCAAGGAAATTGCGACCATCACCGCGGAGCGCGACCAGGTGCAAGCGGCGGCGAATCTGGCCGGCGAGCGCGCCATCTCCGCGCGATCGGACATGCGCGCGGCATCAACGCCGGCGGAACGGCAGCGCCTGGCGGCCGAGGCGGACCGTTACGCTGCGGAGCAGTTGACGAACCTCGCGCGCGTCGATGAGCTGAACACGCGCATCAGCGAGCAGGAAATTGCCTCGCGCACGCAAATCGCGGAGATGGATAACGCGCAATTCCGCGCCGAGGCGGAGCAGAAACAGAAGCTGCTCGAAATGGAGAAGCGCATCGCGCTCGCGAGCGAAACGGATCTGCGCAACAAACAGCAGGCCACCGACCAGGCGCAGCGCCAGCTCGAAATCGACCGCGACGCCATCACCGCGAGCGACGGCTCGCAGACGGCGCGCGAACGCGCCTATCTTTCGCTGCTGCGGCAGGAAATGCCGCTGCTCGAACAGAAAGCCCGGGCGGAGCTGCTCGCGGCGCAGGCCTCCGGAGATACGCAGGCGATCCAGCGCGCGCAGCAAACGCTGCAGCAGATTCGCCAGCTCGACGTGGCCATCACCGAGCTCGGCAATCATTGGAAGCAGACGCTGAATGTCTCGATGACTAATTCCTTTCAGGGAATCGTCACCGCGCTCACGAACGGCTCGCGCGACATCGGGCAGAACTTTCAGCAGATGGAAGTGAGCGTGATTCGCTCGCTCGAAGCCATTGCCGTGCAAATGCTGGCGAACGCCCTGACGCAAAAGGCGCTCGCCGAAGGGACCAAGCTCGATGACGCGAAAACGGCCGCGGCGAACGTTTACGCGCAAGTGTCCGCGATTCCGGTGATCGGCTGGATCCTCGCGCCGGCGGCCGCGGCGGCGGCATTCGCGACGGTGCTGGCCTTCGCCGAGGGCGGTCCGGTGAGCGGTGAGCGCGGAGTGGACCGCGTTCCAGCGATGCTGACGCACGGCGAATACGTGATCAACGCTGACGCGGCGAGATCCTTCGGGGCGAGCAACCTCGATGCGATCAATGCGCGGAAGTTCGACTTTGCCGCGGCCGTGCCGCACGAAATGGCCAGCCTGCACGATTTTTCGCGGCCCAGCTTCGAGCTGCCGGCATCGCTGGGTGCATCCGCTCACGTCCACAATGTGCGCTCCGAGATTCATTTGCACCATAACGGCCCGGACGCCCTCGAAGTGCTGCGCGCGCAGCTCGTTCCTGAGCTTAAGATGGCGATTCGCGCCGGTGCGCTGGAAGGAATCGAAACGTGAGCGAGCAGGGACCGGAAGAGGAAAAATTTCTCAAACTCGACGGGCGCGAATTCAGCGTATTTTTCAAAGCTTCGACCAGCGCCGCGCAGGACGCGTACGTTCTCGGCCATCTGCGCGCCTCCGGCGCAATTCAGGTTCTCGCCGATCTCAACGTGCCTGCCGAGCGAGTGGCCGACGAGATGCTCACCCGCATCATGGTCGGCGGCGAAACGTTCCACGTTCTCGCAGGATGCCTCACCGAAAAAGACAAAAAGTGGTCGCGCAAGGAAGCGGACCGCAACGCTGCGGCGTTTGCCGAGCTTACGGACGCGACGGACAGGGCTACGATTCAAGGAGCGATGATTGGGTTGGCGCGCGGGTTTTTCGCGACTGGCAAGGTGTTTCGAGCTGGAGAGCCGCCAGCTACTGTTTCATAAAAAAATCTTTGCGCGCGAGAGGACTTTTCTGTGAAAGTGCGGCTTACGCGTTCGACCTTGATCGAAGGCAGCCATCATGCGAAGGGCGAGGTTCTCGAATTGCCCGACGAGGTCGCGAAGGACTTGGTTGGATGGCTGTCCGCCGAGTACGTCGCGGAGAATGACGCGGCCGAAAACAAAACGGAGGACCGACAATGAATGAAGCAGAAGCGCTTTTGCGGCGAGCCGAAGCTGCAGGTTTTGACGTGAAGTGCGAATCCGGCCTGGTGATGGCGGCATCGCCGGCATCGGGAGATCCTAGAATCCTCCAAGAGCTCGCTGAGCGGGTGAGCGAGATCCGCGTGCTCTTGCTCGACCGCGCGGCCGCGACGCGCCGATCGCGCCTTCGAGAAAATATCGTCGGCTGCGCCGCCTTTATGCGCGAGAATCTGCAGGCCGGCATTGTTCGAGACTGCGACGCGGCCGGGACGCTGCAGGTCAAGGTTCGATTCTCAGAAACGGGAGCGGCTTCGCTGGAGTGGAAGAGTGATCAAGTGATCTTAATTTCGGCGGCGGCAAACGCGCGCCCCGGCAAAATCGCGCGGTCACGCACCGCGAGCGAGCGGTTGCTGTTTTTGATGAGGAGGTGCGAGGAACTCGGCGCCCGGCTGTGGGGTGAAAACGATTTTGTTTTTTTCGGTTGGCCCGGGCAGGATCCCACGAGAATTCCGGAGCTGCTCGCCGCCGCGATCGAGGAAATGGGCATCTGGGCCGCACGATCCGGACGCGTGGGCGGGACGGCCGCAGAAGCGATCTGCGACGAGTTCGCCGAATTTGCCGGCGGCGACCCAAAAATGATTCACTCGTACGCGTTTCAGCGATACTCCGCAACGCACCGAGCACTAGCCGCGCGGCTTCTTCAGCTCGGGAAAAAACTGACCGAACTTCGCCGGGTCCTCCTGGGCGACGGGGACGAGGTCAAAAGGATCGATGATACCGACCCATTTGCGCGCGACGGCCTGGCCGGCAGCCAAGCGGTGCTAGCGGACTTCGGGACCATTGTCACCATCGAAGGGAGGGATGACCAAGGGTTCTTGATCGTGTCGAATGAGTTTCGCCGGCGACGCATCCCCCCTGGAGAGCTGCTCGTGCTGATCCCCGACGCAAAGCCTGCGCCGCGACGGTCATTTCTTTCGCGCTAGGGCCCCGTCTCGCGCCTTCGACTTGCGCGCCAGTGCTACCATGCGACCGGGGCCGGCTGAAGCTGGCGCAAACGGCGATGCGGGACAGGCAGGAAAAAAATCCGCAGAGAGGTCGGCCCAGTCATCCGCGAATGCGCGCTAAAGATGCCAGCGCTCGCGCTGGCGTGGCCCACGGCGAAACGCCAGGACGCGACAGGCACTTCCCCCGAGGCAATTCGGGGGAAAAAGGAGGCCGGAAGGCCCCAGGGAACAGAATCCCCCGCCGCACATTACCCGCAGGCAGCACAAAATGTGGAAAAGTGCGCTCTCTTTACGTTTCAATGATTTCCAGCTCGTAGCGACGCGCCGCGCACGGCGTCCAGATCACGCCCTTGTCGGCGAGCTCGGCGAAGCGATCGTGCAGCACCACTTTGCGGCCGGATTCGTTGAGCTGCACTTCCTCGCCGGGCGCCATCGCCGCGGCGATCTCGCGCATGATGCGGTCCGCGCGCTCGTAGCCACGCTTGCCGGCCGTCCGCGCTTTCTGATAGCGCGCCACCAGCTCGGCCACGCCGGAATTCCGCTCGGTTTTCTTTTTCTTCGCGTCAACCATCAAAAAAACCCTGAATTTTTTGGGGGCGGCGAGCAGGGGAGAGTATTCGCCCAGGGGGAGCGGGCAAAATCGAAGCGCGCACTGGATGGCGTTCGGTTTCCTGACGCGCCGCCCGATTTTTTCGATTATGCACGAAAGCCAGCAAAAACGCGCGGAAGTTTTTAGCAACCGGTGAAAAGTTCCTACTGGCCGCGAGCTGCGAGCGCATGAGAGATTGAAAAACGAAAGAGAGGCGTTTTTTGCGCGTCCGGATCCGCGGGGATGCGCTGACTATGCCTCGGGGACTTGCGAGGCTGCCATGGGCCTCTTTTCGCGCAGCGTGCAGCCGCGTGGAAGGGAAAAAACGGGCCGAGGAAATATCGGCTCGCGCCGCGTCGGATCGCCTACCCGGCGCGGCGCCGCAGGCCCTTTGCTTTTTCGCGCTCCCACTGTGAATGATTCGGAAAAACTCGGGAGTCTAATGATCGAGCGCACTGTGCTCGGAAAGCGGCTCGATGCGCTTCGAGCCGAGGCATCGAAACGCGCCGACGCGTTTCTACAGGCTGGCCGGCTGCTGCGAGCTGCTCCCGAGCGCGTTCACTTCGACGGAGATCCTGCGCTCGATGCCGAATTCGCCGGCGAACCTGGTATCGACGGAGCCGCGTTCGACGTGCATTCCCTTCAGACAGTTCTCGCGGACCTGCGCAGCGGCATCGCTCGCGAAAATGAGGTGCGCGAAGAGCTCGCCGAGCTGGGCTTCGATCCTGAGCAGTTAGAAAACGAAAGGCTCGAACGCCTTTCGCGCGCACTTCACCATCCCGCCGTCTACGGTCCCGAAGGCGGCAAGGCGCGCGCGCGCATCGGCTTCACGAACACGCGTAAAAATTCCAAAGGATAAAAGCGTGGAAATCAAAGCCACAGTGGACGTCAGCTCGGCGGTGCAACTCACCGCAGAAGTTTTGCGGCAGTTGCCGTACGCGATGAACTCCGCGATCACGCGCACCGCGCAAGAAGCCGCCGCTGCAGCGCAGCGCGAAGCCAGCGAGCATTTGCAAATCAGAAAGAACTTTATATTGCGGCGCATTCGTGTGTTGCAGTTTTCTCGCACATCGAATCTGACGGCGGTGATTGGCGTGGATCCGAGCAGGGATCGCCGCTGATATTGGGATTCCTCGAAGCGGGACAAAGCGGCGAAAAAACTGGCAGCACTGGCGGCGGCGTGGCCATTCCGCTGACGGGATCTCCGGCGCGGCCGAGCTTTCCGCAAAGCGTTCCGGTGTCGCTGCGCTACAAAAATCTGCGCATTGCCGGGCTGAAAGGGCGGCATCACACCTACGTCGTGCCGGGCGTGGGAATCTTCGAGCGACTCGCGGCCGGCGGACGCAAGTGGGATCGCAATCTGAAGCGCGAAGTCACGGTGAGCGCGAGCGATACGGCGGAAATTTATTCTTTCAAGCCGAGCGTGCCGCTGCGCACGCATGTGCATCTGCGCGACGTGATGATCGCGGTGATCAACGAGCGTTTCGCGCCGATCTTTAGCGAAGAGTTTGCGAAGGAAATTCGCGCGCGCGCATCGCAAGGCGAAAGGATTTCGCGCGGGTCCTTCCCAGCCGGCCACCGTTCGCGGGTGACGGCGACCGCGTTTGTGGTCCAGCGACCGACAGTCCGCGGGCGGACTTCGTTTCGTTTCCTTTTTTTTGCGGCGCTGTTTTTTTTTGGAGGCTCGAATGGCGTTCGTAAACGTCGCGCGCATCGCGCAGGTGCTCAACCTCGACCCCCGACGGGTCCAGCAGCTCGTGAAGGAAGGCATGCCCAGGCACACGAGAGGCCGGTACGAGGCCCTGAAGTGCATGGCTTGGTACATTCGTTTTTTGCAGAAAGTGATCGAGAAAAAAGCGATTCCGATGGACGAAGGGGAATACGCGAGCGAGCGACAAGAGCGCGTGCGCAAAATGCGCTTCGACGCGGACCTGAAAGAGATCGAGCTGGCGCGCGAGCGCAGCCAGCTCGTGGCGATCGCGGACGTGGAGAAAGAAATCACGAATCTGGCGCTCACAGTGAAAGCGCGCATCATGGCCGTTGCGCCGCGCCTAGCGCCGGATTTGCTCGGCGAGGGTTCGCGCGTTATGGCGCAAGCGAAAATCGAAAAAGCGCTGAGGGAAGCGCTCGCGCAGCTCGCGACTGAAGCGGACCGTTTGGAGAACTGTACGGAAGGACAGGTCGGAACGCTTTCGGCACGCGGTCGCGCAGCTCCTCGTGAATGGACGTAGAATGATCGCGAAGAAAAAAGCCGGCGCGAGAGGCGCGCGTGCGGAGCTGCGTCAGGGAGAGCGTTGGCTTTGAGCGAAGCGGCCGTCGCGTCACGCGAGTGCCATTTTCACCTGCGGGCTGGAATAAAAATCCCCGCCGTCCATTTTGTTGCCGGAGAAGCTTTCTGCGCGGAATGTTTCGCCGGCAAGCCGATCGTTCCAGAGCCGAGCGAGGAGTTCTCCGTTATGCCGGCGATGACTGGCCGCAAGGTGCGACCCTTCCGCAGCCAGGCTCTCACTTCTCGCGGAGCGGACCGGGCCCGTCACCATATCCTGCGCGTCCGCGCGCGAATTGTCCCGCGAGTTCAACGGCAGCTCTCACCGAGAGAAACAGAGACACTCACCCTACTTGCGAGAGGATTCAACTGCCGCCAGGCTGCGGAGGCTCTTGGATTAAAAACCGTGACCGTGGACTGCTACGCGCAAAGTGCTCTCGCGAAGTCAGGGATGCGAAATCGTGCTCAACTTCTGCTGTGGTTCGTCCGAACATACGGAGAGCCTTCGTGCATCGACGGACCGCCGGCGCTCGTTGCGGAAAGCGCCGAAGCCAGGCCCGCGGTGGCCAGCTCATCGCCTCCGAGGCCCGCTCGACGACGGCGCCGCAAGCCGGAATGCGGAACGCCTCTCTCGCGGCGCGAGGCCAGCGTCCTGGAGATGCTTGCGGCGGGCAACAGCACCCTAGAGACGGCGACGGCGCTCGGACTGAAACCGCGAGGCGTAAAATTCCACGTCTCCAACGCCATGGCGAAGTCGGGGACGCGAAATCGTTTCGCCCTGGCGCGATGGTTCGAGCAAAGCGGCAAAGGCGTCGGAGACCCCGCCTCCGCCGTGCGCGATCGTTTCCGTCAAATCGAGCAGCTGAAAAAGTTTTGTGCAGCCAGGCTGGAACTGTTGTTCGACGAGCTGAGCTCGGCGGCGCTTGCAGAATTCCGCTCGTCGATTACGGACGCGCAAAAAAAATGTGCGCAAAAGCCCATTGCATAGTTCCGCGCGGATTTTCCTTCGCCGGCGAGCGCCCGTCGCGCGAGGCCCTCGCAAAATTCCGCCACGTGACCGGCGCCGAAGCTCGCGGGCTTCGCCTCGCCGGCAGAATTGAGAAGGTTGGCCCGAAACTGTGGCAGTTGACCGAGGCCTTCGCCACGGCGATCGCGGGCAAAACCGCGGACGGTCTGCTGTCTCGCGAGATCTGCGGCGCGGTGCGGTACGTGATGGTTTTTGAGATGGCGCGCCGGCCGGCACCGAATCCTGACGAGTGGCTCGCCGGTGTCGCGGTTTCGCGAATCTCAGCGCTAGGGCCGCCTGAACGCTAGGCCGCCTGAACGTCGGTACGTCAGACTTAAGTATGCGACGGCCGTCTCCGGCGAATCGTCAAAATATCAGAGAATCGCAATGGTTTGAGCGACGCCTGGAGAGCGCTGAATGCGTGCAGCCTCCGCACATCGTCAGCGTAAACTTTCAGTAGGTATGACAATCCCTGAGCGGCCGCCCCTTCGAGCGGCTCGTTTCCTGCACCGGTCGCCTGGTCCATCAACAGCGCGATCGCGCGGAGTCCGCGTTCGGCGCTCCAATACTGGACTCGCGATTCGTGGTCGCCCTTAACCTCTTCCGGCATAGGGGCGGGCTCGAATCCAGGGTCAAACGCCTCTTCCAGCGTGAACTTCTCCTGCTCGGCCTTCGCGAGATTGCCTTGCTCCTTCTTAATCGACAGCGTATGTTTTCGTCCAGCCATTTTCATCCTCCTGTGATGATTTTGGTCAGGGGCGCTCGGCGTTCATCGCGCCGCGGCGTCCCCGTTCACTCTTTTATCTCTTCCAGCTCCGCGAGACCGCGCGGCCAGAGCAAAAATTCCTGCTCGTTGCGCCCGCTTTCGTCGATGTACGCGAACACGTGCTCCCTCCGAATGCGGGCGCGATAGACCGCAGGCCCGGGCAGCCGATACCTCTCCGCGCGAAGCCGAGCGAAATGGCGCGCGATGGTGAGATCCCCAGTCCAGGAGTAGCCGCGCACTCTGCGGGCCGTGCCGTAGCCGGCGACGCCGCGGAAGACCTCAAAGCAACTGCCCTCTGGCAGCGGGTCGCCGGCCGCACGCAACCTCTCCGGGCAAAGAGTGGAAAAGAAGGCGTGGGTGAAGGTTATGTCCCAATTCGGGATCCCGTTTTTCGCCATGCACCAGGCATCGACAAAAGCATCTTCAAGAAGGCCAGCTTTACGGAGCGTTTTGTCGTTGTCGATAACCACGTCGATTACTTTTGAGCTGTCAGACCAGGAATACGTCCTGAGAACTTCTTCCAGCGGAGTCGTTGGACTTCTGTGCATCATCCGTTCCGCCATCTCGGCGAATTGTGACGCCCGAGCGGGGACTTCCTTGACGTCGCAACGTCGCAGATAATCGGCGACTCCGCCCTGCAGGCGGCTTCGGATGAATCTCAGGTCGATTTCGCTGACGATCACCGGCGGCTGCCTCCGCCCCGCGGCTTCGACTTTTTCCTCGGCCCCTTCGGGCCTGGCCGCAGCCTGCCCTTCAGCTTGCGGATCTCGCGGACCTGCGCGGCGGTCCAAAGCCTGACAGCCTTTCCGCCGACGAGCTGCAGTTTGGGCGCGGCGACTCGTCCAGTTTTGATCCATAACTGCAGCGTTGCTCTCGCTACGCCGGTCCTCTCCGACACGCCAACAGTTGAAATTCCGGATTCACGCACGTTTGCGGCCATTCTTTTTTTTGACATATCCGACCGCCCTCTCGACCTTTCGCCCGGCGGCCCTTCTGTCAGTCGGCAGCGCTATGTCCGGGCGCGCAATTTTTATTCGCCGCGCGATTTCCGGCCACGCGACCCCCGCTGCGTTCAGGCCGTCCGCGTACCGAATTGCGGCGTCGTCCAAATCTCGGCCTCGGCCGCCGCCGCGGTGCATTTTTCGGTAAATGCTGGCCCACATCGCCTTCATCTTTTTTCGCCGGAGCTCCTTGACCTCCGGCCGAGCCTCAAACGCTGCGGCGGCCGCGGCGCGCCGCTCGCGAACATCCGGCCGTGAGAGTGCCTCCCGCAGACGCTGGACCGCTTTCTCCTTGGCCTTGGGGTCAGAACGGAACCTCTCGATTCCTGCGCTCATCTTCGCCATGAATTCCGGGTTCGCATTGAGCGCCTTCATTTGACACCGTTTCTTCTGGCGCACCTCTGGGTCGGCTTGCCCCGCGCGACACGCGGCGCGGAACGCCGCATTCCGTTCCGGATCCGCAAGCATTTTTTTGAAGCCTTCCCGGGCCTTCGCTCGGAATTTAGGATTCGCATTAAGCGCCTTCATTTGCGACCGTTTCTTCTGACGGAACCTAGCATCAGAGTGGGTCGCAGCCTGTTTGGACGCCCACAGTCCGTGCCGCTCTTTGTCGGCGTGGAGATCCGTCAGGGCCGACCTGAGATTTCGTTCGAAATCAGGGCGCGTCCTGAGCTCGCGCATGACCGCAGCCTGACGGCGGCGATTTCGCGGGTCAGCCCATCTCGCCTTTTGTCCGCGCCTGACGCGCGAGCGGAACCCCGGACGGGCATTGAGTTTTTTCATCGTAAGCCGCCGCTTCTCGCGTACCTCCGGACTGAAATGTGCCTGCGGCATATGTCTTTCCTCCCGTTTTGCGCTTTTCACCCTATCCGAGTTACTGACACGTGTCAATGGCGATAGGTTGGTCAAAAACTAGTTTTTGACCGGTTTTTCGCGTCAAAAACCAGTTTTCCGCCGTTGATGCGACAAATCCTGCTTGGGTACGCTTCTCCCGCGAATGATGATGGCAAATTCAGCCGATAGCTCCATCGGACCAATGAAGCCGCGGAGGCCGGCGTCCGCAGACGGGCAGCTCGCCCGCGTCGCCTTGCTTCTTCGCGAACGCCGCGCGCACGGAGTTTCCTCGCGCGAAGCGATAGACCTCGGCATCCTCCGGCTTCCAAACAGAATTTGCGAATTACGCAAGCGTGGCTGGGTGATCTCCTCGAAGCGCGAAGCAACGGACTGCCTTCGATATTTTTTGGTTTCGGAGCCGTCGATCTCCAATTACGCCGGTCGCACGCGGGCGATCGAGCGCGAAGCGATGCCGCTGTTCTCCAGTCAGGCGGCGTCCAGGTGAGCGTTCGCCTGATGGGATCCGTCTTCGAGCTCGACATTCCGGCCAGCGAAAAACTCGTGCTTCTCGCGATGGCTGACCATGCGCGCGACGATGGAACGGGCTGTTACCCGAGCGTCAGATTACTGGCTCGAAAAACGAGCCAATCCAGGCGAGGTGTCCAGGGAATCATCGGCCGCCTAGAGGCGCGCGGGCTGTTAAAGGGGCCGACGCCCGAAACGAGAAAAGGGGGGCGCGCGTTCGACGGTCGCGGGATAACTACGGAGTATCGGATCGTTTTGGACAAGGGCGAACGTGGTTCGCTCTTCTCTCCGCCGGATGGGCGAACGGCGGAGCAAAGAAGGGTGAACGCCAGCGCAGGAAGGGCGAACCTGACTGCAAAGAAGGGCGAACCGGGTTCGCCCGAACCATTAAGAACCATAGATCAACCGTCAGTGAACCAAAACCCCACGCCTGCTCCGGAGGCGGAAAATCTTTTCGCCTCGATAGGAATTCCGCTAGACCTTTGGTCACAGTTCGTCGAGATGCGCCACGCCATCCGCCGGCCGCTGACTGCTTCGGGGATCGACCTGATGGCTCGAAAACTCGCGCTGCTCGCGTCCGAAGGGAATGACGCGCGCGAGGTCCTCGAACAAAGCATCCGGAATTGCTACCCCGACGTTTATCCGACTTCGAGGAAAGGAGGCGAGAATGGAAGCAACGGCCACGATCGCAGAGCGGGCGGAGGGATTGCTCCGCCAGATGGTAAGCGCTACCCCAAGCCCGAACCAGTCGCCCTCTGAGTGCGAGATATGCAACGGCGCCGGATGGGTCGTGGTTATGGGCCTCGCCAATCCGTGCGAATGCCAGCGTGAGCGGGCGGTTCGGCACGAGCTCCCGCCTCGATACCACAGCGCGAGACTCTCCAATTTTTCCGCAGCGATTCGAGAGCGTGTTTTGCGCTGGCTCGCAGATCCGGGCGACGGGCTGCTCCTGTGCGGTCCGGTCGGATGCGGAAAGACGTTTTTGTCCGCCGCGATCGTACGCGAGCGGATCGAGGCGCGACGCAAATGCCTGTTTCGCGCTGTCGCGCAATTATATGCGGAGCTTCGCGAGGCTTTTCGAGTGAATGCTTCGGAGGCCGAAGTCCTCAGGCCCTATCTCAATTCCGAAATGATTGTGCTCGACGATCTCGGCGCCGGTGCGCTCAGCGACTTCGAGCGCCGCGCGGCGCTGGATGTAGTCAATGCGCGCCTGAACTCTCTGCAGCCGACAATCGTCACAACGAACTTGGAGCTCGAAGAGATCGCGAAAAAACTCGACGACCGTCTCGCGAGCAGATTGTCTACTTACAAACCTCTAAGGCTCGCCGGCGTGGACCGGCGCATCACGCGATGAAAAGCGAAAACCGTGAGCCTCGCATGGTGCGACAACTGCGCGCGAGTGACGGAGACGAAGAGCGGCGAAAAACTGCGCTGCGCCATCTGCGGGGCGCCGATTCTCAGCTCCCCGAAAAAGCAGGCGAAAGAAAAGGCGCGACGCGCCGTGCAAATGAATCTGTGGGAGGAGAGCGATGAGCGACGCCGCGGGCGCGACGATGAGAAAAAAAACAGCGAGCGCCGTGAAACCAATAAGGCCAGCCGGCGCGCGCGAGGGAATCGCGCGGACCGCGTTCTCCGGCGACGGTGAGACGCCGCTGTCGAGCAATGGTGAGGCGCTGCTCTCGATCGAGGACGTGGCCGAGATCCTGAAGCTGCCCGTTTCGTGGGTCTACGACCGGACGCGCCGGCGGAGCCTGGACCGCATCCCGGGATTCCGCCTGGGGAAATACTGGCGATTTCGACGCGCCGAAATTATGGAATGGATCGAGCGCCAGCGCGCGGGAGCGAGACGAAGTGCTTGACGCGCGTTATACAATCCCCGCGCACGCAGAAAAAGGCGGACGAGCCAGCGGAAAGGAAAATATGGCTCGACCGCGGTACCAGAACGGTTGGCTCAAGGTTCGCGGCAAACGCAGGAAGATGTGGGTAATTCGCTGGAGGGAAGACGTGCTTCAAGCGGACGGAACGGTGACGCGAACGCAGCGCGCCGAAACCATCGGCCCCGTCCGCCAGATCACTCAGCAGAAAGCGCGAAGCATCCTCCAGCAGCGGTTAGGCACGGCAGCTCTGATTTCGCGGCGCCCGCAAGCGACCCTCTCGCTCGCCGATTTTGTGCGAGTGGAGTGGCGCCCGAAGGCGGAGCTGGATTTGAGGAAGAGCAGCGTGCGCTACTACTCGTTTCAGCTCGACAGGCACATCCTTCCGGTAATGGGCTCGATTCAGCTCTGCGACCTCAGCAGAGGAGCGATCGAGGCCTGCCTGGCAGAACTGAAGCGCAAGGGACGCGCGACCGCCACGATTCGCGGCGTTCGCGCAACGCTCTCGACAGTGCTCGAAAAAGCCGTCGAACGGCAGTACCTCGAAAAGAATCCCGCTCACGGAATCCGCATTCGCGAAGCGGATTTCAAAAAAGAGCGGCGATGCTATTCCGCGGCGGAGGTTTTCAAACTGGCCGCGGCGCTCGGGGAACCCTGCCGCACGATTGTTCTTCTCGCCGTGCTGACGGGAATGCGCATCGGAGAAATACTCGCTCTGCGCTGGAAGCGAGTGGACATGCTCCGAGGCACAATCGAAGTGGCGGAAAGTTTTTCGGACGGCGAATTCGGGCCGCCGAAAACGCGCAGCAGCAATCGAGTGCTTCCCATGAGCTCGGCCCTTCGCGACGCGCTCCAGATTCACCGCGCCGGAACTTCGTGGAGCGGCGCCGATGACCTGGTTTTTTGCACGTCGAAGGGGACGCCGCTCAGCTCGAAGAATCTTTACAACCGCGCGCTCGCGCCGGCATGCGACGGGCTGAAACTGCCGCGAGTTTCGTGGCATTCGTTTCGGCACACGCACGCCACGCTGCTCGTGGAATCCGGCGAATCGGTCAAGACAGCGCAATCGCTTCTCGGGCATTCGGACCTCGAAACCACGCTCAACGTCTACGCGCACGCGATTCCAGACTCGCAGCGCCGCGCCGTCGAACGCATCGGGGTTTTGCTCTCAGATGCTCTCAGGTCAGCGAGCGCATCGGAAAGCGGGCGCGTCAACTGATTGTGGTGACGATAGTTACAACTGGAGTGGTGAGCCGCCCAGGACTCGAACCTGGAACCCGCTGATTAAGAGTCAGCTGCTCTACCATTGAGCTAGCGGCCCGAACGAAACGCTTGGCAGGATTGCCAGGAGCGTGCAAACGCAAATTTCAAAACTGAAATTCTATCATGAATTGCCCTCCCGTGAAGCGTCGCTTGCCCGTGTTCTCATGGCCTATGTCAGAACTCCGGACTCGTCTTGATTCCACTCAATTCCAGGAACGCCGAGACCGGCAACACGGACCAGGCACGATATGTTCGGCGCAAGCTCTAAAGCAAGTTTGAATCTCGAATATCGCGTGCCGCGGCGGCAGCTAAAGCGCAAAGCATCCGTGGCGCCAGACGAAAGCAACTCTGAATATTTCGCAGTTCTTCTGCCTGTGACTTTGGTCATAGTCTCTTGGGATGGCGTCCTCTAGCTTGGTATGCATGAGAGCAATTCTGGACGCCGATGCTCAACCGGATCCGCTGTTGGAAATCGGGCGCGCCTCCTCATCGGCTCTGGCGCCGGATACAAAACATGCCAAGAAAAAACTGATTCGTCGCACAAGATCTGACTACTCGCAGCCCTTGAGGAGGAGTTTTCAGGCTGCATTCTTACTGATGAACATCTGGCTGGGCGGCGAATTTTTCGTTTGGGTTCGCCATCTCGAAAGTGGCAGCGCGGTTTCCTCCTCGCTCCATCCAGCCGGCATTGACGGTTGGCTACCGATCTCGGGCCTCTTGAATTTGAAATACTGGCTCTTTACGGGCGGGCTTCCAGACATTCACCCCGCTGCCCTATTCCTCCTGCTTGCATTTGTCGGAATCTCCTTCCTCTTTCGCAAGTCCTTCTGCAGCTGGCTCTGCCCGATAGGGACAATCTCTGAGTATCTCTGGCGCGCTGGCCGGAGAATCTTTCGCCGGAATTTTCGGATTCCGCGATGGCTCGATCTTCCGCTCCGTGGATTGAAATATTTGTTGCTGGGCTTCTTCGTTTGGGCCGTTGTCGAAATGTCCGTAGAAAAAATCTCTGGTTTCATGCACAGCCCTTTCGGAATTATCGCGGACGTGAAGATGCTGGACTTCTTCCGTTTTCTTAGCCTGACGGGACTTATCGTGATGGGCATCCTCGTGCTGGCGTCGCTGTTCATTCAGAACTTCTGGTGCCGCTATCTGTGTCCTTACGGCGCTCTGTTCGGGTTGACATCTCTGCTCAGCCCTCTGCGCATACGGCGCGAGCCAGAAGCCTGCATCGATTGCGCCAAATGCGCTAAGGCTTGCCCATCGCTGCTGCCGGTGGACAAAGTCGTGACCATTCGCTCAGCCGAATGCACGGGCTGCTTGGCTTGTGTCTCGGTATGTCCCGCGGAAGACGCGCTCGTCCTGTCTCTGCCACGAGCGCGCGCGTTCGGAACTAGAAGCCGCCGCATGCCCGCCTGGGCGTTGGCCATAGGGATTGTTCTCGTGTTCTTTGGCGTGGTCGGCTATGCAAAAATCGCGCACCATTGGAAATCGAATGTGACCAATGCGGAGTATCAACGGCTTGTCCCGCACGCCGATGAGGCGCAGCACCCCATGGGCTACTGAACCGCTGCTGAGCACGGCCGCTCCAGCGCTACTTTGACTTCGGTTCCCCACTCCAGTTAACGAAGAACCGCCCAAGCACCGTCTCGCATTTAATTTTTGTAACAAATCGCCTCACCGCTGGCGCGCCGCTCACAATTCGCGCTAAACTCCCCCGCGCCATGACCAAGAAGACCATGAAAACGCTGCCCCCAATACGCACCACCTCATTCGCTCTTTTCCGCCGCCTTCGCTGCTTAGCATCGCTTATTTTTCTTTTAATCCCACCCGCCTTCGCGCAAACTGCTCCGCCCACGCATCGCTCCGTCAGTCAACATCGCTCGACCGCCTCAAAATCGCATTCCTCCGCGCCGCGCCTCTCTCGCGCCCAACTCGCCGCTTTTCTCCGCCGCAAAATCAAGCACGTCTTCGTCATTTACCAGGAGAATCGCTCCTTCGACTCCTACTTCGGTTCCTTTCCGGGCGCGGACAATCTCGCCACCGCCGAAGCTCGCCAGCACGGCTTTCGCCAATGGGACGCCATCGGCAAGCAGTGGATCGCGCCTTTCCTCCTCAAAGCCGCCGACACTCTCGACGCCGATCACTCCCGCAAAGCCCTCATCGCCAAGTCCGACGGCGGTCGCATGGATCGCTTTGTTGCCTACGAGGAGCAAAACCCCTACGGCACTCCTCAGCTCAACCAGCAGAAGGGCATCCTGACCATGGCGCACGAGGACTGCACCACAATTCCCTTCCTCTGGATGTACGCGCATCGCTTCGCTCTCTACGACCACATTTTCCAGGCCATGTACGGCCCTTCAACTCCCGGCAATATCGACCTGATTGCCGGACAGACCGGCCAAACACAAGCAGCCCGCCATCCCAATGAAGCGTTTCACTCGCTCTCCTCTCCCGGCGAACCCGTGGTGAACGACGCCGACCCCGCCTTCGGCCCCTATGCCTCCCCCAACGAGGAAAAAAGGCCCCACCAGCTCGACCAGATCTACGCCACTCTCATGCTTTCTCTCAGCGGCCGCAAAGCGACGAACGCGAAAATAGACTCCGACGACATTAAAGACGACGTCAGCGAGTTATCGAAGCTCAATAAGCAGGCCGTCCCCTGGGCCTGGTATCAGGAAGGCTTCGGCAACGGAGACGGCGACGATCATCCCGCCTACATCCCCCACCACAACTCCCCGCAGTATTTCGGCTACATCCGCCAAAACGCATCCTTCTGGAGCGGCGAGCACGACCTGCTCGACTTCTTTGCCGCAATCAACCAGCGCCAACTCCCCTCGGCGGGCGTTTTCTTCGTCAAAGGCGGCATGAAAAATCCCTTCGGCTGGAAGCCCGCCAACGTGTCCGCTCAGCAAATTCTCGGCGATGACGATCATCCCGGCTATGCCGATTCGCAGCTCTCCGAATCGCTCGTCGCCAAAGTGGTGAACGCCGTTGCGCGCAGCCCCTACTGGCAGGATTCCGCCATTATCATCATCTGGGACGATTCCGAAGGTTTCTACGACCACGTGCCGCCGCCGCAGTTCGAGCCCTGTCCCGATAAGCATCCCTGCGGCGATGGCCCGCGCGTGCCCCTTATTTTGATTTCGCCCTACGCCAAATCCGGCGGCATCATCTCCGATCCTGGCGATCACGCCTCATTCGCAAAATTTCTCGACGTGCTCTTTGGTCTTCCGCCGCTTGCCTCCCTCCCCGACGAGAAGCCCTACCTGCCCGAGGGTCCGCGCGACACGAATCCGCGCCTCACCGATCTGCTCGGCGGCTTCGATCCCGCCCGCCTCGACGGCAAAAGGCCGCCCATCCCCGCGTCCGAAGCCGAAATTCCTGACGCCATCGTCAATCACTTCCCTCCCGCCATGACCTGCGCCCAAACCGGCGTCACTCCCGTCCTAATCCCCGGCGCCTCGCTCACCCCGCCCAAAGCATTTTTCAACCCGCTCCCATAGGCGCGCGTATGTTATCGTAGGGGCAGGGCTTGCCCTGCCCGCGGCACCCCGGTGCCGTTTCGCCTTTGGTAGCGCAGAATCGCTTGCCCTCGGCGCTCTTTGTCGGGGCGCCTTCCGCGAATCTGCGGCTGTTGCGTTTCGCATTCGAAGGGGCAGGGTTTGCCCTGCCCGTGGCGCCCCCGGTGCCGTCCCGCCGGGTGCCCCATCCTGAGCGCCTTTTGCGAAGGGTGGGTTTTTGCTGTTGTCCTAGGGGCGCTGCTTGTTTAACCTGAGGAACGGAGGGCTGCGCCCGCGGCACCATCGGTGCTGTTTTGCCCTTGTAGCCCAGAGCTCGACGACCGCACTCGTTTCTCAACTCCTGGAGGAGTTTCGCCGGAAGGAGATTCCGTGGTGGTACTGCCACCACGAACCAACGCCGGAAGAAGTGCGGGATGCCATTTTGGAGTGGCGGTTCCAAGAAGAATCGAACGACGGCAAGGACTGCAAAGCACTGGGATGCCAGTGGCATATTGAACGACTCGCCTACCTCATGGTACATACCGACCTGCTCGACCCCATCGAGATGAAACCGAACGGGGAAATTGCCAACGGTGCCCATCGACTGCTTGCCCACCACCTTCTGGGGCTGGAGTACATCGCCACAGCCCAGAAGCAGCCTCGATAACCAGGCCCTCTGGCAAGCGCGTCAGCGAGCAGGCAATGCAGGCAAGCCGGAACGTGGTGGTGAGCGCGTCAGTCTCCGCTCGGGGCGTACGGCCAATCGCCCGCATCAGGCACCGGGCCGATGAGCGTAACAATCTCGCCATCGACGTTCCCGTACTGATGCTGCTCCGGCAGAACGGCAACGAAAGCGATGGGTGGCGGGGCCTACCCTTCTGGTGGCCAGTCGTGGTCACGCCCAAGACTCAGTGACATCAGTGTTCGCAGCCGAGACGGCCCAGATGCCGTAATTTTATTTCCGCTCGCCTTCGGAATTTCGCGCTCCACTCATCCCTAATCTACCTTCGCTGCATTTCGCTTGATTCAACCTATTGCCGTATGATATACAATGTCGTGGCTGGAAATTCCCAGCCGACGTACTGGAGAGGGCAACTGGGAAAGGACTGGCCGCGGCGACGCGGCTTTTTCGCTTTCTAGGGCAGTGCGACGCCGCATCGCTTGCCTCATGAAGCCGAAGACAAGGAGGGTTCCATAGCCACCTAGGCGCCATAGCCGTTTTGTGGCGAAGGAGCTTCGCTTTTTATGCGCTTTTTGAATTCTAATCGCAAGATCTATGAAAAATTAGAACTCGGCCTAACTTGCACAAAACAACCACCCGGGTCCATTTCTAATCGTAAGAAAAACGCACTTTTCTCAAAATATACTGTCCGTTTTCGAACACCAGTTTTATTGGCGAATTGGGACCTGAAATGAGCATAAAGCCGCCATTTGCCACCGTCGAAGAAGCCCTCGAAGAGATTCGCCAGGGCCGCATGATCGTCCTGGTGGACGACGAAGACCGTGAAAACGAAGGCGACCTCACCATGGCCGCCGAAAAAATCACGCCTGAAGCCGTCAACTTCATGGCCAAGGAAGGCCGCGGCCTGATCTGCCTGGCACTCACCGAGCAGCGCTGCGACGCGCTGGCCCTCCCCGCCATGGCTCCGCGCAATACTTCCCTCTTCGGCACGCCTTTTTGCGAATCCATTGACGCGCGCCGCGGCACCACCACGGGAATCAGCGCTGCCGATCGCGCCACCACCATTCTCACCGCCATTGATCCCAACGCTACGCCGGAAGACCTGGCGCGCCCCGGGCACATTTTTCCCTTGCGCGCGCGACGCGGCGGCGTGCTGGTTCGCGCAGGACAGACGGAAGCCTCTGTCGATTTGGCGCGCATCGCCGGCCTCGAGCCCGCCGGAGTGATTTGCGAAATCATGAACGACGACGGGACCATGGCGCGCGTGCCGCAGCTCGTCGAATTTTGCCAGCGCCACAATTTGAAATTGCTCACCATCGCGGACCTGATTCGCTATCGCATGCAGCACGAACGCTACGTGAAACGCATCGCGGAGACCACGCTGGCGACGCGCTTCGGCGAATTTCGCATGCTTGCCTATTCCAGCGAAACCGATGGCGAACTGCACATTGCGCTTCTTCGCGGCGAGATGGCGCGCGGCGACTTGCCCGGAAGCTTGACCGGAAGCTTGACAGGAGAATTGTCCGGCGAACCACCTCCCCTGGTGCGCGTGCACTCGCACTGCCTTACCGGAGATGTTTTCACTTCGCTGGCGTGCGATTGCCGCGAAATTATTGACCGCTCGCTCGAAGCTATCGCGCGCGAAAATCGCGGCGTGTTCGTTTATTTGCACCATACGGGCCGCGGCTTCCGCATCGCTTCGCAGGCGGAAGAAAATGAGGCGCTGCCGCGCATTCTGTTCCACACGCGCGGCGAAATCGACCAGGATTTGAATCGCCAGCGCATGGTGTGGCGCGAAAGCGGCATCGGTTCGCAGATTTTAATTGATTTGGGATTGCGGCGGATTCGTGTGCTCAGCAATCATCCGCGCAAAATCGCGGCGCTGGAAGGCTACGGTTTGGAAATCGTTGAGCAGGTGGCCCTGCCAATAGGTCAGGCGAAAAGTTCGCACCAAGTGTTTTGATTTAGCGCTGCGTCAGGGCGCGGTTTCAACCGTGCCGTAACTGATGCAGTTATTACCCGGCTTCAGCCGCGGAGGTGGCCTGTTTTGAGGTGCTGAGTGTCGCGTTGGAGTTTTGGCGATGCAGATAGAAAGCGGTCGCGTGTTTCTTCGCGGGCGGCGCGGCTGGCTTTTTCGCAGGCGCTTCAGGCCTCACGAAAACGTACGGACGAATTTTTTCCAGCTTCTTTTTCGAGATTCGCGGAATCACCAACAAATCGTTGACACTTTTGAACGGGCCGCTCCTCTCGCGAAAATCCAGAATAGCGTGCGCGGTCACGGGTCCCACGCCGGGCAATTCTTCGAGTTGCTTCAGCGTCGCCGTATTCAAATCAAACGGCCGCGCCGGCAACTTTTTCTTCGCCGCCGCGGGCAACGCGCAAATTAAAAAAGCTGCTGCGAAAACCAAAACAAATGCCGGCAGAGAATTGTGGTGATTGCGAAGGCGCGAGAGTTTTGATTCAGGCAAGTTGGGCTCCCTGAGCGTCATGGATGCGAACTTCGCCGAAAAGCGCGGCTTGCTCTTCGACCTGCGCGCGGTCGCCGGCGACGACGATGCGCATATTCGGCGAGTCGAAATAGCGGCGCGCGGTGAGCAAAACGTCCTGCGTGGTGAGCGCGCGAATTTTGTCGCGAAACGTTTCCAGATAATCCTCAGGCAATTTGTCGAGATAAACCGTGGAGAGCTGGCCGAGCAATCCATCCTGCGTGGCGATGCCGAGAGAAAAAGCGCCGCTCAAATAATTGGCAGCGTCTCTTAATTCCGAATCGCTGACGGGCAGCGCGCGCATGCGATCAATTTCGTAAAACATTTCTGTGAGCGTAGCAGCGACGACTTCGTTGCGCACGGCGGCGTGCACGCTGAAATATCCCGCGTGGCGCAGAGCATGAAACGCGCTGCGCGGGCTGTAGGTGTAGCCCTTTTGCTCGCGAATATTGGCGACCAGGCGCGAATTGAACGCGCCGCCAAAAATTGCGTTAGCGAGCACGGCGCGATGCCAGTCGGGACTCTGCCGATTGAGCGCAAGATTGCCGATGAGCACCTCGGCTTGGACGGCGCCGGGAAAATGAACCAACTCGACGCTCCGGCCACGGGTCGGCGGAGTCGACGGCACGGAAAACGGGTGCACAGGCGCCGCCTTCCAATCGCCAAAAGTCTTTTCGATGAGCTGCATCATTTCGGCGCTCGAAAAATCTCCGACGGCGAGGAGCAGCGCGTTCGATGGAACGTAATTCTCGCGATAAAACGAAACGAGGTTTTCTACACTGTAGGATTCGACCTGCGTTTCAGTGGGCGCGATTACTGCGTAGGGGCTTTCACCAAAGAGCACGCGACGAAAACGTTCGCGCGCGAGAAAGCCGGGAGTGGTGCGCTCGATTTTCAATTCTTCAACCCGCTGGCGGCGTTCGCGCTCGAATTCTTCCGGAGGAAAAGAAGCGTGCTGCGCGAGGTCTGCAACCATGGCGAGAATGCCGGGCGCGAATTCAGAAAGTCCGGAAATAGCGATGGCGCTGGAGTCCGCGCCTGCGGTGGTGGCGAGGCTCGCGCCCATGCGTCGCAAACCCTCTTCAATTTGGCGGCTTTTGCGCGAGAGCGTGCCAGTGCGCACGACGCGCGCGGCGAGTTCAGCAACGTCAGGAGCGCTCAGAGCGACGCGCGCATTTCCCGAGCGAAAGAATAATTCCACGCCGATTTTTGGAAAGGTGCGCTGCTCGGCGAGAACAACTTGCATTCCGTTTGAAAGAGTGCGAAGGGTGCGCAGCGGCCACGCTACGGGACGCTCGGGGCCAAGCGCCGGCGCGGTTGCGGGAAAGGCGGTCTGCGAAGGAGTGGCGCTCATCAGTTGCCTGCTTTCTGCGCGCCGCCATTGCCAGAGCGCGAGGCGTTTTGCGCGCCATCTAACGCAAGCGGCCGGCGAATGAGCACGGAGCGATTTTCACGCACCAGATATTTTTGCGCCGCGGCCTGCACCTCCGCAGGGGTGACCGCCAGAAGTTTGCCCAGGATGGTGTTGATGCGCTGCGGATCATTATCAAAAAGAGTGAAGCAGGCGAGTGCGTGCATGAGTCCGAAGCGCGGCACGCCGTTGCCTCCCGATTCGAGCATGGAATAAAAATCGGAGCGTAATTTCACTTTCACCTGATTGAGTTCATCGTCACCTACGCGGTGGTCGCGCACCTCGCGAAGCACTTCATCAAATGCAGCGATGGTTGCGTCGGCGGAATATTCCGGCTTGTGAAAAATAGTGGTCACGAAAAGCACCGGTCCGTTGTACTCGATGCCGCCGCCCGATGAATCGTTGATGCCGCCGCCAGTCTCGAGCGCAATTTGTTTTTCGAGAACGAGATTACGATAAATGCGGCCGGCACGGCCGCCGTGAAGAATGAGATCGAGAATTGCCATGGCGCTCCAATCGGGATCATGGCGCTGCGGGGCGCCGTAACCGATAGCCATGGCGGGAATCTGGCCGAATTTTTCTTCGACTTCGCCGCGCCGCTCCTCGCGCTGTGGCGGTTCTGAAACATCAGCGGCGGGCAAGAGCGGCTGGCGGGGAATGTCGTCAAAATAGCGGCGCGCAAGGGACAACGCGTTTTGAGGATCGACATCGCCGACCATCACGAGGACAGCATTATTGGGCGCGTAATATGTTTTGAAAAATGCGCGGACGTCAGCGAGCGACGCGGCGTCCAGATCGGCGAAATCGCCATAGAAATTGTGCGCGTTGGGCCAATTGCGAAACGCGACGGGCGGCAAATCGAGCCAGGGAAAACCGCCGTAGGGCTGATTCAAAACATTGACGCGAACTTCTTCTTTGACCACGTCGCGCTGATTGCGAAGATTTTCGTCGTCCACTTTGAGGGCGCGCATGCGATCGGCCTCGAGCCAGAGGACGCGCTCGAGAGCGTTGGAAGGGACCACTTCGAAATAGTTAGTGAGATCGTAATGCGTGGAACCGTTCAGAACGCCGCCGGAGGAATTCACCAGGCGAATATGCTCCATTTTGCCAGCATGTTCGGAACCTTGAAACATCATGTGCTCGAAAAGATGGGCAAAGCCGCTGCGGCCGCGTGGCTCGAGACGAAAACCAATTTGATAATAGACGCCGACGGTGGCGACGGGCGCGGAATGTTCCGGCGAGACGACGACGCGCAGCCCATTCGACAGCGTTTCCATTTGCACGGGTATTTGCGCTTCTGGCAATTTTCCTCCTGATGAGCTACCTGAAGATTTTCTACGCAACTCGCGCCCACTACAAGCGCTTCTTTAAAAAAGGAGGTGAAGGGTTCCCTTACGACGGTGCGCGCTTTCGATCAGCATTTTTCAAAATGCGATCGAGCTGGCGCAAAGTTTTTTCCGGATGCGCGGCCAGCAAACGCGCGGAAAGGCGCGCGAGAGCGGCGTAGGCATCTTGAATTTCGCGGGGCCAACTGGCCAGCGCGCGCTGATGGCGCGAGACAGTCGAAAAATCGCCGCGCGCGATGGGGCCGGTCCAGGCTTCGCGGGCGCCGAAGCGCTCGAAATTCTCAAGCGTCTGACGAATCAATGGCAGCAGAGCGGTTTTCGCACGACGGCGCGAAAAACCGCTGCGCATCAAAATGCGAATCGAGCATTCGACAACGGCCAGAAGATACGGCGAAGAAAAAGTGCCGGCGACGTGATAGACAGGCTTAGCGCCCGCGCGCAGCGAAACAGAAATGCCGCCCACAGCGCGGGCAATGCGGCGAGCGGCACGTTGCGCGCGCGGATCGCCTTGAATGGCGAAAACCACGCCCTCGAGCGGAGCGGAAATGCGGCCGCTGAAAGTTTGCAGCGGATGCATCGAGCCCGTGAAAGCGCCGCGACGGGCAAGAGGCGCGAGTTCGCTCTCGTCCAGCGCGCCGCTTGTATGCAGAACAATTTTCCCGCGCCACTCATCGCCGCCGATGCGCGCGAGTTCGGAAGCGACTTCGCGAATGGCGCCGTCAGGCGTTGCGACGAGGATAATATTCGCGAGAAGAACACGGCTGCCGATGGCGGCCTGCGGATGTCCGGCGCCAATGGCGCGAACGGCGGCGCGCGCAGATGCCGCAGACTGTGTAACAACGGCGCCAATGTTCCAATCGAGTTCGCGCAGGCGCCGGCCGAGAGCGCGTCCGAGGCGCCCCGCACCCACAATCGCAATGGTGGCTGGCATGGCGCGTGATAGGATAGCCCTTTCGCAGTTTACTTTCCTGGAAAATCGAATTGCACATACTGGCAATCACTTTTTTTTCGGCGCTGGCACTGCTGTGGATTTTTTCGACGGTCACTACGTACCGCGGAATGGCTAGCATTCCTTCGCTGACGGCGATTGCGCCGTTTGGGGGGCCGGAGTTTCCGCGAATTTCGATCCTGCTGGCGGCGCGGGACGAGGCGGAGAAGTTACCAGCGGCGCTGGCGTCTCTGCTCGCGCTTAATTATCCCAACTATGAAGTGATCGCGGTGGACGATCGCTCGACAGATGCGACGGGGAAAATACTGGATGACTTTGCGGCGCGCGACGCGCGGCTGAAAGTGATTCACGTGAGTGAATTGCCGCAGGGCTGGCTGGGGAAACCGCATGCGCTCGAAGCGGCGTACAAAAAATCGAGCGGCGAGTGGCTAATTTTCACGGATGCGGACGTGCATTTCGCGCCGGATTTGCTGCGGCGAGCGCTGGCGTTTGTGCAGCAGGAGCAAGCGGAGCATTTGACGCTGCTGGCGCGGCTGGATTTGCGCGGATTTTGGGAGCCAGTGGCGCTGGGATATTTGGGTGTGGCGTTTGCGCTGGGCGCGCGTCCGTGGAAAACCAATGATCCGAAATCGAAAGCATACATGGGAGTGGGCGCGTTCCAAATGATTCGGCGGACGACGTATGAAGCGATTGGCACGCACCGGCGGCTGGCGATGGAAGTTGTAGATGATATGAAGCTGGGAAAATTGGTGAAGATGGGCGGATTTCGTTCGACGGCGGCGCCCAGCGAGCATCTGCTGCGCGTGCGCTGGCAAGAGGGATTTGGAAATATTGTGAAAGGATTGACCAAAAATATGTTCGCAGGATTTTCGTTCAGCGGAGCGCAGGCGATTGCGGCGGCGTGCGTGATTTTTGCGGTTAGCGTTGCGCCGGTGCTGGGCATGATTTTCGCGCGAGGCGCGGCGCAGATTGCGGCGGGGGTGGCGATGATTGCGGCGATGGTGTTCGAGGCGCTGCTGATGCCGCGCGCGCGGGCGTCGAGAATTTTTGGTGTGACGCATGCGCTGGGCGCGACGGTGATCATGTACATCATTGTGCGTTCGATGGTGGTAACGTTGGGACGCGGCGGCGTGGTGTGGCGCGGGACGTTTTATCCGCTGGAAGATTTGAAGCGCGGGCAGGTCTAGCGTCGGCTCGCAATAGCAGGCGGAAAGGTCCCTAGCTGCGGAAAACCAGGGCCTTGCCCGGGCCTGCTAACAACCTAGGCCTTCGTTCGGTACCGGCCGAGCGGATACTCTGCAAGAAAAGCTAGCGCGGTCCCAACCAGCACCACGACCAATAGAATGCCTGCATACAGCGGGACGACGTGAAATTCACCGAGCCCATCATAGACAGCCGCGAGAAAAAACAGCGGAGCCGTGAAGTAACAATGTACTCGACCGCATCGAGCGGCGTTCGCCGCACACGCGATCCCCATCACCAAGAAGGCTGGAATCCAAAGCCATGGGCGTCCCTGTGGCCACGAGGCTCCAACGATCACAGCGATGGTTGGCAGCCACCACAGGAACAGGCTATTGCTGCTGCATATCAAGTCACCAGGCTGGCGAGAAGAAGTCGAAACTGGTGAATTCGCCGACTTCGTTTCCATGTGAGGCCTCCTCAATATGGATCGCTTGGTTTTGCCAATCCCAGGGGGAAGAGAATTTCTCTCGAATGCCACCCATCACGCCATCGCTAAGCTAAAAAGCTACACCCTCGAGTTTGTCCAGAGTCAAGAATTTTCTCGCCTCCAATCTTGTCCTGCGGACATGGGCGCGCAAGGCACGATCGATAGCTAAGGTTTGGCGCTTTGCGCGGAGGCGGGCTTGTCGGGCGGCGACGGCGTGTCTGTTGCGGCGGCTTCGAAGAGCGGGGCGAAGTCGCGCTGGCGGAGGACGCGGATGCGGTCGCGAAGCGCGGCGGCGCGCTCGAATTCGAATTTCTTGGCGGCTTCGCGCATTTGCGATTCGAGCTGCGCGAGCGCGGCCTGAAGCTGTTCGTCATTTTGAATTTCGCCGAGACCAGTATCGTCAGCGGGAACGGTGACGTAATCGGCCTCGACGATGGCAGCGAGCTGCATGTCTACGGATTTGCTGATGGATTGCGGCGTAATGTTGTTCTCAAGATTGTAGGCCGTCTGCTTGGCGCGGCGGCGATTGGTTTCGCCGATGGCCTGGCGCATGGATTCGGTCATTACGTCGCCGTAAAGAATGGCGCGCGCGCTAACGTGCCGGGCGCAGCGACCGATGGTTTGGATGAGCGAAGTGGCGCTGCGCAAATAGCCTTCCTTGTCCGCATCGAGAATAGCGACGAGCGAAACTTCCGGTAAATCGAGGCCTTCGCGAAGAAGATTGATGCCGATGAGCACGTCGAATTCACCGCGGCGCAAATCGCGCAGGATGCGCACACGTTCGAGCGTTTCAATTTCCGAATGCAAATAACGGCAGCGCACGCCCACTTCGCTGAAATATTCGGCGAGGTCTTCGGCCATGCGTTTGGTGAGCGTGGTGACGAGGACGCGTTCGCCGCGATCCGCGCGAATGCGAATTTCTTCGAGCAGGTCGTCGACTTGACCTTTTATAGGCCGCACTTCCACTTCAGGATCAAGCAAGCCCGTGGGACGAATCACCTGTTCGGCGACGATGCCGCCGGATTTGGTGAGTTCATAGGGGCCGGGCGTCGCGGAAACGAAAATCGCCTGACTGATGCGGTGTTCGAATTCCTCAAAAGTTAGCGGGCGATTGTCGAGCGCGGAGGGCAAGCGAAAACCGTAATCAACGAGCGTTTGCTTGCGCGAACGGTCGCCGTGGAACATGCCGCGCACTTGCGGAATGGTTTGGTGCGATTCGTCGACGACCAGCATGTAATCTGTGGGCAAATAATCGAACAACGTCGGCGGCGCTTCGCCGGGAAGACGGCCGGAGAGATGACGCGAATAATTTTCGATGCCGTGACAGTAGCCGATGGTGCGCATCATTTCGATGTCGAAGCGGGTGCGCTGCTCGACGCGCTGGGCCTCGACGATTTTTCCCTGGCGTTCGAGCTCAGGCCGCCACCATTCGAGCTCTTCGAGAATGGCGTGGATGGCACGCTCACGCTGCGCGGCGGGCACGACGTAATGAGATTTGGGATAAACGGTAATGCGCGAAATATCTTCGGTGGGGCGAATTTCGCCGGTGAGCGGATCGATGCGGCGAATGGCTTCGACTTCGCTGCCCCACAATTCGATGCGCACGGCTAAATCGTCGTAGGGCGGATGAATTTCGATGGTGTCTCCGCGCACGCGGAAAGTTCCACGGCGCAAATCTTCGGAGCGTTCGTAGAGAATTTCGACGAGCTTGCGCAGAATCGCGTCACGCGAAATGCTCTGGCCTTTCTCGATCATCAGCAGCATGCCGTAGTAGGCTTCCGGCGAGCCCAGGCCGTAAATGCAGGAGACGGAGGCGACCACGATGACGTCGCGGCGGTCGAAAAGCGAGCGCGTGGCGCTCATGCGCAGCTTGTCGAGTTCGTCGTTGATGGTGGCTTCTTTTTCGATGTAAGTGTCGGAAGAAGGCATGTAGGCTTCGGGCTGGTAGTAATCGTAATAGCTGACGAAATACTCGACGGCGTTACGCGGGAAAAAAGAGCGGAATTCGTGATAGAGCTGCGCGGCCAGCGTTTTATTGTGGGCCATCACCAGCGTGGGACGATTGATCTGCTCGATTACCTTGGCGATGCTGAAAGTTTTGCCGGAGCCGGTGACGCCGAGGAGCACTTGGTTTTTTTCGCCGTCGCGCACACCGCGAGCGAGTTGCGCAATGGCTTCCGGCTGATCGCCGCGCGGTTCGTAATCGCTGGAAAGCTTAAAATCCATGGAGAGAGACGCTCTGCGCCAAATGCGTGCGGGCGCGGAAACGTCCATATTATAGCGCAATAAGATACGCCAACGGACTTAGCGTGTTGACTCGCACGGGGATCCGTCGTAGGTTTGCATCCAACGAGCGGCCTCTATGGCGATCGAAGCAGCCGGCCAATTTACGTTTCGCGATATGGTGCACGGCGTATACGCGGGAAGCAGAAGAATTTTTATCGAGGCTTCGATTGGATTAGGCCTTGCCGTGCTCAGTCTATATGCCGGTTTCTCGACGAATGACTGGAACGACTACTGGGTGCCCGCAGCCGCTGGATTCATCCTCTTCGGAATCTCTTGGCTGTGGCCTATCTATAGATGCTACAAGGTGGCAAAGCATCCTTTCATTCATGATGTCATCCACTACAAGCTCGATGAGAACGGCGTATCGTTTCAGGGGCCGCGATCGGAAGCACTGATTAAATGGCCAGGTATCTTGGGTTGGAAGGAAAGCAAGCACACACTCCTCCTCTACGGATGGGGCCGCCCAATCATGATTCCCAAACGCTTCTTCGCAAATCCCGCTGACATTGAATCCGCAAGGCAGCTTCTTGGTAGTAAGATGCCCCAAAAAAAGTAATCAGGACGTGAACTTCCGCCCCTGCGACCAAGCTAAGGAATGGCGTATTGGGAGGTGCGGGTGATTGCGGATTGGGTGCGGGTACTGAAGCATTCCAGTGCGAAATAGGAACGGCTGGCAGAGATGCTGCCAGCCGTTGCGTTTTTACGAGAGAAACAGGCAATTAGTGATGTCTGCCCCGGCCTCTATTGCCATGGCCGGAACGGTTGCCGCCGTGTCCGCGCCCGTGAAAGCCATCTCCGCCGTGTCCGTGGTCGAAGTTGTTACCGCCGCGCCCGTGGAAGAAATCTCCACCATGTCTGCGGTCAAAATGGCGGTCGCCGCGCCGGCCGCCGCGTCCACGATCGAAAAACCCGTGGCCGCGCTCCTGGCCGGAGAAGTACCCACGCTCGCGCCCGAAGCGGTTGTAGTCACGGTCGCCCCAGCCGCGCGCACGTTCGAAGCGGTCGCGGTCGCCCCAGTAGCGGTCGCGATCCCAGTGACCGCGATACCACGGCCCGACTCCGATGAACACGCCGCGCACAAAATAGTTCGGGCCGTAATAGCCGTAAGGCGCGCAGTCATACGGGTAATAATCATAGTAGCCGTAGGGGCATGCGGGCGGCGCGACGTAGACCCGTTCGCCGTATACGGGACCAACCCCGATCCCGATGCCAACCGACACTTGAGCTTGAGCGTAGCTCGCCGCAAACAAGAGAATTCCCAGCAAAGCGACGTACTTTAGGTAACGCATCTTTGCCTCCTTGTCATTGCCGCCCTGTCCGCTGAGGTGATCGGGGCTGCCTCGCTAACTAATGAGGCTTGACTACCAAAAGGCAAGCTGCCTGCCAAATCCCAACGGCAGCCGCAGCGCGGCTTAAACTGTGCGTATTCAAAGACATACCGCAACCAACCTCCGTGAAGAGCATGGCCAGGTATGGCTCTAAGCCACCATCAGTGGTGGTTATCGGCCACATGAAAGTGGGGTGTCTGCTGGCGCGAAATCGTGGGACTTCAACCGAACCGATGCCCTACGGAATGGCGGATTGAGAGAGGAGGGTGATTTCGGATTGGGTGTGGGTATCGCCGGCGTAGCGCATGCGATTTTGCGCCGTGGCGGTCATGATGGTGAAGTCCATATGCGTCGAGCCGGTTTGCGTGATGCTGACCGCCATTCCAGTGCGCAAAGAAATTGCGGTGAGCGCTTCGCCGGTGCCCGTCCAGACGCCGGAAGTGCGCAAGCCGTTTTGGCGGAAGACCGTAGGCGTGCGATCCTGCGGCTTTTCCCCGCCGGCGAGGATGGAGCGCGTCAAAATTATGGCGCAAGTGTCTGGCGGGGATGGCGCAGGAGTAAGCGGCACGCCTCCGCCGGGCGCAGCGGATTGCGCGCCTGCAGGGCATGGATCGTTGCGCAAATACGTTGCGCGCGTCTTCCACACGAGGCCATCGAGCGGCACGTTTTCAAGCGGTTGCTGGGAGGACCATTTTTCGCCGACAGCGACTCCCTGCTTTGGGAGCGAAGCGCCCAACGTGAGCTGCGCGAGCCATTGATTGAGCACCGCCGCGCGCGAAGGATCGGAGGCAATGTTTTTCAGGCCCGCAACGTCGCTGATTTTGCCGTCGCCGCCGAGCGTGAATTCGAATGACTGCCCCGCGAGTTTTTTGTACTGATCTTGCATCGCGGCAACGTCAGGGTCATAGGCGGGGCCGCTGCTGGCGGCGACCGCTTTTTCGTAAGTGATGCGGATGCGCGCCGAGGGCCCCGCGGGAGTGTCCGAGGCGCTCATAATTTGCAGCCGAATGATGACGTCAACGGACTGGTTCAGTTTGTTTGAGCCGCCCGCGTCAATGATTGGGCCGCTGGCCGCAGAGGTGGTGTCGATTTTGGTCTGAACGCTGTAGCGAAACACCTGGCCGGCGATGAAGTGCGGGAGTAAATGCGTTCGTCCGGCGGGTTCGGCGGCGGATACAAACGGAGGCAAGAGAAAAAGCAGCGCAGCGGAAGCAATCGCAAGCAACATCCGTGAACGCGCGGCGTTGCTTTTCATCCCGCTGGTAATCGCGGAGGCGCGCACGCTAATGAGCGGACGCATGGAGTTTGATTCGTGCGATTTGCGGAGAATTGAGCATGCCAGTCAATTCGTAAGATGCAGGCGGAGCGATTTGCGAATTCGACAAGGCGGGAAGCGGATCATCGCTCAGTGGAAGCAGTTCCATGCTTACATGCCGCTGAAAATCCACGTAGCCGGTGGCGCGGAAATTGCCGCGCGGGCTTTGCAATTGCAGAGGCGAGAAATTCAAACGCCCATTGGCGCAGGAAAAATCGGCAGAGGCCTGCGGAAAAATAGTAATGCCGGGGCGGCGCGCGGAAGCGGCGACGGACTCCATCAGGTCCATGCCGGCATAAGAGGCGTTGCGCATTTGCGCCTGGCCTTTGCAGGAGAGTGAATGAAGCAGCGCGTCACGGCCGAGGCCTCTTGCGGAAACGCGCACGGCGCCGGAGACCGTGCCGGAGAATAAATTCGTAAGCGAAAAAGTGCGCGCGGCGAGCTGTCCCAGATGCACATCGTGGAATTTTGCGGCGACGTTGTAGGCGGGTTGCGCGGCGAGGTCCAACGACATTTCGCCAGAGAGCGCGCCGCCGTAAAAATCCGCAACGGCATCGGAAAGTTTCCACTGGCGGCCTTCGATAGCGGCGTCGGCGCGAAGCTCGTGGAATTGGAACGGCGAAAGGGTAAACTGGCCGATGGAAAGCGTTCCGCGCGCGCGTAGCCACGCAGGCAAATGCTGCGGCTGCGGCGTGGAAGCCAAAAACGGCAGGATGCGGTCGAGCAGATCTTCGCGGCGCTGCGGATTGAGCCAGCGGTCCATGGCCACAGCGCTCAGTTCATTCGCAGACAGCGCAAATTTCCATTGGCCGTCTACTGCGTTCCTCTGGAGGGAGCCGCGCCAGTCCGTGGCGAAAGCGTTCGCGGAGGCAAGTTGAATTTTTGCGAGCTGCGGAGACAAGGCGATGGCGGCTTTTACCTGCGTGATGGCGTGGTTCAAGAACGGCGCGCCAACTTGGAGGCCGTTCAAAGCGATGGTGCCCGAAGGATTGCGGAACGCAGGAAAAAATCCGCCCGTCCACGAGAGATTGCATTCGGCCGGGCCATCGAGCTGCCATCCCGTAGGCAAACTGAATCCTAGAGACTCCGCGGCATCGAACAGCGAGCGCACATCCTGCGTATGGCCGTCGAGTTTCCACGAAGAACGCCAATCGGGAGCGCGTTGCATCAAGGCGCGCAGGCGAAATTCGCCGTTGCGCGTTCCGGCGGAAAAAATCACCGGCGGCAACGTGATGGCGTTGCGCGAAAAAAGCAGCGACGCCTTTTCCATGCGCACGGTTACCGGAATCCTGCCGCCATCGGCTTCCGCCCCGTCCGTTGTGATTTCGCCATTCTGAATTTGCGGCGGCCATCCCGCGAGCGTGAAATTCAAAGCAGCTGAGCCGTGCACTTCGAACTGCTCGGCCACTCCCTGATGAAACGCGCGATACCAGGCGAGCACGTCGGACAAAACCACGCTTTTCGAAGCGATTTCGAGGCGCTCGCTTTTGATGCTGGCCTGCTGCGGATTGGCCGGATTGGCGGCAGGCTGGAAGGTCATCGCGCCGGCGGCATGAATATTCGAGCGCGGCAATTCAATCACCGCCTGCGTTAACGCAAGCCTCGCGGTGGCGGGATGCCAGGTGGCCTGCACGTCCAGATTGGCCGCGGGGTCGTCATCGCGCATCGGCAAATCCCATCTATGCAAGCGGCGAAATTGCGCCGCGGACGAGAAATTCCAATCGTAGCCTTGCGTTTGCGCCTTGAGCTGCAGCGAGAGAAGTCCGCGCATGCCATAATCGTATCCGCGAAAAAGGCGCAGCACGTCGGATATGGAAGCGGCGTCCCACTTGAGTTCGAGCGATGCGGGGCGCAGGCGCGAAGACGTGCCGCCGACCAGACCGCGCAGCGTGAGTTCGCCGGCCTGCTCAAGATCGACGGCGGCGCGAAATGGCTGGGCCTCGAGATCAATGCGCCAGCGGCCCGGCGAGGTCTCTTCGACGCTGCCATCCACGCTGATAAATGCAAATGGCAATTTCGTGTCGCCTTCTTTGAAGTTGATGCGCCCATTCGAAACTTCGATGAGCTGAGGCCGCGCAGAAGCTCGATAGCTCGCGCGAGCAAGCCGCGGATTTCCGGGCGGGCGCGGCAGCCAGGATTCAAGATTCCATTCACCGTCGGGCAGACGAACAAGATTTAACGAAGGATTGGAGATGGAAAGCGCGCCGAGCTCCAGTTTGCCGCGAAAAAGCGCCGCCCAGCGGATTCCCGCAGCCACTTGATCGGCGCGCAGAAAATATTCATGGCCGAAGCGCGGATCTTCGCCAACGGTGATGTAATTCGCTTCGATGCGCGGGCCTTCCAGCAGGCTGAAGGAATAATTGCTGACTTCGATGGGGCGGCCGAACGCGGCTTCCAGGCGATTGGTCAACGAGCGGCGCAGCCAGCCGGATTCGAGTGCAATGGAGGTTCCAAAATCCCCGAGCAGCAGAGCCGCAATAATCATGAGCGCAATACGAATGCTGCGGCGTCGTGGCGAGCGCTTGCGAGCGGAATTTTCCGGCAAGGCATCCGATAGCTTTTGCGGAGGCGCGGGATTGCTTAGAATGAGGCTCATGGCATTAACGTCAATCGGACCAGGCGGTACGGGACGGCATTAGTGTACCTCGTGGAAGGTGCGAGTCCAGCGCGTTCGCAGCGGAAGGCGAAGGAGCGTCCTGCCGAGGTCCTCAAAATCCTGACCGAGGGAAGTGGCAGGCTGCTGCTCCTGCTGCGGCGGGCGCACCGACCAGTAAACAAACAGCGGGCTGCCCACGATGGCGTCACGCGGCACAAAGCCCCAGTAGCGGCTGTCAGAGCTGTTATCGCGATTATCGCCCAGAACAAAATAATGATCCGGCGGGACGAGCAGGTCGCCATTGTGAACGTCATGGCGCAAAACATTGGCCCATTCGGGAGTGATTTCGGCGGAGATGAGATAGAGGTCCTTGGGAGGAAAGTCGAACATGTAAGGATCCGCGTGCGTTGGATCGTGAATGGCGTATGGCTCTTTGAGCTTGACGCCGTTCACGTAGACGCGCTGGTCGACGATGTGCACGCGGTCTCCCGGCAAACCGATGACGCGTTTGACATAATACGGATGATTTTCGTAGGGGTATTTGAAAATGATGATGTCTCCGCGGCGGATCGCACGATACGGCAGAAGGCGGTCGTACCACGTTCCGGTGCCGGCGAAGATGAATTTGTTCACGAGCAGATGGTCGCCAACGAGCAGCGCGGGAACCATAGAAGCGGATGGAATTTTGAAAGCTTGCACAACGAAAGTAGTGGCAAAAAGAGCCAGGATTATGGTTACCAGCAGGGATTGCACGTAATCTTCTGTGGTTACTTCTTTTTTCGGCGGCGCAGCGGATGCGCTGTTGCTGGCCGCTTCGCTTGCCGCAGCTTGGACTGGCATGCCGTGGCTTACATCGTTTTGGCCTAGCGGATCTTGGTTCGCCTCGTTTTGGCTCGCCCGAAAATCTTCAGCCATTTCGGAGGTCCTTCGGCACTTCATCAGCGCCCGAAACGGCTTCATCGCGCAACAGCTTCAGCGCCAAAAACGCGGCGGATTGTTCGGCGGACTTTTTGCTGCGCCCTTCGGCTTCCGCGAGGATACGGCCATTCAGGCGAACGGCAATATGAAACGTCTTCGCGTGTTCCGGCCCGGCTTCGGCGATCACGCGATACTCCGCGGGACGCGAGCCGCGGCTTTGCAGCCATTCCTGAAAGGCGGATTTGTGATCGGGCTCGGCGAGCAGTTCGGTAAGCATGGCGGGATCGTACAGCAGGGAGCGGTCCACGAAAGCGGCGGCGGCATCAAAACCGGAATCGCGAAAAATCGCGCCGACAACTGCTTCATAGGCGTCTGCGAGCAGATTTTGCTTCTGGCGGCCGCCGGTTTTTTCTTCGCCCGGACCCAAGCGCAAATGCCGGCCCAAACCCAGGCGAGTGGCAGCCTGTTCGGCGCTAGCGACTCCCACAAGCCGCGCGCGCGCCTTGGAAAGCCGCCCTTCATCCCATTTGGGAAATTTGGAAACCAGGCAACAACTTACCGCCAATCCCAGCACGCTGTCGCCCAAAAACTCGAGCCGCTCGTTATTGGGCGCGCCCGAAGCAACCGCATGAGAACGATGTGTGAGCGCCCATTCCAGCCATTGCACGTCCGTGAATCGGTGGCCGAGAACAGTTTCCAGAGCTTCGCGTTCAGAATCATCCATGGCAGGCTAGTTTAGCGGCTACGGTTTGGGCGCAGCTCCTTCCCGCGCTTTGGTCTCGCCAGACGCTTTTTTGCAGCGATCCTGCAGCGGAGAGGAAATCTGGCTGCACGTGTCGAAAGCCTTCACCGCGTCGGGGTACTTTTTCAGATTCACAAGGTCCAGTCCAAGAACAAACTCATTTGTTGCCTGAAGAGTCGGCGATCCGCCCGTAGCGCTTTGAAGCTCCGTGGATGATAGGTCGTATTTTCTCTCATCGAAATAGATCAAGCCTAAACCACTGTGCGCTTCCGCCACGGCATTGTTCTTTACCTCGGTAAACTGTGCGTCGGTGAGAGCCGGCGGTTTGGTCAGCGTCTTCAATACTTCGAGCGCGTGCTGTTCGTATTGCTCGGCCTTGCCAAGCCGCTCTGCAAATTTTGGCGACTTTGGATCGCTGCGCGGAATTGCTTCGCCAACGGGAATGAGCACAGTGATATCGTTCGGATTCAGAGCCAGAGCCTTATCGGCAGCGTCGCACATCTTGTCGGCGTCATTTTTGTCCAGATAAGCGTTTGCCAGTCGCGAATAGACGGGCTCCAAGTAGCGGCTCTTCGGGTAATTCTTAATAAAGTCCTCGCCCGCCTTGATGTGCGCGTCGTTTTCAGCGGGAGTTGCAGGCTTCATGTCAAGAAATGCTTTGTAGGCCGCTTCTTCCTTCGGGTCGACGGGCGGCGGAGTTTGCGGAAAAACGTCTTGCAGCGGATTGGCGAGCGACGGCTTCGACGTTTGCTGCGGCGCGGTTGTTTGTTGCTGAGACTGCTGAGACTGCTGCTGCGATTGCTGCTGGCTTTGCTGGCCTTGCGCGAAAACCGCCGGAGCGCAGGCCAGGCATGCAATTGCGGTTAGATTGATCCATGGAAGTTTCATTTTATCCCTCATGTTCCTCTGCGTGATTCGCGGAGGGTTGCGTTAGTGCTGAGCCTCTTTCGAAGGCGGCGCATAGGGCACATTAATTCCCTGCTGTGCGGCTACGCGCGCCTGCTCCGGAGCGCCGGCCACCGCCAAGGCTGCTTTGTATTCTGCCTCGGCTTGTCCGCGATTGCCCTGCAAATCACGAATGCGCCCCAAATAAACATGCGACCACGCCAAGATATCGGGAGTGGGCGCTAAGACGTTGTTAGATGCATTTCCGGGCGTGTGCACAAGCTGTTCAAATAGATTTTCCGCTTTCTGTCCATCGCCCTGAAGGACCGACGCGATCGCCAGCCCATAGAGAGCGCGGGGAAGCTTGGGGTGCTGCTCAAGAACGGATTGGAAGGTGGCCGCGGCGCCTTTGCCATCTTGCATGGCAATTTGACGATCCCCCTGCATTAATTCCTGCTTGAGCTCCAGGTCCGCTGAAGTGGCCTCCGCCTCGCCCGCTATTCCGCCCGGCGCAACCTTTTCGGAGGCGCTTGCAAACTCAAAATTCTGAAAGCGTTTCTCTTGCGCGGCGACGTTGATGTTGGAAACCAGCGTAGGAAAATAGAACGACATTGCCGGTTCGGCTTTTTCGAAGGTGATCAACTGCTGATAAATCGGCCGGACCAGGATGAAGCCGGTGCGGTCATTGTTCTGAAGCACTGCTTCCACTTGCGCCGCTGGCCACTTCTCTAAACGCAACTCCGCGGCGCGCACCATGCATTCGTCGAAAAAACCTACGAAATCGTCGTGATAAGCCGTGGGAAACTGCGGCGCGCGATTCGCAATCTGCAGCAGCGCGCGGCGCGTGGAAATGATTTGCTGATTCTTGAGCACCATCGGGTCCAGCATGAAGTGCAGAAAACCATGGCGAATGCTGTCTATCGGCAGCACCGGACCCGGGCCCACCACCATGGCGTAGTGATCGCCAATATTGCGAAAATCGACGCGGTTCCCTACCAGCGGCTCGACATAAACCGTGAACGTGCGCGACGATTCCGGGGCCATCAGTTCGCGCAGATAACCCGTGGTGCGAAAGACGATTTCTCGCAGCGGATCGGTCAGCCGCGCAATTTCCTGATTCACTTCGGGCTGCATGGCAATCCATTCGCTGCCGAGATGAGCCTCATTGTAAAAATTCCTGAGAACCGGGCCAAAATCGTCAACCGAGGTCGCCGAAGGTGGAATATCGTCGCGCGCAACGGTGAAGGAAAAATCCGGCGGCGGCCCCACGATCATCGCAAACGTAAGGAATGGAACCAGGGTCTCGTCTGAATTGATGAACGCATGCTTCTGATAATACTGGCGCATATCCAGCGCCGCTGGGCCGTGCAGTTGCAGCAAGCGTTCGCGCAGAGCGGCGTGCGCCGGATAAATATCGAGGGTCGGCGAACTGGCGTCGAAACCGGCGGCATCGAGAGCACACATGATGTCGAAGACCTGCTCATTGGGCTGCACGCTGATGTAGCGACTGCGTGGCTGTTGCGCCGCAGACGGCAATACGCCGCCCACGCCAATAAACGCATAAACAGCCACAGCCAGTAAAACAGGCGAAAGGCGATGGCGGACAAGATTCAGGTTGTTCGTCTTCGAGATTGACTTTGCTTCCATGCCCATTTTGCGCTCACGCCTTGAAAGCATGAGTCCTGTATCCTGACGGCTCAGAAGTGAAATACCACTTTATCGGGCGGTTTGATGCGCGTCAAGAAAGCAGCAGCAGAAATTGAGGATGTAAAGCCCGGCAAATCAGCCCTGCACGCGGATTTCACTGAAGCTCAGAACAACCTGCCCGCCCGACGTGGGCCGGCCAAAATTCAACTCTGGCTGAAAGCGGGAAAAAATCAGCACCTGATCAATCTCGTGCCGAATCGCGGCGGTATTCGGCCCCATCAGGATTTTATAATCGGCCACTTGGCCCTCGGCATTGAGCGTTGCTTCCACAATCAGAAGGCTCGCTCCGGAGCGGCCGGTAATCATCCCAGGCGCGGGGAATGGCGCCAAACTCTCCAGCCGCGCAGGCTGAATCAGGTCAGTAGGCAAATCGTTGGGAATGGTCCCCATGGGGATGCCCACAATCAAACTTTGCACCAGAAACACAAATGCAAACGCCGCGGTGAGCAAGCCTCCCGTGGCGGGAACCGCCAGCGGCCGCAGGATATTCTCGAAGAAGATAGAAACGCGGGCCCAAATGCGGGTCGAGTAATCGCGGCTAAACTGCGCATGCGAAGCCTGCACGCGAATGCGCGTCGCCAGATCCGCTGGGGGCGTAACCGGAGCAGCATCCGCCAGCAGGCGAGCCAGCCGGCCATATGCATCCAAATCGGCGCGGCAAGCTGAACATTCGCTCAGATGCGCATGCACGGTCGCATGGCGCTGCCCAGACATCGCGCCATCCAAATATCCCGCCAAATGACGTCCGACCTCTCGGCAAGTCATTGCCAGCCTCCACGTCCCCCCGTAAGCAATACTGCGCCGTAGGAGCCTACCCTGTGGGATTTGCCGTTATTTTCGCTCGATGATGCCGGTTCACGATGCGCGCGCAGAAGCGGGTCCAACATCTGCTTCAGCGCGCGGCGCCCGCGAAGAATGCGAGTTTTCACCGTCGCAATCGATGTTTCCAGCACTTCAGCGACTTCCTCATAGGACAACCCTTCCAGGTCCCTCAGAATTACCGCACTGCGATAAACGTCTGGGATCTGCGCAAGAGCATTTTGAACCGCAGCCTGCGTTTCGCGCGCGGCAAGCTGCTCGAATGGCGTGGCGTCGGAGTCTTCTATCTGCGTGACCGGCTGGTTCTCGCGCATCGGCGTGTCGAGAGAAATTTCATTACGGCAGTGCCGGTGCCACCAGCGGCGGTGGTTCAACGATTCGCGAACGGCAATGCGATATAGCCACGTTTTTAAGGAGCTTCCGCGCCGGAACGCGCCGATTCCCCGAAACGCTTTCAAGAACACTTCCTGCGTGACATCCGCTGCATCACTGCGGTCGGAAAGAATGCCATAGATCACGTTGTATACGGAGGCGTGGTAATAGGTGACCAGCCAGTCGAAGGCCACATCCGAACCAGCCTGCAGTTCGCTGACGAGGCTCGTCTCGTCTGCTATCCAGGATAGAGTCTGCGCCAAATCAGACATGCTGTTCGCCGCCTATCCAGGCTTATCGCAGCGGGCTATTTCGCCCGCCGTTCAGTAACCTACAACATGGTGCGATAAGGTGTCTGCCTTGGTTAGACACCATATCGAAGGTTTCTGTTCCAAGAATACCAGAATTTTGATCCTGTGGGCTTGGATTCCGCCGGGACTATCCCTAAATCAGGCGGGAGCCGAGAAGCTTTTCTGAGGCTTAAAATCCCGGTTTGTAGGCTAAAGCCTGTATTCTCATGGGGGCTTTTCCGTGTACTATTTGGGAAGTAATAGCCTTCAATATTCTTGGGGAGCCTCAGTGGGTCCTTTGCGGATTTTGATTGTCGACGACCATGAAGTGATGCGCGGCGGTTTGCGCTCATTGCTTGAATCTCGCCCAAATTGGGAAGTTTGTGGAGAAGCAGCAACTGGCATGGACGCAGTAGAGCAGGCTAAACTCCTTCGCCCCGATGTGGTTGTGCTGGACATCAGCATGCCCGGGTTTAACGGCCTGGAGGCAATACCGCTGATCCGCAAGGAAACGCCGCGTTCTGAGGTGCTGATCTTGAGCCGCTACGAAGAACGTGAAATGCGCCTCAAGGCCCTCGAAGCGGGCGCCCGCGAATATATTCCCAAGTCTCAGGGCTTGGCGCGGGATTTGCTCGCGGCCATCGACGGCATCGTCCGCGAACGCACCATCCTCCCCGGCTAACATCGACGAAATGCCGTGGGGATCTCTGCTGCCTGGAACTTCTAAATCAGTTCTGCGATCGCGCCAACAAACTGCTCGCCCCACCCAAGGTCGATATGAAACGCTATGGCATAAGCATGTTCCGCAGTGAACTCAGCTGGTACGGCCGTGGATGGTCTCATTCTGCTGATCCGGTCGGCACCTGTGCTAGCAAGAAAGCGCTTGTATTCGTTTATCCGTGCGAGAATCTTTCTACCTTCCGCGCTCAGGCCTTGTAATGAATGGAACCAAAACGTATTCAGGGCAAGAAAGCACGCTGCGAATAGCGCTGCGAGAAACGTCGAAAGTAAGCCGAGGAGAACGATTCCGCCGACACTCATAATCAGAAGAGTGCTGTCGTAGGCGGACCACGGCCGCTTCGGCGCTGTGCTCCCGGGTAATCGGCTGCTAATTTTTTCCAGAGTGTTCGGAAGGGAATGAATATTCATAGCTAAGTATGCGCAGGCAAGCGCCAAGAGCGACAGCGCCGCTGACACCAAGGGGGTTTTCCCGTATTCTGCCACACGCGCGAAAAAATTTCCGTGGCGCAGCGCAAGGAATACTGCGGCTCCCGAAATAATCCATGCTGGAACCGATCGCGAGATGTGCTTCGAAAAATAAGTCGTGTCAACAAGAGCACATCGCAGCGCCTCAAGCGCCTCATCAAATTGCGGACTCGCTACATCGAAATCAAAGCAGTCATACCCTTTGAAAAGCGTTCGTGCGAGAGCATCCTCCTCGGGCGCAAGATCAAGCGAGCAGTCCGGACCGAGCCGGGTAATCGAATAAAAATCATTCTCCTGTTCAATTCTCAAGTAAGCTTTTGCCGCCATGTTCACAATTGCGCTGGCCATGGCGCGGGCAAGGTCGCTGCGATCCACCAGCCAGGCGGCGACTCCCGGGGACAGGCCCGCCGGAGGCGCGTACCGGACAACTTCAGCCGTATCAGAATCAACGAAATTCAAACGCCTCACGGCGAGGAAATAGAGAAAAACCAACGACAGAGCTAATCCGGGCAGCGCATATCCCATAGCCAATGAATTACTGCCGCTCATGGTTCTGACCTTCACGCCTGAATCTGCACAGAAGCATATATGATTTTCCGCGGCCGCGATGGAGGAAAACTTCGCTGCGGCGGAAAGCGCATGGGCACAGAAAAGAGGAGAGGCATGGACCAAGAGGAAGTACAGCGAAGTGGAGATGATCAGAGGCGCTGAAGCAGATCGAAGCCGGGCGCAGGGCCGCCGTTGTGGGCCGAACTGAACGTGTCGAAACACGCCATCGACCTTGGAAAGCGAAGTACGGCGGGATGCAACACGCATTTTCTATTTTTCGCCGAGGAGCGCGAAATCTCGAAACGTGGCCCAAGGGGGTAATTCCGCCGCGCAATTCGGCTAAGTTCCTGCGCGATTCAAAAGGCCTGCCTTTCGCAGGATGCGCCGGATTTTTTTCGGCGAAATAGAGAGGCGTTCTGCGACACGCGAAATCTTACAGCCCTCCCGCTTCCACACGCGCGGAATCAGAATCCCGGCGAAATCTTCACTGATTTGCTGAAAACTCTTTTCGCCCACCACGCCTTTGGACCACTGACGAAGGGCGGAGTCGATTTTGCCGGAGCCCACAAGTTTGCGTTTGATGTCCTGCAAGTCTCGCCAGACGTAATCCTGGTTTTGCCGGCACAAGAGCTCCGCAGCTTTGTCGCAGTATTCGTGCGCGGCGTCGAGATCATTGAAAAAGCCGTTCGAGAGCGCGTGCGCGAGCGTTAAATAAGCTTTGGCGACGAGGCGGCGGCTCTGCGTGGCGTTGGCGAATTCGAGGGCCTCGCGGGCGTAGTCGCTGGCCGCCTGCGCGGGGTGGCCTGAGTTCGCGCCATCATCGATTCCTTCCTCAAAGCGGGCGGACTCGATGGCGGATTGCAGAATGCGGGCGCGGGCCTGCAGAATGCGATCGCGCTTTTCTTCGCCGACGCGATAGGCGGTCTCGGCTTCGGATGCGGCGGCATCGAGATTGCCCTGGTCGAGGAAAAGGTAGCCGCAGTTGATGTGCGCGGCGCCGGTTCCGCGATGGTCGTGATAGCCGGAATAAATCTTACGCGCGTCAGCGAGGTGCGCGAGGCCTTCGCGGTGGAGGCGGTCAAGACTAGCGCGGTTGCCGTTGCGGGAATTTTTCGCCAGAGCCTCGCTGCGTGGTTTGCCGTTGCCCCTCCTCTGCCAGCGAGCCGCTTCGCTATCAATACGAGCACGCAATTGCAGGGCGATAAGGCGTTTCGCTGAGGCGATGTTCACGAGTGAACGGGCGACGTTTCGATGGCGCGGATCGAGCCGGTTGTATTCGTTGATAGCGGACTCGAAATACTGCAGGGCCTGCTGATATTTTCCCTGGCGGCGCGCGATTCTGCCGAAAGCCGACTGGATGTTTCCCCGGCTGACGTAATCGTCAGTCGAGGACAGAACCTGCTCGCTTTCCTTCAGAATGCGCATGGCGGCGTCATTTCTTTCTTCCTGAAAAGCGATCCAGGCCTCGACGATTTGCATGACCGCAGCCATCACCGGATACTGCAATTCGAGGGCGAGTTTTTTGCCGCGCACGACGTACGTAAGCGCGTCGCGATAACGCCCGGCGCGGCGGTGACAGCGGCCAATGGAAAAATTGGCGATAGCAACGAGCTCCTTATTGCCGATTTCGCTCTCGAGCGATAACGCCACCTGGAAATGGCAGATCGCCTGCTCGAATTCCTCCTGCTGCATGGCAACGAAACCTTCGGCCATGCACAGGTGAACGTAATCGGCGAGAGACATTTGCGAGCGAAGTCCTTTCGGGAAACGCTTCAGCAATTTCTTGATGAGCTGCGGGGAGTCGAAGCCGATGTCCACCCACTGCGCGAGACTCCCCAGAAGCACGGCGGCGTTTTTTTGCTCGGGACTGATGGAGTTGAAGCAGGCGCGATTCGCAGAAATCGCGGAGAAGCCGCTCTGGATGCGGCGGAAGACGAGGTCATGTCGCAATTGCGAAATCAGCGGATCAGGAATTTTCATATAGGCCGCGCTCGGCAGACCCGAGCCAGATTCGCGGGTGCGAGTGGCTTTACGTTCACCGTAGCTTTCGCCAGTATACGCTGCAAGAAATTTACTCCAGAAAATCGTAAGCGGCGAGAGTTAAAAATTCTGAGAAGTTTTCGCTCTCGATTAGTTTTTGCAGGATATCCGCCGCCGTCGAGAATTTCCCGGCGTCGAATCTCGCCGCGCCGATTTGCTTCGAGATCGAGTCGCATTCGTCGCGCAGAACTTGCCTCACCAGCGAATCGGAAACTGTGCGGCCGTCATTTAACTTGGCGGCATGCCGTCGCCACTGCCAGACCTGCGCGCGGCAGATTTCCGCCGTCGCGGAATCTTCCATCAAGTTATAGATAGGGACGCAGCCGTTGCCCTCGAGCCAGGCGCCCAAGTAGCGAATGCCCACGTCGATATTGTGCCGCAAGCCGCGTTCGGTGATTTCGCCGGACGGGACGGCAAGGAGTTTCTCGGGAGAAACATGGCTGTCGGCATCGGCGTGAACATGCAATTGATTTTTGCCGGACATGTTTTCGTCGAAAACTTGCTTCGCAACGCTGACTAAACCAGGATGGGCGACCCAGGTGCCGTCGTGGCCGGCGCGGACTTCGCGAAGTTTGTCGGCGCGGACTTTTTCGAGAGCTTTCCGATTCGCTTCCGGATCATTCTTAATGGGAATTTGCGCGGCCATCCCGCCCATGGCATGCACGCCGCGATGGTGGCAGGTTTGAATGAGCAAGCGAACATAGGCGTCGAGAAACGGCTGATTCATGGTGACCTGCGCACGATCCGGCAAAACGAATTCAGGACGCCTGTTAAACGCTTTGATGAAGCTGAAAATGTAATCCCAGCGGCCGCAATTCAAGCCGGAACTGTGGTGGCGCAACTCGTAAAGAATCTCGTCCATTTCGAAAGCGGCGTAGATGGTTTCGATGAGCACGGTGGCGCGAATTGTCCCTTGCGGAATGCCGAGCTCGCGCTGGGCGAAGACGAAAACGTCATTCCAGAGGCGCGCTTCGAGATGGCTTTGCATTTTGGGAAGATAAAAATACGGGGCGGCGCCGCGGGCGATAAGGTTTTTCGCATTGTGATAGAAGAACAGGCCGAAATCGAAAAGCGAAGCGGAAATTGCCTGGCCTGAAATGCAGAAATGCTTTTCCTCCAGATGCCAGCCGCGCGGCCGGACCAGGAGCGTGGCGGTTTCCGGAGCGAGTTCGTAGCTCTTGCCTTCGGGGCTTTGATACGTGATGGTGCGATTGACCGCATCCCGCAGATTGCGCTGGCCTTCAATGTTGTTGCGCCAGGTGGGAGAATTGGCGTCCTCGAAATCGGCCATGAAGACGTTCGCGCCGGAATTCAAGCCATTGATGATCATCTTGCGGTCGACCGGCCCGGTGATTTCGACGCGTCGGTCACGCAGATCGGGCGGGATGGGAGCAACAGACCATTTGGCGCGGCGAATTTCGGCGGTGTGCTCTAGGAAATCGAACAGCATTCCATCGTCGATCTGCTTTTGGCGGGCGTGACGCTGCGCGAGAACTTCTTTGCGGCGCGGTTCAAAGTTGGAGGCCAACTTAAGTAGGAAACCGCAAGCGCCGTCGTTGAGTATGTCCTTGCATCCGTCCGGAACAGGGGCTTTGATTTCAGCAATTTGAGTCGTCTCAAGCATTGGAGTTCCTCTCGTGCTCTATTTGTGCTCCCGATGAACCATGCTAGCGATTCTGCGCGCCGGCAACGCTGTGAATGGGCGTTTTCGGACACTCGTCCGATTCGGACGACCTCATTTGAAACAGGATGCAATGTGCGCTTCACTGGTGACAGTTGAGTGGAAGTGCCCAAGCCCAGGAGAACGAAATGAGCCAACAAAGGAATGCACCTATGCACATGCACAACGGTCAAGATCACGATGGGCACGCAAGGAATTTTGGAGCGAGAGAGGCAGGGCGCTGGGAAGGAATTCGCCGGCCGTATAAGCCGTTGGATGTGAAGCGGCTTCAAGGCACGCTGAAGATCGAGTATTCCCTGGCGCAGCATGGAGCGGAGTTGCTTTGGGATCTGCTGCACGATGAACCCTACGTTGCGGCGCTGGGCGCGATGACCGGAAATCAGGCGGTACAGCAAGTAATGGCCGGGCTGAAAGCGATTTATGTGAGCGGGTGGCAAGTCGCCGCCGACGCGAATAGCGCGGGCGCGATGTATCCGGACCAGAGCTTGTATCCGGTTGATAGCGCGCCAAAACTCGTTGCGGCCATCAATCGCGCCTTGCAGCGAGCCGACCAGATCGCGCACTTGGAAGGCAAAAACGGGGTTTCCTGGTACGTTCCGCTGGTGGCGGATGCAGAAGCGGGATTCGGCGGAAATCTGAATGCATTCGAGCTGATGAAGGCCATGATCGAGGCAGGCGCGGCGGGAGTGCACTTTGAAGACCAGCTCTCGTCGGTGAAAAAGTGCGGGCACATGGGCGGAAAAGTAGTCGTGCCGACCGGCGAGTTCATTAACAAGCTCGTTGCGGCGCGGCTCGCCGCGGATGTAATGGGCGTCCCGACAATTCTGGTCGCGCGGACCGACGCGAACAGCGCCAAACTGATTCGCAGCGATTTCGATGAGCGCGACCGCGAATTCATCACCGGCAAAAGGACGCCGGAGGGAGACTTCGAATTTCGCGGCGGGCTGGATGCGGCGATCGCGCGCGGCATTGCGTTCGCGCCATATGCAGACATTATCTGGTGCGAAACGGCGACTCCGGACCTGAAGGAAGCGCGTCGATTTGCGGAAGCGGTTCATTCGGAATATCCCGGCAAGCTGCTGGCATACAACTGCTCGCCTTCGTTCAATTGGAAGAAAAAAGTGGACGGTGCGGGGCTGGCGGCGTTTCAGCGCGAATTGGGTGCGATGGGCTACAAATTCCAGTTTGTCACCCTGGCCGGATTCCATTCATTGAACGTGGGCATGTTCGAACTCGCGCGGGGATACCGCGAGCGTGGAATGGCCGCATATTCGGAACTGCAAGAGAAGGAGTTCGCCGCAGAGGCGCAGGGCTACGCAGCGGTGAAGCATCAGCGGTTTGTTGGCGCTGGATATTTTGATGAAATCACGCGCGTCGTCGCCGGGGGCGATTCGCGAGTAACGGCCTTGACCGGTTCCACCGAGGAGCAGCAGTTTTATGGCCCGACAGTGACGCCGGAACGGCACGCGCCTGACCTGCCCGCGGGAGCCGACTAGAGGAAATCGGCGCCGCACCGGTTTTCGCATAGGTGTAGTCTGTTTCCGAGTTGTTCCGATTTGCTCCTCGGGATTAATTCCACTGTGTATTTGTGCGAAGCAAACGCGAAGCGCACGGAAAGGTCCTGCGCATGGTGCTCGCTGCGAAAGCGGCTTAGCGCCCCTTAGTGCCCCTTGGAAATTGTTGTAAGAAGTTGAAAATAAAAAACAAAGTTGGTGGAGCCGATGGGATTCGAACCCACGACCTCCTCGATGCCATCGAGGCGCGCTCCCAACTGCGCCACGGCCCCACCGCACTGAATTGCTTTTCCCAATTTTATAACAGCTCGCGCCCGTTTTGTTTGCAAATGTGCCGGAGCACCGCCGCTGCGTCACCAGATGTGGCACGCTTCGCTTGCAGGACGCGCCATGGGCTCTCCCGCATGGCAGCCGAAAGCCTTCGCGAATGCCGGAACGTTCGACACCGGCCCGTTGGTGCGATAAATCTCCAGCGGATGCGGATCTACGCTGACGCGCATGCGAATTGCCTCCGGCCGCGCCTGCCCCTCCCAGCTTTGCGCATACGACAGAAAAAATCGCTGATCCGGCGTGAAGCCATCAATCTTGCGCCCCGACTTCGCCTCCGGCGTTTTTTGAAACGCGTTGTACGCAATCACCAGGCCGCCCAAATCCGCGATGCTTTCGCCCAATTCCAAATGGCCATTCTCGTGAACGTCACCGACCGCCACGAAGCTGTCGAACTGTTTCGCCACGCATTCGGCGCGCGCGTTGAACTTCTTGCGATCCTCGGCGGTCCACCAGTTTTTCAAGTTGCCGTTTGCATCATACTGGCTGCCTTCATCGTCGAACCCGTGCGTAATTTCATGGCCGATGGCCGCGCCGACGCCGCCGTAATTGATGGCGTCGTCCGCTTTGGCGTCGAAATACGGAGGCTGCAAAATCCCCGCCGGAAAAACAATTTCATTCATGGAAGGATCGTAGTAAGCGTTCACCTCCGGCGGCGTCATGCCCCACTCGGTGCGGTCCACCGGCTTGCCGATTTTGTTCAAGTTGCGATGAAACTCGTACTCGTCGCCGTGAAAAACGTTTTCGACATACGATGCGCGCGTGACGTGGTAGGGTGAATAGTCCTGCCATTTGTCCGGATAGCCGACTTTAATGGTGACTTTGCTCAGTTTGTAGAGCGCGGCTTTCTTGGTCGCCGGGCTCATCCAGTCCAGCGTCTCGATATCGTCGTGCAGCGCATCCAGAATGTTGTGCACCATTTTTAGCGCCGCCGCTTTCGCTTCCGGAGGGAATTTCTCCTTCACGTACTCCTGGCCCAGCGCGAATCCCAGTTGCCGGTCCGTGGATTGCACGCATCGCTTCCAGCGCGGCTGAAGCTCTTTCGCGCCGGTGAGCGTCTTGCCAAAGAAATCGAAATTCTCGTCGACGAATTTCGCAGAAAGCGCGGGCGCCGCCGCGTGAATCAGGTGCCACCGAAAATAAATCTTCCAATCGGCCATCGGCGTTGACTTCAACGTATCATTGAGCGCCGTGAAAAACTTCGGCTGGCGAACATTTATTTCGCTGATGCCGCGCGCCCCCACCTCGCGAAAATAAGCAGTCCAGGAAACAACCGGCGTGAGCTGTTGAAATGCGCTTATGTCCATTTTGTGATACACGGCGTTCGGATCGCGCTGTTCGACGCGCGTCATCGACGCCGCCGCCAGTTTCGTTTCGATGGCCATCACCACTTTGGCTTCGCTCCGCGCTTTTTCCGGCGAATCGCCCAGGAGTTCGAACATCCGCGCCACGTGCTGCACGTATTTTTGACGCAGCTCCTGCGAATGCGCATCCGTTTTCATGTAATAATCGCGGTCCGGCAGCCCAAGACCGCCCTGATTCGCCATGGCAATTTCCTGCGTGCTGTTCTTGTCATCCTGATTCGCAAAAATGCGGAACAGCACATTCACACCCTGCGATTGCAGCCGCGCCGCTTCTGCCTGCAAATCGGAAAGGTTCTCCATCGCGCCGATGCGCTTCAGCTCCGGCGAAAGCGCTTTTGCGCCGTCAGCCTCGATTGCGCTCGTGTTCATGCAGCTCGCGTAAAAATCGCCAATCTTCTGTTCTGATGAGCCACTGGCCGCGTCGCGCTCCCTGGCCGCGCGCTCCAGAATCGCATGCAGCGTCGCTTCGTTTTCGTTCATCATCACGGAATCGATGCCCCACGCGGAATACGCGGGCGGTATCGGATTGTTTTTCAGCCAGCCGCCCACCGCGTATTGAAAAAAGTTCGTGCACGCAGAAGCTCTGTGGTCCATGTTCGAGAGCGGATACCCATGCGTTATGGAAGTGGAATCACTCGTGGATTGCGAACGCGCGCTGGCCTCTGTTGCGCTGCTTCGCGCCGCGGCGCGCAATTGGCAATACCCGCGCGGACTTTGCGCGAAGGCGGCCGCGGAAAAAAGCAGTATCGCAACAATCGCCAATAAGCTCGTTCGCAGAGATCGCATCGTTCACCTCGGAGGGGAAATCTTGTCGCACTTAGCGCACGAAAGCATAGCACGGCTTCCCCCGATTAAGCGGCCTTTCGTCGCAGCGCTAAGCGGCCCTATTTGAACCAGCTATAGCCCAGCGTAAAAATCAGGCTGCCGTTGAATCCCGGATTCAAATGCCCAAGGCTCGCATTCGAAGTGTGCACCGCCTGAATTTCGAAATCCCAGGCGCGCTTCCGCCGCCTGAAAAAATAAAAGCCCAGCGCTCCTTGCGGCGTGAAATTCACATCGGAAGTATTTCCCGGCGGCACATTCGACGTCGTGAATAGGACGCCGCCTGTAATCAGCGCGTACGGCGCAATTTTTCCATTGCCTTTGAAATTCCACTTGAAAATCAGCGGCTTGAAACTCCCGCCATAAACCGCGCCGCCCGGCTGCATCACCAGGTACAGCGGCATCACTTCTGTGGCCAGTTCGAAGTTCCCTTGCGCCCAGCCGCGCAAATGCTCGCCCGTCAAAATCTTTCCCGCGCGCCCGCCCACAATCAGGAATTGCGTATTCGAAGATTTGCCCAGACCCGTTCCCCCGCCGACGAATGGCTCGAATTCCCATGCGCCTTTGACCGGCAAAAGCGATACGGAATTTTGCGCCCGCGCGCTTACCGCCGCGCCGAGAAGCGCAAACGCGCAAAGAATAAATTTTGTCCTCAGCGGTAGAATGCGCAAAAACGAAATCCTCCATCACGCGACGCCGCGACAGCGTACCACTTTTTGCGATTTCGTAAATATGCCAGGGCAGACTGCGCGAAACAAATTAAATGGCGACGCGGATAGACAGGTTACAATCACTCACTATGGCCAAAATCACTTTCCTCGGCGCGGCCGGCGCAGTCACCGGCTCAAAATATCTCGTCGAAGCGGGCGGCAAGCGCCTGCTCGTCGATTGCGGATTATTTCAAGGCCCGCGCGGCCTGCGCGAGAAAAACCGGGAGCCGTTTCCCGTCGAGCCTGCCTCCATCGATTGGATTGTTCTCACGCACGCGCACATCGATCACACCGGCTACCTTCCGCGCATCGTTAGTGACGGCTTTCGCGGCCCGATTTTTGCCAACGCCGCAACGCATGAGCTTTGCAATCTGCTGCTGCTCGATTCCGCGCACTTGCAGGAAGAAGACGCGAAATTCGCCGCGAAAAAAGGCTACTCGCGCCATCATCCGCCCCTTCCTCTCTACACCACCGAAGAAGCGCAGCAAGCCCTCACGCAATTTCGCGAAGTTCCGCGCAGCGATCCTTTCACCATCAGCCCGCAATTCACCGTGAAGCCGTATGACGCCGGCCACATTCTCGGCTCGTCTTCGCTGCAAATCACCATCACCGAAAATGGCAAATCCGCGGTCGTCGTTTTTTCCGGCGACGTTGGCCGCTACAATCAAACCATTCTCAATGATCCCGCGCCCATCGCGCGCGCCGATTACATTCTCTGCGAATCCACTTACGGCGATCGCGACCATCCGACAACTGATCCCGGCAGCGCCATCGCCGAAATCGTGAATCGCGTGAACAAGCGCGGCGGCGTCATCGTGATTCCCGCATTCGCCGTCGGCCGCACGCAAACGCTGATGTACATCCTGCGGCAACTGGAAGACGCGCAGCAGATTCCCAAATTGCCCACCTTTGTGGACAGCCCCATGGCCGCCAGCGTCACCGATCTTTACGTCCGCCACCACGAAGATCATCGCCTCTCGTTCCAGCAGCTCGAGCAAGCGGGCGACCGCGACCCGCTCGACGTGCACGAAGTCCACATGACGCGCACCGTCGAGGAGTCGAAAAAAATCAATGCCATCAAAACGCCCTGCATCATCATGGCCGCGAGCGGAATGTGCACTGGCGGCCGCATTCTGCATCATCTCGAGCAGCGCCTGCCCGACGCGCGCAACGTGGTAATTTTCGCAGGCTATCAGGCTGAAGCCACGCTGGGCCGTTATCTGCTCAATGGAGGGAAAGACCCGCGCATTCATGGCGATTACATTCATTCGCGCGCGGAAATCGCCGAAGTCAGTCAGTTCTCCGCGCACTCCGATCGCACCGAAATGATTCGCTGGCTTTCAGGATTTCAAGCGCCGCCCAAGCGCCTCTTCTTGATTCATGGCGAGCCCGCCGCCGCGCAATCCTTCAGCGAACGCGTCCAGCAGCAACTTCACTGGCCCGTCGCCATTCCAAAACTGGGCGACAGCTTCGATCCCCTCGCGTAATCACGTTCAGCCAGCGCAGTAGCTTGTCGTCCCGCGTGCCCCGAGGCACGAAGGGAATCCCGGACCGCCCGGGCTGCGGCGAGCCGCCAATTTGAAAAAGTCGCGAACGCCGGTGAGGGACCTGCTGTCGCCGTGTGCGTTGCCCTCGTAGGGGCAGAGCTTGCCCTGACCGTCGCGTGCAGCGCGACGCACGTTTTTTCTGCGCACTCCTGCGGAGCCACTTTGCTTTACGCGCACTACACACGTCGCGCTCACGCCCTGCGCATCGCGAAATGTTCTTTATAGCAGGAAACCTTTTTGCGCTTCTTTCAGTCCAACCAATCAAACGCACCACTCAGGGGTGAGAGGCTACCACCACAGGGCAACCCGCTTCTCACCCACTCTTCTTTTCGCGAGGTAATTCTCGGAGGACCGCTAGCAGACTTTATTTCGAGGACGTGCGCAACTTCGCCAAGCGCTTTTCCGCTTCGGCGAATGTGGATTCCTTCTTGCAGAACGTGAACCTTAGCTGCTGCGCCCCGTCCGCGGGATTGTCATAGAAGCTCGAGCCCGGCACCGCGGCCACGCCAATTTCTTTCACCAAATAGCGCGCGAACTCCACATCATTCGCGAAGCCAAAATTCGAAATGTCCGTCATGATGTAATACGCGCCGCGCGGCTTGAAACATTTGAATCCCGCGCCTGTCAAAATTCCCAGCAGCCGATTCCGCCGCTGCAAATATTCGCTCGCGAGCTGCGCGTAATACGAATCCGGCGAACGCAGCGCTAGCGCGCCCGCCTCCTGCAAAGGCGCCGCCGCGCCCACCGTGAGAAAATCGTGCACTTTGCGAATCGCCGAAGTCACTTCCGGCGGCGCAATCGCCCAGCCCACGCGCCATCCTGTGACGCTGTAAGTTTTCGACAGCGCGTTAATCGTAATCGTCCGCTCGCGCATCCCTTCCAGCGTGGCCGCGCAAATGTGCCGCGCGCCGTCGTACAGCATGTGCTCGTAAATTTCGTCGGTAATCAGAAATGCGTTGTGCCGGATGCACAGCTCGCGAATAGTTTCCAGTTCGCCGCGCTCGAACACTTTTCCCGTAGGATTATTCGGCGTGTTCAAAATGATCGCTTTGGTTTTGTTGCTGAACGCGCGCGCCAACTCATCCGCATCGAACGTCCAATCTGCATCGCCCGCGCGAGGCGGCCGCAAGCGCACAAATTTCGGCGATGCGCCGCTCAAAATCGCGTCCGGCCCGTAATTTTCGTAGAACGGCTCGAACACCACCACTTCATCGCCCGGATTGATGATCGCCATCATCGCGGACATCATCGCTTCCGTCGAGCCGCAGCACACTGTGATTTCGCGCTCCGGATCAATCTCAATCCCCTGCTGCCGCGCGAATTTCTCCGCAATCGCATCGCGCAGCGATTTCGCGCCCCAGGTAATCGCGTACTGATTCACGTCGCGGCTGATGGCCTCGCGCGCGGCGGCCTTGATTTCCTCCGGCGCCGCAAAATCCGGAAAGCCCTGAGACAAATTCACGGCATTATGCGCCAGCGCCAGCCGCGTCATTTCGCGAATCACCGACTCGGTGAATTGCGCCGCCTTCGCCGAAAGCCGCTCTTTCGTGCTTGCGCTTGCGCTAACCTGCCCTGCCGCCGGATTCATCATCTGCCTCCCGCCTGCTCCCACTCGCGCGTCACCAAATTCCGTACAGCCGCCGGTAAATCGCGGCATTGCGCATCACGATTTCCACGTATTCGCGCGTCTGCGTGAATGGAATCGATTCCACGAATTCCGGCAGCTCGGAATATTTCTGCCCGCTCTGCCATTGCGTCACGCGATCCTCGCCTGCATTGTACGCCGCCAGCGCCGCTTCGGGTGTATGAAAACTGCGCATCAGCTCGCCGAAATAGACCGAGCCGACGCGCAAATTGTAGAGCGGATCGAGCAGCTGATCTTCCGAAAATCCCATGCGCAACTTCTGCGCGTATCGCTGCGCCGTGTCGGGAATCAGTTGCATCAGCCCATACGCATTGGCGTACGAATGCGCGGCCTTCTCGAACGCGGACTCCTGATGAATCAGCCCCGCCAGAATCATGGGATCGGTATGCGTGAGCCGCGCCGCGCGGAGGATCTGCGCGCGATAAGGCAACGGAAACGAAAGCATCCACGCCTCTCGCGGCATAGTCGCATAGCCGCGCGCCTCAATGGACGGATACACGTTGCGCACCGCGGCTATCGCGCTGCCGTATTCTTCGCCATTGGTCGCCGCGCGCGCCAGTGTAAATTCCAGCGAAGCAGCTCGCGTCTCGTCGTACGCCTCGCGCAATTCCGAAATCGCCGAGTCGTCGAAGGCGATCGTTTCCAGCGCGATGCTGCGCCGCACGAACGGCAAAGCCTCTTCTGGCGTGGACTTCAGCACCATGCGCGCAGGTGGCAACCGAGGAATCGCGTCCAGCACCGTGAGCCGCGCAATGCGCCCTGCGTGGAGCGCCCGCAATTGCGCCGCCGCATGCAATGCAAAATAATTGTTCGGAAAGCGCTGCTCTAATTTTCGAAAGTACGCGCGCGCCACCGGCGCATCTCGCTTTTTCTGGGCCAGCCGTCCCAGCCAGTAGAGCGCGTCCGGCGTGTAAATTGAATCCGGATTCGCCGCCAGAAACTTCTCGAACAAATCCGCGGCGTTGCCCGCGCGATCCATGTAAGCGGCCCAGGCCACGCGCCACGCAGCATTGATGGCGTCATCATTTTCTGGAAATTTTTCGGCGACCTGCTGATACTCGGCCGCGGCCTTGTCGCGATTCAAATTCACCCAGTAATAGTTTCCAACGGCAAAAAGCGTGCGCTCCGTCCATATGCTGTCGGGCGCCCGCTGCTGCGCCTGCGCCAGCGCCGCCAGCATGTTTGGCTCATCGTTGGTCCAGCGATAGGCCTGCGAAAGATAGTAGAGCCGCTCTGCGTCAATGTCCGGCTCCTGGAATTTCATGGATAGAAGCGGCGCCGGGTCGGCGTAAAGCTCCGCCTTGCAATCTGCGATGTGCAATTGCGCGAGGTCTTCGTCGGGCCCATCGATCGCCGGCAACGCGCTCGTGTACGCGTCTTCCGCCTGTTGCCACTGGTGCGCATTGAACAAAGTATCCGCGCGCAACAATCGCTCCGGCGCCGCAGGCTGCGGAAACGAATTCCCCAGCGCTCCTTGCAGATAGGTCACCTTCGCGCCCGCCTCGTCCGCCTGCGTGCTCAGCGGAAAACGGTCGTACACTTCCAGATAATCACCCGCCGCTGAAATTTTGTCGTTCGCCTGCTCATGCGCCTGCGCGCGCAGAAAAAGCAGCGTGGGATTCGTGTTGATATTTTTTGCGGACGCCAGCGCATCGAGGGCCACTTGCGGCTGATTCGCTGAGATAGCCGTTTCCGCCAGCGCCTGCAGCGCCAGCGGCATGATCGCGCTTTGCGGATAATCCTGGCGCAGTTGCTGCAATTGCGCCAGCGCGGACGCGTTGTTGTTCAAATTACGGTCAACCTGCGCGCTCCAAAACAGCACGTAATCCGCCAGCAGTGTTTCCGGTTTCGCCAGATCCAGCCAGGCGCGCGCTTGCGTGTAGCGCCCATCGTTGTAATCGTAATAGCCCAGCGCCAGCGCCGCGCGCGCTCCCAGTTCTTCTTTTGCGTGCAACTTTGCGAATCGCGCCAGCCGCTCGTATGCCCGCCCGGGATCTGTTCCGTTTTGCGCTTCGCTTTGCGCCTCTTTTTTTGCGGCGCGAGCCAGGCGCGTCAATTCACGCGCTTCAATCGCAAAACGTGAGCTTGCGACAGGCCGCGCGCGCGCAGCAATCGGCGGCTCTTTCTTCTCCACAGCCGGCCGGGCAGACTTTTTCGCGCTCTGAGCCGCTTGTGGCGTCGCCGCTTCCGCGCCGGCCGTTTGCGCAATGCCTGCCGCGCACAGCATCACGCACATTGCGGCGCACACGAGCGCGAAAATCGCGCAAGCTGGCCCAAGTATTCTTTTCACAGTGAACGAATCAGCGGCGCAGCACCGGCGAGGGATATGGATATTCTCCAAGCGTCTCCGGATTGCCATCCCCGAGAATTTCCACCAGCCAGTGATGGAAATAATCCACCGGCTGATCCAGAATTTTCTGGAAACGGCGATCGTATTCTTTTCGCGCTTTATCAAGTTCGCTTCGCAACCGAACGCAAATATCTCGATTCTCACGTCCTGCGCGCACTTCCTCCGGCTTCAGCATTTTGATGTCCTGCATCGAAACTTTTGCAACGCGGTTCGCGCGTTTATGCATTTCGCGTTCGCTGTCCGGCAGGCTTCTCACGTCGAACGCTATTTCGGGTTCTTCAACAACAGATTCGGATGCAATTTCCTCCGCGGAAGTAACCTGCGTTTCATCGCGCTCCGCAATTTCTCCCGCCGGCGCTGCGCTTCCCGCGGCATCCTGATGAACGTGCTCCTGCGCGTGAACAGTCTCCGCCGGCTCCAGCGTTTCAACGCTTTCGTTCGCCGCCGGTGCCTGCGCCATCGGCGTGGGAATCTCATGCGGCGGCATTTGCGGAGCCGCGGGCGGCTGCGCCACTTCCACGCCCACCGCGCGAACATTTTCTTCTTCTTCGCGCTCCGCACTTTCGCGCTCGCGCCGGTGCATTACGTTGGTGATGAACGTGGAGAGAACCGCGAGGCTGGCGCTTACCGATGCGGAGCACGACTGCGCGCGCAGCATCGCTGGCAGCGCGTTCGTTGGCCGCGTCGAAGCGCACGCGGACACCAGATCCGCATAGGCCTGTTGCAATTCCTCGATCGAGCGCTGCAATGGCAGCAGGTTGTCGCGAATCGCGCGCGAAACGGAGTCATCCATCGCGCGTTCTCGTGATTTTTGCGCGTCGCTCATGGCAGGGAATGTCCCAATCGCGATTATGGAAACGCGCGCTGGCAGTGTCAACACGCTTTCCTGCGCCGCGTTCCTTTAAGACATTCCGCCTGGCCGCTTACGCCTGCGCGTTCAGTGGTTTTTTGCGTGCGGCGCGATCAGCTCGTCCAGATAATCCGGCTTGCCCTCCACGCGCGCCAGATGCGGATAGCGCTCCCCGCCGTGATAATCCACGGACACTGTCTTGTAATAATCGTTGTCAATCACTAACAAGCGAATCGGCTCGGAATTGCTCACCGCCGCTTTGATCGCGTCATTCAAAATGTCCGGCGTAAACACGCGCCCATCGACGCCCGCCACCGTCATTCCCGAAGTGACTCCCGCGTTGTACGCCGGGCCTCCGACAATCGAATCGCGCACGTGCCCCTGCTGATCGAGCGAAAGCCCAATCGAATACGTGTCGCCCGGATTCCCGCCGCGCAATCCAGGTTCCGGCGGCTTCGCGTTGAACACCACTTTCCACCCGCCGTTTTCGATTCCGCCGACCGGCGCATCCGGCGAAAGCGAAGTCAGCCGCTCGTGCAAAAACTTCGCCCAATCGTATGGCGCAATTTGATTCAGCGCGTTCACCACATCTTCAAACGTGTACGTCTTCAGTTGCGGCCCTTCATTCGGCCCGCCGTGGAACAAATGGCAAAAATCATCAATGGATTTTTGTCCGTGGCTCTCCTGATGAATTATCGTCGCCACCCACAGCCACACCAAATCCCCTTCCGGATAATAATCCGACCCGCGCCGCCAATTGCCCCATCCCGGGCCGCCGCGCAATCCCGGAATTCCCGTCGCCGTGTCCTGCAAATCCCGCCACGTGCGTCCCGGACGTCCCGGCCCAAGGTCCGCCGCAATGCTCGCCAGATATTCGTGATACTGATCCGCAGTCCACAGCCCGCTGCGCGCCGCCAGCATCGGCCCCAGATAATCCGTCAGCCCTTCGTAAACCCACAACAAATCATCCTGCATCGGTTTTTCGTAATTCGGCGTAGCCAAATCCGCGGGCCGGCGGAATTTCCCGTTCCATGAATGCATGAATTCGTGCGAAAGCAGTCCGCCCAGCATCATTTCCGCATTCGGACCAATCAGCGCGCGCTCCGGCAAACGGCTGTCGTTGCACTCGTGATGCTCCAGCCCGAAATGCGCCACGTGGTCGCTGAGCGTCAGCAGAAAATGATAATCGCGATAGTGGCGCGTGCCGAAAAGCGCGCCCGACTCCGCCACCAGATTCGTCATTTTCTGTATCGCGTCAGGACTGATATTCAGCGCCGCTTCCGAATCCGCGGCGATGTCCATCTCGTGATGAATCGGCTCCCCCGGCGGCGTGATGTTGACCACGCGAAAATATTCGCCGGCAATCACTGGTGAATCCACCAGCCGGTTCAGCGTCACTGGCTTGAACACAACTTCATCGCCCGATTCGCTGGCCTCGGGCAGCGGCGTGCCGTGCTTCCAGCCCTCCGGCAATTTCAAAGTCGCCGCAAAAGTCTGCTGATCCGCCATCAGCGTCGAGTAGTACAGCACGTTCTGGTTCCAGCTAATCACCGCCACCTTGTCCGTCGACGATGCTGCGCCGGATGCGAATCCTCCCCCCTCCGGCTCCAAATAATCGAAGTCCACGTCCAGCCGCGTCACGCCTTCCGGCACGTTCACGTGGAACGTGAACACGTCCAGCGTGTCGCGCCGCCACGGAATCGTTTTGCCATCCGCGCTGAATTTCAGGCCGGTGACGTTCGAAATCGGCCCATCCGGCCCATGCTCCCCCGGTATCCATTTCGGATAGTAGAGCGTCAGCGGCCCGGCGTGCACCGGCATCACTTCGTGCGTCTTCACCAGCCCGAGCGGCACTTGCGACGCGTCCACCGTCAATTGAATCGTCGGCCCAGCCTGCGCCAGCGCGCTCGGAACCGCTATCGCCAGAATTGCCAGCACCAAAATAAGTGAACGAACGCTCTTAGGAATGCTCCTGTGAATGCTCTCGCGATTCATCTTCCCGCTCCTCATAGCATTGAAATGACTGAAATGATGACTGAAATGACTGCGGCCTTCCTCCCTGCAAAAATGTTCCGCAGAGGTGCCCCGCGCGCCCTGCCCTGTCCACAGCGCCGCCAGACTGATCGCCGCAAAACGAATACCAGTTGTAGCGCATACAGAGCCGTCCGCGAACGCGCCGAACTGCGCATCATACCCCTATCCGCCCGCCAGCGAAGCCTTTTTGTGGTGGTGGGTCAGTCTGAATTTTATTTATCGTGACAATAGCAGTCAAAATTCAAACTGCCCCACTGCCGTTTTTGTAATTCGCCCCCGACTTCAAATGAGACGTACGGGCGCTTGTCGAGCGCCTATCGCACGGCCTTCTGGCGCGCGATTCCACTTTCGCGCTATACTCTCCGCTCAGTTCCCCGTCTCGGCGTGTCTTTCGACGATAGGCCAATATGCGCGTAATAGAACCCCGCGCGGAGCAGAATATGAAAACCAAACGTACCCCGTGCCAAGCTTCACTGATTGCCTTGCTCTTGGCAGGCGTAGTGATCTTTGTTGCGTCTCCGACGCATCTCGATGGACAGGATGCGAATTCACGATTCAGTCCGGATGTGAACGACCTTCTTGCAAAAAGGGCAGCCTTGGCGAGCGACGGAGATGATTACCATAAAATACTGCAATCCCTGGGCACAAGCTCACCAAACTTTGGGCTGGAGACCGACATACTTAATTACGCAAACACGGGAACCGAAATGACCGGGGACGCCCTTTGGTTCCTTGGACTGTATCAAAGTATGCAGTGTGAACCAGACCGCATCGCAGCCAAAGGCGCTCTCAAGAACCGGCTCGATTTCTATTCTCACGTACTAGGTTTGGAGGGGGGCTTGATACCAAACGATCTGGCTTATGAGAAATCGCTAGCGATGACACAAGCAGGCTTCCGGATACGTGATGATCTGCGAGCCGCAAAAGATAAAATGGACGCGATCAATGCTTCATTGAAATGAGTGGGCGGAAGACATATCCATATCTGCGCGCCAGAGAAGCGTGGCTGTTTTTGTGCGGCCGACCATTTTGCACAAAAAACCTTTCATTTTTTTGCGATTTTGTTTTTCCCCAGTGGTTTTTCCCCTACGACAATAGTTGCTGCAGCTGGTGGCCCCTGTACGACTCCAGAAAGTACTACGACGTTGGGGCGACCACCCATGCTTAACGTTTCGTGTCCTAACAGGTCGGGTGTTGATAATATCCTGCTCAGGCGCTCTACCAGTTCTTTGTTTGGGCCAGTTACCGATATTCCGAAATCAATTGACTGAGTTGATTCCATTGTGAGTAGGTTGTTCGTCACCTGTATACCAGAGCGCAGCAAATCTAGGGCAATTTGGTACCCCAAGACGGCGGACTCCGTGTCATTGGTGTACGATTTAATCTCAATGACATTGCCAGCAAAAGCGCTTAGCTGGCTTAGTTGTTTCTCTTGGCCGTCGGTTAGTCGACGCGGAGCAATCTCGGTCTCTAGCTGTAAGTTTTCTGTTTTGAGTTTCGCTGCGTCGTCTTCAAATTGCCCTGCGCGTTCATTCGCTAATGCGACGATTAGATTTACATTTCCAACCTGCGTTTCCGTTGCGGCCAGTTCATTGTCATTGAATGTTTGGATAAGGCCATCGGCCTTTGAGACAAAAGCCTCCGAAATACCCTCTCCGACTAATCCTAGAACTATAAAAAGCCAACCGATTGTGGCCAGAACTTTTATCCACGAGGGAATCGTTGCTTCGTGGCCTGTAGAGGACTTTTTCTTGTGAAGCATGCCGACAACGTCGTGGACAACTTCCGGCCCTTCAAAAATAATCCCAAAAATAACGACGGCAGTCCAAGCAAGTAAATATAAGAACCAACTATCTCGGTAAGCTTCAAAGTCCTGTCTTACGAGTGCGTTTAATCCATCGGAAACAGATCCAGGCGTGAATGTTGATATAGCCTGTGAAGACGCACGCACAAGAAGGATGATTACGTGGTTGAGGATAGGCATATTGGGGGCGATCTACATCGTAGTTATCGTCTTGTGCATAATATTTGAGATAAGAGCAAGGCGCAAGTGACTCAGGCAGCAAAATGCGCCTCGATTACAAGTTTTTTGGCTTCGAGGACAAGCACGACAACGTTATGACAGGGAGTCTTGCCGCGTTTCGTTGACCCCTGCGGTATCCCTTTTGCTGCGAGTCCCTCCTAGATTGTGCCGGCCGTTCGCCATTCCAGATTTTCCTCGTACTATAACCACGATTTCATTTGACTTCCCGTTAACTCTCCGGTATACAGGTTCATCGGCTGGGAGACCCAGCAGACATTTCGCGAGGAGAAGTGCAAGGCCGCCTTTGGGCGGCTTTTTACGTTTATGGACGCCAATAGGGCCACATTTGGCCCCAGACAAGGAGATCGCTTCCCGTGCCGCCTCCCGCGCACAAACCAACTCCCATCGGCCCCCACGTTGCTTTCATGGCGGAAGCTAGGCCGGCAGATTTTGCCTTTGTAGGGGCCGATTTAGTTCATCGGCCCGGCGGTTGCTTTGGCGGGGCCAAGGTATGCGGGCACCGGCCAACGTTTCAGGAGAGCTTTCTTATGCGCCAAGAAAATTCTAATCGCAAGATTTGTGGCACTTATGAAAAATTAGAACTCGATGTAACCTACACAAAACAAACGGAGGGAGCCATTTCTAATCGCAAGATTTCGCGCTTTTTTCAAAACGCTAAGCCCGTTTTCGGACACCGCGCCGCGCCGCGCCGTAGCCTCCGGCGAAGGCGGGTCTCGTCGCTGTCTTCAATCCTAATCGAGTTTCTATGGGAAATTAGAAATTGAGCCAACTCACTGAAAACAAAGCACCGATGCCAGGTCTAATCGAGTTTTTTCGGCGTTTTTTTCGAGCAAACGTCCGTTTTCGGACACTCGAAAAAAAGGAGGGTCAGCGCAAATTTTGATCGTGACACAAGGAGTCAAAATTCGAACCGACCCATACCGGGAAAAAACCGTCCTTGACACCCGCGTCGGCGCGCACTATAAGCCGTGGGCAGCTATCGAGAGGCATCCATGACTGACGCGGCAAAGGCGCAGGTGGTGGGCATTGGCAGTTGCACGGTGGATTATTTCGCGATTGTGCCGCGCCTGCTCGGCCCCGAGGAAAAAACCAACGCGCATCGCCTGGAAATTCACGCCGGCGGCGTCACTGCAAACAATTTGACGCAAGTGGCGCGCCTCGGCGCAAAGGCCGGATGGCTGGGGCTGCTGGGCGACGACGACAACGGGCGCATCATCGAGAAAGCGTTCCTCGACGACGGCATGGATATCTCTGGAATCGAAACGGTGAAGGGCGAACTTTCTGCGCTGACCTGGATTCCCGTGGACCTCGAAGGCGAGCGCTGCATTTACATGTTCCCGAACGTCACCGGAAAAATCACGGAATTTCAGGTGCTGAATCGTTTCGCGCCGCACATTCAAGCCGCAAAGCATTTTCATACCGAAGCGTCGCAGCTTCCGCTGAAGCCGGTGCATCAGGCGATGGAAGTGGCGCGCGCGGCGGGCGTGCGCGTGATTTTCGATCTGGACGTTTCGCCGAATTTTTTCTGCCAGTGCAATTTGGGTACGCAGGAAGAATTGGCCGCGTCGCTGAAATTCGTGGACGTGCTGAAGCCGTGCAAGGCCGCGGCCATTGAATTCACCGGCGAAGACGAGCCGGAGCGCATGGCGAAAAAACTTTTGCAAATGGGCCCGCAAATTGTGGCCATCACTATGGGCGCGAACGGCTGCCTGCTGGCCAGTTCGGAGAAAACTGTGCACGTTCCGGCGTTCACAGTGAAGCCGGTGGATACTACGGGCGCGGGCGACGCGTTCATGGGCGGATTGTCGTTTGGGCTGCTGCAAAATTGGGAGCTCGAGCGCGTGGGCGCGTTTGCGAATGCGTGCGCGGCGCTGTGCTGCACAAAAGTGGGCGCGCGTGCCATGTCGAAATACAACGAAGTCGTTTCCTTCATACGCGAGCAGCGCCCTGCGGTGGCCGCGAGTTTGTGAGCGCGCGCCGCATGTGAATACGCAAAGACTGAAAATTCATGTACACGCCGCATAGTTTTTCCATCGCGCTGCTGATGATCATCACCAGCACCATCTGCTGGGGCTCGTGGGCCAACACTTACAAAGGCGTGAAGAATTACCGCTTCGAACTTTTCTACTGGGACTACGCCATCGGCATTTTCCTGATTTCTCTGATCCTCGCGCTGACCATGGGCAGCATTCACGGCGGGGCGTTTTCCTTTATTGAAAATGTTCACGCGGCGAGCCGCTCGGACGTGACTTCCGCGCTCGCGGGCGGCGCGGTTTTCAATCTGGCGAATCTGCTGCTGGTCGCGGGAATCGACATGGCGGGACTGGCGATTGCATTCCCCGTTTCCATAGGGATCGCGCTGGTGGTCGGCGTGGCGCTGAGCTACGAATTGCAGCCAAAGGGGAATCCGTGGCTGCTGGCGCTGGGCGTGGCGTTCGCGATTGTCGCGGTGATTTTCGACGGCAAAGCGTATGCGGCGCTGGCGAGCGGAGGGCGTTCCGTTTCGCGCAAGAGCATTGTGGTGTGCGTGATCTCCGGAATTCTGATGGGATTGTGGGCGCCGTTTGTGACGCGCGCGCTGACCGCGGGAAATCCGCTGACGCCCTACAGCGCTGCGGTATTTTTCACGCTGGGGGCGCTGCTTTCGTGTTTCATTTTCAACTTTTACCTGATGCGGCGGCCGTTGAACGGCGCGCCAGTGGGCATCGGCGGATTTTTTCGCGCTTCGGCGGGAGCTCATCTGCTAGGATTTTTTGGCGGAATAATTTGGGGCGTGGGCACGGTATTCAATCTCGTGGCGGCGAATTTCACGGGCGTGGCGATTTCTTACGCAATTGGGCAGGCGTCGCCGATGGTCGCGGCGCTGTGGGGCGTGTTTGCGTGGCACGAATTTCGGAATGCGCGGCCACGCGCGAAAATACTGCTGGCGCTCATGTTCATTTTTTATGTTCTCGCGATTATCAGCGTGGCGCGCGCGCAACTCGCCGCGTGAACTTCCTCAGATCACGGTTCATTCGCAAAAGCCCTACGGGCGGCTGCGCGCCTTGATTCACGCGGGACGTGATGATACTTTCAAGCTCTGGAAGCCCTGATTTCACTGGATGGACCTAAACTCACAATCCAAAGAACGCGCGGGAAATTCTGCGGCTGCGGTTCCGTTTCCGTTGGCGCCTGATTTTAGCGACGCGACTTTCTGGCGCGTGGAAGGCAGCCTGCTGAATTTGACGGCGGTGCGTCCCGTCGCGTTTTTTACGTGGAACGCGCAGACGTTTCTTGAGCGCTGGGGACGCCGCGGGACAATGTTGGCGCTGGCGGTTGCGCGTCCCGCACTCTATCTGGCGAATCGCGCGGTGGCGACGCGTTTGCTGCACACGGTGCTGCGCGGAGTGAGCCGCGACCGCCTCGATTTGCTGGGCGAAGAATACTTCGAATATCAATTGAAGCCTGCGCTGAAGCAAGCAGGAGTCGAGGCGCTGAAAAACGCACAGGCGCGGGGCGAGAAAATTGTCCTGGTGAGCCAGGGGCTGGAGCAGGTGATGATTCCGCTGGCGAAACATCTGGGAGTGAAATTTCTGGTTCGCAACCGGCTGGATTTTCGCGACGGGTTCGCCACGGGAAGATTGCTCGCGCCGCTGATTCGGCCGCGCGGACCGCTGGCGCGCTTCACGGGAAGCAATCCTGATGGACGCGTCCCTCGCGACCGGCTGGCGAACAATCTCGGGTTCGCGAAAAATCCAGATATTTTGAATGCGGCGATCCGGCCGGCGGAACGGCGCGTTCCACGCAGGCATATACGCGCTATAACTTTCGGAACGAAAAGTGATTCGCAGCCGCTTTCGGTGCGCGAGGCACTGCGCGGTAAACATATTTTGCTGACGGGGGCCACGGGATTCATCGGAAAGGTGTGGCTGGCGAATATTCTGGCCGATGTGCCGGACATCGGAAAAATTCACGTATTGGTGCGGCGAAACCGCTCGACCAGCGCGAAAGAGCGCTTCGCTAAAACTGTGAATGGCTCGCCGGTGTTTGAAAGCGTGGCAAAAAAGTACGGCACGCGTTTCCGGGAGATTTTGGCGGAGCGCGTGGAGGTTGTCGAAGGCGATTTGACGAAGCAGATGATGGGCTTGGATGAAACGACTGCTGCGCGGCTCGCTGGCGAACTCGATCTGATTATCAATAGCTCGGGGCTGACGGATTTCAATCCGGATTTGCGTGATGCTCTCAGCTCGAATGTGGATGCGGTTGCGCACGTCCTGGAATTTGTGCGCAAGACAGACCATGCCGCGTTGTTGCACCTTTCCACATGCTATGCCGCAGGCGAGCGCGAAGGGCGCATCATCGAACAACTGATTCCGAATTATGTTCCGGCGAAAATCGAAGGATTCGATGCGGAACAAGAATATCTTTCGCTGCAAAAATTGATTCGCGAGACGGAGGCGAAGGCAGAAAGCGGCGCGGTGGCGGAAGAGCTGCGGCAAGCGGCGTTGCGCAAGCCTACAGCGGCGAAAAAGCTGGAAGGGCCGGCGCTGGAAATTCAAGTGCGCAAAAACCGCATGAGATGGCTGCGGCAGGCGCTGATGGAGGTTGGGACGCGGCGCGCGCGCGAGCTTGGCTGGCCGAACACGTACACGTTCACGAAAAGCCTGGCGGAATCGCTAATCGTGAAGCGCGGCGCGGGATTGCCCATCGCGATTGTGCGGCCCTCCATTGTGGAATCGTCGCTGGCAAAACCGTTTCGCGGCTGGAATGAAGGTGTGAACACTTCGGCGTCGCTTTCTTACCTTCTGGGGACATACTTCCGCCAGCTTCCGACGAATGAGCGCAAATGTCTGGACCTGATTCCCGTGGATGAAGTGACGGCCGGAATGACGCTGGTTGCGGCGGCGCTGATGGAGCGCCGGCATGAGCCGCTGTATCAACTGGCGACTTCTGTGACGAACCCGTGCAACATGCGGCGTTCGATTGAGCTGACCAGTTTGGGGCATCGGAAGTTTTATCGCACGCAGGACGGATTCGAGCACTGGCTGCGCTCGCGCTTCGATGCCATTCCTGTGTCGAAGGAACGTTACGAAAAACTTTCTGCGCCCGCGCAGAAGGCCATCATTCAAGCGATCAATCGCGGCGCGGCGAGTATGGGATTGCACACGGCGCCGCTGGCGCGGCGCGAGCGCGAGCTGGAGCGCGTGATCAAACTGATTAAACTGTTCGAACCATTTATTCTGCAAAACGACCACACCTTCGAGGCTCTGCATATCGAGCGATTGTCTGCGGCGCTGCCCGCCGATGAGAAAAAGACATTCGGCTACGATTGCCGGTCCATCGATTGGTGGGATTACTGGATCAATCTGCACATCCCCGCGCTGCGAAAGTGGTGTTATCCTCTCATCGAAGGACGAGCCGGAGAGACGCGCGACGGCGGAGAAACACCGCCGGCTGGCGATTCGCTGGACAGCACAGCGACGCAAAATGCGTCTGCCGCGGCTTCCTGAGAGCCCCAAAACAGTGGCGATATTTATCACCGGATCCACCGGATACATTGGCGCGCATATCGCGGCGAATTTGCTCGATGAATGCGGCGAACCGTTGAATTTGCTGGTGCGCGCGAAAAATCAACAGGAAGCGCGCGAACGGCTGTGGCGCGCCCTGCAACTGCACTTGGATTTTGCGGCCTTTCGGAGCGCGCTCGAGTCGCGAATACGTATTTTTTTGGGCGAACTGACGAATGCGCGGCTGGGAATCGAGAGCGGCGAATATGCGGAGCTGGTGCGCACCACGGATTCGGTGATTCACTGCGCGGCGTCGCTCAACCGCAAATCCGAGAAGAATTGCCTCAACGTAAATCTGCGCGGCACTTTACAAGTGATCGAGCTGGCCATGCGCGCGCGTGACAATCACGGGCTGCGGCGGTTCAGCCATGTGAGCACCGTTGCAGTCGCGGGGCAAAGGCAGAATGAAATCGTGGAAGAAGATTCCGCGATTGACTGGGAGCGCTCGGATTACGATCCGTACGCGCGGACGAAAAAATTCTGCGAGCACATGATCCAGGAACTTTTGCCGGATGTGCCGCGCACGATTTTCCGTCCCAGTATTGTGCTGGGCGACAGCCGCCGGCCGGAGACGAATCAGTTCGAGATGGTCAGGGCGTTTGTTTTTCTGGCTTCCCTTCCTGTGCTGCCTTTCCGGGCAAACGATCGCGTGGATATTGTTCCCGTGGACTACGTAGCGAATGCGATTTCCCATCTTCATTTGAAAGAAAAGCCGCAGCACGAGATTTATCATTTGTCTTCAGGCAAAGATTCTGAAACGTACGCGGAATTGACCGCAGCGCTGGCGGCGGCACAGGGAAAACGCGCGCCAACTTTCGCCCCTGTGCTCGAACGTTCCACCAAAAACATGGTCAACCTGCTTTCCGGGCGGCTGGGAAAGACCGGAAAGATGGCGACGCTGCTGAAAGTTTTTCTGCCGTACCTGACGTGGAACACGGTGTTCGACAATTCCCGCGTGGCGAATGAAATGGGCAGGCCCGCGCCATTCTCGAAATACTGTTTTGCGCTTCTGAAATTCAGCCGCGAGAATCATTTTTTGTATCCGTATAAACCATGGCCGAGCGACGCAGCGCTGGATTTCAGCGCATCGCAATCGGCGGCACAGGGAACACGCCGATGATGGACCTGCTGCTGGAGGCGTGGGTGGCCAGTTCGATCGAGCGCGCAAAACTTGGCTGGATGCTGGGCCGCGGGAAGAGCTGGCGTCCCGGCGAAAAGCTGCGGCTGCTGTTTGCATGTTATTGCGGCGCGCGAAACACAGGCTCGGATTTGCGCGTCGAGGAAATTCTGCGGCAAGTGCGGCGCGTGCTGGGTGAAGAAAATGTGGACCTCGCGGTGATGACCCAGAATTTCGATTTGACGCGCGGATATTTTCAGGGCTCGCGGCAAGTTCATTTGCCGGATTTGTTTCCGCCGTTTTTGAGCCGCGAAGTGCCGAAATACGACGGCGTAGTGGCGTGTGAAGGCTCAATGTTCAAAAGCAAATTCGCGAACGCGCTGACCACGATGATGATTGGCGCGCTGGGCTTGGCGTCTGCGCAAAACCGATTGTCGGTGGGATACGGAGGCGAGGCCGGCTACATGGATCCGCTGGTCGAGAAATTGTGCCGGCGATACTGCCGCGATTCGGTAGTGATCACGCGAAGCGAGGAATCGCAGGCGGCGCTGCGCAAACTGGGCATCGCGACGGAGCTTGGAACGGATACCGCCTGGACGTTCGAGCCGCTGGCCAGCGAATACGGGCAAAAAGCGCTGCGCGACGCAGGATGGGATGGAGCGACGCCAGTGCTGGCGGCGTGTCCCATCAATCCGTTTTGGTGGCCGGTGAAAGCGTCGCTCGGCAAAGCAGCAGCGAAATTGCTGACGGGCGCATACAAAAAAAGCTATTACCGCACGATTTATTTTTTTCGCTCGGGCCGTAAAGTCGAAGCGGATTACTCGAAGTATATCGCGGCATTCGCGGGCGCAGTGAAACGATTCCGTGATGAAAATGAAGTTTTTGTGGTTTGCGTGGGGATGGAAATGCTGGACCGCGATGCGTGCGAGCGCTTCGCCGCGCAGATCGGCGGCGCGCCAATTTTCTGCTCGGACCAATACGACATGTACCAGCTGGTGAGCATTTTGCGCGAGTGCCAGTTGATGGCGTCGTCGCGGTATCACGCGATTGTGACGTCCATGCCGGCGGGCGTCGCTTCGATTGGAATTACCATGGATGAGCGCATTCGCAACTTGATGCGGCAGCGCGGGCACGAGCATTTGCTGCTGGAGGTGGATGACGCCGAGCTGGAGGGCAAGCTCTTCGCGACGCTGCAGCGGCTGTGCCGCGAACGAGAATGCGTGCGCGACGGAATCGGCCACACCGTGGCGCGTAATTTGCAGTTGATGGCGCGAATGGGGATGTATTTCGAGCAATTTGTGACGCAATGCTATCCGGAGTTTCCGCTGCGCGCGGGCCAATTGAGCTGGGAAGATTATTTACCGCCATTGAGCCCGAACCTGCGGCAAATCGTCGAGACATACGATCCGTGAATTCCCTCGAGCGCATTTTTCAGCGGCTTGCGGAGGCGGGGGATGCGCCGGTCCTGCGGGAAATTCGCGGGAATGAACTTGTGCCGGCGAGCGGCAAAGATTTGCTTGTGCTGATCGCGCAGGCGCGCGCTTTTATCGCTGCAACGGGATTAGCAAAAGGCGATCGCTGCGCGCTGCTGGCGCCGAACAGCATCCGTTGGGCCGCGCTGGATTTGGCATTGATGGCGGAAGGCCTCATCGTGGTGCCGCTGTACGCGCGGCAGGCGGCGAACGAGCTTGCGGTAATGATTCAAGACAGCGGCGCGGCGCGGATTTGCTGCGAGAATGCCGAATTGCGCGCCGCGATTGCCGGCGCGTTACGCGACGCTCCGGCAATTTCTCTATTCGATGAGATTTTTGGGGCGCGCGCAAGTTCACCGCCGCCCCGGTCCTCGCCGCCACCTCCACAGCCAATTGCGCCGAGTGATCCTGTAACGATCATTTACACTTCGGGAACTTCGGGCGAGGCAAAAGGAGTTGTGCTGACGGAGGCAAACGTCAATTACATGCTTGCGTGCACCACGGCGCGGCTCGATCAATTGATGGGCAAGCGGTCCGCTCCGGAGCAAGTGTTTCATTATTTGCCGTTCAATTTCGCGGCGTCGTGGATTTCGCTGCTGACATACCTTTCGCGGAACAGCGTCGTCACGCTGTCGACGGATTTGACGAAGCTTGCGGACGAAATGCGTATCGCGGCGCCGAATTATTTTCTGAATGTACCCACGCTGCTCGAGCGCGTGCGGGGAAAAATCGAGGAGAACATTCGCGGCAAAGGCGGATGGATTGCAGCTCTTCATGCAAAAGCGAAACGGTCATATCTGTCGAGCGGTTCTGAGAAAGCGGGAATATTCGACCGGGCAGCGCTCGCGGCGGCGCGCGCGTTGATATTTCCGACGGTTCGCAAAGGATTGGGCCCGCAGCTCAAAGCGCTGATTTGCGGGTCGGCGCCACTGGCCGTCGAAACGCAGAAATTCTTTATGATGCTGGGAATTCCAGTGCTCCAAGCTTACGGATTAACGGAAACGACGGCGATTTGCACGCTGGATGATCCAAATTTCGTCGAGCCGGGATACGTAGGGCCGGCCATTCCAGGAATTGAGATGAAGCTTGGCGAGAATCAGGAAATTCTGGTACGCGGCCCGAATGTTTTTTCAGGTTACTGGAACCGGCCCGAGGAAACCGCGAAGGCGCTACGCGATGGATGGTTTCATACCGGCGATCAGGGCGAAGTGAATCAAAACGGCCGCTGGAAAATTACCGGGCGCATCAAGAACTTGATTATTTTGAATTCGGGCCACAATATCGCGCCCGAGCCGCTGGAAGAAGAGCTCGCGAGACACTTGCCGGGAGCGCAGGTGATGCTCGCCGGAAACGGACACAGCTATTTGGTTGCATTGGTCGCCGCCGCAAATTCCGAATTGACCGATGCGCAGGCCGACGCGGCAATTGCGGAGGTGAATGCGCGGCTGCCGCACTACCGGCAAATTCGCGCGTTCCATGTGCTGCACGAGCCGTTCACGATAGAAAGCGGAATGCTGACAGCCAATGGTAAACTCAAGCGCGACGCGGTCGCGGCGCAGTTCAAAACGCAAATCGAGCAGCTCTATCGAAAGCGAGAGGTATGAAAAGCTTTTCGGGTAAAACGCTGTCGTGGAGCGCCAAGGACAATATCATCGAGCTGGAGTTGCATCACCCGCCGTGCAATGAAATCGGCGCAGCGACCCTCGATGAGTTCGAACAATTTGCGCACGCGGTCGAGCATGCGGAGAAGAACTGCCGCGCGATCATCATTTACAGCAGCGTTTCCGCGGGTTTCAGCGCGGGCGCGGATTTGCGCGAGCTTTATCGCGGCCTGCAGAAGCTGTCTTTTGCGGAACGAATCGCCGGCGTGCGCGACTTTTTGCAGCGAATTCATAGAGTGCTGAACACCATTGACGCCGCGCCGATGACGACGATCGCCGCCGTGCATGGCGTCACCTTCGGCGGCGGGCTCGAATTGGCGCTGGCGTGCGACTTGATTATCGCCGACAAAAGCGCGCGATTTTGTTTTCCGGAGCTGCGGCTGGGATTGATTCCGGGATTCGGAGGAATTCCGCGGCTGAAGCGCGACGTGGGGAACGCGTTGATTCGCGATATGCTGCTGACCGGCCGAAGTTTCAACGCGGCAAAAGCGCAGGCCTCGGGATTGGTGAGCCAAGTGGCTGCCGAGGGCGAGGCCGTCGCGCTGGCGCGGGCGACCGCGGCGCAAGCTTGCAAGTTTGATCGCGATACGGCGGTGGCTGCGAAGCGTTTCATCAAGCCGATTCCGTACGAAGAGTTGCGGCGCGAAATCGAAATTTTCTGCGAAATGTTCAGCCGGCCCGCCGTGGAAGAGGGCCTGCGGAAATTTGTGGACAGCGCGGATAAAATGCCGTATCTCCCGTGAGCGCGCAAATTTAAGAACTGAGGAGCGGAGCGAAATGAAGAAGGCCCCAGCCGAAGCGGCCGCAACGACAAAACACTCAGGCGAGAAAACGTGGCGCAAATGGTTTTCGATGTGCGCCGGCGCGGCGGCATTTTGCGTGATGGTGACTTCGGGCGCAGTCGCGCAGCAGCACCGCTTTCAAGTATCCGACACGGAAAAACTCGTCAATGTGGCCGACCCGCAAATTTCGCCGGACGACAAATCCATCGCGGTGATAGTGGGGCGCATTAACATGAAAGTGGACGGCACAGACACCGAAATCGTGCTCATCAATATCGCCACGGGCGAGCAGCGCGTGCTGACTTCCGGGCACAAGCATGCCAGCGCTCCGCGATGGTCACCTGACGGAAAGAATTTGGCATTCATCGCGGAGTCGAGCGAGAAAAAGGACGCAACGCCGCAGGTCTTCGTATTGCCCATGGATGGCGGTGACGCAAAGAAAATCACGAATGCGCCAGATGGCGTCGAGCAATTCGCGTGGCGGCCCGACGGGAAGATGATCGCCTATGTGACGCCGGATGCCGTCGACAAAAAGGCAATCGCGGCGCATCACGACGCGTTTCAAGTCGGCGACACGGATTATTTGGAAACTGCAGCGGGCCAGCCTTCGCATGTTTGGCTGGTGCCAGCCGACGGGGGAGAAGCGAAAAGAATTACATCTGGCACGTGGAGCTTGCCGGTCGTGTTTCCGCCCTCGCCGCCGTCGTCGCCGCTTTCGTGGTCGCCGGATGGAAAATCGCTCTTGATCACGCGGCAGGAAACCGCCGAGCCCGGCGATGGATTCGACGTGACCATTCAAGTGCTCGATGTGGATACCGGGAAAATACGCAAGCTGACTTCTCACAAAGAATTAGAAAGCGCGGGCGTATATTCGCCGGATGGCTCGCAGGTCGCCTACTGGTACAGCAAGGACGGAGACGCGAACAATCAGAATGAGATTTATGTTGCACCAATCGGCGGCGGCGACGGCGTGGATGTGACGCGCGCGATTGATCGCAATATTCAGCGCGCCATCTGGATGCCAGACGGAAAATCGCTGCTTGTGGGAGGCCATGATGGCGTGGGCACGGCGTTGTGGATACAGCCGGTTGACGGCGCGCCGAAGAAATTGAATCTCGGCGACGTGGAACCTTCTTGGAGTTTTTGGGTCGATGCAATGGTCGGGCCGAAGAGCGATATCGCGTTCACTGGCAGCACGGCGGGCCATCCGGGCGAACTTTATTACATGAGTTCGAGCGAGGCGGCGCCGCGGCGGCTTACAAATTACAACGATTGGATTTCTTCGATCGAACTAGCAAAAGCAGAAGCGTTCAACTGGCAAGGGCCAAATGGATTTCATGAAGATGGCGTTTTGGACTATCCGCCCGGATTTTCGAAAGCCAGCAAATATCCGCTGGTGCTGCTGATTCATGGCGGCCCGCAGGCGAGTTCGACCATTGGATTCGATGTACTTGGACAACTCATCGCGGCGCAGGGATATTTGGTGTTTCAGCCGAATTATCGTGGCAGCGATAATCTGGGCAACGCGTACCAGCGCGCGATTTATCGCGATGCAGGCGATGGGCCGGGACGCGATGTGATGGCGGGGCTCGCCACGGTGGAAAAAATGGGCATTGTCGACACGAATAAAATCGGCGTTTCCGGATGGTCTTATGGCGGCTACATGACTTCGTGGATGATTGGCCACTATCACATCTGGAAAGCGGCTGTTTCTGGCGCGGCGGTAAACGATTTGATCATGGAAGCGACCGTGTCGGATGGCAATCAAGAGGATTATCCTTCCATGGGCGGCTCGCCGTGGGTCGGCGACAACTGGAAAATCTATCGCGCGGAATCGCCGATCACGTATGCTGCGGAAATCACGACGCCGACGCTGATCCTCTGCGACACGGGAGATTTCCGCGTGCCGATTGTGCAATCCTATGAGATGTATCACGCGCTGAAAGACAATGGCGTGACCACGGAATTTTTTGCGTATCCTGTGCGCGGCCATTTTCCCGGCGACCCGGTGCATCGCGAAGACGTGATGACGCGCTGGATTGGCTGGCTGAATAAATATCTGCAATAGGATATTGGAAATAGGTTGGTTGAAACAGGCCGGATGGCGCGGCGCATCCCGGCAGTTCAAAATAGGCTTATGCCAACTCTTCAGGAAGTTACAAACGAGGTTCTGCAGCTCGCGGCGGAGAATTTTAAAGTGCCGCGCGAGCAGCTTGCGCCGGCGGACGATTTTTTCAAAAAGCTGGGCATTGACAGTTTGCAGGCGCTTGGGCTGCTGACGCGCATCGAGAATCATTTTCACATCGAACTGCCGGATTACGAACTACAGGGCGTGACGGATTTTCGTACGCTCGCCGCGCGCATCCACGCGCGCTTGTGATGCTGAATCTCCGCGAATATTCCTCACTGGGCGCAGCCTTGCGCGCTGCGCTGGAACGCTGGCCGGATGAAATCTGCCTGATTGAAGCGGACCGCGAGCGCGAGAACTGCCGGCTGACTTACGGACAGTTCAAAGAAGCGGCTTTGCCGTTTGCTCGCGCGTTGCAGGATGCGGGTCTGGCTGCGAACACGCGCGCGGCGATCATCATGACCAATCAGTCCAAGTGGCTGATTTCCGCGTATGCCATCTTTTTTCGCGGAGGCGTGCTGGTTCCGCTCGATTACAAGCTCACTGCCGCCGAACATTTGCAGCTTCTGGCTCATTCGAAAGCGGAATTCCTGGTCGTCGAATATTATTTGTGGCGAGCGATTACGCAAGCCGCGGAATTCGCAAACCTGAAGGCACGGACCGTGATCGTCACGGAAGCGCCGCCGAATGCGGAACTTCATGGCGCAAAAAGATGGGAAGAATTTCGCGGCGCGGGCGGACCTGAGTTCGTCGAACGCAAAAGAAGCGATTGGGCGTCTATCGTATATTCGTCGGGAACGGCCGGGCGGCCGAAAGGCTGCGTGATGACGCACGACAATTATCTCGAGCAATGCGCATCGCTCGCGTCGCTCTATCCGTTTTGGCCGGGCGTGCGCTATTTGAGCATTTTGCCAACGAATCATGCCATCGATTTCATGATCGGATTCGTGGGCCCGTTTGTTTGCGGGGCTGCCGTGGTTCATTTGCGGACGCTGCGTCCGGAATTTATCCGCGAGGCTTTCCCGCGCTATCGCATCACTTACATCACGGTGGTACCGATGATCTTGAAAAATCTCGAATGCGGGATGCGCGAGAGATTTGCTGCTTTACCTCCGGCGCGCCGGCGAATGCTGAACACTCTGATCGCAGTGAATCGCGCATTGACGCGGCGGCGCCCGCATTTGTGGCTCAGCCGAATCCTTCTGCGCAACATCCATGAGGCTTTCGGCGGCGAGCTCAGAGCGATTTTTGTCGGCGGCGCGTTCACCGAGCCTGCTACTCTGCAATTTTTCTACGATCTGGGGATTCCCGTCGGAAATGGATATGGATTAACAGAAGCGGGCACGACAATCACGTTGAACGACTTCAAGCCATTTCGCGCAGACACAGTTGGCAAAGCTCTGCCGGGCACCGAAGTGCGGATTGTGAATGCGGATTCCGATGGAATTGGAGAAGTGGCCGCGCGCGGCAAAACGATCATGTCGCATTATCTGGACGATCCGGAAATGACCGCCGCGACGATTGTGGACGGCTGGCTGATGACCGGCGATCTTGGCAAGCTCGAGTCCACGGGCCATTTGCAACTTTTTGGCCGCAAGAAAAACATGATTGTCACCGAGGGCGGCAAAAATATTTACCCGGAAGACATCGAGAACGCGTTTGCTGGATTGCCGGTGAAGGAATTTTGCATTTTTGCGGCAAACTATATTTGGCCGCAGCGGACTATGGTTGGCGAGCAGCTTGTCCTGATCGCTCGCTTGGATGACGCAACGCGCGGCGCGAACGATTTGCGTTCGGAGATTGCCGAGCGCAACCGCCGCCTGCCGGATTTCAAACGCATCAGCGGATACATGCTGTGGACGCGCGATTTTCCGCGCACCGCGTCATTGAAAATCAAGCGCGATGCTTTGGCCGGAGAAATTCGCGCGGCGACTGAACGCTCGGCGTTGATTGCAATTTGAGGAAACGTTCGTGGCCAAAAGTTTTTTCGCAATCGTGAATCCAGCCGCCGGAGGAGGGCGCTGCGCCAAACTCGCGCCCGCGGCGCTGGAGCGGCTGCGCGCCTCGGGAATCCAACTCGAGGTAGCAGAAACTCGCGGGCCCGGTGACGCGACCATTTTGACGCGCGCCGCGCGAAAGGCCGGGCATCGCAATTTTCTCGCGGTCGGCGGCGACGGCACCTCGTACGAAATCGTAAATGGCATTTTCCCCACGCCTGCGAATGCTGCCGCTGAACGCTACACACTCGCTCTTCTGCCGTTGGGAACCGGCAACTCATTTTTGCGTGATTTTCGCGATGAGAATCATTCCGGAAACGCGAGCGACATGGAGCGCGCGATTTTGCGCGGCGCGAGCCGGGCGTGTGACGTCCTGCGTCTTCAGCACGCGTCGGGAGAACTGTATTACATCAACCTTCTGACGCTGGGCTTTGCCGCCGACGCCGCGGAAGTGGCGAATCGCTATTTTAAACCGTTCGGACATTTTGGCTACACGCTCAGCGTGATGGCTTGCCTGGCGCGTTTGAATCGCAGAGCGTTTCCGATGCGCGTGGACGATGCGGCGGAATTCGATAAGCGCCCGTGCCTGTTTCTCGCTTTCAGCAACACGAAGTTCACCGGCGGAAATATGCTGATCGCGCCAAACGCGGACGCATTCGACGGATTAATCGAGTATGTTCGCTGGGGCCCGATTGGGCGCATCGGCCTGCTGCGCAATTTTGCTACGCTTTTTGACGGGACGCACATTCATCACGCGATGGCGTCGCGCGCGGCGGTTCGAAAAGTGGAATTTTCGCTCGACGGGCCGGTAAACGTAACGATCGACGGCGAGAGTTTGCAGTTGAAATGCGAGCGGCTCGACATTCTGCCTGGCGCGCTGGATGTAATCCTATGAGGCAGCTCTATCGCAAAGCGCGTTCCTTGGCGCTCTGGGCCGTCAGCGGCGCGCATTTTTTTATAATTTGTCCGCTGCTCGTTGCGCTGGGCGCAATCGTTGATCCGCGCAGGAACGACCGGCCGCAGCGTATTTTCTTTCGCAATATTTTGCGCCTCGCCGGAGTGAAGTTCGAAGTGCGGCGTTCGCCGGGATTCGATGCGCAACGCACCAGCCTTTTCGTGTGCAATCACGTCAATATTTTCGACCCGTTCGTCATCTATTCCGCGATCCCGCAATTCGTGCGCGGCTTCGAGCTCGCGTCGCATTTCAAAATCCCGGCGTACGGATGGATGATGGGGCGTTTTGGAAATATTCCCGTGCCGGATGAGAATGACCGCACGCGCGCGAGCATGCAGCAAATGACGCGCAAGGCCGAACAGGCGTTCAAGTCGGGGATCAGCTTGATCGCCTTTGCCGAGGGCGGACGAACACGCGACGGGCACGTAGCGCCGTTTCAAAAAGGCGTTTTTCGACTGGCGATTCGCTTTGGCGTTCCCATTGTGCCGATGAGCATTGTGGGCTCGTACGAATTCAGCCGCACTGGCGATTGGATGCTGAATCCCTCGAAAATTACGGTGTATTTGCACGACACGATCGAGACGCAGGGCATGAGAAAAGAGCAAGTCGAAGAGCTAAGCGAGCGCGTTCACGCGATTGTTTCCGCGCCGGTGGAAGAGCATATCGCGCGTTTGGCAAATGAGAATGCCGCGGCCGCGGCGAGCGCAAAAGTCAAAGTTGCCGATTGAAATTCAAAACAGCTCGCGATTGCCGGGAATCATGCGGCCCGCGCGAATTTCCTGCCAGGTGTAAATTACTCGGTGAATCACGGTCAACGTGGAAAGGATCGCGATGACCCAGAGCACCGGCGCCATCCGCAAAAATGCCCCGCCAATAATCAGCAGCACCAATCTTTCCGGACGCTCCATGAAGCCCACTTTGCACTGCGGAATCAGCGATTCGGCGCGCGCCCGCGAATAACTCACCATGAATGAGCTGGCCATCGCAACGGCGGCGAGCCCCATGTAAAACGGCCTGCCGATCAGCGTGTAATGAACCACCAACCCCATATACAAGCCCAAATCGGAGTAGCGGTCGAGCGTGGAATCGAGAAATGCGCCGAATGCGGTGGTGCGTCCCGCGTGGCGCGCGACCTGGCCATCGGCCATGTCAAGAAAACCGGCCAGAAAAAGAACCGCCGCCGCGCCGCGAAATTCTCCATACGCGAAGAGCACCGCGGCCCACACATTGACAACCATGCCGATGACCGTGAGAACATTGGGCGTGATGCCGGTCGCGGCCAGCGCTTTGACCACGCGCTCCAGCAGCCAGCCCGCGCCGGAACCAATCCAGTGCGTCACCGGATACCACAGCGGCTTTTTCTTGCCGTTCATCCGCATAAAATCGTGTTCCGTAAAATCATACGCCAGATTCGAAAAGCGCCTCAAGCGCGAACAGTCAAGGCGATGCGACAAAACCGCGCAACTGGTGAAAGTCGCGCGGCTCTTCGCGCGTTCTGCTACATCGAGCTGTCGTTCGAAGCGCCAGCCGCTTTTGGCGTAACCCCAATCGCCGGAATATCCGCGCTGCGAATCTGGCGATTCAGTTGAACGAGGTCCTTGTCCTTCAACTGGCGATAGGTTGCCACTTGCTCGTCGAGTTGCTTGTTGAGCACGGCGAAAACCTCGCGCGAGGAAGCCGTGGGAGCGCCGTCCGCGCTGTCCACCGTGCTCACCAGCGCCATCATTTGGTCGGCGATCATGATGGGATAATTCAGCGGATCCTCGCCCGACTTTGATTTCGGCTGGATGATCGCGTCTTCCACGGCAGTGAGCTTCTTGTCGAGCTGCTTCGCGGAGTCGAGCGCCGCTTTCGCTTTTTCGTTTCCCGCAAGCCGCTTCTCCAGCGCCTCAATCTGCCCGTGAAGTTCGCGAATCTGATTCACGGCATCATCCGCGTCGGTGATGCGCGCATTGATTTGCTGGTTGAAGTCGAACTGCTGCTGCAACGCGGCCTCCGAAACATGAATGCGCGGATCCTCTTCCACTTGCAAGGGAGCCGTGTAATCGTGGCCCGCGACGGTCAATTTCACCTGGTAATTCCCGGGAACGGCTATTGCGCCGCTCGGACGGCCGCCCCATGAGACGGCTCCCGGCACGCTCGTTGGTGGTTTGTAACGCAAGTCCCAAACAAACCGGTTCAAGCCGGCCTTTGCGTCGAGAGTTGCGCGGCCGCGCCCAAAAAATGAAAATCCACCTGGCGCGGATGGCTTTTCGCTCTTGCTCGAATATTTCTGGACCAGTTTGCCCTTCGAATCCAGAATCTCAAGCGTGATCGGCTCTTTCGGCGCCGTCTTCAGCGAATAATCGATAATCGCGCCCGACGGCGGATTTTCTCCAGCAGCGATTCCTCCCGGAAGATGGAATGAGCCACCGCGGAAACGGTAAGCCTTTCGCGGCTTGAACAAATAAGCGTCCTGATTCGCTACTTCCGCCGTCATCTGGCGCAGCGGCGAAATGTCGTCGAGAATCCAAAACGCGCGGCCGTGCGTGGCGATAATCAAATCGTCGCGATGAATGGTGAGGTCGTGAACCGGCACAGTCGGCAAATCGAGCTGCAACGATTGCCACTTCGCGCCGTCGTCGAAAGAAACCCAGACGCCTGTCTCCGTGCCGGCAAACAGCAATCCTTTGCGAACGGGATCTTCGCGAATCGCATGGGTGATCGAATCGGCGGGCAAGCCGTCGGTGATTTTCGTCCACGTCTTGCCGTAATCGGTCGTCTTGTAAAGGTAGGGCCGGAATTCGTCCCAACGAACGCGGTCGGCGGCCACATAGGCTGTGCCAGCTTCGTGCGGAGAAGGTTCGACTAAATCGATGCGGCTCCACTCCGGCAAATCTTTCGGCGTCACGTTCGACCAGGTTTTGCCGCCATCGCGCGTCACATGGACGAGCCCGTCGTCGCTGCCCACCCAAATCAAACCGCGTTGCAGCGGAGATTCCGCAACCGCGAAAATCGTGTCGTAATATTCCACGCTGGTGTTGTCCTGCTCGATGGGCCCGCCCGATGAGACTTGCTTGCTTTTGTCATTCCGCGTCAGGTCAGGGCTGATTACCGTCCACGTTTGCCCTTCGTCCGTGCTTTTGAAGAGCACTTGCGCTCCGTGATAAATCGTGTGCGAATCGAACGGCGACATGGCAATCGGCGCGGTCCATTGGAAGCGGTATTTGGTATCAATCGCTCCGTGGCCCATAGGGTTCAACGGCCATGCGGAAATGTCCTGTTCCTGGCCGTTGGCCTTGTCGTAGCGCGTGATCAGTCCGTCGTAAGAACCCGCATACACCACGTTCGGATCCTTCGGATCCGGAATAACGAATCCGCTTTCGCCGCCGCCCACGTCGTACCAATCTTTGTCGCCGATGTCGAAACCATCCGTGCGGCTGGCGATCGCGACCGTGCTGTTGTCTTGCTGCGCTCCGTAAACGTAATAGTTGAAACGGTCGTCGGTGGACACGTGATAGAACTCCGCCGTTGGTTGATTGTCCTCCGTCGACCACGTTTTTCCGCCGTCCTCGGAAATCGTTGCGCCGCCGTCATCAGCTTCAATCATGCGATCCGTGTTGGTGGGATCGATCCACAAATCGTGACGGTCTCCGTGCGGCGCGTTGACGCCCTTGAACGTTTGCCCGCCGTCGGTGGAGCGATACATTCCCGTATTCAAAATGTAGACCTTGTCCGTTTCCTTGGGATCCGCGTAAATGTTCATGAAGTACCAGGCGCGCTGCGTGAAGTCGTGATTCCCGTTGATGAATTGCCAGTGCTCGCCGCCATCATCCGAGCGATACAGCCCTCCTTTCTCCGATTCAATCAGCGCATAAACGCGCTCGCCATCCGCGCCCACCGCGATTCCTATGCGGCCCATCACGCCGCTGGGCAGGCCGTTGCCTTCCAACTGCTTCCACGTTGTTCCGCCGTCAACCGATTTGTAGATTCCGCTGCCCGGCCCGCCGCTGGTAAAGCCCCAGGGCGTGCGGACCTCCTGATACAGCGCCGCGTAGAGCGTGTGCGAATTTTGCGCCGCAAAGGTCAGATCAATCGCGCCCGTCTTATCGTCTTTGTAGAGAACTTTCTGCCACGTCTTTCCGCCGTCCGTCGAGCGGAAAACGCCGCGCTCGGCATTTGGGCCATACGCGTGGCCGATGGCGGCGACAAAAACAATGTTCGGATCGTGCGGGTCAATCAAAATTTTCGCGATGTGCTTCGTGTCGTCGAGGCCGATGTGCGTCCAGGTCTTTCCGCCGTCAACGGATTTGTACATTCCGTCGCCGTCGGAGATGTCGCCGCGCAGAGCCTCTTCGCCTGTGCCCACGTAAATCACGTTGGGATCCTGCGGATCGACGGCTATCGCACCGATCGATGAGACCGCCTGATGTTCGAAGAGCGGCTTCCACGAAATTCCGGCGTCGGTCGTTTTCCACACGCCTCCAGCGACCGCGCCAAAATAGAAAACATTAGGATTGCCGACGACGCCGGCCACCGCCTCCGCGCGCCCTCCGCGGAACGGGCCAATGAGCCGCCATTTCATTCCCGCGAGAGAATCTTTTTCGAGCGTCTGGCCGGTGGCGGAAAATCCCATTCCGAAAATGCAAACTATTGCAGCAACGAAAGCGATCCAACGAAGGCGTATCCCAGCTCGCATGCAAATCCTCCTCAAAAAAATCCCAGCAAAGCGGTGCGCAAAAAAGCGTCGCTGCTAAATCGGACGGCAGCCACAAACAAAAAGAACTTCGCGTGGGAGCAAGCCGCGCCCGGCCAGTTCCCTTTTCTTCAAATAATGTGAAAGAGGCGTATGTATACCGCATTCTCCATCAAAAATGAATAGCCAATTGGCAAAATAGCATCGACGTCGGCGTCACGTCAGACGGCGCGCCCGGTTAAAGCGTTACAACAATCGCGCCCTGCGGCAATCACCGAATGCTCATCGTGAAACGCCGCGAGCCGCTCTCGCGTCTGTAGCTGCATTCTTATTCTCGGGTGGTTCGCTTTACATTTCAGAATTTTCGCAATTGGAGGCGCACATGACGCCCATCGCTCGTCGCTGTTTCATCGCGCGCGTTTTAGCCGTCGCATCTCTTCTGGCGTTCACGCTGCTCGCCGTCGCGCCAGGCATTTTCGCGCAAAGCACTTATCAGAAACCGTCCACAGACATTCTCAAAGTTTTGCTCGCGCCCGCGCCGCCGATGGCTTTCGTGAATCCGCAGGGCGATGAAATTCTCCTCGCGGAACCGGTTCGCTATCCGCCCATCGCCGAACTGGCGCGCCCCATGCTGCGCATCGCAGGTGTGCGCATCGATCCCGCAAATTTCGGGCAACACGACCCGCCGCGCTTTATTCATCTCGCGCTCGTTGATGTTTCCACCGGCCGCACCAGGAAAATTCCGTTCGCTTATGGCCAGGGCTTCGGCCGGCCGGAATGGGCGCCCGATGGAAGGCACTTTTTTTTAACAGTCACCGCGGACAAAATTGTGGGACTGTGGATTGGAGACGCAGCCACAGGCACGATTCGCCGCCTGCCTGGAATCGCGCTCAATACCACGCTCATTCCGCCGTTTGCCTTCGGACAAGCGCCGCCGCAGCCATGCTCATGGGCTCCCGGCAGCCGCGAATTGCTTTGCCGCACAGTGCCCGCGAATCCTGGCGTTCCGCCCGCCGAGCCGCGCGTTCCTGAAGGCCCAATCGTTCGCCAGAGTTTTGGCAAAGCCGCGCCTGCGCCAACGTTCGAAGACATGCTCACCAGCCCGTTCGACGAGCAGCTTTTCGACTATTATGCAAAATCGCAGCTCGCGTTCGTCAATGTTGCCACCGGCAAAGCGACGCCCGTCGGCGCGCCCGCAATTTTTGAATCAAACGACCTTGCGCCGAACGGCCACCTGATTCTCGTTTCGCGGATTCATCATCCGTATTCTTACGTCCGGCCATTCGAAAATTTCGCGCACACTGTCGAAGTTTGGGACCGCACCGGTCGCGCGATTTACAAACTCGCTGATCTTCCGTTGCAAGAAACGATTCCCATCGGCGGCGTTGCGACCGGGCCGCGCGATTATCAATGGCAACCCAGCGCGCCCGCGACTCTTGTTTGGGCCGAGGCGCTCGACGGCGGCAATCCGCGCGAAAAGGCCGATTATCGCGACAAATTGATGCAGCTTTCGGCGCCATTCACCGCGCAGCCCGCTGAACTCACGCGCACGGAGTTTCGTTTCACGCGAATATTTTGGGGCGAACGCGGCGACCTCTCGATTTTGTACGAAATTGACCGCGCTCACGCCCGCGAGCGCACCTGGTTCCTGAATCCTCAGGACACTTCCGCGAAGCCCCGCCTGGTTTGGGACATGAATGAGCTCGAGCGCTACAAAAATCCCGGCTTGCCGCTGATGCACATGCTCTCGAACGGCAATGTTGCCGTGATCCAGCAAGGAGATAATATTTTTCTCGCTGGCCAGGGAGCTTCACCGGAAGGCGACCGCCCGTTCCTCGATCGTTTCAACACACAATCGCTGCAGGCTGAACGCCTGTTCCATTGCGACGACAAAAGCTACGAGGAAGTCGTCGCGCTGGCGTCGCCCGACGGCTCGAAGTTCATCACTCAGCACGAAACGCGCACCGACCCGCCGAATTATTTTCTGCGCACTGCCGGAGAAAATGCCCCGCGCGCGCTTTCGCATTACGCCGATCCCAATCCGCAGTTGCTCAGCATTCACAAAGAACTGGTCACTTACAAACGCGCCGACGGCGTGCCTCTTTCCATGACTGTTTATCTTCCGCTGGATTACAAACAACGGAAGCGCTATCCCGCGGTCATCTGGGCCTATCCCGTCGAATTCAGCAATGCTGGCGTCGCCGGAGAAGTCAACGGCTCGCCCAATCGCTTTACTGAATTCACCGGTCTGTCGCCGCTGTGGTTTCTGCTCGATGGTTACGTTGTTCTCGACGGCCCCACGATGCCGGTGATTGGCCCGCCCAGAACCGCGAACGATACTTACGTCGAGCAAATCGTCGCCAGCGCCAAGGCCGCCATCGACAAAGCGGCTGACATGGGCATCGTCGATCCCGCGCGCGTCGGCGTCGGCGGCCACAGTTATGGCGCGTTCATGACCGCGAATTTGCTCGCGCATTCCGAGCTGTTCCGCGCCGGAGTCGCGCGCAGCGGCGCGTACAACCGCACGCTCACTCCCTTTGGTTTTCAGAATGAACGCCGCTCGTTCTGGGAAGCGCCGCAAGTTTATTTCAAAATGTCGCCCTTCATGTTCGCCAACCAATTCCATGCGCCGATTCTGCTGATTCACGGCATGGCCGACAATAATTCCGGCACATTCCCGATCCAGTCGCAGCGAATGTACATGGCGCTCAAAGGCAACGGCGCGTCGGTGCGCTACGTTCAATTGCCCGACGAAGCGCATGGCTATCAGGCGCGCGAATCCATCGAAGACGTGATTTGGGAGATGCTGCGCTGGTTCGATTTGTACGTCAAACCGGCCGCGCCCGCGCAACAACAGCCAGGCCAATAGCCGCCCTTCACGGAGAGGCCGAGCCGCAGATTTTTTGGTACCCGGGGTGGGAGTTGAACCCACACGGCCTTGCGGCCCGGGGATTTTAAGTCCCCTGCGTATGCCATTCCGCCACCCGGGCTTATGTTTCGTAAGTCTAAGGCACAAAAACTCTTACTGCAAGATTGCAACCTGAGCCGCTGGCCGCTCAAAATGCCCGGTGTCGGTAGTGGTGTCGGTTGGCCTCTCTGAGAAACCCGCCAACCGCTCCACGGCGGCCAGTGTGTGTTTCGGGGCCAAGTGCGAATATCGCACCGTCATTGCCAGCGTCGTGTGCCCCAGAAGCTCTTGCACCGTGCGAATGTCCACTCCGGCCATAACAAGGCGGCTGGCGAACGTGTGACGTAAGCAATGCCACGAAAACGATTGCAAGCCCGCCGTGCGCACGACAGGCTCAAACCACTGCCTAGAGGTCTTGGCCCCGCCGCAAACGAGCGGGGAGCCATTCGAGCCTTTGCGCAAGGCTTCCAGCGCAGCCAGAGCCGCCGTATTGAGCGGAACGTGCCTTGTAGAACCGTTCTTACTTCTCGGCACCGTCAGAATCCGCAACGCGAGATTCACGTTGCCCCAAGTCAGGCCGTATTGCTCGGACAGGCGCAGCCCCGTATTCAGCGCCAGATCAAGCTCGGCGATTCGCTCCGGGCACTTCTCGCTGATTACTTCTCGCAGCGCCGTCTCTTCTTTTTCGGAAAGGAACCGCGTGCGGGCGTTGTTTTCGAGCCGGTGCCTTACCAGCCGCGCCGGATTCTCTTTGAGCTTGCCATTGCGGATCGCCAGCCGGTAAGTAAGCGAGAGCATCGCGCGATAGCGGTTCCACGTGGCCGCAGACCACGGCTCGCCCGCGAAGCGCCGCTCGATGTCCGCGTGCGTGATGGCCTCAGCGGGATATTCGCGGAACCAACCTAAGAGTTTCTCCATGCGCGTGCAATCATTTCGGTAACTGAGTTTGTTGGCCTTCGAGTAGGCAAGCGCATCGCGCGCTATGTCAGCAAACGTCACCGTAGGACGCCGCAGTTTTTCGGGCAGTTTCTTCCCGGCGAGTGCATCCGTCTTGCGCTTGCGGTATAGCTCAATCGCCATGCCTTTCATTCCAGCCTTTTCGCGACGATAGCGGCCTTGCGCGTCCGTGTAGCGAATCCACCAAACGCCGGAGCCGGGAATTTTCTCAAACACTCCGCGCGCTTTCGCGTTGCGCTCGCGCGTGCGCTTCGAGGTCGGAGCCGTTAGAACCAGAGCTTCAGTTTCCATCGCGTTTACTCGCTTTCTTCGGCGGGCGTCCGCCGAGCTTGCCCCACTCGCGCATCCGTCGTACAAATTCCCGTTCGCCCCACTTCTCACGGCGCGCCCGGATGCTACACCTTGCCAGTTCCCTTGCCGCTTCCGTTGCTTTGCTCATGCTCAAATCTTATAACCTAGCGTTAGGTATTGTCAATAGGCAAGATGATTGGTATGCTGCGCGGGATGCGGACAGTCGCAGCAAGCTACTGCGGCTCAGGGGCCGGGCTTCCCTTAGCTCGGCCCGCCGCTCGCTGAAGGGAACGAGGAGTGTCAGACGAAAAGCTACACCCTGATGTAGCCTCACTTTTTCAGAAATACCGCGCCGACCATCGCGATGTGTTCCTCGAACACATGATCCGGTTTGTTGAAGGTTACGGTTGTACAAGGGCCGAATTGGACACGCTCCGCAGTGCTATTCGGAAACGGAGGCAATCACTTGAGCGCGGGTGGCCTCGCGGCGGCGAGCGCAAGCCCTCGCAAGCACGTATTGAATCGGAGTACGATGCCGTAATCGACCCGCACAGCTCATTCCGAGGCATAGCAATAGTGTGCGGGGATTCTCGCCATCGGCGGCCTCTATTCCTCGATGAGGCACTTCTCTTTATTCAGAACGCAGATTGGGTTGAGCTTACTCAAATTCGCGGCGCCATTGCCCAAAGAGGGAGAGCAGGGTGGCACGACCGGCGAGGGCGTCCTGGGGCATTCAAAGAGGAGTCAATCAATGGCTGTGCATTGCGTGCAGTGTGGATGCGCTATATCGAAGGAAAAACGCAGCGTGAGGTCTCTTCCGCTGTGGGGATGCCAGACAACTCCCCCGATGCAAAAGGCACATCCGTTCGGAGATTGGAAGATTACTTCGCCGCGATGATCTACGATTCAGTCCCATACGAGTATCTTGAGAAGACCGAGGCCGGGCTTGGGCAGTACGAGATCAAGCCCGGAGCACTGGACGATAAGCACCTTCAGGCCCGCATTTGCTTCAACACTAAGCTACCCTTCCTGACGCATCCTGACGAGTGCAAGCGCATTGTAACCGCTCTCTGGCCGCGCGCCTTCCCTGCCTACTGGAAGCAACTCCACCAATCTATCGCCCGCAAGCGAACTAAAGCCTCACACCTGAACGAAGATAAAAAACCCCATTTTTCCGAATAAGTGTGGGGATGAATCAGCCGCGTTAGCGCGTACAAATACGCGCATGGACACACATCAGAAACTCGCGGTCACAATTTCCGAGGCAGCCGCGATGCTCAGTCTTTCGCCTCGAACCGTTCAGAATTATGTCTATGCGAAGCGCATTCCGGCGCGGAAGATAGGTCGCCGCACCCTGATTCCCTATCGTGCCCTCGAAGCGTTTATTCGCCAAGATCAACCCTCACCTTGCAACATTGACGCGGTTTCGCCCACGCTTCCCCGCGACAGGCAGGCGGATGCCACAGAGGACAATCCCCGATGAGCGCCGCGCAGATTGCAGAGATATTGCGTGCTCGGCCTACCCGTGGCGGGTGGATGACCCGGTGCCCTGCGCACGCGGATCGCTCTCCGTCGCTCTCCATCCGCGAAGGCTCCGACGGGCGCGTTTTGCTCCATTGCTTCGCGGGATGCTCACTCGAAGCCGTCTGCGAAGCGACTGGAATCCATGTCTTCAACCTCTTTGCCAAGCCGGCCCGGGTAGAGCCAAAGCCACGCGCCGTGCGCGAAGCGGAAAACCGGATAAGTGATCTTCGCAGCCGCCTAAGTCCGCGTGAGCGCGTTCTGCCCGTCACAGTTGTTGTTTGTGAGCGCGACAATCTCGAAGCCGGAATTGCGCGCGCTCTCGCGCTGACCGTCGAAGGCGAGATAGTTCAGGCAGTTTTGGCGGATTGACTATGGCGACCATAGGACGCATCGAGCGAGTTACATCATCCGGCCCGCAAGTGATCTTTGACGCGGGCAGCGACCGGCCATTGAAACCCGAGGCGCGGTCTGCAAACGAGAAGAACGTAACAGAAGTTATAAATCGACTTCCCGCTTTTCCGGAGACGGCGTGGCGCGGCATCTTTGCGGACTACCGCTCTGCGATGCAGAGAGCTACCGAGGCAAGCGATGTATTCCACTTCGCGGGGCTTTGGGCGCGATGTGCAGTCGCGCTCGGCAGGCGCGTTTGGTTCCCATATGGGATGCAGCTTTTTCCGAACGCCTACCTTGTTTGCTTCGGCCCAACCGGAGATCGAAAAACGACAGCGACGCGAAGGGCTACAGAATTGGGTAGCGCCTGCAAAATCATTCAGGGCGGCGGCTCCGGCGAAGGGCTGGCCGATGAGTTTTCCGACGCAGAACCCGGCGAGGGTATGCTGCTCTACGCGGAAGAGTTTTCGCAAATCCTTCGGCCTGCCCGCTGGGACGGCTCTACTCTGAAGCCATTCCTGACCCAATGTTTTGACTGCCCTGGACGCTATCAGGTGAAATTTCGCAAACAGCCTATCGAGCTTGAGCAGCCCACTCCGAGCTTGCTTGCGGGAACAACGCCGGATTGGTTCTGGCAGGATTTTTCGGCGCGTGATTTTCAGGGCGGCTTCGGAAATCGCATCCTGTTTTTCACGGGCGAGCGAAAGGCCCCTGTACCTTTGCCTGAGATGCCGAACCTTGTAGCTATCTCGGAGCACGTTAATGCTCTGTCGAGTGTCGGCCCTTGCCAACTGTATCTCGAACCAAAAGCCCGTACGCTCTGGGAGAGGTTCTATGCCGCGTGGGAAGACGAGGAAGCAAAGCGCGACCCGCTCATGCTTGCAGCCGTACAACGGATTCCCGCGTACGTACTGAAACTCGCTATGATTTACGCGAGTGCAGAGCGCACGTTGCCCCATATCACAGGCGAGCAGCTCGCGGCGGCTGTGATGGTGGGACGCTACTGCGAAACGTGTGCTCTGGAATTGCTTTCGCTCCAACATGCCGGTACAAATCCCCGGAAGGAACTAGAGCGCCGCATTCTCGCATTCGTGAACGGGGAACCAAGCAAACGGGCGAAGAAGCGGAGCGTGTACCGGGCACTCGCGCGGCACTACAGGGACTCGGAGGAATTCGACCGAGCCTTTCGCTCGCTGGAACGGGCGGGTGAGCTTTTTACAAAACAAGCGGACCGGAGAAGCATTTGGGTATCCATGGAGCCGTTGGACTGAGAGATTGAGCGTTGACACGTTGACAAGAGAAGCCAATGTTTATGCGGGCTGTCCTGTCAACTTGTCAACGGCTAGTGTTATGAAAAGCGCCCTCGACAGACTTATCGAAGAGATAGAAGCCGGAGTTTGGAGTTCGCCCGCGCGGTCAACAACGCCCGCACCCGCAACAAACCCATGCGCACAGGCAGGGGCTTGTTGGCATTGCGGCGGGTCGGGCTGGTGTGATTGTTCGACTTGTGGCGTGATGCGGCCCTCGATTACCTGGGTTGCGGGCGAATGCGTGGCGTGCAAGGCAAATCGAGGCCGGCTCGTACAATGAGTGGTCGAAAACCTGGCAGCGAATCCCGGTCGGCGGAGATTCGGCAGAGGCTCGCAGAGTGGAAGCAGATGTCAAAACCGCAGAAGTGCTCTCTGCGCGTGCTGGCCCGCGAGCTGCGCACATCACACCAGCTATTAGGTCACTTCCTGAACAACTGGGAAAAATGGCAAGCGAAAGAATCACGTCGCAAGGCGCAGGAGATTCGCGCTCTCATGGATGGCGAAACGCGCCCGTGGGTGGTAGATGAGATCGAGAGACGGGCCGTAGCTTGTGAGGCGGCGGCATTTCGTTCTACATTAGCGGCTGCATTGTCCAGCGAACTCCGAAAACTCAGGCGTCAGGCCGCGCGCGGGCAGCTATCAGCGGGAGGAGTCAAAATGTTGAAGATGTTTGCGTCGAGAGGGTACGGGGAAGCCGAGGAAGCTCTTAGAAAATTCAGCCGCGCGAATAAACCGAGAAAGATAATTTGCCACTCGGCAGCTCCTACGTCCGTAAGTCCTTTAGATGGGAAGGGCGGTAGCTGGCAACTCCGCTAAAATGCTCCCGTGAGCTGGCGCACGAAAAACGGCGAATAACAGTAAGGAGTCGCTCATCATGCCCTCGCGTGAATCATCGCTGAGAAACCTCGCAAAAGCGCGGGCGAAATGGCGTCCGCCCCGTCCTTGGCGCAGCCGTGCAGAGAGTCGCTTGATTCGCATGCTTACCTGGCAGTGGCTCTTGAATCACGGTCCCTGGTGCTCAGGGCGCGCACTTGCTCGATGGCTAGTAGTCAGTCACACGTACATTCAGAAACTCGCGCGGATACTCTCAAGAAACGAGGACGATTTTCTCCGAGAGTTACGATATTCCGACCCGCCCACGGTTGACGCGCTGAACCGCGCCCGAGAAGAGTCCAAGAGGCAAAGAGAACGCGGGCTGCTGCGCACGCCACGGCGTTGGAAAAGGGTCGAGTTCAATCTTGGCAACGAGCTGATCCGTACCGTAGTGCCAGCCAAGCCCACTGTTGCCGGCCTCGGAGCCGACAACCCCGCGTCGCCAGCACCAATAAACTCCAAAAGACAACCCGATTACAACGCCGTACTCCTGTGGCATCTCAGGATGGAAGGGGAACGACAAAAGACGGCCTATTGCTCTCGTCCACGGTCACTTGCGACACGTCCCCGGCGCTGTTGTCCGTAACCGTACCCGTCTCTGTGTCAGGCACGGACTGAACGCCCGAGGAACTGCCGCCTCGCCGGACGTACAAACCGAATATGTATTCATTGGGCGGCAGATTTGTTGGCCCAAAGTGCTGGGATGCCACTCGCATCAGCGACGGTAACAGCAGCTATCGACGCCGATAATTAATCCATCCGACAAATTACAAAGGACGGCAACACTCATGGGAGCTGTACTGTTACCATTGTTGCGGACAACAGTTCTGGAGAGGCTTCACCTAGCTTGGCCACGGCGCATTTCTTTTTGGCGTCTCCGGAAGGCGGTCCATCGCCTTCGATGCGACGCCCGGCGCTAATTCCGCGACTGACTTTAAATTCCACAGTGGTGCCGAATCACTCGGACCTGCCGCCCTCTCGAATGTCAGACGGATCGGACGTTCAGGTACCTCGCCGTTTTTCCGCACTGCGTCGGCGTTAACGTCGAAGTAAGCGGTCTTGCCTTCGCTTGTTCGTTCGATCTCAACCCCGAGGGGCTGTACCATGCCCTTCGGATGGGTTTCGTAACCGTGCTCCTTCAGAATCTCAGCCAGCTTCCTGCTGGTGAACGGCAGGCGCACCTCTGACGGTTTCATTTGCGGCGCTCCACCTTCCGAAATCTGCTCACGCAACCACATCGTTTCCAACAAGGCCTCCTCAGAATCGAAGAGCGAGAAGGCGTTCAGATTGTACTGGTCGAGCGACTTGAGAATCGCTATCCGCTCCGTTGACGGAAGATCGAACTTCCATACGTAGTCTTGCTTGCCGCGGCTCCAAAAAACCTTATCATGTGGATGAAAGCGCCAGCCAGCACTCTCATCAAAAGCGGCACAGATTGTGTAATCCGATTGCTGCCGGAAATGCCTAGCGTGCGTACGAACGTATCTGCCGATCGCGCGCATCGCAGGTTCGCCGACTGCACCGCCCTTCATTCCGTGCGGCGTTTCGCAGTACACGTAGATCGATCTCGTCTTGGCGTTACTGGTTTCCCTGAAAGTAAAAAACGCCGCAATGTGAATCGACGACGTCCAATCCAGAAGAGGTGATGGGAAGCCGTGATGTCTCAGATAAACCATGTATCGGTAAAAGCTGACGGACGGAAACCTGCGCAAAGAGAAGAGTTCGCGGTCGCCACGAAACGCCTGCTCCATTAAGACATCATAATCGGGTACGTCCCACGTCGAGCCGGTGAGGGCCTCTACGGTCGGCCTCACGCGATGAACCGTCAGGCGGTAGTACTCGTCGAAGGACATGCCTTCGCAGCCCGCACGTTCCAGAGTCGTCGTCAGCGGCCAGGACGAATCGCTTTGACCTCGGAAGAGAAGATCGGGTGGTTTGCCTGAGGTATTCTGGGTGAGAACGTCGCGTATTTTTTGAAGTTCAGCTATGAACGCTTGCCAGTTTGGTAGCGAGAGGGATTCCATGCGTCGATCTTACACCAGCGATGCGGATTGTAGGCGGAGGACCCGCCGCACGCGTCGCCGCTCAAAAGAGCTCCCCCCCTCGCCTCCAAAAACATCTGTTTTTCCACCTTCATGCTTTCGCCTCAGATTTCCTCGCGTGCCTGTGGATTTCCTGTGCAAAATGGCGACTCTCAGGCCAAAAGATTTTGTGGTACGGCTGTCGTATTTCGTTGCAAATTCAGATTTACTCATCGAGAATAATTCCCGAGACAAGTTTTGGTGAGGGACGGCAAATAATAGCCGAAGGCTTCTACGACCCTCGCTATCGCTAGTTGCCACTCGCCTGACTTGATCCAAGACAATTTAGGAACATACGCAACAACGCCCGAATCTGCTGTCAGGGCAGTTCGGGCGCGATGGATGGGTTACAAAGACAAAGCCATCCTAGTTGCCTCTCCTAAAAATTGTCAAGAGGAATTCAAACGCTAGAGGTGTATGTCTGTGAAAAAAGTTTGGAGCGGTTGGGCATGCGGCAAGCCCTGCGAACTTATAATTCGCGATCTCCTACCGGGGATTTGCGGGTCCGACTCCCGCCCGCTCCGTCTTTGTTTGTACCATGAACAAGGCGTAGATGGAATCAAATCTGAATGCAGCTAAAAGGAAAGGAGGAAAACATGCGAACACAACCATGGAACTCGGTTAAGGAGCCGCATCACCACGACAATACGAAGTGCGGCCCAGGAAGCGAGATACCGCCGCATAATCGCCTTAACGGGACGGGCGGGAAGCCGCTTTGCAAAGACTGCGCCCAGCTAGACCGCGAGGGGAAGTAGTTCCGCCAAAGAACGTCATTTCCCAATGCGGCCCAACTGGTTCGCCATCTTCGATGCTGTAGTAGCGTCGAAGCTCACAAACCCTCAACCCATGCTGGAGGGCAACTGCTAAGACGCGGAAGCCCTCCGCATGGTTACCATGAAAGCGAACCGTCGGTTCATAAAATGCGTGCCCCTCGCCGCCCTCGCAAGATTCAAAAGTCTCCACGCCGTTACTGACAAGGATTTGGACTATGTGACGGATTCCGCGGTCTAGGCTTTCTTTCAGAAGTGGAGTTTTTTGTTCGTCAGACATAACGTCAGCCATTAAATCACAACAGGCAAACTGCCTATACAGTTTTTAAGATGATTTGTACCGTCCCTGTTACGGGAGATGTTGGCATCAGATGCGCGCGCCAGCGCGTCGGGGATTTTGGGCAACGTGACTTTTTTGGGCAAGCCACAAGCCGCCCGCTGCGCCGTTCCCTTGCTCAGTCCCGTTTTCTTGCAAACGTCAGCCTATGTGCCGTTCAACGAACTGCCGCTCTGGGCGCGGGAATATGCCGCGAGGTTACGGGAACTCCGTGGGACTCGTTCGCTGCGCTCACGCGCGCGATGCGAGAAAGACAAACGCCACAGCCCATGCGGTTCGGTCGCCGCTGGCGTCCGGGCAGGCCGTTCCGTCCTCGCAATTAGAAGGCCCTATGGCAACTCGGACGTGATTCGGTATGTTCCGATTAGTTTAAAATCCCCATCGCACAATCGAATCCATGAGCCATTTCTTACGGCCCACATAACCTTCGGAGCTACGCTGACGCAAGGCCGCTGAACGTCCTCGGAGCATTCCATCGTGAATGTTTCCATGTTCTGCCTCCTCCCACCATCGGCGGTTACGCCGGTAGTAGTGGCGGTGAGAATGTACTCGCCATTTTTGGGAAGGTAGGTAGAGGACGTAACATAGACTCCGAACGTGTCTTTAGCGTTGTCAATGCTTCCGTTGACGAAGCACGATCCCACCTCTTGCCACGCGCCAGCTTTTTCTCCGAAAGTCCACAAGCGCATTTTAGATTGGTCGCTCTTCACGGACTCAAACGATGCGACAGCAACATCTCTCCAGTACTTCTTCTGCTTATCGGTCAGGCTCGGCGCAAGCTCATTGAGGTTTCCGCGAAATTCCACGAAATAGGTCGTTGACGGAGAACAGGACAGTGAAAATCGCCAACCGCCGGGGTCGTGACCTGTGATATAGATTAGCCCCGTGGGTGTGGGCCTGCCCGGTACATCAGAACAACATTTTTCCACCTCAACATCTACGACGGTGAAGCCGAACTTCCTCGGCCCGGCCTTCTTTTGTGCTGTCTTGTGTGCATTCCCAACCTCTTGCGCGCTCACCGAGAGTGAAAGGACAGCCACGCCTCCCAACAACAGTGCGGCCACCGCGATTACAGAAATGACTGGGCCGGCTCTCAGCCGATTCACAATCCTACCCTCCTGTAGAGGATCGTCTGTAGATTGATCGTGTTCAGGATAATAGAAGCGAGGTGTGTCGAAAACAACCAGATTCTCTTGCCGCACGTTTGGGCATTCCATCCGCCAAAAGCGGGAGGAACTAGGGTTGTCCCAAGAAGACTTTGCGGAGCGGGCGAACGTCCATCGGACGTATATCAGCTCCGTTGAACTCGGAAAAGTCAGTGTAGGGATCGAGGTCGCTCACGCGCTCGCCTGCGCCCTCGGGATGAGATTGAGTGAGCTAGTTCGCATGGCAGAGTAGCGCGTACGCATATTGCGGCAAGCAACCGCGCGCCGTTGGCGTCCTGTACCTTTTCCCAGTCACACAATGAAAATCAAACGCGAACCGCTCGGCGTATTTGTTTGAGAATTTTACAGACGTATTGCTGGGAAACACCCAATTCGCGTGCGATTTGCCGCTGCGACTTGCCATCACGACTCTTTACCCGTATCCAGTGCTTTACAAGGGCGCTCTGATCGGGTGAGCGCCACAGCCTAATTAGCCCCCTTGCGCGAGCGGCTCGAAGGTTTTCGCAGGCGGTCTCGTAAGTACCCATTGCGGCATTCTACGCCCATGGCGCGTGATTGGAGTTGTCACCGCAGCCCCGCTTCTTTAATTATCAACAAGTTAGACCCGTGCGGGGCGGAGGCACCAACGAAAACTTGCTGTGCGACTTCACGGGCTTTCCTCGTGCCCTCTACGATTCGACATACAAATCTATGAATTTTCGTAAGAAGATACTGAATGGAGGCTGAGCTGCGGGGTGTGTAGCAGAGCTAACCGTCGTGTTTTGTGCAAAAACGGCAATGCCCAAATCGGGACGGGCATGGAACTTGACGTGCTGGAACGCCGGGTAGAGAGTTTTCCCGGGGTAGGTGTGGCGGCGCTGGTTTGGCCAGTGTCTTGACAGTCGAATATAAAGATGCAGCATAAGGCGCGCAGGTCCCAAGGATCTGGCGCGTGTAGTATCTGGGGACTGTACACTTGCCGCACGATTCTTTCTTGCGCCGACTCAGGGATGTGGTTCGGCCAACTGCTGGAAATCAGAAACGAAAAAATTAAGCTG
>Ga0209167_10000078_pt1 | contig 105259 bp, 105 predicted proteins | sample Coa_R1_9_FD_187154 | JGI IMG/M metagenome (GOLD analysis project Ga0209167, IMG submission 187154) | Surface soil microbial communities from Centralia Pennsylvania, which are recovering from an underground coalmine fire - Coalmine... | ecosystem: Environmental > Terrestrial > Soil >... | reverse complement strand
AGCTGGTGGCGCGGATTCGCGCTGATCCGGCGTCAAACCGCGGCGCCGCAGCCGCGGCTGCGCTTCGCCGATCTCGAATTCGATCCGGTCAAGCGTCGCGCCCGACGCGGAACGCGCGAACTCAACCTCTCGCCCAAAGAGACCATCCTGCTGGAACTTCTGATGCGCAATGCGGGCCAGGCCGTCACCCGCGCCATGATTGCCGAGGTCGTCTGGGGCCCCGGCTACAACGATTTCACCAATCTGATCGAGGTCTTCGTCAATCGCCTGCGGAGTAAAATCGGCATCGACGGCGATGAGCCGCTGATCGCTACGATCCGCGGCGTCGGCTATTCGATGCGGCCGCCGCCGGGGGGCGGCGAAGTCTCCGGCGCGCGGCCAAAGTCGGGGGGCGGCGTAGTTTCTGACGCGCGGCCAAAGTCATGACGATCCGGCTGCGCCTGACGCTCTACTGGGCCGCCGTGCTGGCTGTCATTCTGATTCTGTCCGGCGCCGCCGTGCTGCTCCTGTTTGCGCGTGAACAGTGGGGACAGCTCGACAGCGCGCTGCTCGAAGAGGCCGACACCGCGAGCGCAACGATCCAGCAAAACGACGGCGCTACCGCGGCGACGATCGTGCGCGCGCTCAGCGCCGAGCGCGATCTCGGCCCGGCGCGCCGCGTCCGGCTGACATGCGGAACCCAGGTGCTCGCTGATTCTGGCGACGCACGCGCGGATCTGCCGGCGGCGCCTAGCCCGGCGCGGCGCCAGATCGTCAACGGGCGCCACCGTGTCTACCGCTTCGCCGCGATGCCGTTGCGGCTCGCCGGGCGGCCCGCCCTTCTGCTCGACGGCGTCGATGCGCGTCCGATCCGCGCCTCGATCGCGCGGCTGCGGCGCAATCTGCTCGTAGCGCTGCCGCTGATCCTCGCGCTTAGCGTCGCCGGCGGTAGTTGGCTGGCGCGCCGCGCGCTCGAACCGATCAACGCGCTCGCCGCCGGTCTCGGACGGATCGAGCCGCGCGATCTGCAGAGCCGCCTGGCGCGCGCCGCCGTCGAGGACGAGGTCGCGCGCCTGACCGACGCGATCAATTCCCTGCTCGCCCGCGTCGCGCGCGCCACCGAGGCCGAACGCCGCTTCGCTGCCGACGCCGCCCACGAGCTGCGCACGCCCTTGGCCGTGCTGCGCGCCGGACTCGAAGTCGCGCTTGCGCATCCGCGCCCCGCTGCTGAGTACGCCGACGCGCTGGCCGCCTCGCTGCGCGAAACCGTGGCCTTGTGCCGGATGGCCGACGAGCTGCTCACGTTGGCGCGGCTCGATCATGACGGCGCACTGGCGCGCAGTCCGTTGAATCTCTGCACGCTGCTGCAGGAAGTGATCGACGCGGTCGAGCCCCTGCTTGAAGCCAAACAACTCGAATTGCGCAGCGCGCTGGGCACCGCCTTGATCGTCAACGGCAATGCGGATTACTTGCGCCGCTTGATCGTCAACCTGCTCGACAATGCGCTCAAGTTCGCCCCGCCAGGCGGCTGGGTCGCCATAGCCCTGACGAGCCATGACGGCGTGGCGACGCTGCGGTTTGCCGATAGCGGCCCCGGTATTGCCGCGGCAGACCTGCCGCGCATTTTCGATCGCTTCTTTCGCGGAACCTCGACAACTCAGCCCGGCAACGGCCTTGGCCTCAGCCTCTGCCGCGAGATCGCGCGGCTTCACGCCGGTGAGATTCGCGTGGCAAACCTCGCGGGCGGGGGCGCCGAGTTCGTCGTCACGCTCCCGCTCGCCGCGGCAATGCGAGCTTAACGTTTATTAATTAGCGAGCCGCTCTGCCGGTCGTTAGGATCGGCGGATGATGCGAACCTCAGCCGTCGTCTTCGGCGCCGCGATCGTGGCGGCGCTCAGCTCTGTATGCATCAGCGCGCGTGCGTCGGAACCTCTGACGCTAAAGGAAGCGATTGGCCGCGCGCTCGCCTATGCACCCGCCGCCGCGATCGCCGGCGCGCAGGCGGAGTTCAGCGACGCCAGAGCCGACGAGGCGCGTGCGCCGCTATTTCCATCGGTCTTTGCGAATGGCGAGTACAATCAAGCGCCCGGCTACGATAAGACCATCAGCAACGGCGGGCTGACCCTCGCCCAACTCGCGCTCGATTACACGGTGTTCGATGGCGGCCGGCGCGCGGATTTGTTGAAGGCCGCGCGTTACGCCGCGCAAGCAACCAGGCTCGGCGTAAATACTGCGCGCGCACAAATTATCTACGCAACAACTGTCGCGTACTACGACCTGCTCCGCGCGCGCACGGCCGAAGCCCAGACCGAGGAGAGCCTGCGGCGGCTCGAACAGTATCTCAGCATTGTGGAGAATCTGCGGGAGAGCGGCCGCGCCATTGCCAACGACGTGTTGAAGACGCGCACCGCGCGCAACACGACTGAACTTGCGCTGGCCGCCGCGCACCAGTCCGCCGCACAAGCCGCGATCGTGCTCGGCGCGTTGATTGGTGCGCCGGACCCGGCGACCATCCAGGTAGCTGCGGTCGCGGATCTGCCGTCGCCCCCGGCCGGCGATGTGGCCCGCAGCCCGACCTTCCAGGCCGCGGAGCGCCAGCTCGAATCGACGAAACTAGCTGTCGCTGCCGCTGAGGCCGAGCGCGCGCCCGTGGCAAAACTCGCGCTCACGTCAGGCTGGGAAGGTATTAATCCGCCGAAAACTTTCGGCCATCATCTCGGCGCCTCTTACGATGGCGCGATCAGCGTGCCGATCTTTCAGGGCGGCCTGGTGCGGGCCCATATTGACGAGGCCGTGGCCGCGCAGCGCGTCGCGCTGGCGCAGGTGCGCCAGATCGAGCTCGATCTCACGCGCGATTTCGCTGATGCGCTCGCGCGGTACCAGGGCGCGCGCGCGCAGCTTCGACTGCTGGCGCTGGCGCAAACCACCGTCGACGACTCCTTCGCGCTCGACTGGACCCGCTTTCTGGGCGGCGGCGCCGTCACTCTTTTCGAAGTGCTCGACGCTTATCAGCAGGCGCAAACGCTGCGACTGACGCGAATCGACGATGAGTTCACCGTGCGGCAAACGGCCGCGCAAGCGGCGCTGATCCTGGGTGATGCGCGATGACCGCGCGCGGCGCGTCACCGCGCATCGTGGAATTGGTGCTGGCGCTAGGCCTGCTGCTCGCTGCGGGATGCAACGGCGCGAAGCCGCGCGGCGATGATACGGGCGATGCGGCGCCCAACGTCGTGCTGGCGGTGAGCGGCGCGCGGGTTGTACACATGCCGCTCACTGCCGGCTTGCACCTGCTCGGCACGACCGCTGCGCAGCGCCATCTGACGGTCCGCGCACCGACGGCCGGCCGGATCATCGATTTCGCGCTGAAAAGCGGCGATGCCGTGCACCGCGGCCAGGTCGTTGCCCGCGTGATAAATCGCGAGGTCGAGGCCGCGCAAAATGGCCTGGCCGTGGCCCGTACCCTCGATCCGAGCGAAGCGCCCGCCTTCGCGGCGGCGCTGAAACGCAATCGGGCGCCCGCCGCAATCGCCGTGACGGCGCCCACGGACGCCGTGGTCTTCCAGCCGCTGGTCAGTGATGGCCAGATGGTTGCCGAGTTGGATCCGCTCGCCGACCTGATCGATCCGCGTAGCGTCTATGTCGAGGCGGCGGCGCCGCTGGACGAGCTCGGCAAGCTACGGCCGGGCATGGCCGCGCGAGTCACCTCGCCGCTGGCGGCCGGAGTGCAATATCCCGCCCGCGTCGCCGCCTTTTCGCCGAGTTTCGCCGCGGCCGGCGCCACGGCGCCCGTCAGAATCGAATTCAGCAGCGCTGCGCGAATTACGCTGGCCGGCGCGCCGGTCGAGGTCGCGGTGACGACGGCCTCCGTCGCGGCTGCGATCGTCGTTCCGGTCGCCGCGCTGTTCGACGACGCCACGAGCCACACCAGCTATGTCTTCATCGCGGGCGCCGACGGCATCGCTCATCGCACGACGGTGACGACCGGGATTCGTGTGCCGGGCGAGGTCCAAATCCTCGGCGGCTTGACGCCCGGCGAGGTGGTGATCACCTCGGGCGGCTTTGCATTGTCGGACGGCTTGCATGTGAAGGTCGCGCTCCCTCAGTCATGAGCCGCAGCAACCCCGCCTTGGTCTTATTTCTGGTGCTCGTCGCCTCAGTGATCGGCGGGCTGGCCGCACGCACGATTCCCAGCGCGGTCTTTCCCGAGATTCAGTTCAATCGTGCGATCATCCTGGCCGACGCCGGCGATCTGCCCGCCACGCAGATGTTGGTGACGGTTACGCAGCCGCTCGAGCAAGCCGCCTATGGTGTCATCGGGGTGAGCCTGGTGCGCTCGACGACGACGCGCGGCAGCAGCGAAATCGACGTGACCTTTCTCGAGGGGAGCGACGCGGTGGCGACGTTTCAATTGCTGAGCGGGGCGGTCGCCCAGATCCGCGCAACTCTGCCGGCGAACGCGCACCTTGATACCCGGCTGCTGACCACCGGCACCTTCCCAATCATCGACGTCAGTTTGAGTTCTCCCATTCGCGGTCTCGCCGAGCTGACCGATATCGCCCAGTACGAACTCGCGCCGAGCCTCCATCGGATCGCCGGGGTCTATCGCGTCGAACTCGATGGCGCCAAGCAGCGCGAGTTCGTCGTCCGCCTCGATCCGGCGCAGATGCTCCAGCACGGGCTGACCGCGGCCGACGTCGCGGCAGGCCTCGCGCGCGCTAATGTGATCGAGGCCGCGGGCCGTGTCGACGACGCCCATCGTGCCGTCCTGACCGTGGTGCGCGGCGACTTGCACGATCGCGAGCAGCTCGCCGCGCTGTCGGTCGCGACGGTTAACCATCAACCGGTTTTTCTGCGCGATGTCGCTCAAGTCGAACTCGGGATTGTCGAGGACTATATTCGTACGGCCGACGAAAAGGGTCCCGCGGTGCTGGTGGGAGTCTCGCGGCAGCCCGCAGGCAATACGGTAGAGATTTCCGCGCAGGCGCACGCAATTATTGACGAATTCCGCGCCCGCTATCCTGACGTTCAGTTCTCCTTCTCCTACGATCAGGCCGGTCTGGTGACCGAATCCTTCAACAGTGTCCGCGACGCCATTGTGCTGGGGCTCGCGCTGGCGGTGGTGATCGTTTTCCTGTTCACCTGGAGCTTTCTGAACGCGCTGGTCGCGGCGGTCGTGGTGCCGGGCACGATCGCGATCACCTTCGCGGTGATGAAACTGACCGGCATGACCTTCAACCTGATGACGCTGGGCGGCCTCGCCGCCGGTATCGGGCTGTTTATCGACGACGCGATCGTGATGATCGAATCGATCCATCGTGCGCATAGCGGCGGCGACCGCGGCGCCGCGAGCCTCGCCGACGCACTGCGCGAACTGACGCGGCCGCTGATCGCCTCGACCGCCACGGTGATCGTGGTCTTTGCGCCGCTGGTCTTTGTCTCGGGCGTGACCGGCGTGTTTTTTCGCGCGCTGGCGCTGACCTTGGGCAGCGGGCTTTTCATCTCCCTGCTGCTCGCGCTTTTTTTCACACCCGCGTTCGAACTGCTGATCGAACGCTGGCGGCGTCCCGCGCGTCCGGGCGGCCGCACCGCGGAACTGATTACCAAACTCTATCTATTGAGCGTGCGCCCCTTTTTGCGCGCACCGATCCTCGCGCCGATCCTCGCCGCGCTCGCGCTTGCCGCGACTTTCCTGCTTTACCGGACGATCGGCACCGATTATCTGCCGGCGCTAGATGAAGGCGCCTTCATCCTCGATTACATGACGCCGGCGCAGAGCACGCTCGCGGATACGCAACATTTGCTTGAGCAAATCGAGTCTGTGCTGAAAACTACTCCCGAGGTCGCGGCGTTCGCGCGCCGCACCGGCACACAGCTTGGCTTTTTCCTGACCGAGTCGAACCGCGGCGATATCTCCGTGCGGCTCAAGACGGCTCGCACTCGCGATATCTACGCTGTGATCGACGCGGTCCGCGGGCGGATCTCGAGGACGCTGCCCAACGTCACGATTGAGTTTTCGCAGGTCCTGCAGGACTTGATCGGCGATCTTTCCGGCACACCCGAACCGGTCGCGATCAAAGTCTTCGGCTCCGATCAGGCTACGATCGAAACTACCGCCGGCACGATCGCGGCGCGTCTGCGCGGCATCCCCGGGCTGGTGGACGTCAAGAGCGGGCTCGTCCTGAGCAATCCCGAGGCGGACGTCGTAGTTGATCAGACCGCGCTCGCGCGCTATGGACTCAACGCTGCAGACGTCGTCGCGACGCTCAAGACCGCGATCGAAGGTAACGTCGCCACCGAGATCACGATGGGCGACCGTCTCTATGGCGTGCGCGTACGCTACCCCGCGGATTTCCGTCAGAACCTCACCCTGCTTCCCGAGGTGCTGATGCGGACGCCTGACGGCGGGCTGGTGCCGCTCTCCAGCCTGATGACGCTGGTCTGGAAGGGAGAACGCACGGAGCTGGATCGCGAACGGCTGCGCGCGGTGGTAGACGTCACCGCGCGGGTCGATCAGACCGACCTCGGCACCGCGATCGCGCGCATCAAGGCGAATCTGGCCGGGTTCGCACTTTCGCCCGGTGTGACCCTCGAGTACGGCGGCCTTTACGCCGAGCAACAGAAAGCGTTTCACCAGCTGACACTGGTGCTCCTCGCCGCCATCGTCGCGATGTTTCTGGTGCTGTTATGGGAATTCGGGCGGCTGACACCGGCCGTCGCGATTATGCTCAGCGCGCTGGCCTCGCTGGCCGGCAGCTTCGCCGCTCTGACGCTCACGGGCCTCACGCTCAACATCTCGTCCTTCATGGGGATCATCATGGTGGCGGGTATCACCGCGAAGAACGGCATCCTGCTGCTCGACCATGCCGAGCGTTCTACGGCCCCGGATGGACGAACCGCGCTGATCGAAGCGGCGCAGATTCGCTTCCGTCCGATTCTGATGACCACGCTGGCGACCGCGGCCGGCCTGCTGCCGCTCGCTTTAGGACTGGGCGCGGGCGCGAAGGTGCAGCAGCCGCTGGCCGTCGCGGTAATCGGCGGGTTGGTCTTCGCGCTGCTGCTCTCGACCTCGCTGGCCGGCGGCATCTACTTGATGGGCGGCGCACCGCGCGGCGATAAGGAAAACTAAGGGTCGGCGCGCGAGGACGTGAGATTGCGGCCGAAGGCGGAGACCTCCGTCTGCCACTGTTCGCCAAAGGCCAGGATTAGCACCTGCTGATTGATGTGCTCGTCCTTGGTCAGGCTTTTCCAGACCCCGCCGCCCGCCGCCGCCATCGCCTGATACGCGGCCTGTGTCTGGGCGTAGAAACTTGGCATATTCTCGATCGCGCCCGGCGGGGGTTTGATCCCTTGCGCCGCGTACCACTCGATGATGAAACGCTCGTGCTCCTCGCGCGTCACATCCACCGTGTTGAAGGCGCCGTTCTCGGCGCGAAACCGGCGAATCTCCTCGAGCACCGGCTCGTAGTCCTCATTGAACGGCGGCGTGTCGCCGACCAGCACGATCACCTTGCGGGTGCCCGGCTTCCAGCCCATCCGATCAATCGAAGTGCGCACCGCGCCGAGCAGGTCCTCCTGCCATTCGCCGCCGTTATGCGCCTTGATGCTCTCAAGAAACCCGATCAGCTTGTCGGGCGAAACCGTCAGTGGCTGGACCTCGATCGGCTCGCCGCGGCCGCCGTACACAACTATCCCGATGCGCGCAGCCGGCACGAGCCGATGGATCGAGAGCACCAACTGGCGCATCTTGTCCTTGGCGTCCGCCATCACCCGCAACATCGAGCCGGTGCCGTCGATCACCAGCGTCACTTCGAACCCGGACTTGCGCAATCCCGCGATAAACCCGCCGAAGCCGGCGCCGACGCCACGCCCATAGCCGGCGCCGATACCGCCTCCGCGACCGGCGCCGATCCCCCCGCCGGCGACGCTGCGCACATAATGGCTCGCGCTCGTGATCGTCGCCGAGCTTTGCGAAGCGACTACCGGCCGCTCGATCGGGATCGGCATTCGCATCTGCGGCATCGGCATCTCCGGCATGTCCAACTGCTTGAGCTCCTGCGTGCCGCCGCCCCCGCCGGCTTGCAGTTTGACCATGATGAGATTGCGCCCGGCCTGCAGATGCACGCCCCACAGCAGCGCCAGAATGATCGCGACATGCAACGCAATCGAAATCTCGAAGGGTCCCTCGATGAAGCGAAAGACATTCCAGACCGATCGCCGCTGGCCGCCGAGCAGTGGGTCTTCGTCATTGTCGGCAGGCTGATCTTTAGTTCGCGCCCACGCCCGCCGATAGATAAGAAGCGCGGCCACCACGACGACGGCAAGCGCGATCGCCGCGGCGGCCACTATGATCGTCAACGACATCAGGGTTCGCCCGCAGGCGCAACCGGCTCGGGCGCGGGACCAGCCCCGGGGGTGATCGACTCGGGCGCCGGCGCATTTACCGCCGGCGCGCCCAGGTCTGCGGCTGGCGGACCGTTGACGCCCGAAACCGCCAGTGCGATCTGATCCGCGCCGGCCCGCTTGGCAATATCGACGATGCGCACCGCGTCACCGAGGATAACTTTGGGATCGCCGTCGAAGACCACGACCTTCTTCGTGGTTTGCGCCAACGCAGCGCTGACCGCCGCGCCCAAAGCGTTTTCCGTGACGGACTTCTGATTGACGAAAATCTGATGGTCGGCGGTGTACGTTACCGTGACCCCGCGCGCCTCCGGAGGCTGATTGGGCGCGTCGAGCCGCGGCAGATCGACATGCGCGGCGGACTCGATCGTGAGCGCGGTCGCAACCATAAAGATGATCAGCAGGACCAGGAAGATGTCGGTCAACGGCGTGATGTTGATCGATGCGAAGATTCCGCCTTCGTCGCCGCTCGGAATCGCCATACTTTGATCCTGGATCCTGATCTTGGACGAGGGCCAGCTAAACCGGCTTCATCCGGCGCTCGAGTCGGTAGCCGAACGTTTGGCCGCGATCGCGATTTGATCTGCGCCGGCGGCTTTAGCGATGTCGAGGATGCGCACCATGTCGCCGAGCAGCACCGTGCGATCGCCCTGAAAAATCACAATTTTCGCGTCGACTCGTCCGAGCGCCTCGTGGAGCGCTGCTTCGAATTCCCGCTCGGGCACGTCCTTGGAGTTGACGAAAAGCTCGTGGTTCGCGGTGTAGGTGACGATCACACCCTTGTTCTCGGGCGTGGTCTCCTCGGCCGAGGGCAGGTCTACATGGGTCGCTGATTCCACCGCCACCGAGGCGGTCACCATAAAGATGATCAAGAGGACGAGGAAAATATCCGTCAGCGGCGTGATGTTGATCTCCCAGAACATCCCGCCCTGGCGACCCGGCGTACTAATTGCCAACGGCGGCTCTCCCGGCGATAGCGGCGTCGATCAGCCGGGCCGCACAAATATGGATGGTCGCGTTAATCCGCTCGATCTTCTGCGAAAAATAATTGTAGAAAATGACCGCGATGATCGCGACCACCAGCCCCAGCGCGGTCGAGATCAGCGCCTCCGAGATGCCTGCGGCGACCACCGAAAAACCGCCGGTTCCCATCACCGCCATCGATTGGAAGGCGACCAGAATTCCGACCACCGTGCCGAACAGGCCGATGAACGGCGCCGACGCCCCCGAAGTCGCGAGCACCCAGATCATGCCGCGCAGTTGCTGGAGTTCGGCGAAGCGCCGTTCCTCGTCAATTTCTTCAAGGCGCGGGCGGTCGGCGGATTGCGCCTCCGTCACCAGTTCGTGGAAAATGCGCTCGCCCGCGCTGCGACGGCCTTTCAGATGATCGAGCGCGGCGCCGAATTTACCTTGCTTGAGCGGTCCAATCATCTGCTCGGCGCTGCGTCGCGCCCGCGTCATCACGCCCGCCAGCGCCCACACTCGTTCCAAAATTATGGTTACGCAAACGACCGAGATGATCAGCAGAGGATAGGTCGCGTACCACCCCTGCTGAATCATCGCGAAGATATTGAACTGATTCTGCATCGCTAATCCGCCCTGAAAGTTGCGCCTGAAGTTATGCCTGAACCATATCGCCCGAGCCGTTATGCATGATCGTTGCCACGGAACCGGCACTGAACAGGTATTCAGAGTAAGCTCTAGTGCCAAGAAACCGCGCCTCATGTCAAGAATATCCTTCGTTGCATTTTCTCGGCAACGATCGATTTGCGCCGAATATGACGTGGTTTCGCCGCTTTTGGTCGGGCACCGGACGCGACCTGATCGGGTTTAGCAACCACGGCCGTAGCTGCTACGGAAGCACCACACTGGAGTGAAGGCGGACACTGGCTGGACGCCGATTGGCGCTTTGAGGCACGATGAGCCAGCCGATCGCAGCGGACGCGGCGCTCCAGCGTGCGATGAAAGCGACGCCGCAAGCCGCGGAGCGTCAATTACGGCGGCTGGATGGTGGGGCCTTGATGCTGGTGGCGTACATGCGATGCTCTCTCTCGACCATGCTGTTGCTGATGTTTGCCGTCAGCGCCGGCGGATGTTCCCGCGGCGGCGATAACGGTGGCGCGGCGGATCAACGGCTGTTCGTGACAGCGCCGGCGGACCATACGATCGCGGTTTACGCTAACGGCGCGAGTGGTTCAGCGGCGCCGCTCCAGCTAATCAAAGAAGCTGCGACCGATCGCCCAGTCGCGGCGGCGGTCGATTTGGTGGGTGGTCTGTTTGTCGCCAACGCCAATGGCAATGTGCGGGTTTTTATGCCCAAACCCACCGGCGAATACGATTTCCTCAAAAGCTTCGAGGGACCCAACACCCGCATCGCGCATCCGGTGGCGATCGCGGTGAGTCCGGCGGGCAGCTTTTACGTCGCGGACGCGGGCGACGGCCATGGGCGGGTCGAATGGTTCTCGGGCGGTGCGAGCGGTGATATTTACGTGGATCGGGTGATTGAGGGGCCACGCAGCGGGATCACCACGCCGAGCGGTCTGGCGGTCGACGGTTCACAGCGAGCCTTCGTGGCCGATCGGTCGTCGCACCGGGTGCTCGTCTTCGCGGCTGACGCCAATGGAGACGCCGCGCCGGTTGGGGTGATCGATGGGTTGCAAGCGCCAAGCCAGGTTGCCGTGGACGATGCGCTGAACGTTTATGTCGCCGACGACGCGGATAGCTCCGTCGTGGTATTTAGCAACAACGGGCCCGCAAGCTGGTCGCGCACTGCAACGATCACCAGCGATGCGCTGAAGCGGCCGGCCGGCGTGGCCGTCGATCAGGATGGCCGGATCGCGGTGGCCGCCGCCGATGGGATTCTATTCTTCCCGGGTAACGCGAACGGCAGGGTCGCTCCCGCATTAAGCCTGGCGGCTCCGGCGCCAACGCAGCCCGCGGGAATCTGTTTTTCATCGACGGCGAACCCATAGCCGTTAAGCTCACACAGGGAGGTCATGCCGATGGCGGGACCACTGACGCAAGCAACCCGCGTACTAGACTTGTCGGAGCGCTCGCCGGCCGCCGCGATCGCCGCGATGGTGCTTGCCGATCTCGGCGCGGAGGTGATTCGGGTCGAACCGCCCGGAGGAGATCCGCTCCGCGCACTATCCGGTGCGCGCGTCTGGTTGCGCGGACAGCGGAGTGTCGTTGTAGGCGATGCCGAGATGCGCAGCGGCGCATGGTTGGCGCTGCGCGATTCGGCCGACGTGATTATCGACACCGCGCATCCCTGGATCGACAAGCCGACAGGATTGCTTGACGGCGCCACGCCGGGGCCCCGGCAAATTCTCGCCGTTCTTAGCGCCTATCCGCGGACGATCGCAGAGCTCGCGCACGCGGGCAGCGGGCTTAATCCTCCAGTGTGCGGCGAGCTGATTGAGGCGCAATACGGGATGCAAAATTTCCAGCAGGGAGTGCGGCCAGAGGGACCGCATTTTCTCGGCTGGCCGCACGCGATATACGGCGCAGCGTGGATGCTCCAGATCGGCATCCTGGGCGCGCTCTACCATCGTGCTCGCAGCGGCGAGGGCCAGACCGTAACGACCTCGCTGCTCGACGGCGCGGCTATCCTCAGCAACGCGCGCTGGCTCGGCGGCAAAAACTTAGGCCCGATGCTACTGACCGGCAGCCGAATCACCACCCGCCCGAGCAATCTGCGCCTGATTGTCGGGCTCTTCCAGTGTTCGGACGGCTACTGGATTCAGGTTCACACCGGGCCGCGCGGCGCTTTCGACCGCATGCTCAAGGTGGTCGGACGCGAGGATCTGATTGTCGAAAATGCGGGCGTCCATATTCTCGCGACGCCGCTCGCGCCCGCCGTCGTCGCCGATTTGTGGGGCTATCTTGACGACTTCTTTAAGACCAAACCGTCCAGCCATTGGTGCGAGGCGCTCGCACAGGCCGATGTCTGTTGCATGCCCGCGCTCAAACCCGGCGAGGCGCTCTGGCTGGAGCAGATGGAGGCGAACGGTCTGGTCGATATTGCTGCCGACGGCGCGCGGATGCTCGGCCGGCTCGCGAAGTATAGCCGCAGCACGATCGAGCTCCGGCGCGAAGCGCCGTCGTGCGGGCAGGACAACGCGACGCTGCTAACTGATCGGGGCGCGGCTGCCAATGGCGCGAAACCTGCCATCGTCTCAAGCGTTGCGCGCAAGATCGCGACAGCCGATAGTCCGGCGATCGGGCCGCTCGATGGAATCCTGGTTCTCGACTTTGGCGCCTATATGGCCGGACCTTTCGCCAATCGGCTCTTCGCCGATCTCGGAGCGCGCGTGATCAAGGTTGAGGAGTACGGCGGCGATCCGATGCGCGGTCCGCAACTGGGTTCGTTCCTCGGGGTGCAGCGCGGCAAGGAGAGTATCGCGGTGGATCTGAAATCCAGCGAAGGGCGGCGCATCGCCCACGATCTCGCCCGCCGCGCCGACGTGGTCCATCACAATCTCCGCGCGGGCGCGATGGAGCGTCTCGGCGTCGGCTGGGAGGATCTGCGCACGCTCAATCCCCGTCTGATCTATTGTCATTCTTCCGGCTACGGAAATGCGGGCCCGTGGGCCAAGTTGCCGACCTTCGAGCCCCTGCACTCGGCGCTGACCGGGATGCTGGTGCGCACCGGCGGCGACGGCAATCCGCCCGACCACTATCTGACGCACATGGACTATGGCTGCGGGCTGACCTCCTGCGCGATGGTGCTGGCGGCGCTGGTCGAGCGCGAGCAGAGCGGTGTCGGCCAGTACCTGGAAGTTCCGCAAACCGGCGCCGGCCTGTTCGCGATGTCGGACGTGCACGGTTCCGCTCAACGCAAGGTCGAAACCTTTCCGCTCGATCGCGAGCAGCGTGGGCACTCGCCGGCCAATGCGCTTTATCGCACCGCCGACGGCTGGGTCGTGATCGCTTGCTATAGCGAACGTGAGTGGCTCGGCGTGTGCCGTGCGCTTGGGCTCGACCTCGCCCGCTGGCCGAGTTACGTAGAGACGCGCCAACAGCGCCTTGAGGCAAGTCCGTCGGCGACGCTCATCGAGTCGGCGATGTCGACGCTCAGCACGGCGTCGGCTCTACGCCGCCTGCGCGCCGAGCAGGTTCCAGCGGCGTCGCCTGCGCCGTTCACTCCCGCCGAGATAAACAGCGAGCCAACGCTGACCTCGCGTGGCGTGATCGTGACCGAGGAGCACTTCGACGCGGGCGAAGTTACCGAGGTCGGGCATACGGTGCGTTTCAGTAATGCGAATCGTTGGAATCTCCGTGCCGCGCCGGTTACCGGTCAACATAGCGTCGCGATTCTGCGCGAGCTCGGCCGCGGCGAGGCCGAAATCGCCCACTTGGTCGAGCGCAAAATCGTCAATGCGGGGCGGGTTGCCCAGGCAAGTCCGGAACTGACCAAGCCGGCCTAGAGCTTCGCTTCTTATGCCGGGCCGCGACTGTGCCAATTTGGGACTCTCGCACGCGGCGGAGTAAGCGATGAAGGTTAACGAAAAAATGTTGACTATGCATACCGACTGGGTATTGCATAATGGGATGGCTTATCCTCAGCCGAGGGCATCATCGATACTGGGGAAGGCAGCGTCACGTCTGGCGAGTTGAACGAGGGGATGGGGATTATGTGGGGGAAATTAGCGCGGGTCGCCGCCGCGGCGCTGCTGCTGCTTGTCTGTGTCTATGGGCGCAGTTTTGCCGGGGCCGAGCTCTCCTTTCCGCGCCCAGTTGCCATCGAGCCGAACGTCAAGTTCTGGGTCGACGTTTTCAGCAGTTATGGCGAACGCGATTTTGTCATTCACGATCGCGACAACCTTTGGCGCGTCTACCAGGTGATGCATATCCCCGGCGACGGGACACCGCCGCGTGACGAAACCGAGGCGATCGGCGATTATCTCAAGGTCAAGTACGCCAACATTCTTAATCATCTGGCGACGGGTCAGGCGCCGGCGAGTCCCGAGGAGCGGCGCGTAGCGGCTTTGTTTCAAGGGGAACCGCTTGCGGCCTACGCCCTCGCCGCGCAAAACCTGCGGGTCCAGCAAGGCCTGCGCGAGCGCTTTCAGGAGGGCTTGCTGCGCAGTCGCTATTATCGCCCGACGATGGAGCGGATCTTCCGCGCAGCCGGTTTGCCGCCGGAACTCGTGACGCTGGCGGAGGTCGAGTCGGGCTTCTATAGCCGCGCCAAATCGGGCGCCGGCGCCGTCGGGATCTGGCAGTTCACGCGCAGCACCGGGCGTGAGTACATGCGGATTACCCGCTACCACGATGATCGGCTGAATCCGACGACCGAGACCGCGGCGGCCGCGAAACTTCTGCGCTCGAACTACGAGGAACTCGGCAATTGGCCACTCGCAATCACCGCCTACAACTATGGCACCGGCGGGATGGCGGAAGCGTCGAGCGAGTTTCACGGCGACTATGCGCAGATCCAACGCAACTATGCGGGCACGCACTTTGGTTTCGCTTCAAAGAACTACTACCCCGAGTTTCTCGCCGCCCTCCAAGTCCATCGTTACGAGGATCAGTATTTTCCCGGACTGAAATATGCCAACGCGCCGGCGCCGCCTCCGGTAAAAACCGATTTCGCGCCGCGGCGACTCGCCAGACGCAGTCATGGCGTCCATCACACTGCGGCCCATTATGCCCGCAACTCGCAAACGCACCGGGTTTCAGTCCGTCATCCGCATCGGGGCCGCCGGAGCGGCGTCCGTACGGTGGCGTGAGTGACGCTCGTGCCGCGCGCAACAATTGCGCGGAGCAAGCACGCCTGCGATCGGTTCAGAGATTTTTAATCGCCCAAATCAGCCTGCCGAAAGAAAGATACAAGTATTGCCACATCAGGATCGCCCTGGACGCTGTGAACAACATGCGCCTCAACCGGCACGAGGACACCTGGAAGCAGCACGTGCTCCTCACCCGCCAGGCGAAGGAGTCCCTTCCCTAGCAGTCCTTGAATCGTGATCGGCACCCGCGCCGAATGATCTGCCAGCAGCCCGCCTCGCCGCAAACGGATAATTACGAGCTTCCGCCATCGGTCGGCAAGTAGGGTCTGGACCTCGCGATCCTTTCCGATGCCGATTTCGTTAGGTAGAACAAGCTCAATCGTATTAATACGTCCCACCTTCCGTTCTCCGTCAGCGCATCGAGACGCCTGCGGCGCTCGGGCGGTGTGCTTAAGCCAAACCGCTCAACGAACTCGCCTCTGCGACCTTGGTGGTCGTACTGATCGCGCGGTAACTCGGCCGCGTACGCAAGCGCTCGAGATACTGCGCGACGCGCGGGAACGCGGTCAACGGCATCTGATCGAACGCCAGCACCATCGCAAGCACCATCATGGGAATATCGGCCATCGAGAATTCGCCGCAGATGAAAGCGTCGCCGGCGCCGAGCAGATTCTCGAGATAGGGCAGGTCGCGGGTGCGCAGTCCCTCGCGCCCCTGCTCCATCCGCGCCTTGTCACGCTTTTCGGGATCGCTCCAGTAAGGCATCCAGATCGGCGGCAGATTGCCGACGAGCAGCGCTTCGTCGGCGAACTGCTCGACCATCCGGATGCGCGCGCGGGCGAGCGCGTCGCCGCGCGGAATCAGTTGCGGCCACGAATAGCGGTCTTCGAGATATTCACCAATCACCGTCGAATCATAGATCGTGACGCCGCCATCCTCGATATAAGGGACTTTGCCGAGCGGATGACGCGCGGTCATCTCGGGCGGCTTTTTCCAGAGATCGCCCGGGCGCAGATTCTCGATCCGGTAGGGAATTCTTTTTTCTTCGAGCACGACCTTGGTCTTGCAGCCGTGGGTCGAGCGCAGCGTGCCCCACGGATAGTCGCGTTCGGTGGTGTAGAGCACGATCATGGAAGCGGCCTCCCGATGCCGGTTTTCAGGTTTCCCAATCAGGATGAGCGCGGCGTCTGCTAATGTAAATATCGCCATGGCGGAGCCGATTTTTGGGCCGGCGCTGGAGAGTCTGGCGCTTCAAGTGGCGCGCTTGCTCGACGATCCGGCGTTGGCCGCAGCATCGCTTGGGCGCGTGCGCGAACGGGCCCCCGACGAAGAGCTGGCGCTGGCCTTTATGCTGCGGCTCGGCGAGCTTTCCCCGCCGCTTCTGCGCGAGGCTTTGTGCGACGACGCGCGCGCCGACGATCTGATTTTTTGCCTGGGCGGTTCTGAGTTGATTGCCGGGGGACTCGCGAACAGCGGCGCGAATTGGGTCGCGGTGCTCGATCAGGCGCGCGCCGCGCCGGCCGCGGCCCCGCCGGAAACGGTCGATGACGCGCTCGGGTCGGTGGCCGAACTCGGCGCTTTCAAGCGGCGCGCGCTGCTCCGAATTGCGATCACTGATCTGCTCGGACGCCACGGCGTCGCCGCGACCGTAGCGGCGATGTCGCAGTTGGCCGACGAGTGTGTCCGCGCCGCGCTGGCGCTGGCCGCACGCGAGGTAACGGGCAAAGCGCTTGCCCAGGATTTCTGCGTGCTGGCGATGGGCAAGCTCGGCGCGGGCGAACTCAATCTCAGTTCTGACATCGATTTGATCTATCTGATCGATGGAGCCCACAACCTCGATCGGCACGCGGAGGCGCAACGCCTGGGCGAGAAGCTCAACGAGATTCTTGCGGCCCATTGCTTCAGGATCGATTTGCGCCTGCGTCCCGGCGGCGCCGCCGCTCCGCTCGTCACTTCGATCCCGGGCGCGCTCAATTTTTACCAGACCTACGGCGAGACCTGGGAGCGAGCCGCGCTGCTGCGCGCGCGTCCGGTCGCAGGCGCGGTCGCCGCCGGTCAACGCTTCATCGCGGAGCTGAGCCGCTTCATCTACCGCGTCTATCTGGATTTCGACACGATTCGCCAACTGCGCGCGATGAAAGCGCAGATCGAGGATGAGCTGCGTTCGCCCGAGCTGGTGCGCCGCAATGTCAAGCTCGGCCATGGCGGCATCCGCGAGCTCGAGTTTGTCGTGCAGGCGCTCGCGCTGATCTATGGCGGACGCGATCCGCGCCTGCGCACACCGGGCACTATCGAAGCGCTGACGCGCCTGGAGGCGCGCGGCTATATGCCGGCTTCGCGCGCGCAGGAACTCAGCGCGGCCTATCTGTTCCTGCGCAATGTCGAGCACAAGCTGCAAGTCGCCGCGGGTCTCCAAACCCATACGCTACCGGCGGCGCCGCGTGCGCTCGCGGTCTTGGCGGCGCGGCTCGGTTACGGCAAGGCGCCCAATGCCGCGGACCGCTTCATGCGTGCGCTCGATGTCCGGCGCGCGCTTGTGGCTGACCAGTTCCGTGCGATGTTCCAGCCGGCCGACGGCGAGCACGAGAGCCCGGCGGCGCCGGCGCTGGCCAAGGCCGCGTGGCGCGTCGCGCTGGAGCCGGAGTGGTCGATTCCGGCGCTGGCGGAACTGGGCTTTGCTCATCCGCAGGCGAGTGCGCGGCATCTGGAATTACTGGCGCGTGAGCCCAAGTATCTGCCAGCGAGTGCGACCCGCCGCGGCGCGCTCGAGCGGCTGGGACCGCGGCTGCTAGAGGAGCTGCGCGAATTGCCCGACCCGGATCTGGCGCTGATGAACCTGGCGTCATTCATCGCTGCGGTCGGCGCCCGGACGTCGTTTCTAGCGCTGCTCGAGGAACATACGGCGACCCGCCGGATGCTGTTGCGGCTGTTCGCTTCGAGCGCCTACCTCTCGACGCTCTTCCTGCGCCATCCTGAGATGATCGATACGCTGGTCGGCTCGAGCCTGGCGCGCGGACCGCGCCCGCCCGCCGCCCTGGCCGCAGAGTTGCGCGCGCTGCTCGAGGCTTGCGACTCGCTCGAGAGCCGCCTCGACGCGCTGCGAACTTTTCGCCAGCAGGAGTTTTTACGGATCGCGATCGCCGATCTTGAAGGCGAACTGGCCTTCGCGGAGGTTCAGGCCGGACTCACGCTGCTCGCCGAGACCGTTCTGCGTGAGGCGCTCGAATGCGCCCGCACCGACGTCGCTCAGCGCCGCGCGATTCCGCTTGAGCTGAAGCTTTGCGTGCTGGCGCTGGGGCGCATGGGCGCGGGCGAGATGGCCTATAACTCGGACCTTGATCTGATTTTCGTCTATCACCTCCCGGGTGAGGTCGCCGCCGCCGGTCTTGAGGCCGCGTCACGCGTGGCGCAGCGCCTTATCGCCTTCCTCGAAACCCCGACGCGCGAAGGCTTTGCCTACAAGATCGACGTGCGCTTGCGGCCGTCAGGCAACGCCGGGCCGCTGGTCGCGTCGTTCGCAGGTTTTCATGAGTACCACCGGGAGAGCTCGGCGCTGTGGGAGCGTCAGGCGCTCGTGCGCGGGCGCGTCGTCGCCGGCGATCGCGCACTCGGCGAGCAGGTCGAGACGGCGCGCAAGCAATTCGTTTTCGGCCGCGGATTGGATCGCGCGGCGGTCCGCGAAATCGCCGGTATGCGTGCGCAGATCGAACGCGAACTCGGCATCGAGACCAGCTCCCGGCTCAATCTCAAGCAAGGCCCGGGCGGCCTGGTCGAGGTCGAATTCCTCGCACAGATGATGGCCCTGCGTTATGGCCAGACTCATCCGGCGATCCGTCTGCGCGGAACGATCGAACTCCTGCACGCGCTGGCGCAGAACCAGTTACTGGACGTGACGGACGCGCGCAATCTGATCGACGATTACGACTTTCTCTCGCGGCTCGAGAACCGCCTGCGCATCGAGAGCGACCAGGCGGCGACGGCGCTGCCAACGGCGCCCGAGCGGTTGACCCCAATAGCACGCCGGATGGGCTATGGCGGCGCCGCCGCGGCCGGCGCGCTCCGCCGCGATCTCGGCTGGCGTCGCGCGCGCGTGCGGGCTACGTCCGCAGCGATCTTTTCCCGCGAAATCTCAAAATAAGTTTTTCACCGCCGGTACGGTTGACAATGTTCGGCGGGTTTGAGATAAAGGCGGTCGATTTTGAGAATCACTCTCAATTTCATCTGAGGCTCATGACGCTCAAGTTCAAGCTTTTCATCTTTGCGGCTGGCGCGAGTCTGCTCGCAATTGGCGCGCTCCCCGCGAGCGCCGCCGACGCCACTTATGAGATTCGCTTTCAGGATTATCACTTCGTTCCGCAGACCCTGGCGGTTACCGCAGGCCAGCCGCTGATTATCAAGGTGGCGAATTCAAGCAACGAGACCATCGAGTTTGAGAGTTTTAAGCTCAACCGCGAAAAAGCGGTGACGCCCGGCGAGACCGCGATGGTGCATCTGCCTGCGTTGGGTGCAGGACGTTACGACTTTTACGACGACTTTCATCAGGACATTCCCGAGGGCTCGATTGTCGCCAAATGAACGCGAGTGCGAAAGCCGGGCTGGCAATTGCCGCGGTCATGGCGAGCTGCGCGATCTATGCGAGCCGCGCGGCGGCGCAAGTCGATCCCTGGGAATTCGAGGTTTATCCGTACGCCACTGAGGGCCGTGGCGTGCTCGAAGTTGAAGCGCTCAACAGCGTCATCGCCAATGGCCACAGCACCGGGTTCAATGGCACGTCGGCGGGCGCGTTCGCCAGTCAGGCAATGTATCGTTCGGCGATCGAGCTGACCTACGGGCTGACCGATCGTATCGAAGCGGCGGCCTATCTGACCACGGCGCAGGTTTCCGGTCATGGCTTCTGGTACTCCGGGTCGAAATACAGGCTGCGCGGCCGGCTGTTTGACGAGGAAACCTTACCGCTCGAGCTGGGCTGGTACGCCGAGCTGGAATGGCATCATACCCCGCAGTTCGATGACGCGGATTTGGAACTCGAACTGCGCCCGATTATCGAGAAGGACTACGGAGCGCTGGCGCTGATAGTCAATCCGATCTTCGAGAAATCGCTGGCTGGCGCCGGACGGCGTCAAGGCTTCGAGTTCGGCTATGTCAGCGGCGCCTACTATCGCTCCCTGCGCGCTATCTCTCCGGGCCTGGAGTTTTACGGCGGCGTCGGGCTGATCGATGACAACGCCCCGCTGCACAATCAGCAGCACTATATTTTCCCGGTGGTCTGGGGCGAGCTGCCGCACGGACTCGAGTACAACGTTGGACCGGGCATCGGCCTCACGCGCGGCTCGGATCACGTCATCATGAAGTTCAACTTCGAGCTCGAACACTTCATCGGCGCGCTCTTCGGCCCGTCGGCAGAATCGAACTGGTTCTTCTAGGAGGCTGTTGAATCTTGACGCAGCTCGCAGACTCGCCTGCTCGCTCCGCTCCGCTTCGCTAGCGGCGGGCGCGCATCCGGTAGCGAATGGGCATGTGCTTGATGCCGCCGACAAAGCTCGAACGCATCCGCTGGATCGGGCCATTGAGCTCGACCGCCTCAAGCCGCTCGGTGAGCTGGCGGAACATGATCTGCAGTTCCATCCGCGCGAGGTTGGCGCCCAGGCAGTAATGCTCGCCGATGCCGAAGGCGATCTGCGGATTCGGATTGCGCGTGATGTCGAACTTGAACGGCTCGGCGAAGACCTCTTCGTCACGGTTGGCGGAGGGATAGAACAGCGCCAGCACCTCGCCCTCACGAATCTTCTGGCCGTGCAGGACCGTATCGCGCGTCGCGAGCCGCGTGAACTGGATCACCGGCGAAGTCCAGCGGATTATCTCATCGGCCGCCGAGGCCAGCAGGGCCGGCTCGCGCCGCAGCCGCGCCCATTCCTCGCGATGCTCGATGAGCGCGGCGAGGCCGCCGGTAATCGCGTTGCGGGTGGTCTCGTTACCCGCGATGATCAGCAGCGCGAAGTAGGACATCAGCTCAAAGACCGGCAGCGGTTCGCCGTTGACCTTGCCCTGTACGAGCGCGGTGGCGAGATCGGCGCGCGGGTTTTTGCGGCGGTCCTCGATGAGCCCGCTGAAATACTGGAAAAACTCCATCTGCGCGCCCTGGATCATCTCGCGGAACTTCGTGCTGCCCGCGAACTCCGGATCGGTCGGCGCGATCATCTCGTTGCTCAGCCGGAACATCAGGGGCCAATCGGAGCGCGGGATCCCGAACATCTCGGAAATCACTGCGAGCGGCAGCTTCGCCGACAGCTCGGTGACAAAATCGCACTCGGTCTGATCAACCACGCTGTCAAGCACTTCGGCGGTGACCTCCTCGATCTGCGTGCGCAACTGCTCGATCGCGCGCGGGGTGAAGCGCCGATTGGTCACCGCGCGATAGCTGCCGTGCTCGGGCGGATTCATGTTGAGGAGCTGGCGCAGCACCGGTTCATCCAGCGCTTCCTGGCCATCTTCTTCCTTGAAGATGAAGAGCCGCTGGCGTTCAGCCGGAAGCTCATTGAAAAGCTCAGGCTGGCGCGAGACTTCGATCAGATCGGCGTGTTTGGTAATCGCCCAGAACGGCGCGACTTGCGGTCGCTGGTACCAGAAAACCGGCGCCTCGCGGCGGAGCAGCGCCCACTCGGCGTGCGGGTAGCCGCGTTCGATATAGAGATCCGGGTCGATGATATCGAGGTTTGCAAGGCTCAGCTCCATACCTGAATGAACCTCCATTCAGCTTGTACTTCAACTTAACACCCGGCACTGCATCAGAATACCCGCGAATTTGCTAACTTGAGTCCGTTGGAGCGAGTCAGCGCCAACGATAAAAGAAGCAAATAAGAGTTAAGTGCTGTGCCATTGAGAGAGATCGAGATAATTCCGCTGACGCGGCCATTGAACGCGAGCGTGACGCCGCCCGGCTCCAAGAGCATCACGAATCGCGCGCTGATCCTCGCTGCGATGGCCGATGGGCGATCAGTGATCGAAGGCGCGCTGCTGAGCGACGATACCGCCCGCATGGCCGCGGCGCTGCAAGCGCTCGGGTTTGCGGTCGAGACTGACGCGCCGCAGCGCAGAATTACCGTTTTCGGCCGCGCCGGCAGGATTCCCGCGATCGCCGCCGACCTCGACGCCGGCAACGCCGGCACCGCGATGCGCTTTCTCGCCGGCTTCGTGACGCTCGGACGCGGCCGCTATCGCCTCGACGGCAGCGTGCGGATGCGCGAGCGGCCGATCGCCTCGCTGCTCGAAACGCTTCGCGCCCTGGGTGTCGCGGCCTCGAGCGCGAATCGCGACGACCGTCCGCCCATCATAATCGACATGAGCGGTGCGCACTTCGCCGGCGGTGAAGCGACGATTGACGCCAGCCTCTCGTCTCAATTCGTCTCGGCACTGCTGATGCCGGCGCCGCGCTGGCCGCGCGGCTTGCGACTCACGGTGCGCGGCGAGACCGCTCATCCGTTTATCGCGATGACGACCCGGCTGATGGAGCGTTGGGGTGCGCACAGCACGATGCGCGACGACACAATCGTCGTTGCGGGTGGACAGCAGTACCAGCCAATGGAATTCAGCGTCGAGCCGGACGCGACCGCGGCCGGCTACTTCGCCGCGGCTGCGGTCGTCGCCGGCGGGGTGGTGACGATCCGCGGACTCGAGGCGGACTCGCTCCAAGGCGACAGCGGATTTTTCGCACTGCTCGAACGGATGGGCGCTCGCGTCGTGCGGCGCGGCGGCGCGATAGAGGTCGCGAGCGGCGCCGAACTCCGCGGCCTTGACGTAACGATGAACACGATGCCCGACGTCGTGCCGACGCTCGCGGCAATCGCACCGTTTGCCTCGTCGCCGACGCGGATTCGCGGCGTCGGCTTTATTCGCCATCACGAAAGCGATCGTATCCGCGCGCTCGCGACAGAGCTGCGCCGGCTGGGCGCGGCGGTGGAGGAATTTGACGACGGCCTCGGAATCGCGCCCTCAACTCTGCACGCCGCGACGATCGAAACCTACGACGACCATCGGATCGCGATGGCGTTCGCCGTCGCCGGACTGCGAGTCGCGGGCGTACGCATCACCAATCCGGGCTGCGTGGCCAAGACCTATCCGAATTTTTTCCGCGACCTCGCCACCCTCTGAAATAGCCGCCGACTCGGTCTAAAAACTTAGGGGCTGCTCGCATGCAACTATCATTGAGTTGCAAGCGTAATCTTTCCTAGCGTGCCCGCAACCCCTACGGGCATCGGCAACGGCGCGCCGTTAAGCTTTACAAGCCCGCTCGGAACCAAAATGACGACATCTCTTCGGATTCCAGGCGCCGCGCGCGCTCAGATCACGAACCTGTTTTGAGATATCGTACTCTGTGAAAACACTCGGCGTCGGAGCAACTGCATGGCCCTCCATGGAATGCGCTTTTTAGCGCAAGGCAAGGGGTCAGAAGCACTAACGGGCTCGGGAGAGCGTTATGTTCGAACCGCCGCGGAACGCAATGGAGGAGGCCTCAGGCCCAAAGGGCCTGTGCTGCTCCTCCATTGGTCAATCAATTAGCTCTTAAGGTGTCTTGGATTGTGCTCTTTCGAGACGCGTTATCAACCCTTCAACCCGAGCGTTCAAATCCCACCCCGCCATCAGACGTGCCAAGACAGGATTCAACATGCTGAAAGCATTGAGAGGGTAATAGCCGTCGGATAGGTCCTTGACCATCAATTCAAGGCCACGGCGAAAATCTTGTGTGCCGTGACGGGCAACTTGATGTCGGCGGACATAGTAAGCGCTGTACTCAATGGGTTGAGCAATCTTCAGCATCCGCTCTTCACAATCATTTACTATAACTAGCTGGTCGAGAGCGCGTTGAAAAGTAGGAGCGGCCTTACGAAATCCTCCACTTTCATCGTCACTGTGTTTTGTTGAATGAATTTGCGCAACGCCGGCGAAATAATGGCTTACTGCGGTGAACATTGCAACGTCTGCTTGAACCATTTCTGCATATAATTTATCAGCTTCCTCACGGGAAGCCCGACTCAGGGTTTCGAGTCACGTATGGTGGGTTGGTCAGGTGCCCGCATCACCGTTGGCAAATCTCACTCCAGGTCTGAGCCCGGGAAATTGGACGGGATCTGGCAAGTGTCTGAGGCTCATAAGAATTCTCCTTTCGCTTTGTGGAATTCTTTTAAAAAACCATTCGTACGATCCTGGTCAATATCGCTTATAGATCGCCGAAATCATGATTGCAACGGACCGGCCGATCAAAACCCGCGTATTTATCGGGAAGTTCCCTCCTCATCAGGGAGGGAATGTCCTAAGCTCAGCTGATTTCTGACTGACGGCAATCACCGCCCGATTCGAAAGATCGGGCCGCCGAATGGGAGGAAAGCTTGAGACGGTTCGGGCTGCTTAGGCGACAATATCATCAATAGCGAACAGAGTAGCTCCCACACACTACCCTTGAAAATTGACGAATATCCAGTCTATGGTTCCTGTCGTGACGAGATAAAGCAAGTCTGTCCGGGCCGATGCTCCTAAGCCCGATTCCGCGAGTCACGATCTCGCCGCACTCTGAGATGCTTTGCGGGCGCTAAGCGGAAAGCTGCTTTAGATCCTCGGCCCAATTCTCGTACGGCCGCAGCGCGGTGATCTCGAGCTTCGCCACGATATGCGAATAGCCGAGCTTCCAGATCGGCAGGCCCGCGATTGCGTGATCGAGATCGTCCGCCGACGGCAGGTCGAGAATCGCGATGACCACCGGCTCCCCAGCGACCTTGTAGATACTCTTGATTGCACCCGCCTTTAACGCGCCCAGGGCGGCTTCCGCCTCCTGACGCCAGACCGTGTAGAACTCCTTGTTCGAGGTCTGCGCGGGCTTTTCGATATGGGCTTTGAGCATGAACAACATTTTTCTTCCTCCTGGCCGTCTGAAAGTTGACCGGCTTTATTCGCCGGCGATCATCATCTCGCTGACCTTGATCGTCGGTGAGACCGTCGAGGAACGCCAGCGCAGATCGTTCCCGATCATCTCGATTGCCAAAAACATCTCCTTGAGATTGCCCGCGATCGTAATCTCCTGCACCGGATAGGCGAGCTCGCCATTCTCGATCCACATCCCGCCGGCGCCGCGCGAGTAATCGCCGGTCACGCCGTTGACGCCGAAGCCGATCATCTCGGTGACGTAGAGTCCTTGTTTCACCGACCCGATAATCTCGTCGGGCGTATGCCGGCCGGGTTGCAGGTAAAAATTGGTCGTACTGACGCCCGGCGAATCGCCCACCCCGCGCGACGCGTTACCGGTCGGCGCGAGCTTGAGCTTGCGCGCAGAGTAGGAATCGAGCAGGTAGGTTTTGAGTACACCGTTCTCAACCAGATTCTTCTGATTGGTCGCGAGACCCTCGCCGTCGAAGGGCTTCGAGCCGAGGCCGCCTTGCATCCGGCCGTCGTCGCGCAGAGTGACAGTTGGCGCGGCGATCGCCGTGTCGAGGCGATCAGCGAGAAATGACGCCCCCTTGTAGAGTGACGGCCCTGACGCCGCACCCGCGATCGAGCGAATCAGCGACGCCGCCATCTCCGGATCAAAGACGATCGGTGCGCGCATGGTCTTGATCTTCCGCGCACCCAGCCGCCGCAGCGCCCGCTGCGACGCCGTGACGCCCACCGCCTCCGCCGCTTCCAGCCGGTCGAAGTGGCGCGACGCCGTGGACCAGTAACCCTGCTGCATCCGGCCGTCGTCCGATTGCGCGATCGGCGCAGCGCCGAGGCCAAACGAGCTCCCCGCGTACGCGCCGCTGAAGCCCTGGCTGTTGGCGAACATCACCTGGTAGCGGCCCGAACTGAACTCGGCGCCTTCCGAGTTTTTGATCCGCGGATCGACCGCCAGCGCGGCCTGCTCCGCCGTGCGCGCCAGCTTCAGCGCCGCGTCGGCCCCGACGATCCCGTGCGTCTGATCGCTCAGATCGAGCTCCGGAAAATCGTGCGGATGGAGCGCCGGGTCGGGCAGCCCAGCCCACGGATCCGCCGCGGTCAGCCGCGCCATCGCGACCGTGTTGGCGACGAACGCCTTAAGCGAATCGCGCTCCAGCTCTGCCGTAGAAGCATTCGCCGACGATTGCCCGGTGAAGACGCGCAGCCCCAGCCGGCGCTCGCGCGAGCTTTTGAGCTTTTCGACTTCGCCCATGCGCACGCCCGCGGCGAGCGATTCCGCGCTCACCAGCAACACCTCGGCGGCGGTCGCTCCGCACTTCCTCGCCTGCTCGAGCACCCATTCGGCGAGTGCCGGATCAAACTGACTCATCTGTAAATACCTCTCAGCGTCGCGACGGCCCGCAGACTCGCACGCGTTCACGAACGAATGTTTCAGGCGCGGGTGCCCCCGACCGTGAGACCGTCGATTCGGATCGTCGGCAAGCCGACTCCGACCGGCACCGATTGGCCGTCCTTCCCGCAAACCCCGATACCCGAGTCCAGTGCGAGATCATTGCCGACCATCGAGACCCGCGTGAGCACGTCGGGACCGTTGCCGATCAGCGTCGCACCCTTGACCGGCCGCGTCACCTGCCCGTCTTCGATCAGGTAGGCCTCGCTCGCTGAAAAGACGAATTTGCCGTTGGTGATATCCACCTGGCCGCCGCCGAAGCTGACCGCGAACAGCCCCTGCTTCACCGACTTGATTATATCGTCGGGCGCCGATTCGCCCGGCAGCATGAAGGTGTTGGTCATCCGCGGCATCGGTGCGTGGGCGAAGCTTTCGCGCCGGCCGTTGCCGGTCGGCGTCATCTTCATCAGCCGCGCGTTGAGCCGATCCTGCAGGTAGCCGCGCAGGATGCCCTTTTCGATCAGCGTCGTGCGCGAGGTTGGCGTCCCTTCGTCGTCAACGTTGATGCTGCCGCGGCGATTCGCAATCGTGCCGTCATCGACCACCGTGCACAGCGGCGTCGCGACCTGCTGTCCGATCCGACCGCTGAAAGCCGAGACGCCCTTGCGATTGAAGTCGCCTTCGAGGCCGTGACCGATCGCTTCATGCAGCAGGATTCCCGGCCATCCTGGTCCGAGCACCACCACCATCTCGCCCGCCGGCGCGTCGATCGCGTCAAGGTTCGTCAGCGCCTGCCGCGCCGCGCGCAGCGCGTAATCCTTCCAGCGTTCCTGATCGAAGAAGTAGCTCCATTCGACCCGGCCGCCGCCGCCGAAGGAGCCGATCTGACGGCCCTTGCCCTGCTCCTCGACGATAACGCTGACGCTCAGCCGGCTGAGCGGCTGCAGATCAGCGGCAAGCTGCCCCTCGCTATTGACGATCATCACGATCCGCTGCTCGGAGCTGAACGACGCCATCACGTTGCGCACGCGCGGATCGAGCGCACGCACGGTCTCGTCGATCTGACGCAGCAGGCGCGCCCGCTCCTCGATCGGGACTTCGAGCGGCGTGCTACCGAGCTCATACAGATGATGGCGCGGCACAGGCTGCCCGAGGTGCACCGCCGCCGGCGTCGCGCCGCGCTCGTCGGCGATCGCGCGGGCGGCCTCCGCCGCCAGCTTCATCCGATCGATTGTGACCTCGTCGGAGTAGGCGTAGCCCGTACGATCCTCGGCACAGACCCGCACCCCGACGCCGTGCGAGACGCTCTTCGAGGTCTGATTGACCATCGATTCCTCGAGCCCCAGCCCCTCGGCGCTGCGGTACTCGAAGTAGAGATCGGCATAATCCGCCTTGCGCTCGAGCGCGTTGCCGAGAATCCGCTCGAAGGCATTCGCGTTCATGCCAAAGCGGCTCATGAAAAAATTTTCGGGCTTGGTCAGTTCATTCGCCATTGGTTTATTTCACCTTTCACGTATCGTCATTGTAGCAGAGCGCAGGGTCGCTCGCGGTGGACGTTACCCACAACTTTCGGGCTCTGCGTCGACAATTAGTAAAACTAAAACGGCGCCCGCGAGGACGCCGTTCAACGAACTCAAAGATGATGCGCCTGGCTCAGCCGGCGGCGGCGCGAGCGCGTGCCGGCTCCGCCATTACACGATCGCGGCGAGCCGCCCGTTTCTTCGGCGGCTTTTTCGCCTCGGCCCGCTCGGAGGTGCCCGTGAATTCGATAATCGACAGCGGCGCCGCGTCGCCGCGCCGGAAACCAAACTTGACCACGCGCGTATAGCCGCCGTTGCGTTCCTTGAAGCGCGGCGCGATCTCGTCGAAAAGCTTCTTTACGGCGTCGCGCGATTGCATGAAGTTGAACGCCAGCCGCCGCGCGGCGAGGTCGCCACGCTTGCCCAGCGTCACCATGCGATCGGCGAAGCGCCGCAATTCCTTGGCCTTCGCATCCGTGGTCCTGATCCGCTCATGCTCTAGCAGGGCCAGCACCAGGTTGCGAAACAGCGCCTTGCGATGAGCCGACGTGCGGTTGAGCTTCCGCCCCTGATTCATGTGACGCATCTGATTAAAACCTCATCTCTGGCTGCACTTCGGGCGCATTCTAAGCGGACTCGCGCCGCTCCTGCTCTTCCCACATGCGATCGAGTTCGCCGCGCGCCGGCAGATTATCCAGCCGCATCCCGAGCGACAGCCCCATGTCGGTCAGCACTTCCTTGATTTCCGTCAACGACTTGCGGCCGAAATTCTTGATCCGCAGCATGTCCTGCTCCGCGCGCTGGACCAGTTCGCCGATATACTTGATGTCGGCGTTCTGCAATCCGTTGAAGGCGCGCACCGAGATCGGCAGCCCTTCAACCGGGCGATACAGATATTCATTGATCGCCGGACGCGCGTCGCTCGGCGCCGCGCCGCCGACCACGGCCTCGACGTCATCTTCCTCGACGCCCGCGAAGATCGACATCTGATCGCGCATCACGCGCGCCGCATAGGTCAGCGCCTCGCGCGGCGAAATCGAACCGTCGGTCCAGATTTCGAGCGCCAGCCGGTCGTAATCCGTACGCTGACCGACGCGCGCGTTGGTCACGACGAAGTTCGCGCGCTTAACCGGCGCATAGATCGCGTCGAGCCGAATCGTCCCGATCGGCTCTTCGTCCTCGCTGCGCTCGCCCGGTACGTAACCGCGCCCGCGCTTGATCACCAGTTCGACATCGAAGTCGGCGCCCTTATCGAGCGTCGCGATATGCTGATTCGGCGTCAGCACTTCGAGGCTCGGTCCGCCGGTGATATCCCGCGCCGTCACTACCGACTCGCCCTTCGCCTTCAGCGTCGCCGTCAGCTCTTCACCTTCGTGCAGCCGCAGCCGGACTTCCTTGAGGTTCAAGATGATGTCCGTCACGTCCTCTTTGACCCCGGGCACCGTCGAGAATTCGTGCAGGACGCCCTTGATCCGTACCGCGGTGATCGCGAAGCCCGGCAACGAGGAGAGCAGGATGCGGCGCATTGCGTTGCCGATCGTGATCCCATAGCCGCGCTCGAGCGGTTCGGCAAAGAAGCGCCCGTACATCGGGGTCAGCTCCTTTTCTTCAAACTCGACCGTCTTGGGTTTGATCAGGTCACGCCAATCGTTATGCATAGTTGTTTATCTTAACCGCCGAAAATTTGGATTCGCTGTGCAATAATTTTCACCCGCGCGGCATCTGCCGCGGCTAACGCCAATTTGCCGCGCTCAATGCGCGGCGCTGCTAGCGCGAGTAGTGTTCAACGATCAGCTTTTCGCTGATCGGCATCGTCAGATCAGCCCGCGCCGGCAGGGCTTTGAGCGAGCCGCGGAACTGCTCGCGCTCGAGCGTCATCCAAGGCGGCACGCCGCGCCGCTGCGCCAGCTCGATCGCCTCGACCACGACCTTCTTTTGCCGGCTCTTTTCCGCGATGCTGACGACCTCGCTTACATTCACCAGATGCGACGGAATAGTAATCGTCCGGCCGTTAATCGCGATATGCCCGTGCCGCACCAGTTGCCGCGCCTGCGCCAGCGAACTCGCGAAGCCCAGCCGGTAGACGACGTTGTCCAGCCGCCGCTCGAGCAGCACCAGCAGATTCTCGCCGGTGATCCCCGCCATCCGCTCCGCGCTCGCGAAGTAGCCGGCAAACTGCTTCTCGAGCAACCCGTAGATGCGCCGGACCTTCTGCTTTTCCCGCAGCCGGATCGCAAACTCTGAAAAGCGCGTGCGCGCCTGGCCGTGCGCCCCCGGCGGATAATTGCGCCGCTCGATCGCGCACTTGTCCGAATAACAGCGCTCACCCTTGAGGAAGAGCTTGAGCCCTTCGCGCCGGCACATCCGGCAGACCGGACCGAGATTTCTCGCCACCTTGCTCTTCGCTCCTTACTTCTAATCAGGCCGCACTTCTAATCAGACCGCGCTCTAGTCAGACCCCGAAAATCAGATCCGGAAATCAGACCCGGCGCTTCTTGGGCGGCCGGCAGCCGTTATGTGGTATCGGCGTCACGTCCTTAATCGATTGCACGTTGAGCCCGGTGGCTTGCAGCGCGCGCACCGCCGATTCGCGCCCTCCCCCCGGTCCCTTCACGTACACGACTACCGAACGCATTCCGTATTCCCCGACTTTGCGGGCGGCCGCCTCCGCCGCCATCTGCGCAGCGAACGGCGTCCCTTTGCGCGAACCCTTGAAGCCCACCGAGCCCGCGCTCGACCACGCCACCACCAAGCCCTGATGGTCGGTGATCGTTACGATCGTATTGTTGAAAGTCGCGTGCACGTGCGCGATCCCTTCCGGCACGCTGCGCTTGGTCCGCTTGCGGCGTGGTGCGGGCGCTGCGGCGCCTGCCGGCGCCGGGGTCCCAGTAGCCTCGGCCGGGGCCGGAGCGGGCGTCGTTTCCTTGCTTTCGTTCTCGTCAGCCATTTAGCTTTTTCTCTCGACTTGTTCGCGAACGGCTAGCCTTTGGGCGGCGCCTGCTTCTTGCCCGCTACCAGTTTGCGCGGCCCCTTGCGCGTGCGTGCATTCGTATGGGTCCGCTGGCCGCGCACCGGTAATCCCCGCCGATGGCGGATGCCGCGATAGCTGCCCAAATCCATCAGCCGCTTGATTGCCTGCTGATGATCGCGCCGCAGGTCGCCCTCGACCTCATAATCGGCGTCGATCACGTTACGAATGCGCACCTGCTCTTCGGCGCTCAACTCGTCGCTATTCCGCGCGGCATCGACATTCGCCTTCGCCAGGATCTTTTGCGCTGCGGTACGGCCGATGCCGTAGATATAGGTCAGCGCAATCTCCATGCGTTTATTGTGTGGCAGCTCCACTCCGGCAACACGCGCCATCGAATTCGCCTCCCGTTAGCCCTGCCGCTGCTTGTGCCGCGGATTCGAACACAAAATCCGGATGACGCCGAGCCGGCGCACCACTTTGCAGTTCTTGCAGATCTTTTTTACCGAGGCCCGAACCTTCATCTCACTTCCTGCTGCTCGCCACTTCGCGCTCGTCCTTCTATCCTGCCACTCGTGCTTGGCCCCGAAACCCTAGCGCACCCGGTACGTAATCCGCCCGCGCGTCAGGTCATAGGGCGACAGCTCAACTGTGACTTTGTCGCCCGGCAGAATCTTGATGTAATGCATGCGCATCTTGCCCGAGATATGCGCGAGCACGCGGTGGCCATTCTCTAAGGTCACCCGAAACATTGCATTGGGCAGCGCCTCTTGCACCGACCCGCTCACTTCAATTGCATCGCCCTTCGACATAAATTGCCTCGTTCAAATGACTGGCCAACTCAATAGATTTGGCTCAATTGAGTTGGCTCAGAATCTCCGGACCCGCCGCGGTGATCGCGATCGAGTGCTCGAAGTGCGCCGAGAGCTTGCCGTCGGCGGTAACCGCGGTCCAGCCATCGTCGAGAATCTCCAGATGCGGCGTACCCTGATTCACCATCGGCTCGATCGCCAGCACCATCCCTTCCTGGAGGCGCGGATTCGGCATCCCAGCGCGAAAATAATTCGGCACCTGCGGCTCTTCGTGCAGCTTGCGCCCGATCCCGTGACCGGCGAACTCCGTCACCACCGAAAAGCCCGCCTCCTCGGCGGTCCGCTGCACCGCGCGCGCGATGTCGCTTATCCGATTGCCCGTCCTCGCCTGTTCGATCCCGGCGTAAAGCGCCTCTCGCGTCACCCGCATCAGGCGCTCGGCCTCACTCGACACCGGCCCAATCGCGATCGTGCGCGCCGCGTCGCCGAAGAAACCCTCATACGAGACGCCGAAATCCAGCCCGACGATGTCGCCCGATTTGAGTTTGCGCCCGGCTCGCGGAATTCCATGCACAATCTCGTCATTGATCGAAACGCACAGACTATGGCGATACTCCACCGTATGAGGCTTATAGCCTTTGAACGCCGGCAGCGCGCCCTTGCTGCGCGTCAATTCTTCCGCCAGACGATCGAGCTGCAGCGTGCTCACTCCGGGCTTCGCCGCAGCCGCCAGTTGCACCAGCACCTCCGCGACGATTCGGCTCGCCGTTCGCATCAGCACCAGCTCTTCCGCGTTCTTCAGCGTGATCACGCGAGTTTTACGCCGAGCGCGTCCCGAATCCGCCGTTCAATATCCGCCGGACTCCCGATCCCGTCGATTTCCGCCAGCAAACCGAGCTTCGCGTAATGCTCGAGCAGTGGGCGCGTCGACTCATTATAAACTTCCAGCCGCGTCCTCACCGTATCTTCGGCGTCGTCGTCCCGCTGATAAAGTTCACCGTTGCACTTGTTGCACATCTCCATATTGCGCGGCGGATCATAAATCACGTGGTACATCGCCGCGCATTTCCGGCAGGTCCGCCGCCCCGAGATACGCTTGACGATCTCGGCGTCGGGTACTGCAATCGCCACCACCTTGTCGAGCGCTACGCCGCGAACTTTCAGCATCTGCGCCAGCGTCTCGGCCTGCGGCACCGTACGTGGAAAGCCGTCAAGTATGAATCCCTCCCGCGTGTCGGGCTGATCTAGCCGCTCGCCAATCATCGCCAGCACGAGATCGTCGGGAACCAGCTCTCCGCGATCCATGAAGCGCTTGGCTTTGAGGCCCGACTCGGTCCCGTTACGCACCGCCGCGCGCAGCAAATCGCCGCTGGCGATTTGTGGAACCCGCAGCCCGCCTTCGAGCATTCGTGCCTGCGTGCCCTTGCCGGCTCCAGGCGGACCCAACAAAACCAGTCGCATCTGCGCTTGTCCCTTAACCGATCGCCCTTGCGTCCGCCACTCAGGCGGCGCGACCGCCACGAGGGCCTCTCCGGCCGCCGCGCGGCGGCCGGCTCATAAACCCTTCGTAGTTGCGGGCGATCAGATGCGTTTGAATCTGCGCCGTCGTGTCCAGCGCAACTCCCACAACAATCAGCAGCGCGGTGCCGCCAAAATAGAAAGGCACATTGAAACGCTGGATCAGCAGCGTCGGCAAGACGCAGACCGCGCTGACGTAAATCGCTCCTCCTAGCGTAATCCGCGACAAAACCCGATCCAGGTAATCGGCGGTGAACCGCCCCGGCCGAATCCCAGGTATGAACCCGCCATGCTTTTTCAGATTGTCGGCAACGTCGATCGGGTTAAATGTTACGGCTGTATAAAAGTAGCAAAAAAAGATGATCAGCGCGACGTACAGGAGATTGTATGCGGCGCTCCCGGGCGTGATGTAGGTGCTGATCGGTTTGAGCGCCGGCACAAAGGTCGCGATCGTGGCCGGAAAAACCAGCAACGAAGACGCAAAAATCGGCGGTATCACTCCAGACGTATTGATCTTCAACGGCAGATGGCTGGATTGGCCGCCGTAGACTCGCCGTCCGACCACGCGTCGCGCATAACTCACCGGAATCCGCCGCTGACCCGTCTCGACATAGACGATCAATGCGATCACCGCCATTGCCACCAGCAGAATCAAAATGAGCACAAAGATGCTCATCTCACCCTCGCGAACAAACGTCGCGGTGGTGCCGAGTGCGCTCGGCAGCCGCGCCACGATTCCCGCCATGATGATCAGCGAGATGCCGTTGCCGACCCCGCGCTCCGTCACCTGTTCGCCGATCCACATCACGAAGATCGTCCCCGCCACGAGCGTGATCACGGTCATCGCGATAAAGGAGGCGCCCGGATGATAAACCACGCTGCCGCCGCCAGGCGACTGCACTTTTTCAAGTCCGTAGGCGATCATGCTGCCCTGCAGGACCGCCAGTCCGACCGTGCCGTAGCGTGTATACTGGCTGATTTTGCGCCGCCCGGCCTCGCCCTCTTTATACAACTCGTCAAGATAGGGCCAGCCGATTTTCATCAGATCGAGAATGATCGCGACCGAGATGTACGGCATGATGCCGAGTGCAAAGACCGAAAAACGCTGGAGCGCGCCGCCCGAGAACAGATTCACCCAGCCGAACAATGTACTCGAGGCCGCATCGAAGAATGACGCCAGCGCCTGCCCGTCGATTCCCGGAGTCGGCACCGCCACGCCCAGCCGGTACACCGCCAGCATCGCCGCCGTAAACAGCAGCCGCCGGCGCAACTCCGGGATGCGCGAAGCGTTCGAGACCCCTTCAAGCATTCTACGCCTGCGTAGCCGCCTCCTGTGTACTCGGTTGCTGCGTTATCAATTCTGCCGTGCCGCCAGCCGCAGTGATTTTCTCGCGCGCACTCTTGGAAAAGGCGTGCGCGCGTACCGTCAAGCGGCCATTGATCTCGCCATCACCCAAAATCTTGACCTTGAGCCCGATCCGAACTAATCGACGATCGGCCATCAGTGCCGGATCGATCGCGTCGCCGTCGTTGAACACCGCGAGCCGCTTGAGGTTGACTTCTGCGAATTCTTCGCGCCGCGCCGCAGCCTTTTGCAAGCGCCGGAAGCCGCGCTTGGGAATCCGCCGCTGCAACGGCATCTGGCCGCCCTCGTACCCGGGTGGAGTGTTCCCGCCCGAACGCGACCCGCGTCCCTTATGGCCCCGTCCGGAGGTCTTGCCGTGTCCCGAGCCGATTCCGCGTCCGACGCGCTTCTTCTTCTTGACGGCGCCGGCCGCCGGCTTGAGTTCGTTCAGTTTCATCGCGCGACTTCGTCTCCGTTGCCGCCGGGCGGCAGCACGCTCACCAGGTGCGGGACACGCTTGACCATCCCGACGATCGCCGCCGTGCGCTTGAGCGTCCGCACTGTGCCAACCTTCCCCAGTCCCAGCCCCTTGATCGTCTGACGTACCCGGTCAGTCGTTCCAATCGGACTGCGCACGAGCTTGACGCGGATTGTATCAGCCATCGATTCTATCCAATTTATCCAAGCTTTCGCTCAACGAATTCCGCTACGCACTTTTCCTACGCGACGGGCGCAGGTTCCAGAACCACAACCGGCTCGACCGCGCGCTGCTTGGCGACATCAGCCGGATAGCGCAATTCCGTCAATGCCTCGAGCGTTGCCTTGACCAGGTTGTGAGGGTTCGAGGAGCCGAGCCGCTTGGTGAGAATATTGCGTATTCCCGCCAATTCGACCACCGCACGCACGCCACCGGCAGCGATCACTCCCGTCCCTTCCGCCGCCGGCCGCAACATCACCTTGCCGGCGCCAAAATGTCCCAGCACCTGATGAGGTATCGTCCCATTGCGCAGCGGCACCCGAATCAGGCTCTTTTTGGCGCTCTCGACCCCTTTGCGAATCGCCTCGGGCACTTCCTTGGCTTTGCCCATCCCAAAACCAACCAAGCCGTTCTGATCGCCAGCGACGACCAGCGCGCTGAAGCTGAATCGCCGCCCACCCTTAACCACTTTGGCGACGCGATTGATATGAACAACCTTCTCCTTGATATCCAGGCCTTGCGAATCGATCCTTTGCGCCACCGTTTTTTCTTCCTATCGTGAGTCCGACTGATCGGTACCGGTAATGCCTTTGCTCAGAACTTGAGGCCGGCCTCGCGCGCTGCTTCGGCCAGCGCCTTGACCCGCCCGTGATACAGAAAACCGTTGCGGTCGAAGACCACCTCGTTGATACCCTTTTCGCGGCAGAGACCCGCTATCGCCTTGCCGACCGCCTGCGCAGCAGCAACGCCGCGCTTGCTCTTCAGCCCTTCGCCGACGCTCGCCGTGGCGGTTGACGCCGCGGTCAGCGTCCGGCCGCTCTCGTCCGAGATAACTTGCACGTAAATATGATGGAGCGAGCGGAAGACCGACAAGCGCGGCCGTGCCTCGCTGCCCCTAACCCGCCGACGCACTCGCCCTCGCCGGTTCTCGCGCATTTCCGCCCGATTCATCGCCATAACGAATCCCAAATCCCGGCCTAGCCGGCGCTCGAACCCGCCGCGGCCTTGCCCGCCTTGCGCCGGATCGTCTCGGTGGAATACTTGATGCCCTTGCCCTTGTAGGGTTCGGGCGGCCTCAGCGATCGCACTTCCGCCGCCACCGTGCCGAGCAACTGGCGGTCAGCGCTTTCCAGCGTGATTAGCACCTGGCGCTCGACCTTCGCCGTAACTCCAGGCGGTAGCTGATAGACGATCGGATGAGAGTAGCCGAGCGTCAGATTAATGTTCGTTCCCTTCGCCTCGGCCCGATAACCCACACCGTTAATTTCAAGCACCCGCGTAAAACCCTTGCTCACGCCCTCCGCCATGTTGGCGACCAGCTTGCGCATCAGACCGTGCCGCGCCCGCTCGCCGCTCGAATCGCCGGGCCGCTGCACCACTACCTGACGTTCGCTGATATCGAAAGTGAACCCCGGCTCGACGCGGGTCTGGAGCTTGCCTTTCGGCCCTTCAACCTTGAAGGCGCCATCGGCCAACACGGCCTTGACGCCTTTCTCGAGCACTATCGGTAGTCTTCCAATTCGTGACATTAGTCTTAACTTTTGCCTGACTCTTGCCTAACCCGTAGTAATCCGACTTCTCCCAAAACTTCTTTTACCAAACCTTGAGCAAAACTTCGCCCCCGACGTTGCGGCGGCGCGCTTCGCGATCGGTCATGACACCGAGCGGCGTCGAGACCAGATGAAGTCCGATACCACCCGAGATGCGAGGCATCGTCTGCGCTCCCGCGTAACGCCGGATACTCGGCTTGCTCATTCGCTGAATCCCCCGGATAACCGCCTCGCGCGACGCCGTGTAGCGCAGTCCGAGAACGAGTTTTTTCTTGTAGCTTTCGCCGGTGGTCTCCATTCCGGCCAGAAAGCCTTCCGCCACCAGCACGCGGCAAATTGCTTCGCGCAGCTTGGAATGCGCGATCTCGACCTTGTTGTAACGCGCGCGCATCGCGTTGCGGATTCGCGTCAGCAGCTCTGCGATCGGATCAGTCTGTGCCATGTGGAATTCCTACCAGCTCGCCTTGATCACGCCCGGCAACGCGCCCTTGAGCGCATTCTTCCTGAGACACAGCCGGCACATCTTGAAGCGCCGATAGAAAGCCCGCGAGCGTCCGCACAACGGGCAGCGATTGTACGCGCGCACCTTGAATTTCGGCGGCCGCGCCGCTTTGATCTTGAGCGATTTCTTCGCCATTTGCTTCCTGTTCGGTACCGTTCCTGTCCAGCCCTAGGCTGCGCGCGCCGCGCCCTCGCCGCCGGCGCCCCGAAACGGCATCCCCAGCGCTTTGAGGAGCGTCAGCCCCTCGAAATCGCTGGCCGCCGTCGTCGTCACCGAAATTGTCATGCCCTTGACCTTCTCGACCTTGTCGAGGTTGAGCTCGGGGAAAATCGTATGTTCGCGCAGCCCAAGCGAGTAATTGCCGCGGCCGTCGAAAGACTTGTCGCTGATTCCGCGGAAGTCACGCACGCGCGGCATCGCGATATTGACCAGGCGGTCGAAGAATTCCCACATGCGCTCGCGTCGCAGCGTGATCATCACGCCGATCGGCATGCCTTCGCGCAGCTTGAAGTTTGAGATCGCCTTGCGCGCGCGCGTAATCACCGGCTTCTGCCCGGTAATCTGGCGCAATTCATCCGTTGCTGCGTCCAGGATCTTGACGTTCTCCCGCGCCTCGCCGAGCGCCATGTTGATCACGATCTTCTGCAGCCGCGGCACCCGCATCCGATTCTCGATCTTGAGCTCGCGCATCAGCGCCGGCACGATTTCCGTCTCGTAACGCACGCGCAAACGCGCAGGCAGCGGCGCTTCCGGGGCGCGCGGCGCCTGTTCCGCCGCCGCTTCGGCGGCTTGCGGCTTGCCGCGCTTACCACCCTGACTCGCGGCTCCGCCCGGATTCTTGGGCCGCTTCGCTTTCGCCTCACCCGGCTCGCGATTCTTCTCGTCAGCCATTAGTCTTCTTCCGTCACAAAAAGTCTCTGGTCACCTGCCCGCTCTTCTCGATTTCTCGCCAGCTCAGTCGTTGCCGAGCGGCTCGCCGCAGCGCCGGCAAATTCGCGTCTTCACTTTGTCTCCCGCGGCCTTGTCCGCCGTCACCTTAACTCCGATCCGCACCGGCGCATTGCAGCGCTCGCACATGATCATCACATTCGCCAGTTGCAACGCCGCTTCCTTCTCAACGATGCCGCCTGCGCTCGACGGACCACGGGCCTTTGAATGGCGTTTGACCAGATTTAACCGCTCGATGACGACGCGGTTTTCGGCCGGCACTACCCGCAAGACCTTGCCGGTCTTGCCGCGCTCGCGCCCCTTGATCACCATCACGGTGTCGTTCTTGCGAATCCGCGACTTGACTGTCGCCGCTTTGATCCCCGCCGATGCCATCAATGAACCCCTCTCTCACAGGACTGCCATTACAGTACTTCCGGCGCCAGCGAGATGATCTTGAGGAAGCGCTTGGCGCGCAGCTCGCGCGCGACCGGCCCAAAAATACGCGTGCCCAGCGGCTCGTGCTGATTATCAAGCAACACCGCCGAGTTGTCGTCAAAGCGGATGTAACTGCCGTCGTCGCGGCTCACTTCCTTGGCCGTCCGCACGATTACTGCCCGCGACACGTCGCCTTTTTTGACCTTGGCGTTCGGAATTGCCTCTTTGACCGCCACCACGATGATGTCGCCCACGCTCGCATAGCGCCGGCGCGAACCGCCCAGCACCTTGATACACATCACTTTGCGCGCACCGGAATTGTCCGCCACGCCCAGTATCGTCCGCATCTGCACCATCGCGTACTAAATCCTTCTCCAATCCACCCGATCCGCAGCTGGCGTGCTAACGCGCCGCCTGCTTGAGCACGCGGCTTATCCGCCAGCGTTTGAGCCGCGAGAGCGGACGCGATTCGATGATCATCACGCGATCGCCTTCGTGACACTCGCTCTTTTCGTCGTGCGCCAGAAAACGCTGGCGGCGCTTGACGCGCTTGCCATAGAGTTCGTGCTGCACCAGGCGGTCCACCTGGACCACCACCGTCTTGGTCATCTTGGCCCCGACGACGGTGCCCTCGCGCCGCTTGATCCGCTCCCGCATGACTTACCTGCTCACCTGACTAACCTGCTTATCTGACTTTCTGCTCACCTGTCTTACCCGACCAGCTACCCGGCAGCATTCGGCGATTGCACCGTTCGAGTGCGCGTTATCAGCGTCATGATCCTCGCCAACTCCTTGCGCGCCTTGCGGTAGTTGGACGCGTTATCCAGTTGATTCGTGCGCAGCTTGAGCCGCAGCCGGAAGATCTCCTCACGAACCTCGCGCTCCTTCATCTGCAAGTCGGCGGCGCTCATCTGCTTGAGCTCGTCAAGCTCCATGAGTTCCACCCTCACGCTCGACGACGATCGTCTTGACCGGCAGCTTGTGCGCCGCCAGCCGCATCGCCTCGCGCGCCGTCACGCGGTCCACGCCTTCCATCTCGAAGAGAATCCGGCCCGGCCGCACGCACGCGACCCAGCCCTCAGGGCTGCCCTTGCCTTTGCCCATGCGCGTTTCCGCCGGTTTCTTGGTGTAAGGCTTGTCGGGAAAAACCCGAATCCAGACCCGGCCGCCGCGCTTGATATGACGGGTCAGGGCGATTCGCGCCGCTTCCAGCGCGCGCGTGTCGATGCGGCAGGTTTCGGTGCTTTTGAGGCCGAAATCGCCGAAGGCCAGCTCGACGCCGCGCGATTCCGCGCCGCGCACTCGCCCCTTCTGCATCTTGCGCCATTTTACTTTCTTGGGTGACAGCATCGCCGCGGATCCTCAAATACTCTGCAACACGCCCGAATAATCTAATTCTGATGGGCCTGCGCGTTGCCGCGCTTGGCCAGTTCCGCCTGACGGGTGAGAATCTCACCGCGAAAGATCCACGCCTTGACGCCGATTATGCCGTAAGTCGTCTTGGCCTCGGCGAAGCCATAGGCAACGTCGGCGCGCAACGTCTGCAGCGGCACCCGGCCCTCGCGGTACCACTCGCGGCGGGCGATTTCCGTACCGCCGAGGCGCCCGGAAACCTGCACCCGGACCCCCTGCGCACCCATCCGCATCGCGCGCACCACCGCCTCTTTCATCGCCCGCCGGAACGCCACGCGCCGCTCGAGCTGAAGAGCGATATTCTCCGCCACCAGTTGCGGATCAAGATCCGGACGGCGGACCTCGTGGATATTGATAAAGGCCTCGCGTCCCTTCATCAGCTTCTGCACGTCAAGCTTGAGCCGATCGATCTCGGCGCCCTTTTTTCCAATCACGATCCCGGGCCGCGCCGTATGGATATTCACCTTCGCCTTGTTCGCCATCCGCTCGATCTCGATCCGCGAGATGCCCGCGTGATAGAGGCGCTTCTTGATGAAATCGCGTAGCTTCAGATCTTCGTGCAGCAACGTCGTGTACTCGCGCGTCGCGAACCACTTCGAATCCCAGCCCTCGATTATGCCGAGCCGCAAACCGCGCGGATGTGTCTTATGCCCCATACGATCCTTTATCCGGCCGTCTACTCAAGCTCGCTTTGTCTCACGGATTTCAATCTCACGGCAGTTGCGACTCAGCTCGGCCGTTCGTCCACCACGACCGTCAGATGGCTCGTGCGTTTGAGAATCGGCGTCGAATGCATATGCGCCCGCTTTATCGAGCGCTTCCAGGTCGGCCCGGTATCTGCCGTGACGCGCTTGACGAACAGCCGGTCCTCGTCGACCTGCTGCTGATCGCGCGCATTGGCGATCGCCGCCAGCAGGGTCTTCGAGACCATCTTGGCGCCCTTTTTGGGCGTGAATTGCAAAATCGAAAGCGCCTGCTCGACCGGCTTGCCGGCCACCAGCTCGCAGATGAGCCGCAGCTTCTGCGGCGAAATCCGCGCAAAACGCATCCGCGACAACGCTTCCATCACCTTGCTCCCAACCCTGCCAAATCCATCGAGACGGCGAGCCGCTTACGCCTTGGCCGCCGCCCGCGGCGCTCCCGCTGATGATTTCACTTCGCTCTTGCGATCACCCGAATGGCCATGGAAGATCCGCGTCGGCGAGAACTCGCCGAGCTTGTGTCCAACCATATTCTCAGTGCAGTAGACCGGGATGAATTTGTTGCCGTTGTGCACGGCGAAGGTCAAACCGATCATGTCCGGCACTACCATCGAGCGCCGCGACCAGGTGCGGATGATCCGCTTGTCGCCGGCCGCCACCGCAGTATCGACTTTTTTTTGCAGGTTGGCATCTACAAACGGGCCTTTTTTCAGTGATCGCGGCATTTGCTCTTATCCCCGCTTGCCGCGCGGCCGGCGCGACACGATGTATTGATCCGAGGTCTTCTTGCCGCGAGTCTTGTAGCCCTTGGCCGGCGTCCCCCATGGCGACTGCGGATGATTCCCCTTCGAGCGCCCCTCACCGCCGCCGTGCGGATGATCCACCGGATTCATCGCGACCCCGCGCACGTGCGAGCGATGCCCGTACCAGCGGTTACGACCGGCCTTGCCGATCGAGATATTTTCGAACTCGAGATTGCCCACCTGGCCAATCGTCGCCCGGCACTCCGCCTGCACCATCCGCTGCTCGCCCGAGGGCAGCTTGAGCAGCGCGAACTTGCCCTCTTTGGCCATGAGCTGCGCCTGCGCGCCGGCTCCACGCGCCATCTGGGCACCGGCGCCGGGCTTGAGCTCGATCGCATGAACAAAAGTGCCGACCGGAATGTTAACGAGCTTGAGCGCGTTGCCGGGCTTGATATCTGCGCTCGGACCGCACTCCACCTTATCGCCTGCCTTGAGCCCTTCGGGCGCCAGGATGTAACTTTTTTCGCCGTCGGCATAATGCAGCAGCGCAATATTCGCCGAACGATTCGGATCGTACTCAAGCGCCGCCACCGTCGCCGGAATACCGTCGCGACTGCGCTTGAAATCGATCAGGCGGAGCCGGCGTTTGTGGCCGCCGCCCAGATGACGCATCGTCATGCGCCCGAGATTGTTCCGGCCGCCGGATTTCTTGAGCGGCGCGAGCAGGCGCTTCTCCGGCGCCTTCTTGCTCAGCCCGGAAAAATCCGCAAGCTGCATGAAGCGCTGGCCCGGCGTGCGCGGATTGAGTTGAATCACTGCCATCTTAATCTTATGCCTTGGCGCTTATGCCCTAGAGGCCCTCGAAGAATTCGATTTTGTCGCCCGCCTTGAGCGTGACATAGGCCTTTTTCCAATCCGATTTGCGCCCCGCGATCCGTCCCTTGCGCCGCTCCTTGCCCATGAAATTTGCCGTGCGAATCTTGAGCACCGTCACCTTGAACAGTTGTTCGACCGCTAGCCGCAACTGGTCCTTGCTGGCGTCGGGCCGCGCGCGGAAGACCACTTGATTCGCGCGCTCGCCGATAAGCGTGCCTTTTTCGGTCACCAGCGGCGCCAAAATCAGACCGTCCAGACCTTGGAGACCGGCGCTCACTTGCCACCCCCGAGACGCGCTTCCACGGCCCGCGCGGTCTCCGCAGTCATCAGCAACTGATCGTAGTTCAGCACGTCGAAGACATTCAGCCCGGCGAGCGAGAGAATCTTGTGCGCCGCGAGATTGCGCGCCGCCCGCGCGAAAACGGCGTCCTCTGCCGAGACCACGATCAGCGCGTGCGTCAAACCGAGCGCCGCCAGCGCCGCATTCGCAGCTTTGGTCTTGGGCTCCGTAAGTTCCAGCCGTTCGACAACAATCATATGGCCACTGGCCGCGCGATCGGCGATCGCCAATGCAAGTGCGCGCCGCCAGGCCTTTTTGGGCATCTTGTACGAATAGTCGCGCGGCTGCGGCCCGAAAATTTTGCCGCCGTGACGCCATAGCGGCGAACGGGTCGAGCCGGCTCGCGCCCGCCCGGTGCCTTTTTGCCGCCACGGCTTCCGCCCGCCGCCCGAGATAAAGCCTTTAGTCTTGGTCGAGGCCGTGCCGGCGCGCCGCTTCGCGAGTTGCATCCGCACCGCTTCGTGCATCAGCGAGGCGTCGGCGTCGCTGCGGAAGATCGAGCCCGAAAGCTCGAAGTCGCCCTGCCGCTCACGCGCCGCCGAGTACATCGGGACTTTCATGGGCGCCTTGACGCCGTCCGCAGTTGCCACGCTCGTCGTCTCATCCATCGGCCTGCCCCTGCGTGAAGCGCTGCCCGCTGGACGCGTGCCGGACGATCACCAGACCGCCGTCAGGACCGGGCACCGCCCCGCTGACCGCAACCGCATGATCTTCGGCGAGAATCTCGACAATTTTCAGATTGAGCACCGTCGCCAACTCATTGCCCATCTGCCCCGCCATCCGCATCCCTTTGCGTACGCGTCCAGGATATGAGCGATTACCAATCGAACCGCCGTGGCGAAAATATTCGTGCGTACCGCGCATCATCGGAAAGCCGGCGAAGTGATGCCGCTTGATGACGCCGGCGTAGCCGTGCCCTTTCGAGACGCCGGAGACGTCGATGGTATCGCCCGCCTTGAAGACATCGGTCGCCGCCAGCATCTGGCCGAGCTTGAGTTCGCCCTCGCCACGCGTCTTGAACTCCCGCGTTGCGATCCCCGCCGCGACTTCGGCCTTTTGAAAATGGCCGCGTTGCGGCGCGGTCACGCGCGACAGCTTGCGCTTGCCCCAGGTCACCTGGATAGCCTCGTAGCCGTCGGTGCCTGCAGTCTTAATCTGCGTCACCGCGCACGGCCCCAATTGGATGACGGTCACGGCCTGCACGCGGCCGCTGGCGTCGCCAATCTGGGTCATGCCCAATTTTTTTCCAATCAATCCGCTCAGCACGGGACTTCTCTCATCACGGGGCTACTCGAGTTTGATTTCCACGTCCACGCCGGCGGCAAGATCGAGCTTGCCCAGCGCGTCGATAGTCTGTTGGGTCGGTTCGAGCACATCCAGCAGCCGCTTATGCGTGCGAATCTCGAAATGTTCCCGTGATTTCTTGTCCACGTGCGGCGAGCGGTTCACCGTAAAGCGCTCGATCCGGGTCGGCAGCGGAATCGGCCCGGCGACGCGGCCGCCGGTGCGCCGAATCGTATCCACGATCTCGCGCACCGACTGATCGAGCAGCCGGTAGTCGTACGCCTTCAGGCGTATCCGGATCTTTTCGTTCATCCCAGAAGCCACTATGCCAACCTCGTGCTCGCCGCCCGCCTCACTTCAAGACTTTGGCGACGACGCCGGCGCCGACCGTACGCCCGCCCTCGCGGATCGCAAAGCGCAGCCCCTGCTCCATCGCGACCGGCGTGATCAGCTCGCCCACCACATTGATATTGTCGCCGGGCATGACCATCTCAGTCCCTTCGGCGAGCGTCACCACCCCGGTAACGTCGGTGGTGCGGAAGTAGAACTGCGGCCGGTAGCCGTTGAAAAACGGCGTATGGCGGCCGCCCTCTTCCTTGGTCAGAACGTAGATCGAAGATTCGAACTGGGTGTGCGGGGTGATCGACGCCGGATGCGCCAGCACCTGCCCGCGCTCGATCTCTTCGCGCTTGATGCCGCGCAGCAGCACGCCGATATTGTCGCCCGCCTGACCTTCGTCGAGAATCTTGCGGAACATCTCGACGCCGGTGACGACGGTCTTGGCCGTGTCTTTGAAACCGACGATCTCGACTTCCTCGCCGACCTTGACCTTGCCGCGCTCGACCCGGCCGGTAACCACCGTGCCGCGGCCCGAGATCGAAAAGACGTCTTCGATCGGCATCAGGAAAGGCTTCGAAATCTCGCGCTCGGGCTGCGGAATATGGCTGTCGACCGCGTCCATCAGATCGAGGATCGGCTTGCAATTGGGGCAGTCCGCCTTGCCGCAGCCGCATTCCAGCGCCTTCAGCGCGCTGCCGCGGATAACCGGCGTGTCGTCACCCGGAAATTCGTATTTGGTTAGCAGATCGCGAACTTCGAGATCGACCAGGTCGAGCAGCTCGGGGTCGTCAACCATGTCAACCTTGTTCATAAAGACCACGATCGAGGGCACGCCGACCTGCCGCGCAAGCAGAATATGCTCGCGCGTCTGCGGCATCGGGCCGTCGTTCGCGCCGACTACCAGGATCGCGCCGTCCATCTGCGCCGCGCCGGTGATCATGTTCTTGATGTAATCGGCGTGCCCGGGACAATCGACGTGCGCATAATGGCGCTTGGCGGTTTCGTACTCGACGTGCGCGATCGCGATCGTGATCCCGCGCTCGCGCTCTTCCGGCGCCTTGTCGATCTGATCGAAGGCCGTGAACTGGGCGAGCTTTTTCGAGGACAGAACCTTCGTGATCGCCGCGGTCAACGTCGTCTTGCCGTGGTCGATATGTCCGATCGTGCCGACATTGAGATGCGGCTTGGTGCGTTCAAACTTGGCCTTGCCCATGATATGCCCTCCGGTTCTTGACCCCTTTATGCTAAAAGATAGCAGCCTCTAAGCTGAAATTTGACCCGCGTTGCGCTCAAGCGCGCGCTACGCTCTCGCCGCTTGCCCGCGCGGTTAACTCTTCATGCACCTGCTGCGGCACCGGCTCGTAGAGCGCAAACTGCATCGTGTAGGTCGCGCGCCCCTGCGTGATCGAGCGCAGCCTCGTCGCGTAGCCGAACATGGTCGCGAGCGGCACGCGCGCTGCGATCACCTGCGCGCCCGCCCGATTCTCCATCTCGGTGATCTTGCCGCGCCGCGAGTTTAGATCGCCGATCACCTCACCCATGAATTCCTGCGGCGTCACGACTTCGACGTCCATTACCGGTTCGAGCAGCACCGGACGCGCCTTCGCGCAGGCCTCCTTGAAGGCGATCGAGCCGGCAATCTTGAAGGCCAGCTCCGACGAATCGACCTCGTGATACTTGCCGTCCAGCAGCGCCGCCTTCAGATCAACCATCGGATAACCGGCCAGCACGCCGCTCTCCATCGCTTCCTTGATTCCCGCCTCGATCGAGGGGATGAAGTTGCGCGGCACCGAACCGCCCTTGGTTTCATCCTCGAACTCGAAGCCGCTGCCTTTTTCCAGCGGCTCGATGCGGATTTCGACCACGCCGAACTGGCCGTGCCCGCCGGTCTGCCGGACAAAACGCCCTTCGGCCTCGGCCGCCCGCCGGATCGTTTCGCGATAGGCCACCTGCGGCTTGCCGACGTTCGCGTCGACTTTGAACTCACGCAGCATCCGATCAACGATGATCTCCAGATGGAGCTCGCCCATCCCGGCGATCAGGGTCTGCGCGGTCTCGCGGTTGACGCTGACGCGGAACGACGGATCTTCCTTGGCGAGCTTCTGCAGCGCCTCGCCGAGCCGCTCCTGGTCCGCTTTGGTCTTGGGCTCAATCGCGATCTGAATCACCGGTGCCGGAAACTCAATCGCTTCGAGCACCACCGGATGGGCCGGGTCGCACAGCGTATCTCCGGTCGTCGTGTCGCGCAAACCGACCGCGCAGATATCGCCGGCAAAGACCTCGGAAATCTCCTCGCGCTTGTTGGCGTGCATCTTGACCAGCCGCCCGATCCGTTCGCGCCGTCCCTTGGTCGAGTTCAATACCGACGAACCGCTTTCGAGCCGCCCCGAATAGATCCGCATAAAGGTCAGCGTGCCGATATACGGATCGGTCATGATCTTGAAGGCCAGCGCCGAGAAGGGGGCGTCGTCGCGGGGCCAGCGCTCCTCGACCGCGTCGCCGTTCTTGCCGGTGACGGGCGGCTGATCCAGCGGCGACGGCAGATAGTCCACCACCGCGTCGAGCATCGGCTGCACGCCTTTGTTGCGAAACGCCGTGCCCATCAGCACCGGAATCACTTCGATCTTCAGCGCCGCCGCCCGAATCACCGCGCGCAGCACCGCCGGCTCCGGGCTCTTACCCTCGAGAAACAGCTCCATCAGATAATCGTCGTGATCGGCCAGAGTTTCGACCAGCGTGTCCCGCTGCGCCGCCGCCTGTTCTTTCAGATCGTCGGGGATCGGCTCGACGCGATAGTTCGCGCCCAGCCGATCCTCGTCCCAGACCAGTGCGCGCTGCTCGACCAGGTCGATCACCCCGCGGAACTTCTCCTCGTTCCCGATCGGCAGCTGCAACAGCAACGGCTTGGCTCGCAGCTTGTCGCGAATCTCCTGCACCACCCGCTCGTACTCCGCGCCGACCCGATCCATCTTGTTGATGAAGGCGATGCGCGGTACGCGATACTTGTCCGCCTGCCGCCAGACCGTCTCCGACTGTGGCTCGACTCCGCCCACCGCACAGAAGACCGCGACCGCGCCATCGAGCACGCGCAGGCTGCGCTCGACCTCGATCGTGAAATCGACGTGGCCGGGCGTATCGATAATGTTGATCCGGTAGTCGCGCCAGAAACAGGTGGTCGCGGCCGAGGTAATCGTAATCCCGCGCTCCTGCTCCTGCACCATCCAGTCCATCGTCGCGGTGCCTTCATGCACCTCGCCGATTTTGTAGTTGATCCCGGTGTAGTACAGGATGCGCTCGGTGGTAGTCGTTTTACCGGCATCAATGTGCGCCATGATGCCGATATTGCGCACCCGCTCGATTGGTGTTTCGCGCGCCATAGAACTAAAGAATCTAACCCTGAATTCCCGGATTACCAGCGATAGTGCGCAAAGGCCCGGTTGGCCTCGGCCATCCGATGAGTATCTTCGCGCTTTTTCACGGCGCCGCCGCGATTCGCGCCGGCCTCGAGGATTTCGTTGGCCAGCCGCTCGACCATAGATTTCTCGCCGCGCGCCCGCGCCGCCGTCACCATCCAGCGCATCGCCAGCGAGTTGCGCCGCAGCGGCCGCACCTCGACCGGCACCTGGTAGTTCGCGCCGCCGACCCGCCGTGAGCGCACTTCGACCGCCGGCCGCACGTTATCCAGCGCCCGCTTGAAGACCGTCAGGCCGTCCTCTTTGGCGCGCTCGGCAACCAACTCCAGCGCGCCGTAGAAAATCAACTCGGCCGTGGACTTCTTGCCGCGCTCCATCACCACGTTCATGAACTTCGCTACCGTGCGATCATGAAACTTGGGATCCGGGATGGCCTCGCGAACCCGAGCCTGTCCTTTGCGCGACATAAAATTCCTGCTTCGATTCCTACTTCAATGTTTGGCGGCGTAACTGCTTACTGGGCTTTTGTTACTTGGGCTTTTTCGCGCCGTATTTCGAGCGCCCCTTGCGCCGATCGGTGACCCCGATCGAATCCAGCGTCCCGCGGATTACGTGGTAACGCACGCCGGGCAGATCCTTGACGCGACCGCCGCGAATCAGGACCACCGAATGCTCCTGCAGGTTGTGGCCGACGCCCGGAATGTAGGTGTTGACTTCGTAGCCGTTCGAGAGCCGCACCCTCGCGACCTTGCGCAAGGCCGAGTTGGGCTTCTTTGGCGTCGTGGTCTTGACCTGCGTGCAGACCCCGCGCTTCTGTGGCGAGCCCTGCAACGCCGGCGCGGTTTCCTTGTAACGCTTCTTGACGCGCGCTGCGCGAATTAACTGATTAATCGTCGGCACTTTTGCCTTTCTTACTCTTCAAGTTCTTCGGCGCAGCGCCCTGCTGCATCGCCTTTAGTCTGCTGGTCGAATCGCGGTAGCCCATATCAGATGACAGGTTTGGCTATCGCCCGGACGGATCGTTACAAGCGCGTCCCAAGCAAACCCCCAAGGACGCTCGCCCTTGGGGGAAGCATTAAGATGTATATGTATCGCGCCCCGCCTGTCAATTACCGGCCGCGACGACCGCCTCCGCCGGCGCCGGTTGCGTCCCCGGCTCTTCGTCCGCCGGCGCACCTTCCAGCCGGATCTCCTTGCGGTTGTACTCCGCGAGGCCGGTGCCGGCCGGAATCAGCCGGCCCATGATCACGTTCTCCTTGAGCCCGATCAGGCGATCAACCTTGCCGTTGATCGCGGCTTCGGTCAGCACTCGCGTGGTCTCTTGGAACGACGCCGCCGAGATAAAACTCTCGGTCGAGAGCGACGCCTTGGTGATCCCGAGCAGCAGCGGCTCGGCGATCGCCGGCTCGCCGCCCTTCATCAGCACGCGCGAATTCTCCTCGTCAAAGCGCCACTTCTCGGTCTGGTCGCCAACCAGGAACTCCGTGTCGCCGACCTCCTTGATCCGCACCCGCCGCAGCATCTGGCGCACAATCACTTCGATATGCTTGTCGTTGATGCGCACGCCCTGCAGCCGGTAAATCTCCTGGATTTCATCCACCAGGTATTTCGCCAGCGCCTTCTCGCCCAGAATCGTCAGGATGTCGTGCGGATTCGACGAGCCCTCCATCAGCGGCTCGCCGGCGCGAATCATATCGCCCTCATGCACGCCGATATGCTTGCCCTTGGCGATCAGATACTCGCGCGCCTCGCCCACCTCCGGCGTCACGACCACCTTGCGCTTGCCCTTGGTGTCTTTGCCGAAAGAGACCTGGCCGTCGATTTCCGAGATGACGGCGAATTCCTTGGGCTTGCGCGCCTCGAACAGCTCCGCGACGCGCGGCAAGCCGCCCGTGATGTCCTTGGTCTTGGTGGTCTCGCGCGGAATCTTCGCGATGATGTCGCCGGCCTCGACCCGCGCGCCGTCGGCCACGTTGATATACGCGCCGACCGGCAGATGGTAGCGCGCGTATTGCTCGAAGCCGCTCGGCCGCCCCTCACCCGCCGGAATATGCGCGGTCTTGCCGCCGTTGTCCTTGACCGAGATGCGCGGGCGCGCTTCGAGCTCCTTGGATTCGACGATCACGTTGTAGCGCGCGCCCGTGCGGTCGTCGAGCTTTTCCTCCATCGTGCGCCCTTCAAAAATGTCGCCGAACTTAACCACGCCGGCGACTTCGGTCAGGATGGGCGTCGTGTAGGGATCCCACTCGGCGATCAGTTCGCCGGCCTTGACGGCGTCGCCGTCGCGCTTGCGCAGCTTCGCGCCGTAGACCAGCGGATAGCGCTCGCGTTCGCGCTCCCGCCCACCCGCACCCGAGGTCTCCGGCACCACGATTACCGCTTCGCCATGCCGCGACATCACGACCAGCGTCTTCTCGACCTTGCCGCGATCTTCCGTGCGCACTTCCACCGTCTTGACGTTATGCAGCCGCAGCACGCCGTCGTTGCGGGTCTCCAGCGTGGTCTGCTCGGCGCGCCGGCTGGCGGTGCCGCCGATATGGAACGTGCGCATCGTCAGCTGCGTGCCGGGCTCGCCGATCGATTGCGCCGCCATGATCCCGATCGCCTCGCCCATGTTCACCTGATGGCCGCGGCCGAGGTCGCGCCCATAGCACTTCACGCACACACCGCGGCGCGACTGGCAGGTCAGCACCGAGCGGATCTTAATTCGCTCCAGCCCCGCATTTTCGATCGCGACGACCTTGTCCTCGTCGATCATTTCGTTGGCCCGCACCAGCAGTTCATTGTTGAAGGGATCGCGAATCTCCTCGAGCGCCACCCGCCCGAGCACCCGATCGCCGAGCCCTTCGATCACCTCGCCGCCTTCGACCAGCGGCGTCATCTCGATGCCGTCGAGCGTGCCGCAGTCGCCGTCCGTAATAATCGAATCCTGCGCGACGTCCACCAGCCGGCGCGTCAGATAGCCCGAGTTCGCGGTCTTGAGCGCAGTATCCGCGAGCCCCTTGCGCGCGCCGTGCGTCGAGATGAAGTACTGCAGCACGGTCAGCCCTTCGCGGAAGTTTGCCGTAATCGGCGTCTCGATAATCTCGCCCGACGGCTTGGCCATCAGGCCGCGCAACCCCGCCAGCTGGCGAATCTGCTGCTCCGAGCCGCGCGCCCCCGAATCCGCCATAATGAACACCGGATTGAAGGAGTCGCCCGTCACTTCCTTGCCGTCGCGATCTTTGTAGGTCTGGGTCTTGAGTCCCTTGAGCACCGCGCCGCCAATCTCGTCCTGCACCTCCGCCCAGATGTCCACGACCTTGTTGTAGCGCTCGCCATCCGTAATGACGCCGTTGTTGTACTGCTGCTGGATTCCGGCGACCTCTTTTTGCGCCCGCTCAAGCAGATGCTGTTTTTGCGGCGGGATCGTCATGTCCTTGATCGAGATCGAGATGCCCGCCTGGGTCGCAAACTGGAAACCGACGTCCTTCATGCGATCGGCGAAGATGACCGTCGCCTTGTCGCCAGCGCGCCGATACACGATATCGATCAGGTTGCCGAGCTCCTTTTTCTTCATCGTGCGATTGACTTCAGCAAACGGCACTTCCGGCGGCACGATCTCGTACAGCAGGATCCGGCCGACCGTCGTCGCGATCCGCTCAGCATGCGCCGCGCCGTTGCCGGCGTGGCCGTTAGCCTGCACCACTGGCCGGTTTTGATCGCGCTCCGCCGCAGGCCGGCTGTCTTCGTTCTCCTCGCCGGCATGCTTGGCCGGCGTCATCCGCACCGTAATCTTGGCCTGCAGCCCAACCACGCCGTGGTCATACGCGACCCGCACCTCGGCCGGCGACGCGAAAATCTTGCCTTCGCCCTTCGACAGCGGACGCTCGCGCGTCATGTAGTAAAGTCCCAGCACCATGTCCTGCGTCGGCACGATGATCGGTTTGCCCGACGCCGGCGACAGAATATTGTTCGTCGACATCATCAGGGCGCGCGATTCCACCTGCGCTTCAATCGAGAGCGGCACATGCACCGCCATCTGATCGCCGTCGAAGTCCGCGTTGTAGGCCGTGCAGACCAGCGGATGGAGCTGAATCGCCTTGCCCTCGATCAGCACCGGCTCGAACGCCTGAATCCCCAACCGATGCAGCGTCGGTGCGCGGTTGAGCAGCACCGGATGCTCGCGGATGACGTCGTCCAGGATGTCCCAGACGTCCTTGCCCTCCTTCTCGACCATCTTCTTGGCGCTCTTGATCGTCGTGACGTAGCCCTTCTCCTCGAGCTTCGAGTAGATGAAGGGCTTGAACAGCTCGAGCGCCATCTTTTTGGGCAGGCCGCACTGATGGAGCCGCAGCTCGGGTCCCACCACGATTACCGAACGGCCGGAATAATCGACGCGCTTGCCCAGCAGGTTTTGCCGGAAGCGGCCCGATTTGCCTTTGAGCATGTCGGAGAGCGACTTCAACGGCCGCTTGGCCGGCCCGGTGATCGCGCGCCCGCGCCGCCCGTTGTCGAAGAGCGCGTCTACCGCCTCCTGCAACATGCGCTTTTCGTTGCGCACGATGATGTCGGGGGCGTTCAGCTCGATCAGCCGCTTTAACCGGTTGTTACGATTTATTACTCGCCGGTAGAGATCGTTGAGGTCCGACGTCGCGAAGCGCCCGCCGTCCAGCGGCACCAGCGGCCGCAGGTCCGGCGGAATCACTGGCAGGATGCGCAGGATCATCCACTCCGGCTCGTTGCCCGATTCGCGGAAGGCGTTGACCACCTTGAGCCGCTTGGCGGTCTTCTTGCGCCGCGCCTCGCTCGCCGTCGCCTTCATCTCCGCCCGCAGCTCTTCCGCCAGCTCGTCGAGCTTGAGCTGGCTCAGCAGCACGCGGATCGCTTCGGCCCCCATGTCGGCCGTGAAGCCCTCGCCGTACAGCTCGCGCGCCTCGCGGTATTTCTTCTCGGTCAGCAGCTCGCGGTATTGCAGCGGGGTCTCGCCCGCGTCGAGCACGATGTAGCTCTCGAAGTAGAGAATCTTCTCGAGCTCCTTCAGCGTCATGTCGAGCAGCACGCCAATTCGCGACGGCAGCGAGCGCAGGAACCAGATGTGCGCCACCGGCGCCGCCAAATCGATATGGCCCATCCGCTCGCGCCGCACCTTCGACTGGATCACTTCGACGCCGCACTTCTCGCACACCACGCCGCGATGGCGCATGCGCTTGTACTTGCCGCAATTGCACTCGTAATCCTTGGTCGGCCCGAAAATCTTCGCGCAGAACAGCCCGTCGCGCTCCGGCTTGAAAGTCCGATAGTTGATGGTTTCCGGCTTCTTGACCTCGCCGTGCGACCATGACCGGATTAGTTCCGGCGACGCGATCGCTATCCGGATAGCGTTGAAGGAAAGGGGATTCTTCGGCTTTTCAAATACCCCGAAAAGATCTTCCATAACTGCTTACTCTCCTTCTGCTACATGCTGCTGACGTTGTGTCTCAGCGAGATTCGACCGATCGGACGTCCTACCGAGTCCACGCCCCGTCCCGCGGCGAAAGCCGGCGCGCTGCCGTAAGCGCAGGTGCGGATGCACTAAATCCGCTCCCCGTGCTCGAGCAACTCGACATTGAGGCACAGTGACTGCAGCTCCTTGACCATGACGTTGAACGACTCCGGCAAGCCCGGCTCCAGCGTGTTCTCGCCCTTGACGATCGCCTCGTACATCCGCGTGCGCCCGGCCACGTCGTCGGACTTCACCGTCAGCATCTCCTGCAGCGTATAGGCCGCGCCGTAGGCCTCGAGCGCCCACACTTCCATCTCGCCCAGACGCTGCCCGCCGAACTGCGCCTTGCCGCCCAGCGGCTGCTGCGTCACCAGGCTGTACGGCCCGGTCGAGCGCGCGTGAATCTTGTCCTCGACCAGATGATGCAGCTTGATGATGTACATCACGCCGACCGTCACCGGCTGCTCGAAGGGCTCGCCCGTGCGCCCGTCGTAGAGCGTGCACTGGCCGCTTTCGGGCAGGCCGGCCTTCTTGAGCAACGCGAAGATCTCCTCCTCGCGCGCGCCGTCGAACACCGGCGAAGCCGTGTAGATGCCGTTACGGGCCTTCTCCGCCAGCTGTTTGATCGCGGCGTCGTCGGCCTCGTCAATCAACCCTTGGTAGTCCTTGTCCGGATAGAGCTCGCGCACCCGCTTGCGCAGTTGCGCCGGCGTGATCCCGTTGCTCGCGTCGGCGTAGAGCTTGCGCCCCAGTTCGAGCGCCGCCCAGCCCAGATGGGTCTCCAGAATCTGCCCGACATTCATCCGCGAGGGCACCCCCAGCGGATTCAGCACGATATCCACCGGCGTGCCGTCTTCGAGCCGCGGCATATCCTCGCCCGGTAGGATGCGCGAGAGCACGCCCTTGTTGCCGTGCCGTCCCGCCATCTTATCGCCAACCTGCAGCCGCCGCTTGATTGCGACGAACACCTTGATCATCTTGATCACGCCCGGCGCCAGCTCGTCGCCCGCCTTCACGCGGTCGATTTTGGCCCCGTAATGGTCCTGGATCTCCTTGACCTTGGCGCTCATCGCCTCGATCGTCTCGCTGATGTCGGCCTGCGTAGTCTCCTGCTCGACGCGTAGCTGGCCCCACAACGGCACGGCCAGTTCATCGAGCTCCTCCGCCGTGATGTCGTCGCCCTTGTTGAAGAGCACGCGCCGCTCATCCGACATCACCCGCGCCGCCAGCTTCTTGCCCGCCAGCGCGCGCTTGAGCTTGCGCAGCGCCTCGCCGCGCACGATCCGGATCTCTTCGGTTTCGTCGGTCTTGAGCTTCTCGACCTCGAGCGTCTGAATCTCCTGCGAGCGGTCGTCGCGCGCGACCCCGCGCCGCGCAAACACCCGCGCGTCAATCACCGCGCCTTCGACCCCGGGCGGCACCCGCAGCGAGGTGTCGCGCACCTCGCCGGCCTTCTCGCCGAAAATCGCCCGCAACAGCTTCTCTTCGGGAGAAAGCTGGGTCTCGCCCTTGGGCGTGATCTTGCCGACCAGGATGTCCCCCGGACGCACCTCCGCGCCAATCCGGATGATCCCGCTGGTATCGAGGTCCTTGAGCGCCTCCTCGCCGACATTCGGGATGTCGCGCGTGATCTCCTCGGGCCCCAGCTTGGTGTCGCGCGCGATACATTCGAATTCCTCGATATGCACCGAGGTAAACAGATCCTCGCGCACCACGCGCTCCGAAATCAAAATCGAATCCTCGAAGTTGTAGCCGCCCCACGGCATGAAAGCGACCAGCACGTTGCGCCCCAACGCCAGTTCACCCATATCGGTCGAGGGCCCGTCAGCTACGATATCGCCCGCTGTCACCCGTTCGCCTTTGACCACGATCGGGCGCTGATTGATGCAGGTGTTCTGATTCGAGCGCTGGTATTTGACCAGGTTGTAGATGTCCACGCCGGCGTCGCGCGCGTCGCGTCCCGAACGATCGGCGCGCACCACGATCCGTTCGGCGTCCACGCTTTCGACGACCCCGTCACGCCGCGCGATCGTGGTCACGCCCGAGTCGCGGCCGACCGTCCGCTCGAGTCCGGTGCCGACCAGCGGCGCTTCGGTCTTGAGCAGCGGCACCGCCTGCCGCTGCATGTTCGAGCCCATCAGCGCGCGGTTGGCGTCGTCGTTCTCCAGAAACGGAATCAATGAGGCCGCCACCGAGACCAACTGGTTCGGCGAGACGTCCATGTATTGGACTTCCTCCCGCCGCACCATCGTGAACTCGCCGCCGATCCGCGCCGAGACCATCTCGTTCTCGAAACGTCCGTGCGCATCGATCGGCGCGTTGGCCTGCGCGATCACCTTGTCTTCTTCGTCCAGCGCCGACAGATACTTGATCCGCTCGCTGACGCGTGTGTTCTCAACTTCCCGATAGGGCGTCTCGATAAAGCCGTAATCGTTGACCCGCGCGTAGGTCGAGAGCGCCGCGATCAGTCCGATATTCGGCCCTTCCGGCGTTTCAATCGGGCACACGCGCCCGTAGTGCGTCGGATGGACGTCGCGGACCTCGAAGCCGGCCCGCTCCCGCGTCAGCCCGCCTGGTCCTAACGCCGACAGCCGCCGCTTATGCGCAATCTCCGACAGCGGATTGGTCTGATCCATGAATTGCGAAAGCTGCGATGACCCGAAAAACTCCTTGATTACCGCCGACGCCGGCTTGTAATTCACCAGCTCCTGCGGCATCAGCGTCTCGATATCCTGCAGGCTCATCCGCTCTTTGATCGCCCGCTCCATCCGCACCAGTCCGATGCGGAACTGATTCTCGACCAGCTCACCGACCGCGCGCACCCGCCGATTCCCCAGATGATCGATATCGTCAATCTGATGGTCCTCGGCGCCGTTTTTGAGCTCGATCAGGTAGCGCACGACCTCCAGGATGTCCTCGCGCCGCAGCGTCCCCTGATCGAGCGGCACGTGACTGGCGTTCTTGAACAGCTTGAAGTTGAGCTTGAGCCGGCCGACCTTCGAGAGATCGTAACGCTCCGGGTTAAAAAACAGATTGTTGAAAAAGGTCGTCGCGGTCTGCAACGTCGGCGGATCGCCCGGCCGCAGCCGCCGGTAAATCTCGATGATCGCCTCGTCCGGCGTGTTGAGCTTGTCCTGCCCCAGCGTCAACCGCAGCGGCCCCCCGCCCGCCTGATCTTCCGTGAAGAGCACTTCGATCTGCTTGACCCCGTGGCTCTTGAGCGCCTCGATCGTCGCCTCTGTCAGCTCGTCGTTGCACTGCACCAGCACTTCGCCGTTGGTCGTATCGACCACGTCGTGCGCCGAGATCCGCCCGATCACCTCTTCGAGTGCGATCGGAATCTCGCTGACGCGCCCCTGCTCGAGCTGCCGGATTACCGCCTTGTTGAACTTGCGCCCCTCGCGCGCAATCACCTCGCCCTGCCGATCCTTGATCTCCAGCGAGATCCGCGAGCCCAGCAGCTGCTCCGGGATAAACTGTTTGGCCAGCTCCTTGCCGTCCAGGATGATGACGTCTTTTTTGTAGAAATAGTTGAGCAGGTCCTCGGTCGTCATCCCGAGCGCGCGCAACGGCACCGTCGCCGGAAACTTCCGCCGCCGGTCGATCCGCACGTAGAGCACGTCGCGCGGATCGAACTCGAAATCGATCCAGCTCCCGCGATACGGGATCACCCGCGCCGAGTAGAGCAGCTTGCCGGTCGAATGCGTGCGCCCCTTATCATGCTCGAAAAAAACTCCGGGCGAGCGATGGAGTTGCGACACGATCACGCGTTCCGTGCCGTTAACCATGAACGTGCCGTTGGTCGTCATCAGCGGAATCTCGCCGAAATAGACCTCCTGCTCCTTGACGTTCTTGATCGAGCGCCGCCCGCTCTCGACATCCCAGATGACCAACTGAATCTTGACCTTGAGCGGCGCCGCATAGGTCATGCCGCGCTGATGGCATTCGTCGACGTCGTATTTCGGCTCGCCCAGTTCGTAACTGACGAATTCGAGCGAAGCGGTCTCGTTGAAATCCTTAATCGGAAAAACTGACTTGAAAACCGCCTGCAAGCCGGTATCGGTCCGGTTCTCGGCCAGCACGCCAGCCTGAAGGAATTCATCGTAAGAGCGCTTCTGAATCTCGATCAGATTCGGAATCTCGATAATCTTCTTGATCTTCCCGAAAGACCGCCGGAAGCGAAGATTGCTCGTAACCTGCGACTGCGCCATTGGTACCTCATCCGGCCGCCGCTCGAGGAGCGCCGCGCCGCCGGGTGTGTTAGCGGCTGTTTAAGAATATCGCGCACGCACCATCACGGCGCGTGCGTCGGAAATCCCCCGCTTCGAATTGCGTAAACGGGCAAACGGCCGCCGCGCTGACGGAGAATACCGCCTGCGCTGCCGCTCACCGTTCTATGATGCCCGGACTGAACTGCCAAAAAAGCGCCGGCTCCTACTTCAACTCGACTCCGCCCCCGACATCTTCAAGCTTCTTTTTGATCTCCTCCGCCTCGGCCTTGTTGACGCCTTCCTTGACCGCCTTCGGCGCGCCGTCCACCAGGTCTTTGGCCTCTTTGAGTCCCAACCCGGTCAGCTCACGCACGACTTTGATCACCTGGATCTTCTTGTCGCCCGCCGCTGTCAACATCACGGTAAACTCGTCCTTCTCAGCCGCCGGCGCCGCCGCCGCGGCTCCCGCCGCACCCGGCGCAGCCACCATCGCGACCGGCGCCGCCGCCGACACTCCAAGCTCTTGTTCGAGCTCTTTGACGAGGGCCGCTGCATCTAACAGGCTCAGATTTTTGAGATAATCCTTGACCTGATCGCGGCTTAACGATCCTGCTTCTTCCATCTTCCCTCTGTCTCCTTCCAATCAATAAGCGCCGCGCGGACGATGTGGGAGCGCCTCGCGACTATCAAACAAACCGCTTTCAAACAAACCGCTTTCTCGAACTAAACCTTGCTCCAAATTACTTCGACGATATTTCTTATGCCTGCCCAGTTGTTTCCGCTTCGACCGGCGCAGCATCAGCCCCGACGCCCTCCGCAGGAACCGTGGGCGCCGCGTCCGCCACTGCGCTTTCGCCGGCTTTCTTGCCGATCGCGTCGATCAGCCGTGCCAACCCCGACGCCGGCTCATTCAGCAGCCGCACGAGCTGCGTCGCAGGCGCCTGCAGCAGGCCCAGTAGCTGTCCGAAGATCACCTCGCGCGCCGGCAACTGCGCCAACGCCGCGATCTCCTCCGCCGTCAACGGCTTGCCGTCGAGCACGCCGCCCCGCACCTTGAACTTCTCGCCCAGATCCTTGAACGAACCGACCGTCTTGGCCAGCTCGACCGGATTGGTGTAGCTCACGATAAGCCCGATCGGCCCGCCAAGGCTGGTTTCGAGCGCGGCGAAGGCCGTCTGCTTGATCGCCAGCCGCATCAAGGTGTTTTTCGCCACCTGCAACTCGCTGTCGATCGCGCGCAGCCGCCGGCGCATGTCGTCCGATTCACCCGCGGTCATCCCACGATGCTCCGCCAGCAGCGCCATTTTGGCCCGCCCCAGGTTCGCCGTCAGCCGTTGAACGATTTCGGTCTTTTGCTCTTTCTTCATCGCGATCGCTTTCTATCGGGGTCTGCGGACCACCGCCTACGCGGCCGCCGCAGCGCCCGTGCGGGCCGCACTGGCCGTATCGACGCGAACGCCTGGACCCATGGTTGACGAGACTGCGACGCTCTTTACGTAATTGCCCTTGGCGGTCGAGGGCTTCGAACGGGCAATCGCGCCCAACAGCGCATGAGCATTCTCGGCCAGCTTCTCGCCGCCAAAACTGATCTTGCCGATCCGCACGTGGACCACGCCAGCCTTGTCAACCCGATAATCAACCTTGCCGGCCTTGACCTCCTGCACCGCCTTCGCGACATCGAAGGTAACGGTCCCGACGCGTGGATTCGGCATCAGGCCGCGCGGCCCCAGAATCTTGCCGATTCGCCCGACCGCGCCCATGATATCCGGCGTCGCGATTACCCGATCGAAATCCAGCCAGTTCTCTTCCTGGATCTTCTTGATCAAGTCCTCGCCGCCGACGAAGTCTGCGCCCGCATCACGCCCCTCTTTTTCTTTCTCACCCTTGGCCAGCACCAGCACCCGAAAAACCTTGCCGGTGCCGTTGGGCAGCACTACCGTGCCGCGAACGTTCTGATCGGCTTGCCGCGGATCGACGCCCAACCGCACCGCCAGCTCGACCGTCTCGTCGAACTTCGCGACTTTGTTCGCGACGACTAACGCCAGCGCCTCTTCGAGCGGATAGCGCTTTTCCTGATCAACATTCTTCGCCGCGTTGGCGTATTTCTTTCCAGCCATTTTTTTCAGCGTCCTTATCTCGATGCGCCCAGTCTCGACGATCCCGTTTCCGAGCCTCGGCCCCCCTCACTCCGCTATTTCGATCCCCATCGAGCGCGCCGTACCCTCAACCGTCTTCATCGCTGCGGCGACGTCGCGCGCCGACAAATCCTTCGACTTGGTCTTGGCGATCTCCTCGACCTGTTTGCGCGAGACCTTGCCGACCTTGTTCTTGTTCGGTGTCGGCGAACCCTTTTCGAGTCCCGCCGCCTTCAGCAACAATATCGACGCTGGCGGACTCTTGGTGACAAAGGTGAAGGAGCGATCGGCGTAAACCGTCACGATCACCGGAATCACCAGCCCCTGCATCGCCTGGGTCTGGGCGTTGAAGGACTTGCAGAACTCCATGATATTCACCCCGCGCTGACCCAGCGCAGGGCCCACCGGCGGCGACGGATTCGCCGCCCCAGCCGGGATTTGCAGTTTAATCTGCCCGGTTATCTTTTTTGACATTCTCTTATTCGCGCTGCCGACGTCTTAGCGGCGCCATTGGCCGCCGTTCGCACTCCCCCGAGAGCAACTGCACGGTCCCTTACGACTTCTCTACCTGCACGAACTCCAGCTCGACCGGGGTGGCCCGGCCAAAAATCGAAATCAGCACGCGGACCTTGCCCTTCTCCGGCCGGACTTCCTCGACCGTGCCGTTGAAATCCTGAAAGGGGCCGTTGATCACCTTGACCGCCTCGCCGACCTCGAACAGCACCTTGGGCTTCGGCCGCAGCGCCCCTTCCTCCATCTGCTGGCGGATCGCCATGACTTCGGACTCGGGAACTTCCGGCGGCGTCGTCGCATGACCGACGAAGCCGGTCACCTTCGGCGTATTCTTGACCACGTGCCAGGTCTCTTCGTCGAGCTGCATGTTGACGAACATGTAGCCCGGAAAAAACTTGCGGCTCGAGACCTTGCGCTCGCCCCCCTTGCCCAGCTCCTGCACCCGCTCGACCGGCACCACCACGTCGCCGAATTTGTCCTCGACCTTAAGCGAGCGTACCCGCTCTTCGAGCGCCGCCTTGGCCTTCTGCTCGAAGCCTGAGTAGGTGTGCACGATGTACCATTTCTTGCCCGCGGCCGGCGTGGGCTCGATACTCGCTGCGTCCGCCATATGATCAGCCAATTTTTGCGCAGCCTCTAAGCAAACTCTTGATGACTTCCGCCCCGCACTGACACGCCGCGCGTCAGCCTAACTTTTCCGTCGGCCCGACCTTTACCTCAACCCAGCATCCAGCGGACCGCGTGGGTTGCCACCATGTCGGCCATTCCGAGCCACAGCGCAATCACCAGCGTCAGCCCCACCACCACCAGCGTCGCCTGCATAGTTTCGCGCGGCGACGGAAAGTGGACCTTGGATAGCTCTGTCCAGGATTCCTGGACAAACGTCGTGCCCTGTTCGAGGTAACTTTTAAGATTAGCCATTTTCAATCACGCATTCAAGGGAGGCTGCTAAGTCTGGCGGGCCAGGCAGGATTCGAACCTGCAACCCCCGGATTTGGAGTCCGATGCTCTGCCAATTAGAGCTACTGACCCTCCCGATGCTCATCGGACGCTGTTTCTATCCGTGCGCTCCCGTTCGATCAACTTCGCTCGATCAACCTCTGCCCGACTCGGTTTGCAATTCTGCCTTCTGCCGGGCCAACTATACTTTGACCTCTTTATGCGCGGTATGACTCCGGCAACTGGGGCAGAATTTCTTAATCTCCAATTTTTCCGTCTGCCGCTTCTTGTTCCGGCTGGTCGTGTAGTTGCGCCGTTTACAGCCGTCGCATTGCAGTCCGATCAAGTCTCTCATGCTCAACCTGCCTCGCCGCCAAAGTTGACGGCCGATTTTTATTTGCGCAAGCCCACGACGGGAATCGAACCCATGACCTCTTCCTTACCAAGGAAGTGCTCTACCGGCTGAGCTACGTGGGCAAGTCCTTTTTCCGCCTATCCCTACCAGTTCATCGCGATCGGCGCGTAACCATCCGCCGGAAATTGGAGCGGGAAACGGGATTCGAACCCGCGACCCCGAGCTTGGAAGGCTCGCGCTCTACCAACTGAGCTATTCCCGCTCTCCCGGCCGCCCTGATCTCACGCGCCGTAAATTTGGTGGAGAGGGGAGGATTCGAACCTCCGAAGGCATTAGCCGGCAGATTTACAGTCTGCTCCATTTGGCCACTCTGGAACCTCTCCGGACATGCCTCCGCCTCGGGTCTGCAACGCGCAGCCGATGGCGAGAGTCGAACTCGCGACCTACTGATTACAAGTCAGTTGCTCTACCAACTGAGCTACATCGGCCCCGATAACGAAACCGACCCCGAAACCCACCTTTTTATTCAGCCGGTCGGCGCCTGTCAACCGACGTTGCCCTTGCGATTATATGCCGGATGCGGCGTCTGAGGCGCTTGCATCGCCCCCACCTGCGTCACCGCGATCCCGCCGCCGTCCGATCTCGAACAGGGTCACCGCCGCCGCGACCGAGACGTTGAGCGAGCCGACCCGGCCCCGCATCGGGATACTGACGACGAAATCGGCGTTGCTCTTGACGATTTCGCGCACCCCGCGATCCTCCGAACCCAGCACGATCGCGAGCCGCCGCGTGACGTCCACTTCGTACAGCGGCGTATCGCCGTGGGGCGCCAGCGCCACCACCCAGTAACCCTGCGCCTTGAGCGCTTCGAGCGTCTGCGCGACATTACCGCAGCGCGCGATCTGCAGATGAATCCAGGCACCCGCCGAGGCCTTGACCGCGGCTGGGGTCACGCCGCTGGTGCGATCGCGAGCCAGGACGATTCCGCGCACTCCGGCGCACTCCGCCGAGCGCATGATCGCGCCCAGGTTGCGCGGATCCGTCACGCCATCGACAATGAGCAGCGGATCGGGCTTTTGCTCGAGCAATTGCTCCAGCGGTGCATAACTGTACTCCCGCACCGTCGCGATAATTCCCTGATGACGCCCCTCGGACCCGGCCATCCGCGCGAGATCGGCATCTTCCGCCTTGACCACGCGGCCACCGGCTTCCCGTACGGCTTCGATCTCGCCACCGAAGCGCTCGTAGGCGCCGCTCTTCACGAACAACGCCTGGATCGCCGCCGGCGACGCGGCGATCAGCTCGCGCACCGGCTCGACGCCAAAGATAATCTCACCCTGCGCCGCGCGGGGCGGCTGCGGCGCTCTGCGCTCGGGACCGCCGCGCACCGGCCGCGGTCCGTTATGCGGTCGCGGCACAGTCGAATCCTGGGTCGAATTGAAGCGCCGCCGTCCACGATTTCTCATCTATACGAACAATCCCGCGAAGGCTTGCGCACCCCCCCGCTGCCTTTACCTCGACTGCTTTTAAGCCGGCCGCCCTTAAGCTGGCTGCGGTTCCAGCACCATCTGAGTTTGGGTCACGATCCCGAGCAGCCGGCCGTTCTGACCGCTAATCCGCGTCTGCCAGACCATCGTGCGCTTGCCACGATGGATCGCGACGCATTCCGCAGTAACCGTCGTTCCGACCGGCGCCGGCGCCAGAAAATTGGTCTTCGATTCGATCGTCGTCGTTCCTGCGCCACCGGTCAAATTCAGCACGGTCGCGCAGGCGCCCAGCATATCCGCCAGCGCCATCAGTGCGCCACCATGCAGCACTGCCGGAATCGTGCAGAGGTCTTCCCGCACGCGCATCTGCGCAGCAACGCGCTCAGGACTCGCGAAGGTCAGCTCAATCCCGAGCAGCTTCGCAAACGGCAAATTCTGCTCGCGCAGCGTTTCTAACGCATCCATCACTCGCTCCCTAATCTGACCTGCTCGCCGACGATGATTCAGACGCGCATCCGCCGAACCGATCATCACCCGGTCGCAACTTGTAGTCCACACCGAAACCACCGTCTGTTATCCGCAGCTAGCGCGGCAGGTGGCGCAACACGCCCTCGCGTTCGAGCCGGTTCACCTCTTCGGGAGAGTAGTCGAGGTACGACGTCAGAATCGTGCCGTTATGCTCGCCCAGAAAGGGCGCTTCCAGTTCGAGCCGCTGTGGAAAAGCGGAAAACCGCAGCGGAAAACCGGGAATCTGAAACTCGCCAAGCACCCGATCGTGCACCGTCTGCACGGTTTGCCGCTCGACCAGATGGGGATGACGCATCGCCTGCTCGACGCTCAGCACCGGCGCCGACGGCAGCCGCGCCGCACGCAACACCTCGACCGCCGCCTGATCATTAGGGAAGGACTGCAGCCATTTCTCTATCACCACGATGATTTCGCTGCGATTCTTTACTCGATTCGCGACGTCGACAAAGCGCGGGTCGCGCGCCAGCTCCGGACAGCCCATCAGCTCGCACAGCTTGGCCCAATGATGGTCCAGCCAGGCAAAGACAAAAATATAGCCCTCGCGCGCCTTGAACATCCCGGCCGGCGCCAGAATCGAATAATGCAGCCCCGTGCGGACCGGCTTGGCCGCGCCGCCGCTCGCGCTAATCGACTGCACCCAGATGTCATGAAAGTGAAAATAAGCATCCACCAGCGAAATATCCAGATGCTGCCCCTCGCCGGTGCGCTCGCGATGCAACAACGCGCACGCGATCGCCGCCAGCCCATGCACTCCCGTCGAGACGTCGCCGATCGCGAGCATCGGCGGAAAGTGCGCTCCGCCCTCCTCCCCGCTGAGCGACGTCACGCCCGCATACGCCTGCCCCATGAAATCGTAGCCGGTGTCCTGGGACAACGGCCCCTGCTGCCCGAAGGTCGAGACTGAGCACATGATGATTTTCGGATTCAGTTGGCGCACGGTTTCGTAGCCGAAGCCCATCCGCGCGATCACGCCCGGCGCGAAGTTCTCGACCAGCACATCCATCTTGGGAATCAGGTCGCGAATGATCTTCTTCCCTTCCTCGTTACGGGCATCGAGACAGAGGCTCTGCTTGCCGCGATTCTGTTGCACGAAGTAGCCGCTGCGTTGATCTTTCACAAAGGGCATCCCGCGCGAGCGATCGCCGTCGGGCGCCAGCTCGACCTTGATTACCTCGGCGCCCATCTCGGTCATCAGCTTGGTGACCGTCGGGCCGGCCACAAACTGGGTAAAGTCCAGCGCCTTGTAGCCGTCGAGCACGTGCTTCGGCCCATTCGTCGGCATGGTGAAATCCTCCCGCTGATTTGTCGCGATTCTGCCGATCCTTATTGCACCTCAAGCCAGGCTTGCCAACGGCGCTCCGCGCCTTGGCCCTCGCCCGGCGTTCTGCTATGCGGAGCCTGAGGCTTCGATGGCATGAGCGATCTTCACGACCAAATCGAGAGCTTCCTGTTTCGCGAGGCGCGCCTGATGGACGAGCATCGTTACGACGACTGGCTCGCGCTGTGGTCGCTCGAAGACGCCACCTATTGGATTCCCGCCAACGCCGACGACATCGATCCGGCGCGCAACGTCTCGATCGTTTACGACCGCGGCGGCCAACTCCGCAACCGCGTCCGGCGTTTCAACGAGACCCTCTGGCTCAAGGAGCGCGCCCCGCGCCTCAAACGCATCGTCGGCAACATTCTGATCGATCGTGAGAATGGCGGCGAGGTCTCTGTGAGCTCAAACTTCATCCTCACCGAGCTGCATCGCGGCGCACAGATCCTCTGGGCGGGCAGCACGCTTCATCTTCTGACCGCCTCCGCTGACGGCTTCCGCATCAAGTCGAAGAAAGTTATCCTGCTCAACAACAACGAGCCGCTCCCAAACATGCTCTTTTTATTTTAGTCCGTGCCATGACCAGATGATCGCGCCACGCCGCTCGCGGCATCAATGAATCGATTCAAGACTGGAACTATCACCATACTGAGCGGGCTTTTACCCGATCGCGTCAAAAGGTCCCTCTTTCACCTGTCGTTTCATCTGGCCAACGCGGAATTCGAGAAATTTGCCCATGACTTCGCCTTTGCTCCCAGCATGGAACTAGGCCTCCGCGCGATGGCGGCGCGGGGTTTTGCGCCACAGACCATCGTCGACGTCGGCGCTTTTGAAGGCGATTGGAGCAGGCTGGCCAAGCGCGTTTGGCCAGCTGCCAGCTTGCGGATGGTCGAACCCAACCTGGAGAAGCAAGCACGGCTCGGCGCCGTCGCCAAAGACCTCGACGCAGCCTTGCTATGCGAACTCCTGGGCGCTGACGACGGCCAACAGGTTCAATTCCATCTGATGGAATCCGGTTCATCGATCATGAGCGAACGCAGTCCGTTGCCGCGAACCGTTGAGCAGCGGGAATTGCGCAGGCTCGACTCGTTGTTCCCGGAGCTGGCGCGGCCGGGGCTGCTCAAGATCGACGCGCAAGGCTATGAGCTCGAGATCCTGAAGGGCGCAGGGGCGATTCTGCCGGCTTTCGAGGCCATACTGGTCGAGATCGCAATCATCGAAATCAATGTCGGCGCCCCGCTGCTGCACGACGTAGTTGCATTCATGAAAAGCCTCGGCTTTATCGCCTATGATATTCTCGAGATTCACCGCCGCCCGCTCGACCAGGCGCTCAATCAAATCGACCTCATTTTCGTCCGTGAACAGTCCAGCTTGGTCGCCGACAAACGGCATTTCGCCTGAAGGCCCTAAGATGCCCATACAATTAAACAGTGAGTTCGCTGCAGTTGAAATCGAGCGCGACGACCGCGGCAACGGCCCCCGCCTGATGATCCGCGATCTGCGCAGCGGCCAATGCGTCTTCCTCGACCCGCTCGAACTCGCCTCGCTCGCCGGCGCGCGTCACGCAGAACTCCTCCCGCTGCTCGACCCCGGCCGCCTCGATGAACAATAACGATTGAGAATTGACGGGTTACAACGGTAGGATCGGGCTGAAACCCCGCGAGGTGACGCCCATGGCGACGATGCCTGATACGCGAATCGATCCGCAAAGCCAATACCAAATCGCTTACGATGATCTGATCCGCAACGATCGCATCAACGGACGCGTCTATTACGACCGTGCGATCTTCCACGACGAGCTCGACAAAATCTGGCATCGCGAGTGGGTTTACGTCGCTCATGCGAGCGAAATTCCCGAGCCTGGCGACTACGTCGTGCGCGCTATCGGTACGCAGCCCGTAATCGTCTCGCGCGACGAGGACGGCGCGATTCATCTGATGCTCAACCGCTGCATGCATCGCGGCAACACCGTCTGTCAGAGCGAGCGCGGCAACGCCCACGCCTTCCGCTGCGCCTATCACGGCTGGACCTACAACAATCGCGGCGAGCTGGTCGGCGTGCCCTACGCCGGTGGTTACGACGTCTCGTTTCGCAAGGAGGACTACCGGCTCGCGACGGTTCCACGTGTCGATCAGTATCGCGGTCTCATCTTCGCGAGCCTGGCGGCGACCGGCCCTTCGCTCGAGGATCATCTCGGCGCCGCGCGCCGCCTCATCGATCAGTTCGTCAACCTCTCACCCGCCGGCGAGATCATTTTGCGCTCCGGCGTCCTCAAGCATTCGTACAAGGGCAACTGGAAGATGGCCCTCGAGAACTCCGTCGATGGCTATCACCCCAACATCCTCCATCACGCCGCGATGGTCATGATGATGAAGGGTAAGAACGACATGGAGGCGGTCTTTGGCGAGCGCAGTGAGGCGCTCGCCCGCGACCACGGCCACGGCGTTGAGCAGCTCGATCTCAATCCGGTGCAAACCCGCAACGGCGGACGCGTCGTGCCCCCCGGATGGAGTCCGCAGGCTTTCAGCGATTATCGCGCCGCGATGGTCGCGCGCCATGGCGAGGCCCGCGCCGATCAAATCATCGCCGAAGGACCGCCGCATTTCTGTATCTTTCCGAATCTGATTTTCATCCTGAATCAATTCCGCGTAATTCAACCGGTCAGCGTTGACGAAACCGTCGTGTACTACTATCCGACTCTGCTTAAGGACGCGCCGGACGAGATCAATCAGCGCCGCCTCGCCGAGACCTATCTCATCCATGGACCCGCCGGGCGGGTCGCGCCCGACGACTTCGAGGCCTACGAGCGCAATCAGGCGGGCTTCGCCGCGCGCGTCAACGAATGGCTGGTGCTGCGCCGCGGACTCCATCGCGAGGTCCGCGAAAACGGTGGCACTGCCGGCCACGAAACCGACGAAACCACGCAGCGCGGCATCTGGCGCCACTACCGCGACGTCATGTCCCGCTAGTCCCTTGCCCGTTCACGGCAGATTGGCGTAAGTTCCACTGAGGCGTGGCCCACTGGCGCGCCCAAAGGACGCTATATGAAATTCGGCATCTTCATGGCCCCGTTCCATCGGGTCGGCGAAAATCCGACGCTCGCTTTTGAGCGCGATCTCCAACTGATCGAGTGGCTCGACGAACTGGGTTTCGACGAGGCCTTCATCGGCGAGCATCATTCCGCCGGTTGGGAGATCATCTCGTCGCCGGAGATTTTCATGGCGACCGCGGCCGCGCGTACCAAGCGGATTATGCTCGGCTCCGGCGTGGTCAGCGTGCCGTATCATCATCCCTTCAATATCGCGAATCGCTTCGCGCTGCTCGATCAACTCACGCACGGGCGCGTGATGCTCGGATGCGGCCCCGGCGCGCTCTCCTCCGACGCCTACATGCTCGGAATCGAGACGACCACTCAGCGCGACCGCATGGTCGAGGGCGTCAAGGCGATCCTGCGGCTCTTCAAGGAAGAGGGCGGCATCACGATCGACGGCTCCTACTTCAAGATGCGCGACGCCCATCTGCAGGTGAAGCCGTTCCAGAAGCCGTACATGCCGGTCTTCGTCGCCAATACCTTCTCGCCCTCCGGGATGGTCGCGGCGGGCCAGCTCGGATGCGGTGTGCTGTCAATCGCGACCTTTACTCCGGGTGGTCTCAAAGACCTACCGCGGCGCTGGGCGATGGCCGAGGAGATCGCGGCGGAAAATGGCAATACCATGGATCGCAAGGACTGGCGGTTGGTCTTTCCGGTGCATCTTGCCGAGTCGAAAAAACAGGCGGTCGATGAGATTCGCGCGGGCGGCAACAACTGGATTCAGGAGTACTTTGTCGGGACCCTGGCGGCCAATATCCAGTTCGAGGAATACCCGGGCCAGCCCGCAAGCGAATTCACCGTTGATCGGATGGTCGAACGCGGCGGCATCATCGTCGGCACCCCTGACGACGCCATCCAACGCATCAACGAAGCGATCGAGGCCTCGGGCGGCGGCTTCGGCGGACTGCTGATTCTCGCGCACGAATGGGCCTCGCGCGAGCAGACGCTGCGCTCCTATGAATTATGGTCGCGCTATGTCGCGCCGCACTTCCAGGGCATCGCCGACCCGATCGTTTACTCCCAGCAGTGGGTCAGCGAAAAGCGCCACATGCTGATGGGTAATTCGATGGCGGGTGTCATGAAATCGATTCAGGACTACAAGGAGCGTCGCGAGGCAGTCGGCGCCACGCCCTCCGAACTCGCAGACCGCCCGGTCACTCGCATCCGCCCCTGACGCGACGGCCAAATTTGCGTTGCCATCGGGAAATTAGGCGATGAGCATTGAGCTCAAAAAGATCGCGGACGACGCGTTGAAGCTTTCGACGCGCGCTCGAGCGCGCCTTGCTCAACGGTTGATTCGGAGCCTGGAAGAGACCAGAGAGCTGGAAGCCGAACGCGAATGGCTCGTTGAAATAGAGCGCCGCTCAGTCGAGCTGAAGAGCGGCAAAGTCAAGGGCGTTCCAGCGGGGAAGGTGTTCAAGAAAGCGCGCGAAGCGCTTCGGTGACACTTGCCTTCCATCCCTTGGCTGAACGCGAACTAATCGCCGCTGCCACCCAGCCGACAACGATCACGAGATCCGCGAAGCCGTCGGCACCACGCCCTCGGAACTCGCGGATCGCCCGGTCACCCGCATCCGTCCGTAAGCCCGCTCACTCCGGAAATTCGCAATACGAGTCTTCATGTCGGGGTGCTTCTACGGGAGAAGCACCCGCGCGATTTCGAGTATCACCAACCATTTTGCACTGTGCCGCTAAGATTTATGCCGTGCCGCTAAGAATATCTGTCATCCGAGGAAAGTGCGCTATTTGCTGCTTTATTGGTTGTAGTGGTCTGCCTCTTGCCGCACAGTCAGTCCGGAATTCCCACTTTGAAATCTGGCTGAGAGGAGGAAGCGCCATGCCAAGTTTTGATTTCATCACGGTCAAAAACAGGTCAAAGAAACGAGCGAACGATATTCACCTTTCGTTCGAGGCCCAAGTCGATGTCACGGGTGTAAACGGTGTTGCACCGTCCGATCCGAAGTTCAAGCATAAGCTTGACGGCGACGGGTCTGCGGAGATCGGTATAGCAAAAATCAACATACCGCCGGGCAGCACCATAACGATCAATATCAGGGGATCGGGAAAGACAACTCCGAGCATCAACCCGGAAGACACCTACCTAACGCTAAACGGAGAACGACTGAATCTGCCGCTGACAATATCATAAGGATCAAGGCCTCGTCGTGGCCTCAAGACAGGCGATCAACGTAGCCGCACTCGGTCACTCGCATCAGGCCCTGACTTACTCGGGCCCAAGCAACGGTTCGTGCTCGACATGCGCGCGCCCGTGGACTCCAGGGTTCAGGGCGCGCGTTTCAATCGGCTCCTCGAACACTGCCCGTGAGGCTGCCCGCAGACGTTTACGGTAGGCGGTGAGCAAGGCTCGTGGATTGGCCAGCTCCTCTACCGTTAGTCCGCTATGATCCGGGCCGGCGTTTTGTACGAGCAGTCCGTTGGAGGCCTTCCCGTTGTCTCCAATAACCTGGAAATAACGAACGGTCAGCAGGTCCGTAACCGCGTGCCAGTGCCGCCAGACCGTATCAGAGCGAAACAGTGTGCGCAGGCGATCTTCGGTGACTTCGCCCGCCACACGCGTCTTCAAATACTGCTCCTCGAGGGCGATTCGCGAAGCAGCAGTGGCTTGATTCGGGGCCGGGTCCCACTGCGGGCCTCGGTTTCTCCAGTGGCGTTGCGTTTGCAGATACAGCGCATTGGCGACCTCCACCATTTGGAGGCCGAGCTGTTCGCGCCGTTCGCTGGCGTCGCGATGGCGCTGGGCGCGCGACGTGATCCACGCCGCGAAAAATCCCGCTATGACAAGGGCGAAAGAGGTTTCGAACAGCGCGATGATTGCTTTCTGCCAGAACGGTTCCATACGCTTACCTCCCGAGCCTTGGGGCCTCGCCCGATGCGGTCGCTACCCGACTGCCGCCATCGGATAGCTGAGCGGAGCAGTCGCGGTCAGTGAAAATCGTCGCCGGGTTGATTACCGGACCATCAAGATAAATCAGGCGTCCGTCGTCGGGAGCGCGCTCCTTGAGCCAGCGCGCGACGATCATCATTGGCTCGAGTTCGTCGCGACTCACGGGACGCATCCGGTAGCGCTCGAAGTTCTCCGCGACGAAAGCTGCAACGGCCGCCGCGTCGTCGCGCGAGACCAGCTCGCGCGTCAGCGCCAGCCGCCCGCTCAGCACCACGTAGGCACATGCGGTGGGGGAGTCGGGCGCGCAAGGTGCGCCCGACTCCCCCACCGCCACGCCACCCACGACGATCACAAGATTGTTCTCCGTTACTACCCGGCTGAGACGGCCGGCCCGTTCCGTCAGCGCCGCCAGCGCCTCCAACTCGCGATGGCATCGGCGGGCCTCCTCGAAGCGCATCGCCGCGCCTGCCTGATCGCGCGCTCGCACCAGATCGCCGAGCAGCGGCCCGACTCGTCCGCGCAAAAAAGCGACTGCTCGCCCCACCCGCGCGTTGTAATCGTCCTCACCGACGGTTTTGTTGCAGGGCATCGCACAATGGCCCATCTGACCATAGATGCAGGGTGAGAAATTCTCGTCCGGCGCGAGCCGCCCGGAACATATGCGCATACCCAGGATTCTCGAGAGCGCGCGGATCGAATGATCGACCTTACGCCGTCCGATAAACGGTCCCAGCTCCAGCACACCCGTCTTCGCTCTGAGCTTTTGCGCGATCCGCAGCCGCGGAAATGGATCATTGAGGTCGAGCCGGATCACATGCGCCGGCGCCGCCGCTTTCAGCATCCGGTTGTAGGGCGGCTTATGCTCGCGAATCAGCCGCGCCTCGCTCAGCCCGGCTTCGAGCGCCGACCTCATCACGCGCGTTTCGATCGCCCAGACATGACTAATTAGCTCGGCCGTTTTCGCTTTGGCGTTCGCGCCGCCGTTGAAATACGCCGCGACGCGATCGCGCAGCCGGCGCGCCTTGCCGATATACAACAGCTCACCGCGTTCGTTGCGCATCAGATAGACGCCGGGCGCGCGCGGCATCGCGGCAATCACCTCTGGCGGCACATGCCGTTCGATTCGCCGGCCGGCGGCGCCGCGCCCATGATCGTCAATCAGCCGATCGAGCCGATCGATTCCCATCCGCTCGACGATTTCGAGAAAGATCGAAAACAGCTCCGCGGTCATCCGCGCGTCGCCGAGGGCGCGATGGCGTCCCGCGGTCGAAAGTCCAAAATGTTCCGCCAGCAGATCCAGCCGCCGCCGCTTGACCAACGGTAGCAGCCGCCGCGCCATCCGCACCGTACACAGAACCGGATTCAGGAGCCCCATCCCGAACAGCTGGCGGAATTCAAAGTCCAGAAACGAATGATCGAACGGCGCATTATGCGCGACCATCACCGCGTCGCCCAGAAAGGCGCGAAACTCCGGCAGTACCGCCTCGACTGGCGGCGCTTGGGCGAGCATCTCATTCGTGATCGACGTGAGACGCGTGATGAAGCTCGAAACGACGAAGCGAGGCCGGATCAGGCTCTGGAAGCTCTCGACCATGCGCCGCCCGCGCATCCGATAGGCCCCGATCTCGATTATCGCGCCCGGCGCGACCCGCCCGCCGGTCGTCTCAAGATCGACGACCACGAATTGGGCCTCGTCGAGCACAACTCGCATCGACGCCGCCTGCCGCAGCGACCACAGCCCGGCCGCCTCGTCATGATAAAACTTCGGATCGGCGCCGAGGACGCCGCGAATCAGTCGCGCGCCCAGCTCCGGATCTCGCCCAACGCCGCGAAATAGCAGCCTCGCCAGCTCGTTGCCGTCAGCGCCGCCCGGCCGCTCCCGCAAGAAAAGATGCAGCTTCTCCCGGATCGTCACGCGCGGCGGCGACGAGAAGTTGCTCGGTAAGTTCATCGATGAATCGCCCATCGTCCCGCCCCGCCTTCGTGATTCGTTCGCCTCGAAATTTATCTCACATCCGCTTCGAGTGAGGAAGGTTTCCTCAGAGCGCGCTGGCAACTGTGCCTCGAAAGCCCTAAAATGGGCGGTGATAATAAGAGGATTTAGAAGTATGGAACGAGTTGAACTGATGCGCGACTGCCAAGCCGTCCAGATTCCAGCCGGCCACACCGTGACTCTGGAAAAGGGCGTTGAGGTTTTCATCACTCAGTCGCTCGGCGGCACTTATACCTTACAGGTGCCGGCCCACGGCGGTCTTTTCCGCATCCAGGGTGCGGACGCCGACGCCCTCGGCCGCGCGGTCGAGGCGATACCCTCTGCGGAGGTCAGCGCGGGGGATCTGGAATCGATGGTATGGGAGCAGCTCAAGACCTGCTTCGACCCGGAAATCCCGGTCAATATCGTCGATTTGGGCTTGGTTTACGGGATGGAGCTTTCAGCCGTCGCCGAAGGCGGCCACAAAGTCGACGTAAAGATGACCTTGACCGCGCAGGGATGCGGGATGGGCGCCACAATCGCGATCGATGCCAAACAAAAGATTATGACGATCCCAGGCATCGCCGAAGCCAATGTCGATCTGGTTTGGGACCCGCCGTGGAACCCGCAGATGATCGTGCCGAGTGCCCGTGAGCGCCTCGGTATCGACTGAAATCTTCTTTTTCCAACTCTTTGCCGACGCGTCTACATCGATTCGGATGCGTTTGCGTTGACTTGGCCGCGACCGTCGGTTAACTAAGTGGGTTCGGATTCGCAAATGTTCGCAATCGTAAAAACTGGCGGCAAACAATATCGCGTCGGCGCGGGCGATCAGATCACGGTCGAACGGATCGTCGGGGAGGTCGGCGCGGAGATCGCGTTGAGCGAAGTACTCGCGATCGGCGACGCCGATGCCGGCGCCGTCGGCAATCCGACCGTGGCCAACGCCTCGGTGCGAGCCAAAATCGTTCAGCAGCCGCGCGGCACCAAGGTCATCGTCTTCAAGAAGAAGCGGCGCAAGAACTATCGCCGCAAGCGCGGTCATCGCCAGGAATTGACCGTCCTGCGGATCGAGGAGATCAGCCGTGGCGCATAAAAAGGGCCAAGGTTCCAGCCGCAATGGACGTGACAGCCCGGGTCAACGCCGCGGGATCAAGATCTACGCGGGCCAGACGGTCAAAGCCGGCAACATCCTCGTGCGTCAGGTCGGCACACGGATTCATCCGGGGCGCAACGTCGGGATGGGACGGGATTTCACGATCTACGCGAAGATCGACGGCGTGACCAAATACGAAGCCTATCGCGGCGACAAGCGCCGCGTCAGCGTCGAGCCGTTCGCCGCGACCGAGACGTCAGCCGCCGCCGGCGGCTAAATTCCGCCAACAAGATAATCGAGCGCAAAGAAGCCCGGCTGATCCATTCGCCCGGCTTCTTCTGTGCTCGAATCTTGATGAGCAAGTTGCTATTCCGCCAGCCACCTACTTTCAGTAGCACTCAGCTACTTAGTGTCATCCTAAGAGTTTGTGAATTTTCTGGAGATGCCGCTTTTGTCACCCTGAACCTAATGAGCAACGCGAACGCAGTGAAGGAATCTCGGACAGCTTAGCACGGGTTGGCGCGACGCAGCGCGCCAACCCGTGCGGAGCCGGTACCGGTTTCCGGGTTGGCCTCTTCGCCGTTCTATTTTGCCGACGATTCAAGTTCACGGCGTTGGTTATTGGTCAGCCCCGCGATATCGCAGGAGTCGTCGCGTTCCTCGCCGGCGATGAAGGCCGCTGGATCACCAACGCGAAAATCCGCTGCGACACCGGCGTCCGCTAGTGCACGTCAGCGCAAGCAAAGTGCCGCGAACCTGAGTCCGCGGGACTTTGTCAATAAGGCCGCCCTCGAGGGCAGCTCGAACGTTAGGTTCGCGCTACAGCGGCACTCCGCTGAAGACCAGCAGATCGCTAAGCGTGCTGATCACGTGACCGGGGGCCACCTCGATACCGTTAGGCTTCACCGCCGGGTCTTGAAGATTATTGGCATAGCTGCCGCGATCGCGCCGAACCAATCCCGCTAAGGTCTCGGCGACGATACGGCTGCCGACCGAACCCAAAAAATTTCCGTCGTGCTGGAACTTCGCCTCCTGCAGAATGTAGTACCAGAGCGGCGTGGCCGTATCGAAACCGCCCCCGATGATGGCGGCGCTGATGTCCGGTGAGACCCCATTTATCAGATCCGCGGGCTGCAAGGGCTTAATGTCCATCGCGCTGGCCACCGCCTGACCGGTGGGAATCGAAAGCAGGAACCCGCGCATGAGGTTGCGCCGCGCCAGTTGTTGCAACAAGGGTCCCGCCGGAAGCGTCGTGCCGCCGGGCAGCTTGAACGGCAGATTGCCAAGGTCCATCGAGATCAGCGTATCGATCGTGCGCGCCATCTGCGGCGCCGGATGACCCATGATCGACGCGAAATTGTGCCATTCGATCACGTACTCAGGCTTGAGCCGCTTGGTCACCGGATCGAGCAGGCCGCTTACGCCCAGGACGACGGAAAGGGCTAGCCCGGTCGCGCCGGTGTGCGTAGCGTTAAGGTTGTACTTCGGGCGAATCATTGAGTGCCCAAAGCGAAATGCCGCAGTCGAGAACTCAAGCGGCATGAAAATCACGTCGAAATCGGGCGCGTAGTATCGAAGTCCGTTAGTGAGCACGTCTTCGACTACGACCGGATCGCAGACGGTCGGAAGGTAGTCATTCAACACAACATACTGATAGGCCCAGCGGACCAGTTTGCGCGCCTTGATGTAGCGGGCGTCATCCGAAAGAGCTGCGGGAAGCGCTGCAGCGATCTGGTCATGAAAGCGCAGAAAAACCGTGTGCAACTGGCTGATGTTGAGATTTTCATTGTTGCGCATATCCGCGATGATCGCCGTCCCGTCGGGCTGGCGGGGCACATCGAAGCCCGGAGGCACCGAGACGGTCTTCAACTTTAGATTCGCATCGAACAGGATGTCGCCTTCGGTTGTGCCGAGATTCCCTCCGCTTCCAATCTTCGGTCCGTCACCGTAAACATGATCGAGGTCGAGTTGGGGACGGCGTCCGTTAACCAGTTGTTGGACCACCACGCTGGAGAGCAAAGGCGTCAGGTCCATGACGTTACCGTCGGGCGTGGCGATTCGGCTGACGCCGATCTCGCGATCGGTCTGGGCGGTGATGTCGTGATCAATGAACTGGCCCAGGTAGGTAAAGACCGCAGGAATCGTCGAGTCGTTGCCGAGCGCGATGGTATCGGTCGCCATTGCCGTACCCAGCGCCAGCAACGCGCCCTGAGTGTTCGCGCCCGGGGGTAAGAGACACTCGGGGTTTGCGGCCAACAAGGGGAACATGTAGTCGAAACTCGTGTGAAACTGGATTTCGGCGACATTCAGGACATCCCCATGTGTTATCTGTTGGAATGGTTTCACGAGACCCTTCTCCTGGCGGGAAAATTCTTTAACGCCCTTTCCCTGCCGTCCTACAGCAAGCGGCGCGCCACGCGGAATTGGCCGTTTCATTTGAGCTCGGCAGTTTTAGTGCTAAATGCTTCTAGCATCGGTGCGAAGTTGATCGAGCTTCGGTGCAAACTTTTTCTGCACTCGATGCACGCCGAGCCTGTAATGGACGATTTGCGCTGACCAGCACGGTGCACGGGAGATTTTATGCGACTCGGATTGGTTTCCGGCTATTCGGGCCCGCAGATGCCCAAGACGATCGACCTGATTCTCGAGGCCGAACGCCTCGGCTACGACTCGGTCTGGACCGGCGAGGCCTGGGGCTCCGACGTCATCACGTTTCTCGCCTTCGTCGGCGCACGCACCTCGAAGATCAAGCTCGGCGCCGGCATCCTGCAGATGCAGGCGCGGACTCCGGCGATGACCGCGATGACTGCGATGACGCTCGACGGCCTCACCAACGGCCGCTTCCTGATCGGGCTCGGCCCGTCGAATCCGCAAGTCATCGAAGGCTGGCACGGGGTGCCCTATGGCAAACCGCTCCAGCGCTATCGTGAGTACATCGCGATCCTGCGCAAGATTCTCAAGCGCGAGGAGCCGTTGAGCTTCGACGGCAAGGAATACCAGATTCCGTATCGCGGCCCGGGCGCGAGCGGCCTCGGCAAGCCGCTCAAGAGTATCCTGCACGGGCGCGCCGACATGAAAATCTATACCGCCTCGATCAGTCCGAAAGGCATCGAGCTGGCGGCCGAGCTCGCCGACGGTCTGTTGCCGGTCTGGATGGCGCCCGAGTGGTATGACCAGCTCTACAAGCCCCATCTCGAAGCGGGCTTCGCCAAAGCCGGCAGCGGCAGAGATCCGAAAGATTTCGATTTCTCGCCCTATGTCACCTGCGTGATGGGCAACGATCTCGACAAGTGCCGCGAGCCGGTCAAGGCGAGCCTAGCGCTTTACATCGGCGGGATGGGCGCCCGTAATAAGAACTTCTACAACAGTTACGTCCGCAACTTCGGCTACGAAGACCTCGCGACGCAGCTCCAGGATCTCTACCTATCGGGCAAGAAGAACGAGGCGCAGGCGGCGGTGCCCGACCAACTGGTCGATGCGGTTGCGTTGGTCGGCCCGAAAGAGCATATTCGCGAACAACTCACGCGCTGGAAATCGTCGCCGGTCACGACGATGCTGATAGGCACGTCCCAGCCTGAGGCGCTCCGCACCCTAGCGGAGCTGTGCCTATAGCTATCCGCTCTGACGAGCCTGCGCTGACTCGTTAAACCAGACACCCCCCAACGAAGGCCCGCAGTGGCATCATCAAAAATCATTAGCGCGACGCGGTCAGTCATCACCGCGGGTGAGAGCATCGCCTCGATCGGGGGCCGCACCAAGATTTTCAATTCGACACTTATCGGCTTCCCCCGCAAGAAGTGGGCGCGCAGCCTGCTCCAAAGTAACGTCGAATTCCTGGAGCGCCGCAAACGCGACTATCCACTGAACTGACCATCGTCGGGCTCTCCCGTCTGGTGGGCTGCCAGGAGTCACGAAGTACGCGGATCATCAAAAGGACACCCTTTCACCACGTCGACGCCCAACCTCGGTCGCGTGCAGGTCAGCGCCAAAGAGGCCTTCAGCGTCGCCAATATTCCGGGCTGATCGAGGGCGCGCATCGAAGTCAAACTGGACCAGTACCAGCGACCGCAGTTGCTTGACAGCGACGCGCTCGCCATGGTCTAGGAGCGTCATCGGCAAATGCGCCCGACACCGGGAGAAATTAGATGAAGGCCGCAGTTTTTCATGGCGCGCAACAACCCCTGACGATTGAAGAGGTCGAGATCGATCAGCCGCAGGACCGCGAAGTGCTCGTGCGCACTGTCGCGAGCGGCGTCTGCCATAGCGATCTGCATTTTATCGAAGGGCTCTACCCCTATCCGCAGCCCGCCATTCTGGGGCATGAAGCCGCGGGAGTGGTCGAGCAGGTTGGCCGCAGCGTCACCTATTTGCAGCCGGGCGACCACGTAATCGGTTGTCTCTCGGTCTTCTGCGGATATTGCGAGGATTGCATGACCGGGCATCCGAGCCGCTGCTCGAATCATCTCGCGACGCGGCGCGGCAAAGATGAGAAGCCGCGGCTCTCGCAAAAGGGTAAGCCGCTCAAGCAGTTCGCGGAACTCTCGACCTACGCCGAGCAGATGCTCGTGCATGAGAACGCGCTGGTGAAGATCGGCAAGGACATTCCGCTCGATCGTGCGGCGCTGGTCGGCTGCGGCGTGACCACCGGGATGGGCGCGGTATTGAACACCGCCCGAATCGAGCCGGGCTCGACGGTGGCGGTCTTCGGCTGCGGCGGCGTCGGCCTAGCGGCGATTCAGGGCGCGCGCATCGCCGGCGCCCGGATGATCATCGCGGTTGATCAGTTCCCCAACAAGCTCGCGATGGCGCAGCGGCTGGGCGCGACGCACACCGTCGACTCGTCCAAGGACGATCCGGTCAAGGCGATCCGGGCTCTCACGAGCAAGGGTGACACCGGTGGCGGAATGATGTCGCCCTCTAACGATGGCGTGGACTACGCCTTCGAGGCCGTCGGGCTCAAGCTACTCGCCGAGATGTGCTTCGAGGCCATCAAGCCGGGCGGGACTGCGACGATCATCGGAATGATCCCGGTTGGGCAGAAAATCGCGATCAATGGCGGCAAGTTGCTCACCGAGCGCAAACTCCAAGGCACCAACATGGGCTCGAACCGCTTTCGGATTGATATGCCGCGGTATCTGGATTACTACCAACAGGGACGCCTGAACCTGGATGACATGATCAGCCGCCGCGGCAGGCTCGAGGATGTGAACGAGGCCTTCCGTGCGATGAAGGCCGGTGAAGTCGCGCGTACGGTCCTGATGTTCGATTGAAGCGTCAACCCGGGAAAAACCAAATCGAAAATTTCGAGGAGAGAGCGCAATGCAGATGAAAGCCGCCATTTTTCACGGACCAAATCAGCCGCTGACGATCGAGCAAGTCGATATCGACGAACCGCAAGACCACGAGGTTCTGGTCAAGACCGCGGCCAGCGGCGTCTGCCACAGCGATCTGCATTTCGTCGAGGGTCTGTATCCGCATCCGGCGCCCGCGATTCTGGGTCACGAGGCGGCCGGCGTGGTCGAGAAAGTCGGCAAGGCGGTGACCTATCTCAAGCCCGGCGATCACGTGATCTCCTGCCCGTCGGTCTTCTGCGGCTACTGTGACGAGTGCATGTCGGGTCACGCGAATCGCTGCTCTAACCGTAAGGCCACCCAGCGCAAGAAGGGCGAGAAGCCGCGCCTGTCGCAAAACGGCCAGCCGGTGGCGCAGTTTGCGGACCTTTCGACCTATGCCGAAAAGATGCTGCTGCACGAGAACGCGCTGGTAAAAATCACCAACGAGATTTCGCTCGATCGCGCAGCGCTGATCGGCTGCGGAGTGACCACCGGGGTCGGCGCGGTGCTCAACACTGCGAAGATCGAGCCTGGCACGACGGTCGCGGTGTTCGGCTGCGGCGGCGTCGGGCTTTCCGCAATTCAAGGCGCGCGCATCGCCGGCGCGCGGATGATTATCGCGGTCGATCAGTTTGAATCGAAGCTCGCGATGGCGCGCCGCTTCGGCGCCACCCATACCGTCGATGCCTCCAACACCGACGCGGTCGCAGAAATTCGCAAGCTCGCCTCGGGCGATAGTGAAGCGGGCATCGATGTGATCTCGGCGCTGACCGCGAGCGCCGGGGTTGATTATGCCTTCGAAGCGGTCGGCGTGAAGAAGCTCGCTGAGCAGTGCTTCGAGGTCATCAAGCCCGGCGGCACCGCGACCATCATCGGCATGATTCCGCTCGGCCAGAAGGTCGAACTGGACGGTTCCAAGTTCCTGACTGAGCGCAAGATTCAGGGCACCATGATGGGCGGCAACCGCTTCCGCATCGATATGCCCCGGTACATCGACTATTACCTGCAGGGCCGGCTCAACCTCGACGATATGATCAGCAAGCGCATGAAGCTCGAAGACGTTAATGAAGCCTTCCGTACGATGAAGGCCGGCGAGGTCGCACGCAGCGTCCTGATGTTCAACTGAGCCGGCAGCGCGGCAAGTTCACATAAAGCGGGGGATTGGGTGGATCGAACTGTCGCCCGATCTCTCGCCGCACTCATCCTGCTCGCAGTAATGATCGGCGGCGCTCGGGCAAGCGCCCAAATGGCTGCTCCCACGGCCGCCGAAACGGGTACGCCATCAAGCGGCCGGGCGCGACACGTATTCATCATCGTGCTCGAAAATGAAACCTTCGGGACTAGTTTTGGCGCGAACTCCGACGCGCCATTTCTCGCAAAGGAGTTGACCAGCAAAGGCGAACTTCTAACTCACTACTACGCGATCGGCCACTACAGCCTGGATAATTATATCGCGATGGTCAGTGGTCAGGCGCCGACTCCTCAGACTCAGCGGGATTGTATTCACGACTATCAGGACTTCGCGCCCGCAGCCGCCGCGGCGGATAGCTTCGGGCAGGTGAAGGGCAGCGGATGCGTTTATCCTGACAGCGTCCGCACGATTGCCAATCAACTCGAAGCTAAGGGCCTGACCTGGGGCGGCTACATGGAGGACATGAGCCGCGATTGCCAGCATCCCGAACTCAACCAACCCGATGATCACGTCAAGGCGAAGCCGGGCGACCAGTACGTGACGCGGCATAATCCATTTGTCTATTTCCACTCGCTTATCGACCATCCGACCTGCGACGCACACGTGGCGCCGCTTACTCATCTCGACGCGGATTTGAAGAGCATTGCGACCACGCCCAATCTGGTCTTCATCACACCCAATCTCTGCAACGACGGCCACGATGGAGTGTCAGCAATCTGTGTCGGCGGCCATCTAAAATCGGCGGATCGCTTCCTGCAGCAGATGGTTCCGAAAATTCTGGGATCACCGGCCTACCGGCAGGACGGAATGCTAATCATCACCTTCGACGAAGGTAAGCTGGGCTATGACGAAAATCACACGATTGATCCTCAGAAAACCGATGTCACCGCCTGCTGTAAGGAGCCCACGGGGCCGAACGTCACCATGCCCGGCATCATAGGACCGGGCGGTGGGCGAATTGGCGCGGTCATCCTGTCGCGTTACGTCAAGCCGGGTAGCCGCAACGATACTGAGTACAATCATTACGCGTTATTGCGCGGCCTCGAGGATCTGTTCGGGCTCGATCATCTAGGCTATGCGCAGGATAGCGGGCTGAACTCCTTCGACGGAGTTTTCAACCAGCGCCCCTGAGTGTGAAGTATGGTCCTCAGTCGGATTTGTCGACTGACTACTGCAGAATAATCGAGGGCCGGCCTCCTTGAGGAGGCCGGCCCTCGGATTCTATGACTTACAAAATAGATCAGTTGATTGCGGCGTTGCGACGGCGGAGCAGACCTTCCACGTCAAACTTGAACAGTTTCGCGGCGTTGCCACCCAGAATTTTCGCGCGGCTCGCTTCTTTCAGGCCGCCCATCTGGCGCTCGATCGATGGCGCGGAATGCGGCCACGATCCCTCGTGATGCGGATAATCATTTGCCCACAGAAAATTATCCACGAGGTTATACTTCTCGGCGAGCTCGACGCCGACCGGATCGTCCTGAAATGATGTCGCGCCATGCTCGCGGAAGTATTCGCTGGGAAGTTTCTTGAGCTTCGGAAACGACCACATGTGATGCTTGCGGGCGCCTTCGTCCATCGCCTCGAGCGCCCATGGCACCCAGCCGATCCCGCACTCAATGCCGGCGAAGCGCAGCTTGGTGAAACGTTCGAGGACGCCCGACGCGCACAGGCAGGCGATCGGTTCGAGCGTAGGCGAGAGCGCATGGGCCGCATAGTTGATAATCGCGCCGCCTTCCTTGCCTGCGGCCCGCGGATCACGTCCGGTGCCGATATGAAAGGTAATCGCGACGTCGCAATCCTGGATGACGGCCCACATCGGATCAAACAGCGACATGTTGTAGTTCGGATCGCGGGAGTCGGTCGAGGCCCAAATCGGCTTTAAGGGCAGATTGACGCCGCGAAAGCCGAGCTTGGTAACGCGCTTGATTTCGGCGATAGCGAGATTGACATCGGCAGTCATGATGGCGGCGATTGGCGAAATGAAATCGTTGTATGCGCCATAGGTTTCCCACGCCCAGTCGTTCCAGGCAGCGCATTGCGCCGCGCCGAACTCGGCGTCGCGGGTCGCCCACGCCGTCAGTCCCTTGTTAGGGAACATGATTTCGGCATCGACGCCGTCGCGGCGCTGGTCGGCGATTCGCTGTTCGGGCGTATAGCCGGTCTTGCTGCGAATTTCATCCTCGCCTTGGAGGTTGATATCGAGCGGACGCGACTTGTGCATCCCCTCCGCGATCTGCCATTTACCGCCTTTCTCATCGACGACGACGCGTGGCAGGCGTTCATGGTACTTCTTGTCCATCCGCGCCAGCCAGAAACCGGTAGGTTCTTGTGCGTGGCAGTCAGCGGAGATCATCAGATAGCGATTAGGATCTTCGGGACGCGCGGTTTTTGCCCATCCCTGATGGCCGGGGGTTTTGAGCCGCCAGCGATTGGGCTCGTCGATTTCAATCTGGGCACCCTCGTTCATACTTCCTCCGTAGTGAGCAAGGCTCTATCTTGAGTTATAACAGTCAGGTTCAGGGTCGCACCATCACCTGCCTGTAGCCGAGCAGTCTTTATCATTGGATCGCGGGATTGCGGCGGCGCAGCAGGCCATCCACGTCGAACTTGAAGAGCTTCGCGCTGTTGCCGCCGAGAATCTTGACGCGGCTTTCTTCTTTTAAGCCGCCAAACTGACGCTCGATCGACTGCGCCGAATGGGGCCACGAACCCTCGTGATGGGGATAGTCATTCGCCCACAGGAAATTGTTGACCAGGTTGTGCTTCTCCGCAAGTTCGAGTCCGATCGGATCGTCCTGAAACGACGCCGCGCCGTGTTCGCGAAAATAGTCACTCGGGAGCTTCTTGAGCTTGGGGAAGGCCCACATATGATGTTTGCGCGCAGCCTCATCCATCGCATCGAGCGCCCATGGCACCCAGCCGATGCCGCATTCGATAGCCGCGAAGCGCAGCTTGGAAAAACGCTCGAGCACGCCCGACGCGCACAGACACGCGATCGGCTCAACCGTCGGCGAGAGCGCATGTGCAGTGTAATTGATAATGGCGCCGCCATCCTTGCGCGCCGCGCGCGGGTCACGGCCGGTCGAAATATGGAACGTGATGGTGACGTCGCAATCCTGAATCACCTCCCACATCGGATCGAAAAGCGCCATGTTGTAGTTGGGATGGCGCGCGTCGTGCGCACCAAAGATCGGTTTGCAGGGCAGATTGACGGCGCGAAAGCCGAGCCCCGCCACCCGCTTGATTTCCGCGATCGCCAGACCGATGTCCGCAGTCATGATGGCGGCGACTGGCGACATGAAATCGTTGTAGGGACCAAACAATTCCCACGCCCAGTCGTTCCAGACGCGGCACTGCGCCGCGCCGAATTCGGCGTCGGTGGTGGCCCACATGGCGAGGCCTTTGTTGGGAAAAATGATTTCGGCGTCGATGCCATCGCGGCGATGGTCTGCGATGCGCTGCTCCGGGGTAAAGCCCGACTTGTTGCGGATCGCCTCTTCGCCGGTCATCTGGCTGTCGATCATGCGCGACCGCTGCATCCCTTCGGCCACCGTCCACTTGACGCCGTTTTCGTCAACCTCGATCCGCGGCAAGCGGTGTTGATATTTTTTGTCGATCCGCTCCACCCAGAGCCCGGACGGCTCGTTAGCGTGGCAGTCCGCCGAGATCATCAGGTACTTGTTAGGATCGTCAGGACGCGCCGTGCGCGGCCATCCTTGATGACCCGGGGTTTCCAGCCGCCAGCGATTGTTCTCGTCAACTTGAAGATTGGTGTCCTCGATCATGGTTTCCTCCATCGTAGGATCCGTCTTTAGAATTTAGCGTCAGAGTATCACGTCAGCCGCAGCTCTTTCATCACGGAACGCAGGCGGTCGGCAGCCCCCGCGGTCAGCGGAATCAGCGGCATCCGCATCTCGTTAGTGCATTTGCCCATAAACGCGCAAGCCTGCTTGATCGGAATCGGATTGGTCTCGGTGAAGAGCGCGCGCATCAGCGGGATCATCTTGAAATGGATTTCGCGCGCCCGCGTGAAGTCACCTGCGAGCGCCGCCGCCGCGAGATCGTGCGTTTCGCGCGGCATCACGTTGCTGATGACAGCGATCACGCCCCGCGCGCCCATCGCCATCAGCGGCAACGTCAGCGAATCGTCGCCGGAGAGCATCGCGAGGCGATCGCCGCAAAGCTTCAGGATGTCGGAGCATTGATCCATCGAGCCTGAGGCTTCCTTGACGCCCACGATCTGCTTGATCTCGCACATCCGAGCGAAGGTTTCCGGCAGGATATTCGAGCCGGTGCGGCCGGGGATGTTGTAAACGATCAGCGGGAGATCGACGCTCGCCGCAATCATCTTATAGTGTTTGTAGATGCCCTCCTGCGTGGGCTTGTTGTAATAGGGAGAGATGAGCAGGGCGCCGTCGGCGCGGACCTCGCGCGCGAAGGTGGTGAGGCGAATCGCCTCGGCGGTTGAGTTCGAGCCGGTGCCCGCAATCACTGGGATGCGACCGCGCGCCTGCTTGACCACGAGTGTGATCACCTGTTCATGCTCGGCGTGTGTGAGCGTGGCTGACTCACCGGTTGAGCCGCACGGCACCAGACCATCGATCCCCGACTGGATTTGCCATTCGACCAGATCGCGCAACGCGGTTTCGTCTACTGCGCCGTCGCGAAAAGGCGTGATTAATGCTGAAAAGGCTCCGCTGAACATCGTCTATAACCTCCCCGGGCTATGGCCTCCCGGCGGCGATCAGTTCATTATCGCCGACTTCGATTTCGCCGCGAAACACTTCGACCGCTTCGCCGGTCATAAAGACATGATTCGTGCCTTGGCCCGCAGCGCGCCACTCGATTTCAAGATTGCCGCCGCGTAACTCGATCGTTGCCTTACGAGCCGCACGCTCGGTCAGTACCGCAGCGACCAATGCGGCGCAGGCGCCGGTGCCGCAAGCGAGCGTTTCGCCCGAGCCGCGCTCCCATACGCGCATCCGCAAACGAGTGCGGGACAAGGGCAAAATGAACTCGGTGTTGACGCGGCGCGGGAAAAACGGGTGATTTTCAAACTGGCGCCCGAGCCGCGCGAACTCGAAGACGTCAAGCGCGAAGACGCTTTCGTCCGGGACAAACACCACGCAATGCGGATTGCCCATCGAGACCGCGGTGATGCGCTCGACGCGGCCGGCGACTTCGAGCGGGTAGTCGACGACGCGACCGTCGTGCGCGACCGGAATCTGGCGTTCGTCGAGGATTGGCTCGCCCATATCCACAGTGGCCGCGACACGGCCGCCGCCGAACTCGAGCGTGATCGTCTTGATGCCGCAATCGGTATCGACCTTGAGCGTATTGCTCTTGCTGCCCGAAACCTCGTGGTGAAGGCGCGCGACGCAGCGGATTCCGTTGCCGCACATCTCGCCGCGGCTGCCGTCGGCGTTGTACATCTCCATCCGCACGTCGGCCTTGGAGGACGGGCAGAGCAGAATGAGACCGTCACCGCCAATCCCGAAGCGGCGGTCGGCGATGCGCTGCGCCAATGCGCCGGGGTCCGCGGGCCGGATCCGATCGGCGACGACATAGATGTAGTCATTGCCGCAGCCGTGCATCTTGACGAAAGGTAACTTCTTCACTTTTTCACTGGAGTGCTTTCACGCAATTCCCTGACCCAACTTAAGCATCGGGACCCGGCTTGAGCGTCACGAGTTTTTCGCCGCGAATAATATCCTCGAAACTGTCGCGCTGGCGCACCACCGCAAACTCCGAGCCGTTGACGATGACCTCGGCGGGGCGCGGCCGGCTGTTGTAGTTCGAGGCCATCACAAAGCCGTAGGCGCCGGCGCTCATCACCGCGAGCAGGTCGCCGGTGCGGGCCTCGGGCAATTCGCGCTCGCGCGCAAAGAAGTCGCCGCTCTCGCATACTGGACCAACGACGTCAGCAGTGACGAGATTGCGCCCCTCCCGCTTCACCACGGGGCGGATATCGTGGAAGGCTTCGTAGAGGACCGGGCGGATCAGGTCATTCATCGCGCCGTCGATCACGATGAAGCGTTTGACGTCGGTCTCCTTGACGTAAAGCACCTTGGTTACGAGGATGCCGGCGTTGCCGACCAAGACGCGGCCAGGCTCGATGATAAATTTAATACCTAGTCCGCGCAGGGGTCCCATCAGGGCCGCAGCATACTCCGACGGCGGTGGCGGCTCTTCCTGGTAGGGGATGCCGAGGCCGCCGCCAAGATCGAGATACTTGAGCGCGATACCGTCCGCGCGGAGATCGCGAACAATCTTAGCGACTTTCTGCGCCGCCTCGATGAACGGGCCAATGTCAGTGATCTGCGAGCCGATATGCGTGCTCAGTCCGGCCAGTTCGAGCCGCGGCAAGCTACGTGCATCAGCATAGTACTCACCAACCTGTGACAGCGGGATGCCGAACTTGCTGTCGCGATGGCCGGTAGAAATGTGCGGATGAGTGCCGGGATCGAGATCGGGGTTGACGCGCAGGCTGACAGGTGCGTCGACGCCCATCCGACTGGCGACCGCGGAGACGCGGCCAAGCTCCGGTCGCGACTCGACATTGATCATCAGGATCTTCGCCGCGAGCGCCGCCTCGATCTCCTCGTCGGTCTTGCCGACGCCGGAAAACACGATCTTGCGCGGATCGGCGCCGGCGCGGATACAGCGCATCAGCTCGCCCACCGAAACGATATCGAAGCCCGCGCCCATCTCGCCGAAGAGCTTGAGGACGCTGAGATTCGACAGCGCCTTCATCGCGAAACAGATCATTACGTCGGAGCCCTTGAAGGCGTCGCTCAGGACGCGGTAATGGCGGCGCAGGGTGCGAGCGCTATAAACGTAGAGCGGGGTTCCGAGCTCCTGGGCGAGGCTGGAGATCGCAACGTCTTCGGCGAAAAGTTCCGCATTTTTGTAGGTGAAATAGTTCATTTAACTCTAGGGGCTGCGGTCGCAACTCGTGCTGGATTTTTACCACACGCCGAACCTCGTCCCAAACGACGCGCGCCTGTGGGCCGTGGCTCGCGGCTACGGCAGTGGAGCCGGGGTGGGTAACGCGTAGGTCGCCGGATTGGGAGGCGGCAGCGGCTTGACGCGCGTGAAGCCGACCTCGTTGGACGCGTCGCTGGTATAGCCATCGCTGGTTTCAGAAACCACCTGATAGCGGTAGCGATCGCCGATCACGGTCTCCGCGTCGAGATAGTCAAATTCGTGCTGGACTGAAAAGCGCTGCTGATCGGTAACCGGGATTTTCACCAGCGCGACCATCGGCGCGTCACCCTCGGCCCGCAGGATGACGAAACCGCTCAGGTCACGCATCGAGTGACCTCCGGTCAAGCGAATCGGGCGCGACCACGCGAGCTTGATCCCGTGAGGATCTGCCAGCGCGCGCAAATCTAGGATGCGCTCCGGCCGCGCCAACTCGGGTGGCAGCGGCGCGCTCTTCACGCCACAGCCCGCGCCGAAAGCGGCGACGAAGACCAAGGCCAGCCAGAGCGCTGTCCTGCGCCATGTTGTTGGAGTCGCCGTCATCGGAGTCATCGCAAACCTCGTCCCGAGCCGAGCCGCTGGATCCGACGGCGAACGGTGTCCGGCGCCGGACCACCAGGTAATTTGCGGGCGCGCAACGAGTTATCAACAGTGAGAGCTTTCAAAGCATCGGCGGCGAATTTCGCCGAATGGCGCCGCAGGTCGTCGAGCGTCAGCTCGTCGAAGGAGCGACCGCGAGCGACGGTATCGCGCACCAGCCCGCCGACTGCTTCGTGCGCCTCGCGAAATGGCACGCTGCGCGCGACGAGGTATTCGGCGAGATCGGTGGCGAGAGCGAAGCCGCCCGCGGCCTTGCGCATCGTGGCAGGCTTGAACGCAAGGCGATCCCAGAACTGCGCCAGCAGCGTCAGGCTCGGCGTCAAGGTATCGACCACATCGAACACGCGTTCCTTATCCTCCTGCAGGTCGGAATTATAAGCCAGCGGGAGGCCTTTGAGCACGGTGAGCATCGCAATCAGCGCGCCGACGACGCGGCCGGTTTTGCCGCGAACCAGTTCGAGCAGGTCGGGATTTTTTTTCTGCGGCATCATCGAGCTGCCGGTGGCGAACTCATCCGGCAGCTCGGCAAAGCCGAACTCCGCCGTGGTCCAGAGGATGATCTCCTCGGCCATCCGCGATAAGTGCACTGCGAGGATCGCCGCGGCGCTCAGGAAGTCAAGCGCGAAATCGCGGTCTGACACGGCGTCGATACTATTCTCGCAGATCTTAGGGAAGCCCAGTTCACGTGCGACCATCTCGCGGTCGATCGGCAACGTTGTGCCGGCGAGCGCCCCGGCGCCGAGCGGCATCACATTGGTGCGCGCGCCCGCCTGCACCAGGCGCTCGTGATCGCGGCCCAGCATTTCGACATACGCGAGCAGATGATGCGCCAACGTCACCGGCTGCGCGCGCTGCAGATGCGTATAGCCGGGCATGGCCGTCTCGACGTGGTCGCGCGCGACGCGCAGTAGCGTCCGGCGCAGTCCCTCCACGAGTTTGCTGATCTGACTGATCTGTTCGCGCAGATATAAGCGCAAATCCAGAGCAACCTGATCGTTGCGCGAGCGCGCCGTATGCAATTTCTGACCGGCGGCGCCGATCTTTGCGGTCAGGCGGCGCTCGATCGCAAGATGGATATCCTCGTCGGCGAAATCGAAGCGAAACTCCCCGGCGTCGATTTCGCACTCGATTGCGCGCAGGCCCGCGACGATGCGAGCAGCTTCGCCGGCGGTCAGGATTTTGACTTTCGCCAGCATCTGCGCGTGGGCGATCGAGCCGCGGATATCGTGACGATAGAGGCGGCGATCAAACGGGAGCGAGGCGGTGAAGGCTTCGACCGCCGGCATCCGCGGGCGCTTGAAGCGGCCGCGCAGCAGGTTTTTGCTCGCGACCGCAGCGGGCTCGACGGCTGCTCCTGCGCCTTTCGCCGCCTTGCTTTCGCGCCGCACTTTAATCACCGGACACAATGGAGTTGCCGGAAACCGCAGAGCGCCGCAAGCACCGCCAGCTCAGCGCATCGGTGGAGTACGACAGAGACAGCCGCGCGCCGCGCAACTCAGTGCGCCATTGGGATGGGTAACATGCACGTCCAATTTGTGATTGCATTTCGGGCATTCGCCGGCGCGAGGGCGCGGCACCAGTTTCGGCGCGCTGCGCGCAGGACGGAATTGGATCACTTTGCCCATGCAGTTATGCCTTCCCGCGACGCCGCTCGTCGATCCGCGCGAGCGCCCGCAGCCGCAATCCACCGAGCCGGATAAAGCCCTCGGCGTCGGCCTGCCTATAGCCGCCGGCCTCCTCAAAGCTTGCGATCATTGGATCGTAGAGCGAGTTTTCCGAGCGGCGTCCGGCGATCGCGGCATTCCCTTTGTACAGCTTCAGCCGCGCCGTGCCGCTAACGTTTTTTTGCGTGTCGTCGATCAAAGCCTGCAAAGCCTCGCGCTCGGGCGTGAACCAATGGCCATTGTAAACGAACTCCGCGTAGCGCGGGACGAGTCCGTCGCGCAGATGCATCACCTCGCGATCGAGCGTCAATTGCTCGACCGCCCGATGGGCGTGCAGGAGCAAGGTTACACCCGGGGTCTCGTAGACGCCGCGCGACTTGATCCCGACGTAACGATTTTCGACCAGATCAGCGCGACCGACGCCGTGACGCCCGCCGATTTGATTCGCCCGTTCGATCAAGGCCGCCGGTTCAAGCCGCTCGCCATTGAGCGCGACCGGGTCGCCGCGTTCGTACTCGACCTCGAGGTACTCGGGCTGTGCAGGCGCTTTTTCCGGGGCGATCGTCATGCGGAACATATCTTCATAGGGCTCGCGCCATGGATCCTCAAGCACCCCGCCTTCGTAGCTGACGTGGACCAGATTACGATCCATCGAGTAAGGCTTTTCGGCCGTGACCGGCACCGGGATTTTCTTCTCGGCCGCATACGCGATCATATCGGCGCGCCCTTTGAACGGCCAGTCCGGATGCCGCCACGGAGCAACGATCTTTAGTTCAGGCGCGAGCCGCGCGAACGCGAGTTCAAAACGCACCTGATCGTTGCCCTTCCCGGTCGCGCCATGCGCAACCGCGTCGGCGCCCTCGCGCCGCGCGATCTCTACCTGCTTGCGTGCGATCACCGGGCGCGCGATCGAGGTTCCGAGCAGGTAGTAACTCTCGTAGAGCGCATTCGCCCGCATCATCGGGAAGACAAATTCGCGGGCGAATTCCTCGCGCAGGTCCTCGAGATAAAGTTTGCTCGCGCCGGTGGCGAGCGCCTTGGCCTCGAGCCCTTCGGTCTCCTCGGCTTGTCCAACGTCGGCGCAGTAGCTAACCACTTCGCAGCCGTAATAGTCCTTGAGCCAGCGCAGAATCACGGAGGTGTCGAGCCCGCCGGAATAGGCGAGCACGATTTTGCGTATAGTGGCGGCAGGCATCTTGTGCGGCTCGAACTTTACCGGCTGACCTTTACGAATTGGCCTTTACAGACTAACTGACGTGCTGCCCGCGTAGTCGAGAACTTCGGGGCGTAGCAGCCAAACCATGATCGCCTTCTGGGCATGGAGGCGATTTTCCGCCTGCTCAAGAACCATCGACCGCGGACCGTCAATAACGTCGTCGGTAATTTCCTCACCGCGATGAGCCGGCAGACAATGCATCACGACGGCGTCGCGGCGGGCGTGTTTGAGTAGTGCGCTGTTGATCTGAAAATCTTTGAAGTCGCGGCGGCGTTGCGCGGCCTCAGCCTCCTGGCCCATCGAGGTCCAAGTGTCGGTGTAGATTACGTCGGCGTCGCGTACTGCGGCGATCGGATCATGCGTGAGCAGGCCCAGCTCGTCGCGGCGGAGGCGTGTAACGAAGCTCTTCTCGGGCTCGTAGCCGGACGGGCAGGCGACGCGCAAATCAAAGCGAATCAGCGCGGCGGCTTCGATCCAGCTCTGCGCGAGATTGAAGCCGTCACCGACGAAGGCGATCTTGAGCTTGCGCAGTTCGCCGTAGCGCTCGTGCAGCACTTGCAGGTCGGCGAGCAGTTGGCAGGGATGGAGCAAATCGGTCAGCGCGTTGATCACAGGAACCGACGCCGACGCCGCCAACTCGACACAGGTGGCGTGCAGGAAAGTGCGAATCATGATCAGGTCGACCCAGCGCGACAGGTTGCGGGCGACGTCCTTGACGGACTCGCGCTCGCCAATCCCGATATCCTGCGGCGCCAGATAGATGGCGTGGCCGCCCAACTGCGCCATCCCGGTCTCGAAGGTGATCCGCGTGCGCAAGGAAGGCTTCTGAAAAATCATCGCCAGGGTTTTGCCGCGCAGATAGGGATGATCGAGGCCGCTTTTGAGCTCCGCTTTGAGCCGCGCCGCCAGGCGCAGCAGCCTGCTCAATTCAGCCGGCGTCAGAGAACTCAAATCCAGAAAATCGCGCTTCATAGGCGCGGGACCGGGCTGACCTTTGGGAACAGCCGTGGTTTGCGCCTTGGCCGCCATCATGCCGCAGCCGCGCGGATCGCCCGTTCGATAATCGCTAGGCCGGAGTCGGCCTGCTCGCGCGTAAGCGTCAGCGGCGGCAACAGCCGCAGCACCGTTTCGGCCGTGCCGTTAACCACGAGTTTTTCGCCATAGCAGGCATCGACGACGGGTTTGGCCGGATGCTTGAGCACGACCCCGATGATCATCGCGGCGCCGCGGACCTCGCGGACGTTCGGGCAGGTTTGTGCGATTTCGCGCAAACGCTTGATGAGGTAGTTGCCGACTTCGGCGCCATTCGCGATCGCACCGTCGTGCTCGAGCGCGTCAAAGACCGCCAGCGCCGCGGCGCAGGCGATCGGATTGCCGCCGAAAGTCGAGCCGTGTGTGCCAGGCGAAAAAGCCGCAGCGATTTCAGACTTCGCGACCATCGCCCCAATCGGCACGCCGCCGCCCAGCGCCTTCGCCAGCGTGATGATGTCGGGCTTGATCCCGCTGTGTTGGTAGCCGAACAGTTTCCCGGTCCGTCCCATGCCTGTTTGCACTTCGTCGACGATCAGCAGAATCTTCGCGCGATCGCAGAGCTCGCGCAGCCGTGGGAGGTAGTCCGGATGAGGCGTCACGACGCCGCCTTCACCCTGGATCGGCTCGACCATCACCGCCGCGGTCTGATCGGTCAGCGCGCGCTCAACCGCCGCGACGTCGTCGTATGGGACCAGTTTGAAGCCCGGCACGAGCGGCTGAAAGCCCAGATGATATTTCTCCTGACCGGTCGCGCTCAGCGAGCCGAAGGTGCGGCCGTGGAAGGAGCCGAGCGTCGTGACGAACTCGAAACGGCCGTTGGCGTGGCCCCATCGGCGCGCGAGTTTCAGTGCGGCCTCGACCGCCTCGGCGCCCGAGTTAGCGAAGAAGACGCGGCCGTCGCCGAAGGCGTGGCCGATGCGCGCCGCCAGCAGCGCCATTGGCTCGGTATGAAAAACATTGCAGGCGTGAGTCAGTTTGTCGGCCTGATCTTTGATCGCCTTGACCACGCGCGGGTTGCCGTGGCCGAGGCTGGTCACCGCCAGGCCGCAGAAAAAATCGAGATAGCGGTTGCCGTCGGCATCGTAGAGGTAGGCGCCTTCACCGCGCATAAACGCGATCGGCATGCAGCCATAATTGAGAGTGACGTTGGCGTGCGCCAACTCGACGATTTCGGCGTTGTTCATCGCTGGCCTTGCGCTCCATCCCGCGCGCGGCCATTGAGCCGCGCAACCTTCCCGCGCTGAATAGTTTCCCGCCGCTGCACAACTTCAGTGCCGACACCGGCGTCCGTCAGAATCTCGAGCAGCACTGCATGGCCGACGCGCCCATCGATCACGTGCGCACTGATCGCTCCGGCGCTCAGCGCGTCGAGACAGCATTCGACCTTGGGGATCATCCCTTCAGCGATCGTACCCGAGCTTATCATCCTGCGCGCCTGCGTCGCATACAGCGTGGGAACTAACTCGCCGCCGGCATTTTTCACGCCCTCAACGTCAGTCAGCAGGATTAGCTTTTCCGCCTTGAGCGCGCCCGCCAGCGCGCCTGCGGCGACGTCGGCGTTAATATTGTAGGTCATCCCGTCGCGGCCGATTCCTACCGGCGCGACCACCGGGATAAAGCCCGCCTGTTCGAGCGCGATCAGGGCCGCGGGATTAACTTCAGCTATTTCACCTACCAGCCCGAGATCGAGTTTCGCCAAGCGGCCGTTCGCCTCCTTCACCGCAAGCAACATCTTGCGCGCGACGAAGAGATAGCCGTCCTTGCCCGAGAGGCCGACAGCGCGGCCACCCTGCCGCCAGATCAGCGCCACGATCTCTTTGTTAATTTTCTGGAGCACCATCTCAGCCGCGTCCATTGCGGCCTCGTCGGTCACACGCATCCCGCGTACGAAGCTGGACTTGAGGCCGAGCTTGCCGATGAGCTCAGTGATTTGCGGCCCGCCGCCGTGCACCACTACCGCCTTGATGCCGACCGATTCTAGCATCACGATGTCCTGCGCGAAGCTTGTCCGCAGTTCCGGCGTGAGCATCGCATGGCCGCCGTACTTGATGACAAAGGTGCGGCCGCGAAAGCGCTGGATATAGGGCAGCGCCTCGGCGAGAATCTGCGCCCGCTCGAGGGGATTATTCACGGCGCCGTTTCGCTCGCTGTTTTCGCCCGCTGCAACCCGTGCGCCTTCTACAAAATATAGCGCGAGAGGTCCTCATTCTTGAGGATTGGATCGAGCCGTTGATGGACGTAGGCGGCGTCGACGTTGACCTCTTCGCCGCCGCGCTCGGGCGCGTTGAAGGAGAGATCTTCGAGCAGCCGTTCGAGCACCGTATGGAGCCGCCGCGCACCGATATTCTCCGACCGCGCATTAACCTGCGCCGCGATTTCGGCGAGCGCCGCCACCGCGTCGGCGGCAAAGTGCAGGCGGACTTTTTCGGTTTCCAGTAGCGCAACGTATTGCCTGGTAAGGGCGTTTTCGGGTTCGGTCAGGATGCGGATAAAGTCCGCCTGGGTCAAGGCCTTCAGCTCGACGCGAATCGGGAAGCGGCCCTGAAACTCAGGAATCAAATCCGACGGCCTTGAGGTATGAAATGCGCCCGACGCCACGAACAGGATGTGGTCCGTGCGCACCGCGCCGTACTTGGTATTTACGGTTGAGCCCTCCACGATCGGTAGCAGGTCGCGCTGCACGCCCTCGCGCGAGACGTCGGGTCCGTGCGCCGACTCGCGTCCGGCGATTTTGTCGATCTCGTCGATAAAGACGATGCCCGACTGCTCCGCGCGCAGAATCGCCTCGCGCGTGACGTTTTCCATATCGACCAGGCGGGCCGCCTCTTCCTGACTCAGAATTTCGAGCGCTTCGGGGACTTTGACCTTACGCTGGCGCGTCTTCTTCGGCATGATCTGGCTGAACAGCTCTTTCATGTTCGCGCCCATCTCCTCCATGCCTTGAGGCGCCAGCACTTCGACCATCGGGATCGATTGGGCGCTCACTTCGATCTCGACCTCGCGCTCGTTGAGGTAGCCGTCGCGCAGCAGCTTGCGCAGCTTCTCGCGGGTTTCGCCGTGCGAATCCGGGCCGGCGACGCTCAGATTGCCGTGCTCGTCGAGCGCCGCGGCGCGACGAGTCTTGCCGGCCGGCGCCGGATATAAAATATCGAGCAGGCGCTCCTCGGCGCCCTCGCGCGCCTTGACTTGGACGCGTTCGCGCTCCTCCTCGCGGACCATCTTCACGGCGATCTCCGCGAGGTCGCGGATCATCGATTCGACGTCGCGCCCGACATAACCGACCTCGGTGTAACGCGAGGCCTCGACCTTGACGAACGGGGCCTGCGCGAGTTTTGCCAGCCGGCGCGCGATTTCGGTCTTGCCGATCCCAGTCGGTCCGATCATCAGGATATTCTTGGGCGCGATCTCGTCGCGCAGCTCGGGCGCGACGTTCTGCCGCCGCCAGCGATTGCGCAGCGCGATCGCCACCGCGCGCTTGGCGTCGTGCTGGCCAACAATATAGCGGTCGAGTTCGGAAACGATCTCCCGGGGCGTCATTACGTGCGAAGCAGCCATGGTTTATTTTGTCCCGCGCCGCCCGGAAAACCAAATTGTTGGATTCAACTCAATCCTGCGGCGAGGTCCGCCACCGACGAGAGAGATGTCGCGCAACTAACCGGGCGATGGGAGGGTAGTAGCCGCCTACAGCTCTTCGATCACAAACTGATCGTTAGTATAAACGCAGATTTCAGCAGCGATCGTCATCGCGCCTTCAGCGATCGTGCGCGCGGTCAGGTCCTTACCAAAGCGTACTAGAGCGCGCGCAGCTGACAGGGCGTAGTTGCCACCTGATCCGATCGCCAGCAATCCGTCGTCTGGTTCAATCACGTCGCCCGCTCCGGAGATGAGCAAGGAATTCTCGACGTCGGCGACAATCAGCATCGCCTCAAGTCGGCGAAGGATACGATCGGTTCGCCAATCCTTCGCCATCTCGACCGCGGCCCGACGCAGATTGCCGTTGAACTCCTGCAGCTTGCCTTCAAATTTATCGAACAGCGTCAGGGCGTCGGCGGTCGAGCCTGCGAAGCCCGAGAGCACCGCGTCGTTATGCAGTCGGCGGACCTTGCGTGCGCCGCGCTTCATGATGGTCTGGCCGACGCTCACCTGCCCGTCACCCGCCATCACGACCTTGCCCTGAAAGCGCACGCACAAAATGGTCGTCGAACGGACGCGGGTTTCGGGATCTCGTTCAGGCGCGGGGATGGGCACGACGGTAAACCTCTTTCAGATGACGCACGCTGACATGAGTATAGCGCTGCGTAGTGGCGAGACTCGAATGGCCGAGCATCTCCTGAATCGAGCGCAGGTCGGCGCCGGCGTTGAGCAGATGCGTCGCGAAGCAGTGGCGCAGACCATGCGGCGTCAGGGGCGTCTCGAGGCCGGCAACGGTCAGCCGGCGCTCGAGCATCTTCTGCACGGAGCGCGCGGTCAAACGCCCGCCGCGCAGATTGGTGATGACTGGGTCATCTGGTGAGGACGCGACCGGCATCGCGGCGCGCCAGCGGTGCAGCGCGTCGAGCGCGAGCTCGCCGATTGGAATGAAACGGTCCTTATTACCTTTGCCGGCCCGCACCATCACCATCCCGAGTTCCTGATCGACGTCGCGCCAGCATAGGCCGGTCAGCTCACTGACGCGGAGGCCGCTCGAATAGAGGATTTCCATGATAGCGCGATCGCGGATCGCAGCCGGTCGCTCGGGTTCGCCACCCCCTTCGATCAGGATCGCGACGGCCTCTTCGCCGGCGACCTGGGGCAGCCGCTTATCGACCTTCGGCGAGCGCATGCTCCGCGCCGGATTCAGCTTGCCCGTCATGGCTTCACGCCATCGGAAGAAGGCTTTGATCGCGAAGAGGCGGCGCTGGATAGTCGCGCGCGCAGCGGGCGTTTTCATCATAGCGGCGAGGTAATTGCGCACATGATCGGCGGTGATCGCGTCAAGCATGACCCGCTTGCCGCCGGCGTCGAGGGCGCTGCGGCCACTCGTCAGGTAGCCGTGGAAATCCTTGAGATCCCGTCGATAGCTGCTAACGGTATTTTTTGCCGCCCGCGTCGCCCCCAGCATCGCCGCCGAAAATGCTTCGATCTCCTCAACCATCTCCGCCTCGCCGCCCGCCCCGCTTCCAGCTATAGAATGTAGCACGGCTGGCTACGGCCCAAATGCTTATGAATTGCTTTCATTGCGGGCGTGAGGTGGAGGGCAAGGAACGCGTGGGCTTTCGCGATCGTTGTGCGGCCTGCGACCGCCCGCTCCATGCCTGTCTTAACTGCGATTTCTACGATCGCAGCTATAATAACGAGTGCCGTGAGACGGAAGCGGGATGCATCGTCGATAAGGATCGGACGAATTTTTGTGATTTCTTCGCTCCGCAGCGCGCGGCGATCAAGCCCCCGGCCCCCGATGCCCGCGGAAAGCTTGAGGCATTGTTCAAAAGGAAATCTTGAGCTTTCCGGCTAACGCCTCGGGGCGCTCCATCCGCTAAACTCGATAGCTCGGATGGAAAATCATCAAAGTCATCTAGGTGCGATAGTTCTTGCCGCGGGATTGGGCACGCGGATGCGCTCGGCACGCGCGAAAGTCCTGCACGAGTTGGCCGGCGAGCCGATGATCGCGCGGAGTCTGCGGGCTATCGCGGCGCTGGCGCCCGACCCGCTCGTAGTGGTAGTCGGTCATCAGGCGCGTGAGGTCGAGGCCGCGGCGCGGCGCGCGGTTGCGAACGCACCCCTGCTATTTGCGCAGCAGCCTGAGCAGCGCGGCACCGGCGACGCGGCGCGCCGCGCCTTCGACGCGTTGCCAGGAAATTTTGCCGGCGATCTGCTGATCGGCTGCGGCGACATGCCGATGCTCGAATCCGCGACCTTGCGCAGCTTCGTCGCCGACCATCGTGCGCACGGGCGCGTGCTTTCCTTCATCAGCGTGGTTCTCGACGATCCGGGCAACTATGGCCGTGTCATCCGCGATCGCGAAGGCGCCGTATGCGCGATCGTCGAGGCGCGGGACGCCGCGCCGGCCGAACGCGAGATCACGGAGATCAACAGCGGGATTTATCTGGTCGACGCCCACTTTCTGGGCCGCGCGCTGGTCGAAATCAATTCTGACAATGTGCAACAGGAATTCTATCTGACCGATATAGTCGCGCTCGCCCGCCGGGAGGGCGTCAACGTCAACGCCTGGCGAGTTGAGCAGGCAGATGAGTTCGCTGGAATTAATACGCGCGAGGAGCTGGCCCGCATGGACAGACAAATCCGCGATGAAACGAACCGCCGCTTGATGGCCGCGGGCGTCACGCTGATCGATCCTGCCACCGCCTATATTGGGTCAGAGGCGGAGATTGGCCGCGACACCACGATCGGTCCCAACGTGCAGATCAGCGGCAAGAGCCGCGTCGGCGCGGGAGTCGTGATCGAGGGGACGGCGTGGCTGCGCGACGTCGTGATCGGTGATCGCTGCCATCTGAAGCTCGGCGTGCGCGCGGAGAGTTGCGTGATTGGCGACGAGTGCGAGATCGGACCGTTCGCCAATCTGCGCGAGGGTACACAGCTGGAAGGGCATAACCGAATCGGCAATTTCGTCGAAACCAAGAACGCGCGAATCGGCCGCGGCACCAAGGCGAGCCATCTGAGCTATCTCGGCGACGCGCTCATCGGGCGCGAGACTAACGTCGGTTGCGGCGTCATCACGGTGAATTACGACGGCTACGACAAGCATCAGACGCGGATCGGCGACAACTGCATGGTCGGCTGCGATACGCAGCTCATCGCGCCGATCGCGGTCGGCAACGACGTTTACGTCGCGTCGGGAACGACCCTGGTGCGTGACGTCGCTGACGGCGCGCTCGTCATGTCGCAGCATCCGCAGCGCGAGAAGGCGGGTTGGACCGCGGACTGGCATAAGCGGCACGCGAATCATCCGAAGGCGCGCGGTAGTGACAAGGTTTGACTTTATGCACGGCTCCTCGATTTTTGACGCAGCTCCAGGGGGCGGCCGAGTCCGCGAGGCGCGGCCTCAGTCCAGCCGCCCTGACAAAACTTTGAACGCAACTCGCAGACTAGTTTGCTCGTTGCGCTTCGCTCCACTGGCGCTCGCCTACTCGCTCCGCGCGGCGGCTGTGCGCCACTAGCGTTATGTGTGGAATCATGGGATATGTCGGGCCGCGCGAGGCGGCGCCGATTCTGCTGCGCGGCCTGCGCCGCCTCGAATATCGCGGTTACGATTCGGCCGGGATCGCGATACTGGTCGGCGGCAAGCGCCTCGAGATCCGACGCGCCGTCGGCAAACTCGACAATCTGTACAAGCTGCTCGACGGCGCGCCACTTGCCGGTCACATCGGAATGGGGCATACGCGCTGGGCCACGCATGGCCGGCCCTCCGAGACCAACGCGCATCCGCATCAGGCGGGGCCCGTCGCCGTGATTCACAACGGCATCATCGAGAATTACGTCGCGCTGCGGGAGAGCTTGCTCAAGCGCAGCCATAGGCTTAAGTCGGAGACCGACACCGAACTGATCTCTCATCTGATCGAAGAACGGCTGCGGGATAGCTTGACCTTGGCCGAGGCAGTCCGCGCGGTGATTCAGGAATTACGGGGATCCTTCTCGATCGTCGTGCTCTCAGAGACCGAGCCGGGCAAACTGGTCGCCGCCAAAACCGCGACGCCCCTGGTGCTCGGTTTCGGCGACGGCGAGAACTTCGTGGCTTCGGACATTCCGGCGATTCTCGAGCATACGCGGCGCGCGCTCGTGCTTGAAGACGGCGAGATGGCGGAAATAAGCGCTGACGAGATTCGGCTCACAAGCTTCGCCGGCGCGCCGATCGTGCGCGCGCCGCGCACTATCGAATGGGACGCGGTGGCCGCGACCAAGGGCGGCTACCAGCATTATCTGCGCAAGGAGATCGCCGAGCAGCCGCAGGCCTGGATCGATACGCTGAGCGGGCGCGCGAGCGCCGGTTCGGCTGAAGTGCGCTTCGAGTCGGAGCTGCTGCCGGCCGGCGGCGCCGAAGCGATCCGGCGAATCGTGATGGTCTCGGCCGGCGCGTCGTGGATCTCGTCGCAAATCGGCAAGTTCATGATCGAGGAGCTGTGCGGCATTCCCGCGGAGGTCGATTACTCGGCAGAATTTCGCTATCGCAGCCCTGCCGTCGATGATCACACGCTGGTCGTTGCGGTGTCGCAATCGGGCGAGACCGCTGACACGCTCGCGGCGATGGAGGAGGCGAAACGACGTGGCAGCCATCTCTTGGCGCTGACCAACACCGTCGATTCGTCGATCGCGCGCAAGGCCGACGGCCAGTTGTACACACGCTGCGGGCCCGAGATCAGTGTGACGACGACGAAGTGTTTTCTCGCGCAGATCGAAGCTTTCTACTTATTTTCGATCCATCTCGCGGCGCGACTCGGACGACTCAAAGCGCAGCAGGCCGAGGAGCTGCTGCAACCGGTCTTTGCGATCCCTCATCAGATCGAGACGATCCTCACGCAGGAGCGCTTGATCGAGAAGATCGCGCGGAAATATGGCAAGGCCCGCGACTTCCTCTATCTCGGGCGCGGCATCAACTATCCGGTCGCGCTCGAAGGCGCGCTCAAGCTCAAGGAGATTTCCTACATTCACGCCGAGGGCTACTCGGCGGGCGAGATGAAGCATGGCCCGATCGCGCTGATCGACGAGGAGATGCCGGTCGTCGTGATCATCCCCAACGACAACGTATTCGACAAAACCATGTCGAATCTGAAGGAAGTCGAGTCGCGCAACGGCCGGATCATCGCAGTCACCGATCACGCCTCGCCGGAGCTGCGGGAAGTGGCGTGGGAGGTTATCGAGACACCGTCGAGCAATCGCTTCCTGATGCCGGTGCTGATGACAGTGCCGCTGCAGCTGCTGGCCTACCACATCGCAGTCTACCGCGGCACCGACGTCGATCAGCCGCGCAACCTGGCCAAGTCCGTCACGGTCGAGTGAGCCAAAGCCACTGGCTTTGTGCCTGACGCGGGTTCAGGAGTACCAAATGTCGGATTCGCGGCCGCTGGCCGGCCTCAAAGTGATCGACCTCACGCGCTACCTCGCGGGTCCCTTTTGCACGCAGATTCTTGGCGACTACGGCGCCGAGATCATCAAGGTTGAACCGGTCGAAGGCGCGCGCGCCGAGATGGGCGGCTACAGCGGCCGGGATTCGTACTTTTTCATGAGCACGAACCGCTCGAAGAAGAGCGTGCAAATCGCGACGCGCAATCCGGAGGGCCGCGCGGTGCTGCAGAAGCTGCTCGATGCGGCCGACGTGGTCATCGACAATTTTCGCCCAGGCGTGATGGAGACGATGGGCTTCGGTTACGCAGCCCTGGCGCGGCGCAATCCACGGATCATCGCCTGTAGCGTCTCGGGCTTCGGTCCGAACGGTCCGCTGCGCGACAACCCCGGCTTCGATCAGATCGCGCAGGGCTTCTCCGGCCTGATGAGCGTGACCGGAAGCCAAACGAGCGGGCCGACGCGGGTGGGTATCGCGATCTGCGATCTGCTCGGCGGCATCTTCGCCGCGAACGGAATTCTGCTCGCGCTCGAAGCGCGCCATCGGAGCGGACGCGGGCAGCAGGTCGAGACATCTTTGATCGAGGCGATTATCAGCGTGTTGAGCTGGTCGGCCGGGATCTACTTCGACACCGGGCAGAGCCCCGCGCCGGCCGGCAATCATCATCCGCTAGGATCTCCGCACGGCGTCTTTCAGGCGGCCGACCGGCCGTTCAATATCGCGGTTGGGAACGAGGCGATGTGGCGGAGTTTCGTCGAGCTGATCGGACGGCCCGAGTTGGCTCTGGATTCGCGCTTCGACCGGCTCGCGCATCGGCTCAAGTATCGTGCGGAGCTAAGCACAGAAATCAATCAGGCGCTCGCCGCATACCCCGCTGACTATTGGATCGGTCGCCTTAATGCCGGCGGCATTCCATCAGGGCCAATTTTGACGATCGCCGAGATGTTCAATCATCCGCAGATTGCGGCGCGCGAGATGCTCCTGCGGCTCGCCCATCCGGTGCACGGCGAAATCAAAACAACCGGTCTGGCGGTCAAATTGTCGGAGACCCCCGGCAGTGTCGCCCGCCCGCCGCTGCTGGGTGAGCATACCGAAGAGGTGCTGCGCGCGAGCGGCTATAGCATCGAAGAACTGGAGCGACTGCGCGCGGCGGGCGCGATCAAATAGATCGCGCCGGCGGGTTTCATCGAATTTGACGCGCGGCGAACGCGCGATTGAGATCGTCTTTCATCGCGCCGGCCGCCGCCGCGGCGGCCGCGCCGGGACGGCATTGCGGCTGCTGCAGATACGCATACATCAAGCTCCGGCTGGCGTTGACGATCACGCCGCGGCCGTCGGGTCGCGCGGCGGCGATCGCGTCGTCGGCGTCCGCGCCTTGAGCGCCATACCCCGGCACGAGCAGGACGCTGGCGGGCATCAGTTCACGGGCGCGCCGCGCGTGCTCCGGGTAAGTCGCGCCGACGACTGCGCCGACCGGGGATAAGTCATGCGCGCCGATGAAATCGCTGCCCCAGCCGTTCACCCGTTCGGCGACCATCTCCCACAGCGGACGTTCGGGCGCGAGACGATCCTGGAATTCGCCCGACGAAGGGTTCGAGGTTTTGACCAGGACGAACAGGCCGCGGCCGCGGCGGACGCGCGCGATAAAGGGGGCGAGCGCGTCGCTGCCGAGGTAGGGATTCACCGTCACCGCGTCGCAGCCGAAGTCGCCGTCACCGAGAAAGGCCTCGGCATAAGCGGCCGAGGTCGAACCGATATCGCCGCGCTTGGCATCCGCGATCGTGAGCAGTCCGAGCGAGCGGGCGAGGGCGAGCACCTCGACCAGCGCGCGCAGCCCGTCGAGTCCGCGGGCCTCGAAAAAAGCGAGCTGCGGCTTGATCGCGACAACGAAGGGCGCGCAGGCCTCGACAATTTCGCAGCAGAAGCGCGCGAGCGAGTAGCCCTCCGGGACGCCGCGCAACTTTGACGTATCGAGCTGCGGATCGACGCCGAGCACGGCAACGCTGCTCTTGGCCTCCTGCGCGGCGAGTAATCGATCGATGAAGTCGCTCATTTGGTTTTGGACGATCTTGCCGCCGCGAGCCGGCCGCGCCTCGCGGCTGGAGGCTTGGCCGGCAGTTTTTTGCTTCGCGCCACAGTGGCTTTCATCTGGACCGCGTCGGGCGTCACAATGCGGCCGCTCTGCCAAAGATACCACGCCGCGGCCGTGCGATAGGGACGCCAGCGCTCCCCCAGCTCACGCAACCCTTTTTCCGTAATCGGCACGTTTGCGCCGTAGTGGCGCGTCGCGGCGCTGCGCAAGCCGAGATCGCCGACCGCCAGGACGTCGGGCCGCCAGAGGTTGAACATCAGAAACATCTCGGCGGTCCAGCGCCCGATTCCACGCACTGCGGTCAGCTCTGCGATGATCTCCTCGTCGTCCAATTTGGGGAAGCGGCGGAAATTGATCCGACCATCGCGGACCTTAGCGGCAAGGTCGCGGATGTAAGCCATCTTGCCGCGCGACAAGCCGGCCTTGCGCAGATCTTCGTCGGAGGCTGCGGCGACTTTATCGGCGGAGGGGAAACGTCCGCCGCCGATCATCGCGACGAAGCGATTAAAGATCGCGAGGGCGGCGCTGCCGGCGAGCTGCTGGAAAATAATCGCGCGCACGAGAGCCTGGAAATTCTCGGGACGCCGCGTGATTTGCACGGGCCCGGCCTCGAGAATGATCCGGGCCATCACCGGATCGGTTTTTTGCAGATGGGCAACCGCCTCCAGCGCCCAGGGCGGCGTATGGGCGGCTTCTTTGGTTTTTTTCGCTTTTTTCACTTTTCTGCTTCGCGCAACGCGCTGCGATCAAAGTTAACTACTCGGGTGCGTGCGTGGAGACAACGAGATTTTCTCGAAGCGGGTCGGGCGCATCGGGTTCAGGATGTAATCCTTCACCCACGGCTGAAGAATGACGTAGGTCACGCGATGGTAGAGCGGGACCCACGGCGCGTCGGCCAGGATCATTTTCTGCGCGGCATCATAGAGCTGATAGCGCCGCTTCAGATCGCTGACCGGCGCAGCCTCGACGAGTAGCCGGTCCACGCCCGGATTGTCGTAGAACGTGTCGTTGTTCTCGCCCCACTGCTTCTTCGAAAAGAGCACGTCGAGAAAATTCGCCGGGTCGGGAAAGTCCGCCTCCCAGCCAAGGCTCGCGATCTCGACCGTGTCGGGCTGGCGCACCGCTTCGAGCAGCGGCGACCAGGCGAGCGGCTTGAGCACCGCGTGGACGCCAACGAGCGCGAGGTCCTGCTGGATCGATTCGACGAGAATCGTCTCGTTCTGGTCGGCGCGAAACCAGATTTGGGGCGCCAGATTGCGCGCGACGCCGGCGCTTTCGAGCAACGCGCGCGCCTTGCCGGGATCATAGGGATAGCCCGCGACCGAGGGATCATAGCCGGGCAGACCCGGCGCTAGGATACCTTCGGCAGCGACACCGCGGCCGTTCAACAGCGCGATCAGTTTGTCCTTGCGGATCGCGTAGTTGAAGGCGCGCCGCACGCGGACGTCATCGAACGGCTTCATCCGGCAGTTCATACCGAGATAGTCGGTGCTCAGCGTGACGATGTGCCGGGTCAGCGCCTTGAGCCGCGGAGTTTTCATGACATAGGGAAACTCGGCCGGAGGGATCGACGAAACGTCGATTTCGCCCGCCTCGAACTTGAGCCACTCGAGCTCGTCGCTGACGCCGATCTGCTCGACGATCGCGTCGAGGCGTGGTAATCCTGGCGCAAAATAATGCGGATTACGGATCAGTATCAGCCGCTGGCCGCCGAGCCACTGCGCGAGCATGAAGGGACCGCTGCCGACGACGTGTTGCGAAAAATCCTCACCCCAGCGCGCGGCGACTTCGCGCGGGACGGCCGCCGCAAACGGCATCGCGAGCTTGTGGATGAAGATCGGATCCGGCGCGACCAGGCGGAATCTGATGGTCCACGGATCCGGGGTTTCGATTCCAGTCACGTGCAGGGCGCGGCGCGCGACGAACGCTTCCGCGCCGACGATCGTGCGGTAGTACTCGAGCCCCTTCGAGCGGGTCGCCGGCGTCAGCACGCGTTCCACCGCGTACTTGAAATCCGCGCTGGTCACGCGGCGGCCGTTGGTGAAACTCGCGTCGTGGCGCAGATGGAAGATGACGCTGGTGGCGTCGGACGAAATCTCCCAGGTGAGTGCGAGGTCGGGCACGAGATTGACGCCGCCATCGCTGTAGCGCACGAGGGTATCGAAGATCATCTGCTCGAAGGTCCACGACGCGGTGTCGTAACCGGCCGCGGGATCAAGCGTCGGAATGTCGTCGAGTTCCGCCAGCCGCAGGACTTTTGCACT
>Ga0209167_10000077_pt1 | contig 106044 bp, 105 predicted proteins | sample Coa_R1_9_FD_187154 | JGI IMG/M metagenome (GOLD analysis project Ga0209167, IMG submission 187154) | Surface soil microbial communities from Centralia Pennsylvania, which are recovering from an underground coalmine fire - Coalmine... | ecosystem: Environmental > Terrestrial > Soil >... | reverse complement strand
ACGACGCCGGTGACGGCGGAAGGCACGATCGTCGGAACGTTCCAATACATGGCGCCGGAGCAGATGGAAGGAAAAGAGGCGGACGCACGCAGCGACATTTTTTCGTTTGGCGCGGTGCTGTTCGAAATGGCCACGGGGAAGCGCGCGTTCGAGGGAAAAACCACGGCGAGCGTGATTGCCGCGATTCTCGAGCGCGAGCCGCCGCCGATTTCAACAGTTCAGCCGATGTCGCCTCCGGCGCTGGACCGCACGGTGAAAATTTGCCTCGCAAAAGATCCGGACGAACGCTTTCAGTCGGCGCATGACGTAAAGCTGCAACTGGAATGGATACGCGACGTAGGTTCGCAGGCGGGAATTCCCGCGCCGCTCGTTGCGCACCGCAAGAATCGCGAGCGCGTTGCCTGGGCCTCCGCTGCATTGCTGGCTGTCATCGCGGCACTGCTGGCTTACGGTTTCATCGCACGCGCACCGCAGCCCGCAGGCGTCATCGTCTCGGAGATCTCTGCGCCATCGAACGCGAGCTTTGCATTTGGGGGCAACGTGGCTGGCCCGCCGGCGATTTCTCCCGACGGGCGGCGGCTGGCATTCTCCGCCATCGGCTCGGATGGCAAACAGCGCTTATGGGTCAGGCCACTGAATGCCGCAACGGCACAGCCGCTTGAAGGAACCGAAGACGCGAGGTTTCCCTTCTGGTCGCCGGATGGCCGCTACCTGGGATTCTTCGCGAATGGAAAACTGAACCGCATTGACGCCTCCGGCGGGCCGGTTCTCGCCATTGCTAACGCTTCAAATGGCCGCGGCGGCGCCTGGGGCGCTGACGACACAATCCTCTTTACTCCCGACACGATCAGTCCTCTTTATCGCGTGCCGGCGTCCGGCGGCACACCCCAGCCTGTGACAAAGCTAAACGCTTCCGACTATGAAAACACTCATCGCTGGCCGCAGTTCTTGCCCGACGGCAAGCATTTCCTCTTCTATGCGCATGGTGAAATCTCCCAGAATAACGGCGCCTATGCTGCCTCGCTCGATGGCGGAGAGGCAAAGCTGCTTGTCCGAAACGATTCCAACGTCGTGTACGCCCCGCCGGGCTACCTGCTCTTTGTTCGGCAGGGGACGCTCATGGCGCAGCGATTTGACACGGGCAGTCTGCGCTTGACCGGAGAAGCGACGCCGCTCGCTGAACATGCTGGCGCCAATTTGGCTCTCTGGCACGGCGTTTTCGCTGTTTCGGAAAATGGCATCCTGGCGTATCAAGTCGGAAACCCTGTCGGCGAAAATGGGCGGCTTCTGTGGTTTGACCGCAGCGGAAAGCAGATTGCTGAAACGGGGACGTCCGGCTATTTCACGGCGGCAAGCCTTTCGCCCGACGGAAGCAGGCTTGCAGCCGAGATTGGTATTCCAGGCGCTTCGGGCTTCAACATCTGGTTGTTCGACCTCGCGCGAGGAATTCCGACTCGCCTCACTTTCTCGTCGAGCATTGATGCGGCACCCTGCTGGTCGCCCGACGGAAAGACCATCGCGTTCGCTTCGGACCGGCGCGGCAAACTCCATTTGTACCAGAAGGCCTCCGACGGCACAGGGACCGCATTACCGTTTGTGGAGGATGATGCCGAGGAAGACAACCCCTCATTCTCCTCCGACGGGCGCTATCTGATTTTCGAGCGCCTTGCGGCAACGCCAGGTTCTCACCAGGAGATCTGGGCTTTGCCGCTGTTTGGAGATCGCAAGGCGTTTCCCGTGGTGCAAAGTCCACAATTTGACGTGGCCGGGCCTGCTCTTTCGCCGGACGGGAAATGGCTCGCGTATGTTTCGCACCAATCGGGATTGGAAGAGATTTACGTCGTGCCTTTCGGAACGGGGACTGGAAAGTGGGAGGTCACGAACAGCGGCGGTAGCGGCGCTACACGACCACGCTGGCGACGCGACGGCCGGGAGCTTTTCTTCCTTTCCTTGGATAATAAACTCATGTCCGCGGAAATCTCCGAACAAGGGACAAGCCTGGTTGTCGGCAAAGTCGCGCCGCTGTTCCAGACGAATTCTATGTACAGTGCTCATCTTCATTGGCCCTATGATGTGAGCGCCGATGGCAAGAAGTTCGTCGTGGCTACCCAGATTGCGCAGGGAACTTCTGGGCCGCTCACGCTCGTCGTCAACTGGCCGGCGCTGCTGAAAAACAGCGACAAGTGATGAGAAAGGCGACCGCCGCCGCGTGCAGGCTCGGAATGAGAATATCGTCGGCAGCGGCCCAAAAAAGGCGACGGCCTGAAAGCCGCCGCGACGATGGAAACAAAAGGCGCTCCGAAGAAAAATCGGAGCGCCTTTTTGTCTTGTGAGATGAATGAAATGTCAGTACATGCCGCCCATGCCGCCGCCAGGACCGCCGGGGCCACCAGCGCCCATGGCTTTCTTCTCGTCTTCCTTGATGTCGGCCACCAGAGCTTCAGTGGTGAGCATCATGGCCGCGATGGAAGCTGCGTTCTGCAGCGCCAGGCGAGTGACCTTGGCCGGGTCAATGACGCCAGCCTTCACCATGTCTCCGTATTCGCCAGTATCGGCGTTGAAGCCATAGTTGTCATTCTCGTTTTCGCGGACTTTGCCGACGACGACTGCGCCTTCTTCGCCGGCGTTGTGCGCGATTTGCCGCATAGGCTCTTCCAGGGCGCGCTTGACGATGTTGACGCCGATTTCCTCATCGCCAGTGACCTTGAGCTTCGCGAGCGCCGGAATGCAGCGCAGCAAAGCCGTGCCGCCGCCGGGAACGATGCCTTCCTCGACCGCAGCGCGAGTGGCGTGCAGGGCGTCTTCGATGCGAGCCTTCTTTTCCTTCAGCTCGATCTCAGTTGCCGCACCAGTCTTGATAACCGCGACGCCACCGACCAGCTTCGCCAATCGCTCGTCTAACTTCTCTTTGTCGTATTCCGAGGTCGTTTCGTCTCGCTGAACACGAATCTGCTTGACGCGGCCTTCGATTTCGCTGGGCTTGCCGGCGCCTTCGACGATGGTGGTGTTGTCCTTGTCGATGGTGATTTTCTTGGCGCGGCCGAGGTCTTCGACTTTGACGTTTTCGAGCTTGATGCCGAGGTCCTCGGTGATGGCGCGCCCGCCGGTGAGCGTGGCGATGTCTTCGAGCATGGCCTTGCGACGATCGCCAAAGCCCGGAGCCTTCACTGCAGCGCACTGCAGCGTGCCGCGGAGCTTATTGACGACGAGAGTCGCGAGCGCTTCGCCTTCGACGTCTTCCGCAATGATCAAGAGCGGCTTGCCCATCTTGGCGAACTGCTCGAGTAGGGGAAGCAGGTCCTTCATGGAGCTGATTTTCTTTTCATGAATGAGAATGCGGGCGTCTTCGAGCGCGCATTCCATGCGTTCCGGGTCGGTGACGAAATACGGGGAGAGATAGCCCCGGTCGAACTGCATTCCCTCGACCACCTCGAGCGTGGTTTCCATCGTCTTGGATTCTTCGGTTGTAATCACGCCATCCTTGCCGACTTTCTTCATGGCTTCGGCAATGATGTTCCCGATTTGCTTGTCGTTATTGGCGGAGATAGTGCCGACCTGGCCGATCATGTCGCCCTTGACGTCCTTGTGAAGCCTCTTGATTTCTTCGACCGCCACTGCGACGGCCTTCTCGATGCCGCGCTTAAGGGCCATCGGGCTTGCGCCAGCGGCGACCGTCTTCACGCCTTCGCGGAAGATGGCCTGCGCCAGAACAGTTGCGGTAGTGGTGCCGTCGCCGGCGACATCGGAAGTTTTCGAGGCGACTTCACGGACCATCTGCGCGCCCATGTTCTCGAGCCCATCGGGGAGCTCGATTTCCTTGGCCACGGTGACGCCGTCTTTGGTGATAATGGGAGAGCCGAACTTCTTTTCGATCACCGCATTGCGGCCCTTGGGGCCGAGGGTGATCTTCACGGCGTCAGCGAGAATGTTGACGCCACGGAGAATCGACTGGCGCGAATTCTCACCAGTCACAATTTGCTTTGCCATGAGAACTATTCCTCCTCAATTTCTTTCAATGCTTGCTACGCAAGCGGAATTGCCCGACAGATTGCTCCGTGCGGGGTGTTACTTTCTGCTGGTGGCTGCCTTGGCGGCTCCGCCAAGCTTTGCCAGGATTTCGTCTTCTTTAAGGATTAGGTATTCTTGATCGTCAATTTTGATTTCGTTGCCGCTATACTTGCCGAACAGGATGTGGTCGCCAACTTTAACGTCGAGCGGGATGAGTTCGCCCTTCTCTCGTTTTCCGCTGCCGACGGCGACGACTTCGCCTTCCTGGGGCTTTTCCTTGGCCGTGTCGGGAATGATGATGCCACCCTTTACGGTTTCTTTCTCTTCAAACCGCTTCACGATCACGCGATCATGGAGCGGGGTAATGTTCACCGCCATTTTTAGTGACCTCCAGTTCAGAGCTTTCGGGATTGTCGCGGGAAAAGTGCGGCGCGGAGCGTTTAGCACTCCCCGGCGACGAGTGCTAATATATCAGAATTGCCTGGCGTGTCAAGGAAGATAGTCGGACCAAGCGAAAATCGCAGCTGCGCGGAATGTATTTGTATCTTATTGTAATATATAGACATGCGAGGATCCAGAACATGGAATCACGGGAGCCAGTCGGCGTGTTCATTTTGGCGGGCGGGCGAAGCTCGCGAATGGGCCGCGAAAAGGGCCTGTTACCACTTGCGGGGAAGCCGCTGGTAGTGCATCTGGCGCGATTGGTCGAGTTCGCCGGCGATGCGCCCATTATCATTGGGCCGCCGGGGACGTATGGCGGGCTCGGCTTCCGGACGATTGCGGATGACCGTCACGCAATTGGCGCGGACGGGCCGCTTGTGGGAATTTGCACAGCGCTGCGCGCGGCGACACGCGGATGGAATTTGATTGTCGGATGCGATTTGCCGTTCCTGACGCGCGACTGGCTGGAGTTTCTGATTGCGCGCGCGCTCGATTCCCACGCTGACGTGGCGATTCCGCTGAACGAACGCGGCTACGAGCCGCTGTGCGCGATGTACCGTCAGCGATGTCACGAAAGGATTGCGGCGGCACTCGAACGCGGCGTGCGAAAAGTCACCGACGGGCTCACAGGACTGACCATGGCTGCCATTGCACCAGCGGAATGGAAAGCCTTTGACCCGCAAGGCCGGCTGTTCAAAAATGTGAACACGCCTGCGGATTATGAGGAAGCGCGCGTGGCGGCGGAAGAAACGGCGTGAGCGTTTGTCGCGTGAATGTTTGTCGCATGAATTGACCGGGACGAATGATTAGCAGATGAGCGAGCATTACATCGAGTTTCGCGACGTGTCGAAGGCCTTTGACGGCCAGGCGGTGCTGCGCAACGTCAATTTTTATATGGACCAGGGCGAGACGGCCGTGATTATGGGGCGCAGCGGCGTGGGAAAGTCGGTGTCGCTGAAATTGATCATGGGATTTTTGCAAGCGGACTCGGGACGGATTTTCGTGGCGGGCGAAGACATCACTGACTTCAGCGAAAAAGAGATGGTGCCCATTCGCCGGAAAGTGACCATGGTGTTTCAGGCGGGCGCGCTGTTCGATTCGCTGACCGTCGAGCAGAACGTCGCTTTTCCCATGCAGGCGCTCGGCAATGTGCCGCGCGATAGGATCGACAGCCGCGTGGCGGAGTTGCTGGAAATGCTGGAAGCGACGCAATTCGCCGACAAACTTCCGTCGGAATTGAGCACTGGCACGAAGCGCGCGGTGGCGATTGCCCGGGCGCTGGCGCAGGATCCGGAAGCGATTCTTTACGATGAGCCCACAACGATGGTGGATCCGCTGATGGCCGGACATACTGGCGACCTGATCCTGAAGCTAAAAGAAAAATTCCACAAAACCTCGATTGTGGTAACGCACGACACGCATCTGGCGCGAAAATTGGCGGACCGCATCATTTTTCTGCACCAAGGGCGCGTCACTTTTTTCGGCACCTGGGATGAATTCGAGAAATCAGAAGACGCGTTCATCCGCAACTTCCGATTGGAAGATGAGCTGATTCCCGCGCTGGACATCACCGTCGCAGGCGAGAGCGGATGAGCGCTCCGGCGGCGGCTGACCCCAAAAAGCAGCTTCGGCGCGTCCTCGGATTTTGGGACGTGCTGCTGTTCAACATCGCCACGGTGCTTGGCCCGCGATGGCTGGCGGCGGCGGGTTACAACGGAACATCGTCGATCAGCTTGTGGATTATCGCGGCAGTTCTGTTTTTCATTCCCAGCGCATTTGTGATCAACGAGCTTTCCTCGCGTTTTCCCGATGAGGGCGGGCTGTACGTGTGGTCTAAGGAGGCGTTCGGCGATTTTCACGGATTCGTGGCCGGGTGGACGTACTGGATTTACACCGTGTTTTATTTTCCGGGGCTGCTGCTGGCGAGCGCGTCCATGAGCGCATACGTCGGCGGCGCAGGGCACGAAGGGCTGGCGACGAATCGCGAATTTTTGGTGATTGGCTCGTTCGTGCTGCTGTTTGTCGCGGTTTTTCTGAACATTATCGGATTGAACATCGGGAAATGGCTGCAAAATGCTGGCGGCGTGCTGACTTATACGCCGCTGCTGATGCTGGTCGGAATCGCGGTGTGGGTTTGGGCGACGCACGGCACGGCGACGCATTTCACGCTGAAAAACATGCTGCCCGAGTGGAATCAGGCGACGGTGAATTTCTGGCCGCAGATGGTTTTTGCGTTCGCGGGATTTGAATTGGTCTCGGCGATGAGCGAGGAGGTGCGCAATCCGCGCAAGACTTTGCCGCGCGCAGTGTGGGGCGCGGGCGCGGCGGTGGCGTTCATTTACATTGCGGGGACGATTGCGGTGCTGGCGCTGATTCCGGCGCAGCAAGTGAATCCGCTGAGCGGCGTGTTTCAGGCGTTGACCTCGGGCTCGACGGTTTTGAAGATTGGCTTCGTGGGCGTGATAGCCGCGCTGCTAGTGAGCGTGGGAAACGCAGGCGGCGTCGGCTCGACCGTGGCGGGAATCGCGCGCGTGCCGTTTGTGGTGGGAATCGACCGCTATTTGCCGAAGGCGTTCGGCAAAATTCATCCGAAATGGCGCACGCCGTACATTTCGATACTGGTGCAGGCGGTGCTTTCGTGCATCATTTTGTTGCTGGCGCAGATTCAGGCGACGGCGGCGACCGCGTATCAGGTAGTGGTGGATGCGGCGGTGATTTTGTATTTCATTCCGTTTCTGTACATGTACGCAGCGGCCATCAAGCTGGCGTATCGCAAAGACCGGCGCAGCAGCGAGCACGTCGTGCTGATTCCGGGAGGCATTGTAGGCGCGTGGATCGCGGGCGGCCTGGGATTTTCGATTACCGCGCTGGGCATCGCGCTGTCGTTTATCCCCCCGGGCGAAGCGACCGACAAATTCAGTTTTCTGGCAAAGGTGATTGGCGGGACCGTCGGCACGGTGCTGGTCGGGCTGGCGCTTTACTGGCGCGGCGTGCGGCAAAAAGCGCGGGAGCTGCAAAACGCTAAAGCTTGAGTAAGATTAAGCGCAGAGCCGGAACGCGCGGAAAAATGTTTGCTTGACGGCGCGCGCCAAGGCGCGTAGGTTTCCCGCCATACAGGACCCGTTTCGTACATTTTTAACATTCCATGCTCCCGGCTTCTTATTTGTTGAAGCGCATTCCACTCGGAGGTGACAGATGGAACGTCCAACGGGGGTCACGATATTGGCGGTGCTGAGTTTTCTTGGTGCGGGTTTGTTGCTGCTAGGCGCGTGCGTGATGTTCCTGATGGGGGCAGCGGGATTGGCAGGAATGGCTGGCGGTCACGGAATAGGAGGGCCGTTGGCCGCTCTGGGAGCGTTTGCCGGCGTGGCGTGTCTGATTTTGGCCGTGCTTTACGTTGTGAATGGAGTGGGGCTTTTGAAATTGCGAGGCTGGGGTCGGCTGCTGACGATTATCCTCGTCGGACTCGGCGTCATTTTCGGAGTCCTGGGACTCTTCCGGCAACTCGTGGGGATGCACATCGTGCTGCTGGTGTGGCAACTGATCATTCTAGCGATAGATGTTTGGATTTTAGTGTACATGTTCAAGCCGCACGTGAAGGCGGCCTTCGGGCAAAGCGCGTAGCGGCGATCGCGCGACTCAGATGTGACCGCGGCGGAGAAAATTCCGCCGCGGTTTTTTTTGCGCTAGTGCACGGTGCGGGACTGAACGGTTTGCTTGGTGCTGAGTGAGAATCGCGCATCCGTTTCGCCGCCATCGAGAACCAGGCGCGCAACGTATTCGCCGAGTGCGGGGCCGTGCTTGAATCCGTGGCCGGAGCCGCCGCCGGCGAGCCACACGTTTTCGAAATCCGGATGGCGATCGATGAGGAAATCTCCGTTCGAGCTGTTTTCGTATTGGCAGACGCGCGATTCGATCACCGGAGCGTCGCGCAGGGCAGGGAACCGGCGGCGAAGATAATCGCGCACCAGCGGCAGTGTTTCGCCGGCAACGCGCTCGACCTTGTCGGGATCAACGGCAGGGCCGTGAACGTCGCTGGCAATTTTGAAGCCGCGGCCTTCGACGTCGGGAATGCCGTACATTTCGGCGGTGGTGTCGAGCCACGTAGGAAAATTTCCGACCGAGTAGCTTTTGTCTCCCGCGGGCACGCCGAAAAAATAAATTTCCTGGCGCGAAGGGAAGATGCGGCTGCCGAGGAGTTCCGGAAAAACTTTTGCTAGCCATGCGCCGCAGGCGAAGATGTAAGCGCCGGCGCGCAGAGATTCGCCGCTCCAGGTCGCCAGCGCGCCAACAGTACCGCAGCCCGTTGGAGCCTCCGCTTCGGCGACTTGATACGTTCCGCCGAGGCGCTGGAATTCCTCGACGATTTTTCGTACGCCACGACGCGCCATCAGCGCGCCGCTCCCCGGTTCGTAGATCGCTAATTCATCTTCAGTGCACGAAATTAGAGGAAAGCGCTTCTCGATTTCCGCGCGGGAAAGCTTTTTGTGCGGGACGCCAACTCTTGCGAGAGTGGCGAGCGTGTCAGTGGCGATTGGCGCGCTTTCGCAGGCGAACCACAGCACGCCGGTGCGATGAAAAATGCGCGCGCCAGTTTCTGCGTCGAATTTCTGCCACAGTTCGAGAGCGCGTTTGGACCAGCGCGTGTAAATTTCGTCAGCGCCATAGCCCATGCGAATGATGCGTGTCTCGCCGGAGGAGCTGGAGCGGCTGTTGCCGGCGCCGTAAGCGTCCACCAGCAAGACGCGCGCGCCGCGCTGCGCGAGAGTGTACGCCGTGCACGCGCCAAACACGCCTGCGCCGATGACCGCGACGTCGTACGTTGGGCCGTTCCTCATGGCGGGACTATCAAAAGCCCTGCTTGATTAATTGTTCGACGGTCAGCCGCTCCGGAACGGGATGCACGCCGCCTTTGAGCAAACTTTCGACGTACTTTGCCAGAATGTCGCATTCGAGATTCACCGCGTCGCCGACGGCGAGCTGGGGCATGTTCGTGTTCGCGTAAGTGTGCGGAATAATCGCGAATTCGGCGATGCCATCGAGCCAGCGCGCGACGGTGAGGCTGACGCCATCGACGGCGAGCGAGCCTTTTTCGGCGACGTAGCGGCGCAGATGCTCGGGTACGCGAACCGCAAGCCACCAATTTTCGCCCTCGGGAACCATGCGTTCGACGCGAGCAACGGCGTCGACGTGACCCTGCACGAAATGACCGCCGAGGCGCGCGCCAGCGGCGAGCGGCAATTCCAAATTGACAATGCGGCTGGCGGCGAGTTCGCCGAAACTAGTTTTGTCGAGCGTTTCGCGCGAAAGATCCGCGGCGAAAGACTTGCTATCGTGCTCGACGACAGTGAGGCAGCAGCCATTCACAGCGATGCTCGCGCCGATGGAGAGTTCGCGTGCGAGATTTTTCGCGGCACTGCCCTTGTCAGCATTAGCCAGGCTGATTTTCAGGCGAGCGCCTTCGCCGGTGCGCGCGAGGCTTTCGATTTTCCCGAGATGCTCAATGATTCCGGTAAACATCGTGAAAATATCCTTCGACAGCGAAGTCCGGGCCAAAACGACGCAAGGTGATGTTATTTAGCATGGGAATTTTGCCAATGGGCCGCGCGCGATGCCGCGCGACAGGAATTGTGACGCTGCCGAGCACGCGAGGAGCATAAAACAAGATCATTTTGTCGGCCAGATTTTCATCGAGCATGGCGCCATTGAGCGCGCTGCCTGCTTCGAGAACCACGCTCACGATTTCGCGGCGGCCAAGCTCGCGCAGAACTTCGCGCAAGTCCACGCGCCCGTTGCGCGCGCGCACGCGAACGATTTCTACGCCGCGCTTGCTCAACTGGCGCGCCTTCGCGGAAGTAGCGGGCTGCGTGGTTAAAAGGATCACGCTGTCGGTGAACGTCGCGGCCCCAGTTACAATTTTGCTGGCCAGCGGCATGCGCAACCGCGAATCCACGATAGCGCGTACCAGCGGGCGGCGGCGCGGCAAATTGGTGCGATCGGTCATGCGCGGATTATCGGCGAGCACAGTGCCGATGCCGGTGAGTAGCGCATCCGAGGCGTGGCGCAAGCGCTGCACCTCTTCGCGCGATTCCGGCGAAGTGATCCATGTGGTGCTGCCGCCACGTTTGCTGCGAGCGCCGCGCACGCCAGTCGCGGCGATTTGCCCATCAAGCGTGAGCGCAGTTTTCAAAGTGACGAACGGCGTTCCGGTGCGAATCCACTTCGCGAAGGCTTCATTCAGGCGGCGAGCATCTTCTTCGCGAATGCCGACGCTAACCTCGATTCCCGCGTTGCGCAGCGCGCGAAAGCCGCGGCCCGCCACTTTGGGATTCGGATCCTGCATCGCGGCGACCACGCGCTTGATTCCCGCTTCGATGATGGCCTGCGTGCAGGGGCCAGTCCGTCCAGCGTGGCAACACGGCTCAAGATTCAAGTAAAGCGTGCTGCCGCGCGCATCGCCGCCCGCTTTTTCGAGCGCGATGATTTCCGCGTGTTTCAGTCCGGCGTAAGTATGAAAACCTTCGCCCACGCTCTGGTCATTTTTTACGAGGATGGCCCCAACCATCGGATTGGGATGAGTTTGCGCGATGCCGCGATGCGCCAGCAAAATCGCGCGCGCCATCCAGGCATCGTCGATGCTGCGCTGCGAATTGTCGGGCAAATGTGAGTTGTTCAAGTTCAATCGAAGAGCGAGTTGACGTACGTTTGCGCGTCAAACGGAACGAGATCGTCCATCTGCTCGCCGGTGCCAACAAAACGAATGGGCAGGCCCAGTTCGCGCGAAATGGCGACCACGATGCCGCCCTTGGCGGTGCCGTCGAGCTTGGTCAACACAATTCCGGTGACGCCAGCATGGCCGGTGAATTCGCGCGCCTGCGCCAGGCCGTTCTGACCGGTGGTCGCGTCCATCACCAACAGAACATCATGCGGCGCGCCGGGAATAATTTTGGCGGCAGTGCGCTTCATTTTTTCGAGCTCGGCCATTAAATTGGATTTGGTGTGGAGGCGGCCGGCGGTATCGACGATGACGGCGTCAACGTGTTTGGCGCGCGCGGCGGAAAGGCCGTCGAAAACAACGGCGGCGGGATCCGCACCTGCTTTTTGTTTGACCAGTTCCGCGCCGGAGCGTTTGGCCCACACGTCGAGCTGTTCGATGGCCGCAGCGCGAAAAGTGTCCGCGGCGCAGAGAACGACGGAGCGGCCTTCGCTGCGCAGGCGATTGGCGAGCTTGCCGATGGTGGTGGTTTTGCCGGTACCGTTCACGCCTACGATAAAAATCACGCGCGGATCCGTGTTTGATGAGGACGAAGCGGCGGCAGCAGCGGCTGACGAGGCAGCTTCGCGATTGCCGTTAGTCTGCACCGGGGTTGGCGCGACGGAAAGAATCTGCACCAGCTGATTTTTCAGTTCCTGCTTGAGCGCGGCGGGCGCGTCGAGTTTTTGTTCGGTGACTTTGCGGCGAAGCGCGGCGAGCACTTCTTTAGTGGTGCTCACGCCAATGTCCGCGGACAAAAGCGCGTTTTCCAGTTGCGTGAGCAGCGTGGGATCAACGGGCCGGTCGCCCGTGAGCAATTGCTCGAAGCGCGCAGAGAGCTCCGTGCGCGTCTTGCTGACGGAATTCTTCACGCGTTCGAGGAACGTCGCGTTTTTCTCGGGCGGTCCGAAAAGAGTGATCATTGTGTTTCGCGCAGCGCAAGGCATGCTCCGGACATCGTAATTTCAATGCCGTCGCTGCAACAATGTTCATTCTAGCAGAGGACGCGGACGGAAGCTCACACGCAGGGCGAAGCGGCGAGTAGAATTGGAGCGAAAGGAGGAATTTATGGCCAAGTTCGACAGGATTGGCGTTGCAGTTGTGCTGCTCGTCTTTGTTGGCGCGAGCCCGGGCGCGAATGCGTTCGCCGAAAAACGGCCCCGCGCGGAAGGACTTAGCCTTCGCCAGGCGGCGCCGGCGTCGTCCGCATCCGCCGAATCCGGCGTGCCATCTATACAGCGCGCGCAGCAGGCAATTATTCGGCTGGAGCACCGTTGGCTGAACAATGAATACAATCCTGCGGCGCTCAACGAAATCCTGGCGGACGATTTTGTTCACGTGGTCCCGGAAGGGATGATTTCAAAACAGGAACACATTGCATTCGTGCGCACGCACGCGCAGCCACATTTGGCTGAGCACAAGTTCAACAAGCTCGAGGTGCGCGTCTACGGAAATGTGGCGATTGCCAATGGAATTGTTGCCGCTGCGCCGGCGGGCGGAGGCGCCCCGCAGAAGACGCTCTTCACCGATGTCTTTGCATTTCGCAAAGGCCGCTGGCAGGCGGTGAACGCGCAGGAGACGCCTGAGCTCGGCAAAAAATAAGCGCGGCCCTCCGTTATTCATGACGGAGTGCAGTCAGAGGGTCCACGGATGCGGCGCGTCGCGCGGGAATATAGCTCGCAAACAGAGCGCACGTTACGAGCACGGTGGCGACGGCAGCCAGCGTCGAAACGTCCCAGGTGCGCACGCCGAATAGAAGGCTGCGCATGAACATTCCGGCGGCAATCGAGCCGGAAACTCCGATGATGAGTCCCATGAACGTCAACCACCCGGCTTCCTTCAAAATGAGCTGGTAGACAGAGGCGCGCGTTGCGCCCAGCGCCATGCGGATGCCGATTTCATGCGTGCGCTGACTTACGGAGTAGGCAACGACTCCGTACAGTCCGACGGTGCTCAGCAGCAGAGCAAGCGCGGCGAAGGCTCCCGCGAGCCATGCCATAACGCGATGCCAGTAGGCGGCGCGGGAGTCCTGGATAAGCTCAGACATGGTCGCGCCGCCATCGGTCGAGATTTCAGGATCAATTTTGTGGATGGCGGCGACCAGCGACGGAAACACAGACGCAGCCCGTTGCGATGTGCGAACGACGATGCTATTGCCATCGGGCCATTGCTCATAAGGCGTATAGATGACCGGCGTTGCTTTTGAATCTAGCGCGTACTCTTTGATGTCCGCGATGACGCCCACAATCTGTATCGGAGGTTGCGATGCCTCTTGTGTTATGTCATGCGCATGATAGAAAAATTGCTTGCCGAGCGGATTTTCGCTTGCAAAATACCGCCGTGCCAAAGTCTGATTAATAATGCCGACGAGAGGCGCATTGGCGTTGTCATTCTCGTTGAAATATCGTCCTTTCAATAGCGTGGCTTTCAGCACAGACAGATATCCCGGGCTGACCACTTGATGCCCTACTTCGTTATTTACGCCGAGACTTGGCCGGCCAACAAATCCGATCTGCGTGGAGCCTGGCCCGCTCATAGGCAAGTCCCTCGCCATACCGACGCCAATAACTCCGGGCAACCTCTGTAGGCGGCTTAGGATTTCTCTGTGCAACGCGATTCGCTGTGCGCTCGTTGAATACTTGGACTCCGGCGCTCCAATCCCAAGCGTGGCTAAATGAGCCGGGACAAATCCGAGATCCACATGCAGCAGCTTGTACAGGCTTTTGCCAAGGAGTCCTGCGCCGGCCAGCAGCGCCATGGTCGTAGCGAGTTCCAACACAACCAGTCTCGCGCCGAGATGGCGCCAGCCTGTTCCACCACTGCTGTGACCCTCGGCCAAGCCGGCGCGCAGGTTGGCAAATGGAAGCCGCAGGGCTGGCGCCATTGCAAACAACGCACAAGCAATCAGCACGAGCGCGGACGCGAATGCGATTACATGCCAATTCCAAAAAGCGCCGCGGAGATAGGGCATGCCGTCCAGCATGTCAGTCGGGATCACTTTGAGGAGCAACTGCCGTGCAAATGCTGCGGCGAACAGGCCTGATGCGCCGCTTACGGCCACAACAACGATTCCCTCGGTGATGAACTGCTGCATCAGGCGTCCGCGACCGGCGCCAAGCACACCGCGCACCGCAAATTCGCGACGACGCTTTTCCGAGCGAGCCAAGAGAAGACCGGCCACATTGACGTAGGCAATCAGCAGCAGCAGAGCTACGCCGACGAGCAGCGCAAGCAAAATTGGCTGGACGTCGCCGAGGATCCACTGGCTTAAAGGGGCGGTATTGCCGCCGCGCTTTCCGTCAGGGTCAGGATGTTCCTTGGCTTCCCACGCGGCAATGGCGCGCACATTCGCCAGCGCCTCCTGAACGCTGACGCCGTCCTTCAGCCGCGCAATGACGCCCATCGCCATGCATCCGCGACTCGAGAAGCAGGGATCGCCGGCGTTTGGATGAAGCGTGGTCCAGAAGTCAGTGGCGCCGGTTGGCGCAAACTGGAAGCTGTGCGGCAAAACTCCGATAATCGTGTAAGTTTCTCTCTTTGACGTTAGCTCGACTGTTTTCCCGAGAACATCCGTCCTGCCGCCGAACCACTTCCGCCAAGCGGCATAACTCAAAACCACCGTTGACGGCGCCGCTTGCAAATCCTCATCGGCAAGATTCGCGGCGAAATCGCTTCCCAGAATCGGCGTGACGCCCAGCATCCGAAAGAAATCGCTGGTCACGCCGGTTGCCTCGACCACATGTTGGCCTTCGGCATCCGTGAAAAGCAAATCGCCGCCATCCGTATAGGCAGCAATCGAGGAAAAGACGCGATTGGCGCGTATCAGGTCAAGGTAATCGGGATAGGAATAGCCTGCGTGCTGGCTGCCGAGCTGCGTGGTCTTAAAGACTCCCATAAGCCGCGAAAGGTCAGGGTAGGGCAATGGCCGGATCAACGCCGAATCCACGAATCCGAAAATTGCTACAGTGGCGGCTATGCCGAGCGCAAGCGTCAATATCGTCGCAATGGCGAATCCGGGTGACTTTCGCAAACCTCGCCAGCTGTAGCGCAGATCTAGTAGCACACCGGCCATGGGCGACCTCTCGGACACTTCTATCGCTTTCCCGATGTCGCGGCAAGCTCTGGATTTGAGGCGATTACAAAATAGGACTGTACACTGTTGAAAGGAGATTATTCCATGTCGATATTAGGAGTTACGGTTTACGCCAGCCGAAGGAAAGCGGCAGTTAGACTTCGACTTCAACTTCGCGGAGAGTGGCGCTGAGTTTCAGCTTGCCCACTTCGACGGCGTGCTCGATGGCGCGGACAACATCCACATCGAATTTCTCGCCGGCAAGCTGCTTGATGCGGTCCATCGCGTATTCCAGGTCCATCGCGGATTGGTACGGCCGGTTGGTGGTGATGGCGTCGAAAGTGTCGGCCACGGCGATAATACGCGCCATCATGGGAATGTCTTCGCCCGCCAGTCCGTAAGGATAGCCGCCGCCGTCCATGCGTTCGTGATGCAGCTCGATTCCCGGCAGCATTTCCTTCAATTGCGCGACAGGACGCATGATGTTCGCTCCCTTCACGGGATGCTGCTTCATCAACGCAAATTCTTCCTCGGTCAATTTTCCCGGCTTTTTCAGGACGTGATCGTCCACGCCAATTTTTCCGACGTCGTGAAGCAGCGCGGAGATGCGCAGCTTGTCGAGTTCCTCGGCGGCGAGGCCAAGCTCGTGGCCGATAATCAGCGAATATTTGGCGACGCGCCCGGAATGGCCGCGCGTGTAAGGATCCTTTTCGTCGATGGCCGCGGCGAGCATGCGAATCGAGCCCATGAAAAGCTCGCGATTCTCGGTCGCCGCGAGTTGCAGGCGGTCGACGTACTTCTCGATGTCGCCGGCCATGGTGTTGAAAGTTTCGGCAAGCTCGCTAATTTCCGCGGCGCCGTGCACTTCGGCGCGCTGGTGGAATTCGGCGCGGGCGATGGCGCGCGTCGAGTGCACCAGGCCTTGAATGGGCCGCGTGATTCCGATAGCGGAAAGGTAGCCGACCAATAAAGCGATTAGCGTGACGGCGATGACGAAGCGCATCGCTTGCGTGTTCAATTCCTGAACGCCGGCGTCAACGCGCGCCTTGGCCAGACCTCGCTGCGCGACAACGGCCCAATGCAATTCCGGAATGGTGCTGTAAGTGCCGATCATTTCGACGGGCTTCTTGTTTTCGGTCAGCGTGAACTGAGTGGTTTCGGTAACGTGCAACTCCTGGTGAATTTTCTGGAACTGCGCCACGATAGGATTAGCGCTCAAATCGCGTCCCGGAACCATATCCATAGTATCCGGATAAACGACCACGCGGCCTTCGCCATCCACGACGAACACAGTGCAGTCACGCACGCTGGCGTCTTTGAGCCACGCCACCACGCGGTCGAGCGAAACCACCGCTCCAATCATGCCGGTGAAATGCCCATCAAACATCAGCGGCACAGACATCACCATAGCCGGGCGATTTTGGCGGCCCAGCGCGAAAGCTTCGCTAACCCATGTGCTGCCCTGCACGCTGGCAGTGAACGCGTGTTTCAGAGCCGCGTCAACAAAGGGATCCTGGTCGGCGCGAACGCTTCCGGCCTGTTCGCCCTTGGCGTCCTGACCAATTGCGGTGACGTAGAGAATGTCAGGATTGGCCTCGGCGACGTTTTGCAGCATGCGGCTGAGTTGCGGCGCGTGGGCGGGATCGCTGACGTTTTGAATCCAGCCAGTCAGGGCCAGCAATTGCCTCTGGCTTTGTAACTGTTCGTTTAGATTGGATTCGAATTGAACAATTTCAGAGGCGAGCGAGTGGGTGATCTCTGATTGCTGTACGCGCTCGGTATCCTGCAGCTTCTCCTCGCTCAACGACAACACTTCCTGGTGGTAAAGCCAGAGGGGAAGGGTGCTCGTGAAAAGGAGCGCTCCCAGTACGATCCAGAGAATGCGCACACGATGGCTTCTCGGCGATTTTTGTGCCGTTTCGGTCACACTTTTGCTCGCGTTGGAATGCTAGGCGAATCCCGCGCCGGAGGACAACTGGCCGAAAGTACTATGTGTGTCCGGAACAGCAACTTAGGGATCCAGGGGGCCGGTCAACTGGCGCGGTCGGATTCGGATTTCAGCCGGCGCTCCATCAGTTCGCGGAGAGCGTCTTTTGGCGCGCGATTTTCGTAGAGTACGGCGAACATCTGCTCGGTTATGGGCATTTCGACGCCGGTCTTGTGCGCGAGAGAGCGCGCCGCTGCGGTGGTGCTCACGCCTTCAGCGACCATGCGCATCGCGCCCAGAATTTCCGGCAATTTTTTGCCGCGGCCTAATTCGCATCCGACGAAGCGGTTGCGGCTCAGTTCGCCGGTGCAGGTGAGAACTAAATCGCCTAGTCCGGCCAACCCCGCAAGCGTTTCGCGGCGCGCGCCTAGCGCCGTTCCCAGGCGCGTCATTTCCACCAGGCCGCGCGTGATCAGCGCTGCGATGGTGTTGTGGCCCAGGCCCAGACCTTCGGCCACTCCTGCGGCAATGGCAATAATATTTTTGAGCGCGCCGCCGAGTTCGACGCCGATCACGTCGTCATTGGTGTAGAGGCGCAGCGTAGGGCCGGAGAATTCCCGCTGCACTTCTTTGGCGGTGTTGCGATCGGTCGAAGCGACCACGATTGCCGTGGGATCGCCGCGCGCCACTTCTTTTGCGAACGATGGACCGGAAATGACCGCCAGCCGCGGCGCGGAATTCGGCGCAAATTTCGGCGCGATAACTTGCTGCATCACTTCGCTGGCCCGCAGAAGCGATTCGGCCTCGAGGCCTTTCGTAGCGCTGGCAAAACGCATCGCCGGGCGCAGAAAAGGCAGCATCGCGGAATACATCGCGCGCGCGTGCGCCGACGGCATCGCGCCAATCACGGTGGTGGCGCCGTCGAGCGCGTTCGCAAGTTCGCAGGTGGCTTCCACCTGCTCGGGCACTTTGAAGCCGGGGAGAAAAGCGGGGTTCTCGCGCGCGTTTTGCAGAGATTCGAAGACGTCGTTTTCGCGGACCCACAATGAAATTTGACGGGACTTGCGTTCGCGCGCCAGAACAATCGCGAGCGCCGTGCCCCATCCTCCTGCGCCGATGATGGCTATTTTTTCCATGCAAACCTGGGTCTGCGATTAGGCCTTTGAATCGAATGAATTATACGAATTCATACGATTCGAATCGTACAGTCAATACGATTTTGACGCGATTTCAACGGCACATTCATGCAAGACCTACTCGCGGTCGGTGAAGCGCCGTTCGGTGCCGGCAATCAAGCGGCCGATATTCGCGCGATGCTTGAAAATAATGAGCACGGCGATCAGCGCGCTTCCGGCGGAGACGCTCAGCGGCGGCGCATGACCGGGCGCGTAAAATCCCCACACCAGAAAAGGCAAAGCCACCGCTGCCGCGACGGACGCGAGCGATACGTATCTCCAGAACGCCAGCACGACAAGCCAAAGCGCCACGGCGGCGGCCATGGCTTGCCAGGTGATCGGCAAAAAAACGCCCAAGCCGGTGGCCACGCCCTTCCCGCCGCGAAACTTCAACCAGCAGGAAAACATGTGGCCCATGACGGCCGCGACCGCCGCAATCATAGTCCAGCGAACGTCCGCGTGGAACCAGCGCAGCGCCAGCCATACGGCGAGATAGCCTTTGGCTCCGTCGAGCAGAAACGTCACAAAGCCTGGGAGTCTTCCTGCGACGCGGGCGACATTCGTTGCGCCAATATTTCCGCTGCCCGATGAGCGCACGTCACCGCCGCCCGCCAGCTTCACGATCAAGTAGCCGAACGGGATTGAGCCAAGAAAATATGCGATTACGGGTATCAGCCAGAGCGATTTCACGCGCGATAGTCTCTCATGACTTTCATGAGTCTCATTCAGCGAAAGAGTGGGTTGCGAGCTTGGTGTAAATGGCTCCGGTGGACTTTAGCACACTCTGATAGAGGTGGAACTCGGTGGCGCGCGCGCCGCCGAAGTCGCGTGAAGTGAGCGATAAAAGTATTTTCCGCATCTCGGCGACGCCTTCGTTGCTTTTGAATCGCGCCAGCGTCAAATGCGGCGTGTAGGCGCGCTCTTCTTTCGGAATTTTTAACGGCTCGAGCTGCGTTTCGATTTCGCCGGCAAGCGCGACGAGTTCTGCGCCAGCCTCGATTCCTACGTAGAATACGCGCGGGCGCTTCTCGTTGGGGAAAAATCCGAAATTGCGAAAGGCGATGGGAATCGCGTTTCTGCGCGGGACGTTTGCGAGGCGCTGCTGGACTTCGGCGAGCTTTGCGTCTTCGAGCCAGCCGATGAATTTCAGCGTGATGTGGATGCCTTCTGGGTGCACCCAGCGCGCGCCGCGGCCTACGGGCGCCAGTTGCGCGGCTAAATCGCGCAGGCGCTCGCGCGTTTCCTCCGGAATGTCCAGCGCGACGAAGAGCCTCATGCGTTAGTGGGTCTCCAGCTTATTGTTCGCAGCGCAATTCAATGCATTAGTTTAGTGTAAAACTTCGCACCATTCTGGCCAAAAAGCTGGAACGGCGGGCGCATCCCAACTCATCGGAAGGTTTCGACGTATGTGACATGTTGGTTGGGGTAAGATTGGGCCACTTTGCCTTTTGGCTAAAGGACGGGAGGCCGAATGGACACCCTTCTTCAAGACTTCCGATACGGGTTGAGGATGCTGGCGAAGGCGCCGGGATTCACGGCGGTGGCGATGCTGACGCTTGCGCTGGGAATTGGCGCTTCGACCGTTGGATTTAGCGTCTTCTATAATCTCCTCTTCAACGCATTCGCCGCAAAAAATGCGAGCCGATTGGCTGTGCCCGTGGTGCAGGACGCGCAGGGAAGCCTAGATCCTCTACGGTGCAGTGTGGCGGATTTGGATCTCGTCCGCCGGGAAAATCAGACGTTTGAAAACATCATTGGTTACGTGCCCGTTGGTATGGTGCCATTCAATGATGGTTCGCAGAATTTTCAGCTTTACGACACGCGAGTAACGTCAGACGCTTTCGAATTTTACGGAGTACCGGCGCTGCTGGGGCGGGGCATTGAGCCACGGGATGGAAAGCCGGGAGCGCCTGCCGTCTTTGTGATGAGTTACAAGACTTGGCAGGGCAGTTTCAACGGCGACCCGAAAGTTCTGGGAAAGAGCTATATCGTCGATGAAGAGCCGAGAACATTTGTAGGCGTGATGCCTCCGCGGTTCCAAGCGTTCGGTCCGCTGGCGCAAATTTGGATTCCGCTCACGTGGATGCAAGTGGCTTCTGCGTCTGACGGGCAGCCTGAACTGACTTTGCTTGGACGGCTAAAGCCGGGCGTGAATTTGCAGACGGCATCGTCGAACTTCGATGTCATCGCGAAAAGCTTGGCGGCGCTTCATCCGAACGATTTTTCGCCCCACTTCACAGCACGCGTGGAATCAGCTGACGATTTTCTATTGGGATTTCACGCCGGCGGCGCGATGCTTTTTTCGGACACGAAACACTTGATCTACGATCTACTCGGTGCGGTAGCGATTCTGTTGCTGATCGCTTGCAGCAACGTGGCGAATCTCTTGCTGGCTCGGGCGACATCACGAGAGAAAGAAATTGTGGTGCGAGCAGCTCTAGGCGCGACGCGCCGACGGCTAATTCGGCAACTGCTGGTGGAGAGCATGCTGGTAGCGGTGAGCGCGTGCGTGGTGGGATGCGCGTTGGCATGGATCAGCATGAAAGTCGTGGCGGTTGTTCTTCCAGCGCTCGGCCACAACGGTTCGTATTGGTCAGACATTGGATCGGAGGTCGAAATCGGACTCGATATGCCCGTGCTGGCATTCGCGATGGCAACCGCGCTGATTACTGCGGTGCTCTGTGGTTTGGCGCCGGCACTTCATGCGACGCGGGCCGATCTGCAACCGAATCTCTCAGGCAGCGGCAAAGGCGGAAGCGCAGCGGTGAGTCGCGGTGCATTTCGCGGAGCGCTAGTGATCGGCGAAGTGGCACTGTCGATCATTCTGTTAGTGGGCGCGGGCCTAATGATGCGCACTCTTTTTGCTCTGACCCGTGTGGACCTGGGATTCAATCCGAAGAACGTTTTGCTGTTGCTGTTTGAGCCAACGCTTGGACACGATCAAGGGGTGGATCGCCACGCGGCTGATTCGAAACAGGGAATCGCGACGCTGCACCAGATTGCCGACCGCCTGAAGGTGTTACCTGGCGTGTCGGATATTTCTCTGCAAGATGGGATTCCCGGATACGGGCCAGGAGCTGGCCCGCAAGTCACTGTGCCAGGGAGTGGGTACTCAGAGGAAGCGGGAGTCTTGAGTTGCGACGAGAATTTCTCGGAAGTTCTTGAATTGCGGCTCATCGATGGCAGATGGTTGTCGCGAGGTGAAGTACATGCTGCGCGGCACGTCGTAGTCATCAATCAGAAGCTAGCGCGTGACTTTTTTGGTGAAAAGAATCCCGTCGGGCAGCAATTGACGGTGAAAAGATTTCAGGGCATTTCCGGCGTGGCACAGGACACGGATTTTCAGATTGTAGGCGTCGCGGACAACATGAAAAGCAGCCCGGAGCTGCCCGCGATGCCGATGGTGTTTGTTCCCGTAACTGTGGGGAGAGGATTCATTCTGCTGCTGAAAACTGATGTGGCACCGGCTTCGCTGGTGCAAGCTGTTCAGCAGCAGGTGTGGATGGTGAATCCCAATGAGATCATCGTGTTTGCCAAGCCACTCACGGGCTTCTTGCATGAGCTTACTTACGCTACGCCAGAGTTCGCGGTGACAATGTTCGCGCCGCTCGGGAGCATTGCGTTGTTGCTAGTGATTGCCGGCGTGTTCAGCGTAATGGCGTATACAGTATCGTTGCGGACGCATGAAATTGGGATACGGATGGCGCTTGGAGCGCAACAGGGCAACATTTTGAGGATGGTGCTGCTGCGTGGGCTGAGGTTGGTCGCGACGGGGATTGTTGTGGGCGTGGCAGCGAGTTTGGAGCTGACGAGATTTATCGCGAGCCAGATTTGGGGCATTTCGGCGACGGATCCGGAGACGTTTGCAGGCGTGATAATTTTGCTGACGCTGGTGGCGCTGGCGGCTTGCTGGATACCGGCGCGGAGAGCCATGCGGATTGAGCCAATGGAAGCGCTAAGGCATGAATAGTCCTTCGCACAGATGACTGAGTGCGACGAAGAGCCTCATGCGCTATGCCTTGGCCGATGCGGGGCGCAGGAAGTAGCGGCGGACCATGTCCAGGGCGGCTTGCGCGGCCTGGAGGCGGATGCGGTCGCGTTCGCCGGGGAAGCGGAAGGCGCGCTCTTTTTCGTTTTGGCCATCTTTCTGTTGCTCAGTGGCGATGGCGATGTGCACCAGGCCAACCGGTTTTTCGGCGGTGCCGCCGCCGGGGCCGGCGATTCCCGTGACGCCGACGCCGAGCGTGGCATTCGTTTGACGGCGAATCCCGCGCGCCATGGCCAGCGCGACTTCCGCGCTGACTGCGCCCTTCGCGGCAATCAATTCCTGCGGCACATCGGCCCACGCGGACTTCAATTCGTTGCTGTAGGAAACCACTCCGCCGAGAAAATACGACGAGCTGCCCGGCACGTTGGTGAGGCGCGCGGCGAGCAAGCCTCCGGTGCAACTTTCCGCGACGGCGATGGTCGCGCGATGCTCCTGCAATTCGCGCGCGACGACGGATTCGAGCGTTTCGCCGGACGTGGTGTACAAATTTTCGCCGAGCGCCACACGGAAAAGTTCGGTCATTTCGTCGAGGAGCTTGATGGCCGCCGCTTCATCTTCCGACCAGACGCGCGGATGCAATTCAATTTCTCCGGCGACGGCGAGAATGGTGGTTTCGGTGCCGGGATATTGCGCATATATGGGCGAAACGCGCTGCTCGACTTCCGATTCCGGCAAGCCGGCGATGCGCAATTCGCGCGTGTACAGGCGCACGTTTCCGCCGCGACGCGACAGGCGCGGCTTCACTTCATTGACGAACATGGGCTGCAATTCGCGCGGGGGGCCGGGCAGCAGCACGATGATGTTTCCTTTGTGCGGAATCCACAGGCCGGGAGCGGTGCCGCGTTCGTTGACGAGAATCTCCGCGCCCTCGGGAACCATCGCCTGGCGCACGTTCACATCCGGCATGGTGCGGCCGAAGCTGCGAAAGCGTTCCTGAATGCCGCGCAGGACGTGATCGTTGCGCACTAATTTTCGGTGAAGCAAATCCGCGACGATTTCGCGCGTGCGATCGTCGCTAGTCGGGCCGAGGCCGCCGCAGGAAACCACGACGCCGACGCGTTGCAGTGCGCCGGAAAAAACTTCGCGCAAATCGCCGTCGTTGTCGCCGACGACGTGCTTGCGGCGCACTTGAAAGCCGAGGCGATTCAACTCCGAGGTGAGGAAAAGGGAATTGGTGTCGAGGCGGTAGGGCGTGAGCAGCTCGGAGCCGACCGCGATGATCTCAGCGAACGACATCGCCAATGTTGTAACCGAAGCGCCGTGCGCGCCGCAAGGGGTACATCGCGCAATTCGCGAATGGCGTCGCGGCCATTTTGATCGCTATTCTTCGCGGAGGGCGAGGAGGGCGTTGATACGCGTCGCGCGCATCACAGGAATCCACGATGCGAGGAGCGCCAGCGCGAAAAATCCGAGGAGGGTGGCGGCGACCGTCCAGCCATCGAGCGGCGAAATGCCGAAGAGGAATGATTGCGTGGCGCGGATCGCAAGGAACGAGAAAATCGCGCCGGGGATCAACCCGCCGAGCGCGATGTACAAACTGTGGCGCGCGACGAGCGAGCGCACGCTGCGCGGCGACGCGCCCAGCGCCATGCGAATGGCGATTTCGCGGCGGCGCAATTCCACCAGATGCGCCAGCGTGCCGTAAAGGCCCAGCATGGCCAGCAGCACGCCCGTAAACGCGAAGCTGTTCAGCAGCCACGCGACAAAGCGGCGCAATTTCACGGAATCGAGTATCCGCGCGGGCATGGTTTCCACGTCGAATAGCGCAATGCTCGGGTCCATGCTGTGCAGCGCATCGCGCACGCCGGAAGTGATGTCCACATTTCCAGCGGTTCGAGCCACGAGGAACATGCCTCCGTAGCAGTCGGGAAAGTACATTTCGGGCTGGTGCGCTTCGCCAAGATTATGGTTGATAACGTCGCCCACGACCCCGACAATGCGGTTCTTTCCATTATAGGAGATGAGTTGATTTAGAGCGTCCTCGCCGGACAGGTATTTTCGAACGAATGCTTGGTTGACAATCGCTTCGAAGCGCCCCTTGTGAATATCAAAGTCATCTTCAGTGAAGGTGCGGCCCCTGAACAGCGGAATTTTCATGGTTTGAAAATAGCCGGGCAGTACGACGTTCACGCGCGCAGAGACGCGGACCGGCGGCTTTGACTGACTTCGCAACTCGAACTCCACCCTACTTCCTCCGCTACTGCTAAACGGCAGTTCGTTCACGGCCGATGCGGATTCGACACTCGGCAATGCAGAAATGCGCGTCACTAGTTCTTTGAAGAAGGGAAGAGGAAGTTGCGACCCGCTGTGGTAGAGCGGGCGAGGCAGTTGCACACTTGCCGTCCAGACGTGGTCCGGCGAAAATCCGGGCGGAACTTCCAGCAGCTTTACGAAGCTGCGGCTGAGCGCGGTCGCAGTGAAAAGTAGGGCCATGGCGATGCCGATTTGCCCGGCGACGAGAACGCGCCGCCATGCACTTTCCCGTCCCGATGCGCGCTGGCTGCTGGCGCGCAGCTCCTGATCGATTTGCAAGCGCGAAACGGACAAAACCGGCAGAACACCTGCGAGGATCGTCCCAAGGATGCACAGCGCCGCGCAGAAAACGAAAGTCCACGGCTCGATGCTCGTGCGATGCAGCGGGCCGAACCGATTGCTCGCGTCCACAAGGAAGAGCGCCAGCAAAATTCCTGCGCTGCAGCCGGTCACGACCAGTAAGCCAGTTTCCGCTAGAATTTGCCGCACCAGTCGCGTGCGGCTCGCGCCCAGCGCCGAGCGCACCGCCCATTCGCCGCGTCGCACGCTGGCGCGCACCAGCAGCAGCACGGAAACGTTGATGCAGGCAATGAGCAGTACGCAAAAAAACCGCGCCAAACGCCAGCAGGAGCCATCCGCGAATGGCCTTGGTCTGCTGCTCGACGACCGGCACGCAGGAGAAGTGCCAGCCGCTCTTTGCCGGGTAATCGTCCGGATAGGCAGCGGCGAATCTGCGGCTGATGCCCGCGAGTGCGGCGTTGGCACGCCGTGGAGTTAGCCCTGGAGCGACACGCGCAATCATGCGCAGCCATTTGCCGCCGCGCGCATCAGGCGCAAAATACCGAGCGGGCAGCGCGAGCGGTACCCACATCTGCGTGGCGGGATAGGGGAAATTGAAATCCGCTGGCATCACTCCAATGATCTGGTAAGACGCGCCATCGAGAGTGATGGAACGGCCAAGCACGTTGCGGTCCGCGCCAAATGCGCTGCGCCACAACTCGTCGCTGAGAATCACCACTTTCGCGGCGCCGTAGTGATCTTCTTCTGGAATGAACGCGCGGCCCAGCTCCGGGGGAATCCCCAGCATTGTAAAGAGCGTCGCCGAGGCGTTCACCGCGTCTACATGCTGCGCGGCGCCTGCGCCGGTCATGGTGAAGTCGTTGAAATAGTAGGCGGCGGTCGCGCTGAAAATTTCGTGATGCGTGCTGAGGTCGGCAAAATCCGGAGCTGATTCCTCCGTCTCGGCAAGTTGCGATTGCGGAAATTCGTTGTGGACGTAAACCAGTTGCGAGGCGTCGCGGTAGGGAAGCGGCTTCAGAATCGCATCATACAATATGGCGAAGACCGCGACAGTCGATCCGATGCCAATGGCCAAAACGGCGGCGCAGATGATCGTGAGCGATAAATGTTTGCGCGCCTGCCGCAGCGCGTAACGCACATCGCCTGAAAAATCCGCAAGCAATTCGCGCATGCTCGCCTCCCAACGGAAACGATCGGGACATTTGGCAGTATAGGCGTGTTATCGAGAAAATGGCTATGAATTACGCTGATGGATTTTGCAGGCGGCAAAACGGCCGCGAAAATTGGGCGTCACGCGGGGAGCACGGCGCCTTCGATGCTCCAGTCGAGCGAATAGAGCGCGCCGGACGGCTGCGGGTTGCAGGTCGCAACGTAGGCGTGCCCGTTAGGCTCGATCACCATGCCCACAATATTATTGCCGCTCAACGCGAGTTCTGCTTGACCATCCGGCGTGATGCGCACCACTCCGCGTTTGCCCGCGCAGGAAGCCGCCACGTACAAATTTCCCGCGCGGTCGAAGGCCATTCCCTGCGGCCGGCCCAGCCCTTTGTAGAAAACTTCGACTTCGCCTGCCGGCGTGATGCGGTAAACGCGGTCGAAGCTCGACGTGGTTGGTCCGGTGACGTACAAATCGCCGTTAGGATGAAACGCGAGATGGTATGCGGACATGGACGGCTCGAGCGTCGCGAACACGAAAATCTGGCGATCCGCGCCAATTTTAAAAATCGTTCCGCTGCGGTCGCCGACGTAGAGATTTCCAGCGCGGTCGAACGCGAGTCCCGTAGCGATTCCCATTCCTTCGATCCATTGCTCGCCGGTGCCGTCGGGCAGCACACGATGAATCGTTCCGTCGTTGCGGCAGGAGACGTACAGCGCGCCATCGCGGCCCATGGTCAGGCCGGTAGGATTCACCAGCTGCGTGACGTAAGGTTTTACGGTACGGCTGGGCGTGATTTTGTAAAGCGAGACGGGAACTTTCTGTCCGCGCTGCCCGCTGAACGTCACGTAGACGTTTCCTTCGCGGTCCACGGCAGGATTCGCAACGGGATGCAAATTGTCGGCGATAAGTGCGCCAATGGCGATGGGATACGGCTGGCTCTCCGCGTCCCCTGCGTGAACGCGCACCGCGCCGCCCTCGGCATCATCCGGCACACGCGCGATCAGCATAGTCTCCGACGCGACCAGCACGTTTCCCGCAGCCATGCCAAAGCGCACTTCCGGACGCGCATGATTGCCGATCGTGAAGCCCGCGCCGTGAATTGTGACTTCGCCGCCTGGTATCGCCGCTGCCGGCTGCACGCGTTCAATTTTCGGGATGCCGTTCGTCTTCAATCGAGACGTCCCCAGATTCGCTAAAGATTCACGCTGAAGTTTCGCGTGCCGCCATTGTAGCTGGATTGCGGATGTCCATGCGTTCGATCACGCCGTCACGGAAAGAATACACATGCTGCACGATCTGGTCTTTGAGGATTTTCCCGGACAGATCACGAACGACCTGGCGAACATCCACAACAGTATTGCCAGCCTCGTCATCTAGCATGCTAACAGGTTCGACGTGCGGATCGATCATGCTCCACTGGCGCGCCCAGTAGGCGCGCACTTCGTCGTGTCCATGCACGCGGCCGCCTTCCATACCGTTCGGCCAGTCCACATCGGGGCGCATCAGCGCGAGAACAGCGTCAATATCGCGTCTGTTGAATGCGGCGTAGACGTTTGCCAGTAGCTCGTGTCGTGACGGCATGTGCCTTCCTGCGTTCAGAGGCCTAATCCTCGCGCAATCCAAATCCCCATAGCCGCGTAAATTCCGGCGATCCAGTCGTCCGCCATAATACCCCACCCGCCTGGGAGCGATTCTGCCTGGCGCGCCGGAAATGGCTTCCAGACGTCGAATCCTCGAAAAAGTATAAAACCCAGCAGCAAATATTTCCAGTTGAGCGGCGCCAGAGCGAGCAGGTAGGTTAAAAATTGGCCAGATACTTCGTCAATCACGACAATTTGCGGATCTTTTTTGCCGGTGAATCGCGCAACCCTGGTGGAGAACACTACTCCGAGGATGGCTATAATGAATGCAACGAGAATCGTCCAGCGCTGAACCGGCATAGCATAGATAGTCGCGCCCCACCGGTAGACGCCGAGCTGCGGAGACGAAAATCTGCACACGATCCAATAGAGCAACACGCCAACCATCGAGCCCCACGTTCCCGGCACCGCTGGGAGATAGCCAGCGCCGCCCGCCGTCGCGAAAAATAGCGAAATCCACGGCTTGCGCGCTGCTGTCGTCGCGGACGCGGCGGAAGACGCCTCACTTTTCGTATTCATTCTTCGCTTTCATGGGGGTTTTCATCGGAGCTTTGCTCCGGCCGGCCCGAACGGCGCGGTCGTTGCGGCTTTTCATCCAAGTCGTCATCAGCGGCGCGTTCGGTCACTTTGTATTTTTCGGTGGCCCAATTTCCCAAATCAGTCAGACGGCAGCGCTCGCTGCAAAACGGGAAATCTTTGTCCACGTCCGACTCGGTCGGCCTTTTGCAAATCGGGCAGCGGTACTTCATCGTTTTTCATCCGCGCTCTACGCAAGAATCGGAAACAGGTGCGCCGCTCCAGCATTTTGCGCGATGCGCGCCGCCGCGATTGCGCCGGGCTCGATAATCTCGACGGCGCGGCCAATCAAATCGTAATCGCGCGCCTCAGTGATTTCGATTCGCGCCATGGTTCCCGCCGCAGGCAGCTCTGACGCATCATTCACGCCGCAAATTTCCGTGACGTAAACTTTACCGTCAATTTCCGGCGCCATGCCTTCCAGCCGCGCCTGCCACACGAGTTCAGTATCTGCGGAAGGCCCTTCAAGCATGGCCGTAAAGCTTTTCCTTACTTTCGCGCGCAATTTTTGCCGCGAAATTTTCTGCTGGATGGCCATCAGCTCATCGCGCCGCCGCGCAATTGTCTCCGCGTCCACTTTTCCTTCGCACGCGAAGCTCTTCGCCGTCTCTTCGTCGGAATACGCGAACACGCCCATCCAATCGAATTTCGCCTCGCGCACAAAATCGCACAGCACGCGAAAATCCTCATCCGTTTCGCCGGGAAAGCCCACGATGAACGACGTGCGCAGCGACACGCCGGGAATCGTACGTCGGATACGCTCCAGCATTTTCAAAAACGCGTCCGCGTGCGACCCGCGCTTCATGCGCGCCAAAACACTGCGGCTCGCGTGCTGCAGTGGAATATCCAGATATTTCACCAGCCGTTCGTGTTCTGCAATCGTCTCCAGCAATTTCGGCGTGATGCGGTTCGGATAGCAGTACAAAAAACGAATCCAACGCAGCTCTTCGATTTTCGCGAGCTCTGCGAGGAGCAGCGGCAACCCGTCGCGCAGGCCCAAATCCTCGCCGTAAAAAGTAGTGTCTTGCCCAATCAAATTGATTTCGCGCACGCCCGCGGCGGCCAAATTGCGCGCCTCGCGCACTACCGACTCGAATCGGCGGCTGCGAAAGCGCCCGCGCAGTTGCGGAATAATGCAGAACGCGCACGGATGGTCGCAGCCTTCGTTGATTTTGATGTACGCGGTGTGCCGCGGCGTGGCCAGCATGCGCGGCGTCAAATCGTGATACAAAAACGTCGGCGAATCCGCCTCAGTTCCCGCGCCCGCGTCGATGCTGCGCAATTCGCCAGCGCACGCTTCCAGAATCTTTTCGACTTCTCCTGTGCCGATCACCGCGTCCACTTCCGGAATCTGCTCGCGAATTTCCTGGCGGTAACGCTCCACCAAACATCCCGCGACAATCAATTTTTGAACGCGGCCGAATCTCTTGTGCTCGGCCATCTCCAAAATCGCGTCCACAGATTCTTTTCGCGCCGGCTCGATGAAGCTGCACGTGTTCACGACCAGCACGTCGGCATCGTCCGCGCGCGGCGTGATTTGGTGCCCCGCGCGCGCAAGAATGCCCATCATCACCTCGCTGTCCACGAGATTTTTCGGGCATCCCAGGCTGACGAATCCAACTTTCATCGCTTTCATGTTCATGGGGAACAATTCATCTTAGCACACGCGCGGCGCGCGGTTCGGCGAGCAGTTGTAGCGAGCAGTTGTAGCTCATGTCCCGCCGGCGGAGTTAGGTGGCTGACATGAGGCTGCTGATGTCGTAAGTCAATTATCGCTGCGACGCCAGCAAATCGCGCGGGCGGTCGAACACGAAATCGCATTTTCCCGTTTTCATCGAACAGCTCGCCGCGCCTCGCAAAACAATGTGCGCGCGCGTGCCACGCGGCAGCACCGGCGGAAAGGGCGCGCTCCGCAATCGCTCGGCCATCCCGGCAAGCTTGTCGCTTCCTGCGACGAATTTCGCTTCGCGCACGACTGGTCCATTCGGGCCGGGTTCAATCAGCACGACAAATTCCGCCTTGCCTGTTGTGTCTGATATTGCGCTGGCTTTTCCCAGTGAAATGGTGCGCTGGCGGATCATCTCCGCCTTGGCGCGCTTCACGCGAAGTTCAATGGCCGCATCGGCCGCTGCCTTGCTCGCCAATTTGCCCGACGATGTTCCAAGCAATTTCCGGAGCCGCGCGCGCGTGTCAGGTGATGCGCCTCCCGCGGCCAGCGCCTCCGCGAACGCGCCCACTGCCAATTCTTTTTCGCCGCGCGCCTGGTAGATTTGCCCCAGGTGATCTCCGACATCGCCCGTTTGATTGAGCCGCCACGCCGCGGAAATGAGCGGTTCGGCCTGCGCGATTTTTCCCTGCTGAAAATAGACCCAGCCCAGCGTGTCCCACAAAGCGGGCAGCGCGTTCATGGCGCTAAAATTGTTCGCATTCACGTGGCGCAAATCCACGTTACTCAAGCTGTTTTCCGTCGAATCCACCGCCGAATCCGCGTATTCCTTCGCGCGATCGAGCGCCATTTTATTTTCCGCGAGCGCGTACGCAATTTCGTTCGCCACAACCGCCGTGGGCGAAAGCGTAGCCGCTTTTTCGAACGCGGCGAGCGCCGCATCCGTTTTTCCCAGCCCAATCTGCGCTTCGCCCAGACGCAGCTGCACAATCGCGCTCTGTGGGTCCAGCACAGCCGCTTTTTCCAGTTCCGCGCGCGCCTCGTCGAATCTTTTCTGGTCGTTGTAAACCGCGCCGAGGTCCGCGTACGCCTTCGAATCCAGCGGTTTCAATTCGAGCTGCTTTTTGAACGCCGCCTCCGCCTCGGCATATTTTTTCTCGTCGAAGTACGCCACACCCAGCAGCGTGTTCACCGTTTCATCTTTAGGATTCGCGGCAATCTGCTTTTGGAAGGAGGCAATCGCATCGTCATATTTTCCCAACTGCAATTGCGCGGTGCCGATAGCCAGCGGCAGATTGGGCTGTTGCGGGTTCAACTCCTGCACTCGCTGGAATACTTGCAGTGCGCTGGCGAACCGTCCGCTGCGCAGTTCGGAACTCCCGGCTTCCATCAATTCCCGCGAAGTCGCATCATCGGGAACGCCAGGTATGATGTTGTCAACCATCAGGCGCTGCGCCTGGTCGGCTTGCACCGCCTCGGAAAAGCTTTGATAGTCGTCGCGCTTCGCTGCCGGCAATTCGCGCGCAATGAAGCGCAGCGTGCGTTTCACCGTGACGCTGTGTTCCGTCGCGTTGTAGGTCGAGTGATAATCCGCGTAATCGCGGGTTACGCCTGCGCCGACCGGCGCGTGAACCGTATCATTCACCGGCAGATTCAGCGTCAGCGTTGCGCTCACGTCCAGCGGGCTGCCCAGTTGCACGGGCGCAGAGGGATTCGCCGGCACATTCGGCAATCCAAAATTCGGCAGCGGAATGGCCAGCAGAACTCTTTTTTGCGACCAGTCCAGAAAGTCCGGCTGAACCAGTACGAAGTCCAGCGTAAACGGGTCGCGCGTGGCTGTGGGATCGCTGGCCGTCGCATTCACCACGGTTCCATCCAGGCCATCGAGCGTGGCCATGGTTTGCGTCAATCCTTTCCATTCCGACTGCGGCGTTTCTTCAAATGCCGTGCGCAGCGCGAATTCGTTGTCGCCGCGCAAAACATAGCTCACACGCGCGGTCATTTTGCCCAGCGAGCTCACGTTCGCGGTGATGTTCACATCCTGCGTGGATTGAAACGGCGGATCGAGCGGCGTCTCTGCGAAATACGGCACGAAGTGCGTAACCATGTTCGATGACGCCACCAGCGCCTGCTTCCCGCGCGCATCCGGCAGCAGCAAGCGGAACGGTAGCGTGTCCGGCGCGGGATCCATCCAAAATGTTTCTTTTCCGGCGGACGCGCTGACCACAGCGCCGGCAATTGCGCCGGGCCACGCAAATTGCGCGTCGAATTTTTTCGCGGTGGGAAGGAGCGCCACCTCTGCGGAAAAGCCGTCGGCGTGCAACATCGCCGCCAGTAACGCGCATTTGTCGAAATCGTCGCCATAGCCTGCGCTGAGCACTTTCGCCACATCGTGAATCTGGAATTTGGTCTGCTCCGGCGGAATGCGCACCAGATGAATTTGCTTGGCGACGAAATCGTAGAGAGCTTCGATTTTATCGGCGTCTGTTTTTTGTTCGGCAATCAGTTCTTTTGCTTTATCGCTGACGCCGGGGGCGGCATTCGTCGCGGCTTTTTCGTTTGACGCGAACCATTTGCCGAACGCCGGCCAACTCGCGAAACTGGTCAGCGCCACGTCGGGCGGCCGCTGATTTTCCTGCTCCGAGCCATTGCCGGTGGGCGGCGCGTTCAATCTTTTCCACGAATAAACTTTCCGGGCGCCCCCGCCGGAACTCTCCGTCGAAATTATCGGCGGAAATTGCGGCTCATTGCGCAGCTCGATTTTCACATCAGCGGGCACATTGATTTGCAGCTCTTCATCCTGCGCTGGATGCGCCTTCAGAAAATGATGTGAGAACCAAAATTCGTCTGGCGCGGCCGGTTTCACAACCGAAGTGACCACTTCATAGCTCAGCGTGTCGCCAGGATTCATCGCCGGAACAGCCACGCGCGCTTCGCGCAGTTCCGAAAATTCCGGCGCGGATTTTGCTGCAGGCGCAGGCTCGTCCTTCACCGCATTGGCCGCAGCTTCGACGGGGCTGCCATCCGCTTTTGTCACGCGCAAGAACTTCAGCGCAAATTTCTCGTTCGTCGCGTTGTAATCAAACGCCAGAGTTTTCAGCTCTTTGATCCCTTCGGCAGTTCCCGCCTTCACGCGCACGTCGAACTGCCGCGTGCCCGTGCCGTCCTTTTCGAAGCGCACCTTCAGCGAATACAGCTCGATGATCAGAGGCACGCTTGGCGAATTATTCACCTCGCCGGTCGATTCGCTTTTTTGGGGACTTTGGCCTTCGTAGAGGCTGCCTTCAGGCGCACCCTCGCCGGATTTTTCTTGCGCGCGCGATTGCACCCGCTCCGGCTGTGCCGAGATTGGCCGTCGCGTCGGGCGCATTTCGCCTTTGTGCGAATCGATTGTTTCCATCGAACCGCTGGCCTGCGCATAAGCGCTCGCGTTTACGCAGAACACCGCGCAAAGGAGCACCATCGCGAACCTCAGCGTCGTGCGGACAGAACGCATAATCATTTCAGCGAGTCTAGTGACGTTTTACGGCGCCGTAAAGTCTTGCATTGCGCGACCGTTCCAGGCTGAGCACGGGGCATTCAGAAAAAATCTAAGGGCAGATTGGCGCATCGCGCTAATCAATAGGGTACGTAACACGCGATGGTTCTCACCGCGCTGATATAATTGCCATATACGATTTTGAAAATCGCTATGACCCGTCAGCTCAAAATCTCTTGGACCGGCGTGTTGCTTTACGCCTCCAGTTTTTTCTTTTTGGCAGCAGGCTTACCACTTCCACAGGGGAGCCCATTCCCCGGTTTTTTTTTTGCGCTTACTTCGCATTTGCTTTTCCTTTCCAGTCCGCTTTCCTATCAGGACCCTTTCACGGTCGATTGCTCGCGTTCGTCTCTCTCTTGATTAGTGGTTGGATCAATCCAATTTTCGTTCTGGCCGCGTTCCTTGATTTGACGGGACACTATCAGCGAGTGGTGGGCTTTCTCCGGGTCATGGTGCTTGCCATGATCCCGTTCTGCTGGATCTTTTTTGCTCCTTCGGCATGTATCCTCGGGAAGGCCACTTTCTCTGGGTTTTCGGAATGGTCATGGCGCTGCTCTCAAACCGGCTGTCCCGCATCGGCCAGGTCGCCCCTGTTCATCTTGGTTAGGTTCCCGATACTCACTTGGCGCTGTGTGGTATAATCCGCCATGATGTTTTGTCTGGCGGTTTGCGCGAGGTAGGGCCGGGCGGCACCGCGAGGGCTCCGGGACGGTTTCTAATCGCAAGAAGCCGAAATTATTAGAAATTGCATGATTATTTACTTGATGCAGGTGAAGGACGTGGCCTATGATTATTCCGCCGAGGCCGCGTTCTCTCCTATACCCAGAATCGTTGCGGCTTCCGAGGTTAAGAAACGTGACGATTATCTGCGGATTGCAATGCAGTGACGGGACAATGATGTGCGCCGACACCGAGGAAACTATCTCGGACGTATCAAAACACGAAAGCGACAAGATGCGTGTCTGTGGTTCTCCGGCCTTTGCCCTGTGCGGCGGAGCAGGCGATGCGGAGCTGATTGAATTCTCAACGGACTTAATCGAAAAGGAGATTCCTCAAACTAAGAAGTGGCCTGACGTATTAGCAGCTCTCAACGGTATTGCCGCGCGCGTTTTCTCGAAACACGTGAGGGCTTACGTCGGCTTCCCCAAAGACCTAATTCCGTGGTTATCCATGCTCATTGCGGTCAGAATTGGCAACGAGACGAAGCTCTTCCGATGGAGCCACAACTTTGTTCGCTTGATTCCGAATGAGAAGCGAGAGCGCCACACGGCCATTGGTATCGGAGACATTCAGGCGCTGCAACTGCTCAGGCAATATAGTTTCTCGCTTCCGGCGCAGGATATGTTTTTTTTCGCCGTCAGAACAATGCACCGCGTCAAACGCTTAGTTCCTGGGTGCGGCGGTCGCACGAGGATTTTTGTTCTAAGAAACGACCAGTCAATAATGTGGTGGACATTCGAGACAATCGAAAAGGTCGAAAAAATTTCCGACAAGTTGGATGGCTGCTTCACCGATCTCATGTGGTTCGTAACGCGAAAAAAAGAGCCTAGTAAAAAAGACCTGAATGATGTATGGCAGGAGCTTAAAAAACTCAGGCAGGAATATCTAAAATCTTAGGCTGTCGTCAGTTTCTCGAAGGTCATAATTGGAGCCGTGACCATGTGCCGAAGCGTATCGAGAAACAGATTCGGATTCTTACGACGGTTGAATCGAAAGGCCATTTCGGTGCAGTAGGCTTGGAGATGCTTCGCGCTAACTTTATGCCACGTTCCGAGAATCCCGCGTTTCAGAAGCGAGAATGCGGATTCAACCGTATTAGTATGAATGTCGCCTTTCACGTAGACGTGCAATTTGTGCCGGATGGCTTTGTGCCGCCCGTCCTTACGAAGATGCTTCGCCGCGCTCCGGTAGGCGTTGAAATCGTCCGTAAAAAGAACCTCAACATCTTCGCTGATATTTTCGCGGATGAATTTTTCCAGCGTGCCGCTTTTCACGTCCGCTGCATGGAAAAAGCGAAGGTCGCCGCCGCGCTGCCGGATGCCGATGACGTTCTCTTTATTGTCCCATCGGGCCTGTTTGCCTTTGCCACGATTCACGCCGCCGATGAACGTCTCATCCATTTCGACTTTGCCATCGAGCATCGGCCTTTGACTTTCGGCCATAGCTGCGCGGATTCTGTGGCAGAGGAACCATGCGGTCTTGTAACTGATTCCGAGCGTGCGCTGAATCTGGCAGGCGCTCATTCCCTTTTTCGCTTCGCAGAGCAGGTACGTCGCGGCAAACCATTTTTCGAGAGGAAGGTGAGTGTCATTGAAAATTGTGCCCGTAGTCACGGAGAATTGGTAGCCGCATGAACCACACTCGAATTGCTTGCGTGATTCCAGATAGCAGACTTGACGCTCTTTACAGCGCGGACAGGTCACGCCTTCAGGCCAGCGGAGCTTGGTTAGAATCTCGCGGCACTTCTCGTCTGTCGAATACCGTTGCAGCATTTCTAGGAGAGCCATGAAAGCACCTCGGAAGTCGAAGAAACGAAAATCCACCCGTCCACTAGAACACGTGCCACTGCGTAAATTGGTCGCAAACGTGAAGCATGATTTGCGCCGCAAGCTGAAACCGAGCTAGGAGTTACGTTCATGCAGAAACAGCGTAGCAGGACTCCTTACCTGCGTCAAGTAAATAATCGTGAGAAATTGTCGTAAGTAATTGAAAACAAGCGCAATAATAATTTCTAATCGATAACTTTTGCGGGTTTTCAGCGCCGCTCGGAGCTTGTAGCTCAGGCCCGTTCCCGACGGAATTAGGGCAATTTGCCCTGAGGCTTTTCGGCAATTGGTAGAGTTCCCGTTCTAGGCTGCCGAACGCCGATTTGGTCAGTTTTTGATGTATTTGCTGTTGACAGTTGTAGTTGCTTTCTCTATACTCACCGATTCGTAGGTGGGTTGTTTGCTGTAACTGTGCTTAGGGTTTTCCCTCAGCCCCGGAACAGAGAACGAAGGAACGGGGTTGTGGGGAGCGGCCGAAATGGGGCGCCTGCCCCGCAAAGCCGTTTGAAGCTCTCCGCAACAGATGTGGATGTGTTCTTGAATTTTGAGCACGCCCTCGCGGAGTAGTACCTTGCCGGTTCCTTCGGAGTCGTAAGGCTCCTTCTGTTCTGCCACCTTGTGCGCGTTTGCCGGGCCTCGCAAGCCTTGCAAAACAAGAGAAACGAATTTTTTGGAGGGATAAGAGTGCCGACGTTTGCGCAGTTGGTTCGACAGGGCCGCGAGCAGTTGCGGGCAAAAACGAAATCGCCCGCGCTGGAGGGCTGCCCGGAGAAGCGCGGAGTTTGCGTGCGCGTCTACACGCAGACGCCGAAGAAGCCGAACTCAGCGTTGCGCAAAGTGGCGCGCGCTCGATTGACCAATGCCGCGGAAGTCACCACGTACATTCCCGGCATCGGCCACAATTTGCAGGAGCACTCCATCGTGCTGGTGCGCGGCGGCCGCGTGAAAGATTTGCCGGGCGTGCGCTACCACGTGATTCGCGGCACGCTGGACGCTGCGGGAGTCGAAAATCGCAAGCAAGGGCGCTCGAAATACGGCGCAAAACGGCCCAAGGCCGCGCAAAAGTAGGAGAAACGCAGAATGCCACGCAAAGGATTCGTAATTCGGCGCAAGATTCCCGGAGACGCGGTCTACGGCAGCGATCTGGTGCAGAAATTTATTTCCAGCATGATGTACGACGGCAAGCGCGCCACCGCGCAGCAGATTTTTTATCAAGCGATGGAAAATGTCGCGCAGAAGACGAACAGCGACGCGCTGACCATTTTCAAAAAGGCGATTGAAAACGTGAAGCCGGTGCTGGAAGTGAAGACCCGGCGCGTAGGCGGCGCGAACTATCAGGTGCCAGTGGAAGTGAATCAGTATCGCAAGCAGTCGCTGGCGATTCACTGGCTGATTTTGTACGCGCGGCAGCGTTCCGGCAAGAATATGACCGACAAGCTGACCGACGAATTGATCGATGCCGCAAACAGCAAGGGCGGCGCAGTGAAGAAACGGGAGGACGTTCACCGCATGGCGGAGGCCAACAAGGCCTTTGCCCACTATCGCTGGTAATTGGGCGCTGGTGAGCAGGCAATTTTAGAATGGCACGGCAATTCCAACTCGATCGCATGCGCAACATCGGGATCATGGCGCACATTGACGCGGGGAAAACCACGTCGACCGAGCGCATCCTGTTTTATACGGGTGTGACTTACAAAATCGGCGAAGTGGACGAAGGCACCGCCACCATGGACTGGATGGAGCAGGAGCGCGAGCGCGGCATCACCATCACTTCCGCGGCCACTACTGCTGCGTGGAAGCGCAACGGCCAGCTCTATCGCATTAACATCATTGATACACCGGGTCACGTGGACTTCACCGTGGAAGTGGAACGTTCGCTGCGCGTGCTCGACGGCGCTGTGGGCATTTTCGATTCCGTCGCGGGCGTGCAGCCGCAGTCGGAAACGGTGTGGCGCCAGGCGGACAAGTATCGCGTTCCGCGCATCGCGTTTGTCAACAAAATGGACCGCGTCGGCGCCGATTTTGACCACGTGATTCGCACCATGCGCCAGCGCCTCTCGGCGCATCCTGTTCCTCTGCAGTTTCCTCTCGGCAAAGAAGACAGCTTCATCGGCGTGATTGATTTCATCGAAGAGCGCGCCATCGTGTGGAAAGACGAAACGCTGGGCGCGGAATTCGAATACATCACGCTCGATAAGTTGTGGGATCCGGCATTCCAGAAAACGCGGCCGGATATTGCCGCCGCGCTCAAAGCCTCTGCCGTGAATGCGGAATTTTACAAAGAGCATCGCGAAAAAGTGGTCGAATACATCGCCGAGCACGATGATGCCGTGCTTACAAAATATCTGGCGGAGCACCAGCTCACGCCGGAAGAATTGCGCGCTTCGATTCGCCGCTCGACTTTGGCGCTGAAGCTTGTGCCGGTGCTGGCAGGCTCGGCGTTCAAGAACAAAGGCATTCAGCCGCTGCTCGACGCCATCGTGGATTTTCTGCCTGCGCCTTCCGACGTTGCGCCAGTCGAGGGAATCAATCCCGACACGGAAGAGCCGGAGCTGCGCCGCGCCGCCGACGACCAGCCGTTCTCCGCGCTGGGTTTCAAAATCATGACCGACCCGTACGTCGGCCATCTAACGTACATCCGCGTTTACTCCGGCGTTTGCAAGACCGGCTCGACCGTATACAACGCGAGCAAGCGCACGCGCGAGCGCATTGGCCGTTTGCTGCGCATGCACGCCAACAAGCGCGAGGAAATCGAATCCATTGACGCGGGCGACATCGCCGCATGCGTGGGATTGAAAAACGTCTCCACCGGCGACACGCTGTGCGATGAAGCCAAGCCTATCGTTCTGGAAACCATCGAATTTCCGGCGCCGGTGATTTCGGTAGCCATTGAGCCAAAGACCAAAGCCGATCAGGAAAAAATGGGCAACGCTCTGGCGAAATTGGCGCAGGAAGATCCCACGTTCCGCGTGCATACCGAGCCGGACACTGGCCAAACTTTGATTTCCGGCATGGGCGAATTGCATCTGGAAATCATTGTGGACCGCATGATGCGCGAATTCAGCGTGCAGGCCAACGTTGGCCGGCCGCAAGTGGCCTATCGCGAGACCATCGTGAAAACGGCGCCGGGCGAAGGAAAATACATTCGCCAGACCGGTGGTCGCGGCCAGTACGGCCACGTGAAGCTCTCCGTGCATCCGCTGCCAAGCGCAGGCCACGAAGACATGCACGAACTTTCTACCGATGAAATTGACGAACTGGCCAAGCAGGTGGCCGGCAAGGGCGGGAAGTGGCGCTTCGACAAAGAGCATCGCATGCTCTTCATCGACAAAATTTTCGGCGCGGCCATTCCGAAAGAATTCATTCCGCCCATTGAGAACGGAATTAAGGAAGCGATGGAAAATGGCGTGCTCGCGGGCTACGAAATGGTGGACATCGCAGTAGTGGTGGAAGACGGCAGCTACCATGAAGTGGACAGTTCGGAAATGGCTTTCAAGATCGCCGGCTCGATGGCGTTCAAAGAAGCCTGCGGCCGCGCTCATCCGAAATTGCTCGAGCCTATCATGCGCGTGGAAGTAGTGGTGCCGGAAGAATACATGAGCCAGGTGTTTGGCGATTTGAATTCGCGGCGCGCGCACGTGCAGGGCACGGAAAATCGCGCGGGCAGCCACGTGATTCGCGCGGAAGTGCCGCTCTCGGAAATGTTCGGCTACGCCACGGATTTGCGCAGCCGCACGCAGGGGCGCGGCAGTTTTACTATGCACTTTTCGCACTATGCGCAAACCCCGGCCAACGTGTCCGAGGAAGTGATTTCCAAAGCCACCGGCAAGGTAGCCAGCCGATGAGCGACTCGCCGGATAAGTTTCGGTTCATTCGATTCCGGGCAAGCGATGGTGTGGAGCTTTTGAAGAGGATGAATTACATGTCCGGAACGCTTCGCAATAACCGCGAATGGCGGCGATTCTTCGAAATGCTGAAGTCAGGCGAAGCGGAGCAATATTTTAAGCGGTACGATTTTCAAGGAGAGTTTCCGAAGTATTTCAACTAGGAACTAAGCGCACGCTGAGGAGCGGAAAGAATCATGGCGAAGGAAAAATTTGAGCGCAGCAAGCCGCACCTGAATATCGGGACGATCGGGCACATCGATCACGGCAAGACCACCTTGACGGCGGCGATCACCAAAGTGCTGTCGAAGAACAATCCCAAGGTGCAATTCCGGGCGTTCGATTCGATCGACAACGCTCCGGAAGAGCGCGAGCGCGGCATCACCATCGCAGTGTCGCACGTGGAGTACGAGACGGCCAACCGGCACTACGCGCACATTGATTGCCCGGGACATGCCGACTACATCAAGAACATGATCACTGGCGCGGCGCAGATGGACGGAGCGATTCTGGTGGTGGCGGCGACCGACGGGCCTATGCCGCAGACGCGCGAGCATATCTTGCTGGCGCGGCAGGTGGGCGTGCCGTACATCGTGGTGTTTTTGAATAAATGCGACGCGGTGGAAGACCCGGAGCTGCTCGATCTGGTGGAGATGGAAGTGCGCGATTTGCTGAAGACTTATCAATTTCCGGGCGACAAAGTGCCGGTGATTCGCGGAAGCGCGCTGAAAGCGCTGGAAGGCGACGCGAAGTGGGAGAAGACGATTTTGGAATTGATGGAGGCGGTGGACAAGAACATTCCGCTGCCGCAGCGCGATGTGGACAAGCCGTTCGCCATGCCCATTGAAGATATTTTCTCGATTTCGGGAAGAGGCACGGTGGTGACGGGAAGAGTGGAGCGCGGGAAAGTGAAAGTGGGCGAGGAAGTGGAGATTGTGGGCTTCCGTCCAACGATGAAGAAAGTGGTGACGGGCGTGGAGATGTTCCGCAAATTGCTCGATGAAGGAATTGCCGGGGACAATGTGGGCTTGCTGCTGCGCGGCACGGAAAAAGAGGAAGTGGAGCGCGGGCAAGTGATCGCCAAGCCGGGGTCAATCACGCCGCACACGAAGTTCAAGGCGGAAGCGTACGTGTTGACGAAAGAAGAGGGCGGGCGGCACACGCCGTTTTTCACGGGCTATCGGCCGCAATTTTATTTTCGCACCACAGACGTGACCGGAGACGTAGCGCTGCCGAGCGGGGTGGAGATGGTGATGCCGGGAGACAATGTGTCGGTGGAAGTGAAGCTGATCACGCCGGTAGCGCTGGAAAAGGGCTTGCGCTTCGCCATTCGCGAAGGCGGGCACACCGTAGGCGCCGGCGCCGTCACTGAGATTGTCGAGTAATCATGGCCAACGGAGAAAAAATTCGCATTCGTTTGAAGGCTTACGACCACCGCATTCTCGATCAGTCGACGCGCGAGATTGTGGAAACGGCGCGGCGCACGGGTGCAGATGTGGCCGGGCCGATTCCTCTGCCGACGGTGATCAACCGCTGGACGGTGTTGCGTTCGCCGCACGTGGACAAAAAATCGCGCGAGCAGTTCGAGATGCGCACGCATAAGCGGCTGATTGACATTTTAGGGCCTACGCCGGATACGGTGGATGCACTGATGAAGCTCGATCTGCCTCCTGGTGTGGACGTGGAGATCAAGGCATTTGGCAGCACGCACGCAGTAAAATAAGCGCGCGTTAGCGAAATTTACTAAGGACGATTGAGATGGCAGTGAACGGAATTTTGGGAATCAAGCTGGGGATGACGCAAGTGTTCGCCGAGGACGGCACTTCGGTGCCATGCACCGTCCTGCAGGCGGGCCCCTGTGTGGTGGTTGACCGCCGCAGCAAAGACAAGCACGGCTACGACGCGGTGCAACTGGGGCTAGTGGAATTCATCAAGCCGCAGCGCGTGAACAAAGCGATGACCGGTCATTTCAAAAAAGCGGGCGTCGCGCCGATGCGCTTTTTGGGCGAGTTTCGCCTCGAAGAATCGAAGGATGAGACCAAAGCGGGCGACCGCGTGCTGGTGGATGGTTTCACCGTGGGCGAATTTGTGGACGTGGCGGGAATCAGCAAGGGCAAAGGATTCGCGGGCGGCGTGAAGCGCTGGCACTATCGCGGCGGTGATGCGTCGCACGGCTCGATGTTTCATCGCGCGCCTGGCGGAATCGGCGCCAGCTCGTTCCCTTCGCGCGTATGGAAGAACCAGCACTTCCCGGGGCACATGGGCAACGTGCGCAAGACGTCGAAGAACTTGAAAGTCGTGAAGATTGACACGGACGAGAATTTGCTGTTTGTGCGCGGCGCCGTTCCCGGACCAACCGGCGCGTACATTTACGTACGAAAAGCAAAAAACGCGAAATAGGCGAGACGAACATGGCCGTTGTGGACATTCGAAATTTAAGTGGCAAGACGGTGGGGCAGCTGGAGCTCGCTGACGACGTTTTTGCGGCGCGCGTGAATCCGCATCTGCTGCACGAGACGGTGCGGCACTATCTGGCGTCGCAGCGCGCCGGAACGCACAAGACTAAGCAGAAGAGCGAAGTCAGCGGCTCAGGAAGAAAACTGTGGAAGCAAAAGGGCACTGGCCGGGCGCGCGTCGGCTCGGTGCGTTCGCCGCTGTGGCGGCATGGCGGAACGGTACACGGGCCGGTCCCGCGCAGCTACGATTACCGGCTGCCGCGAAAAGTTTTTCTGGGCGCGCTGCGCTCGGCGCTTTCGGCGAAGTTCGCGGACAACAAAATATTCGTGGTGGATAAATTCGAGCTGGAAACGCACAAGACCAAAGCATTTCGCGAAGCGCTGAACAATGTGGACGACGCCAGCCGCACGCTGCTGCTGGTGGATGGCGGCGAAAATGTGAATCTGGAGCGCGCCAGCCGGAATTTGGAAGGCGTGAAGCTGGTGCGCACCACGGCCATTCAGCCATACGACTTGATGCGCCACGAATCGCTGGTGCTTACGCGCGAAGCGGCGGAGAAACTGAGCCGCGGCTTGAGCGCGAACAAGGCGGATGGCGCGGAGACGGAGCACGTGCAAATTCAGCCTGCCAGCGGCGCGCGAAAAAGCGAAGGCGCGGAGAAGCATCACGCAAGGCACGCGGCAAAACCGCACGCCAAGAAGCCTGCGAAAAAGCCCTCGAAGAAATCGGCGGGGAAGGCGCATTCGAAAGCCAAGCCGAAAGGGAAAAAGGACTAAGCCATGCCTCTGCAGCCTTACGAGATCATTCGCCGGCCGATCATCACGGAAAAGGGACTGGGCGTGAAGGAAACGCAGCAAACGGCGGTGTTCGAAGTGGCGCGCAACGCCAGCAAGACGCAGATCAAGGAAGCGGTGCAGATGGCGTTCAATGTGAAAGTAGCCGAAGTGCGCACCGCGATTTATCACGGCAAGACGCGGCGGCGCGGACGTTCCGAGGGCCAGCGGCCGGATTGGAAGAAGGCCTACGTGAAGCTGGCGCCGGGCGAAAAGATGATGGAGTACGCGGAGAATTTATAGGCGTGGAATTTCTGAGGTCTGGCATTTCGCAGGCAGAAGTTTTCGAAGCAGCAGGCTCGCGGAAAAGGCTGGAAAGCAAGAGGCAATAACTATGGCGCTAAAAACATTTCGACCCTACACACCAGCGCGGCGATTTTTGACCATGCTGGACAAGAGCGAAATCACCAAGGATGAACCGGAAAAGTCGCTGGTGGAATCGAAGCAGCGCACCGGCGGACGCAACGCGCACGGCGAAATCACCATGTGGCATCGCGGCGGCGGTCACCAGAAGAAGTACCGGATAATCGATTTTCGCCGCGACAAAACAGGAATTCCGGCGAAGGTGGCGTCAATCGAATATGACCCGAACCGTTCGGCGCGAATTGCGCTGCTGCATTACGCGGACGGCGAGAAGCGCTACATTTTGCATCCTGTGGGACTGGAAGTGGGCATGACCGTGCAGAACGGCGCGGAAGCGGACATTTTGCCGGGGAACGCGCTGCCCATTCGCAACATTCCGCCTGGCACGATGGTTCACAATTTGGAATTGGCGCCGGGCAAGGGCGGCCAAGTGGTGCGCTCGGCAGGCGGCGCAGCGCAATTGCTCAGCAAAGAGGGCGACATTGCGCTGGTGAAGCTGCCGTCCGGCGAGACGCGCAAGTTTTCCGTGGACTGCATGGCCACAGTGGGACAACTGGGAAATCTGGACCACGAAAACGTGACTTACGGCAAGGCTGGACGGACGCGCTGGCATGGGCGCAGGCCCACCGTGCGCGGCGTAGCCATGAATCCGGTGGACCATCCTCACGGCGGCGGCGAAGGCCGGGTGAAGGGCAACCATCCGCAGACGCCCTGGGGCTTTCCGACACTGGGCGCGAAGACGCGAAAGAAAAAGGCCAGCGACCGGCTGATTGTGCAGCGGCGCAAGCCATGACGATTTTGTAGAGCAGAAGAGGTAAACAGTAAATGCTCCCGGCGCGGCGGGAAATTGAGAGAAGGCCAATGAGCGTTATGAGAACAACTCGAAGAGCGTCCGGGCGCGCCGCGCGCGCGCGGAAAACGGTCCGGCCGGCGGTGAAGCCGGTCCGCAAAGCAAGAGTAATCATTCCGCCGCCGCAACAGATGTACCGGCTATGCAAAGCGGGCTGGGCGGTGATTGTGGACAAGCAGCCTAACGCGCAAGGAACGCGGTTCGTTTGCCCGTTCTGCCCGGTATCGCATCGCGTGCCGGGGCCGGTGCGCGGTTTTCGCAAGATGCGCCGCGCGCAATGGGTGAAGTTGCGCCGAGTCGAAGAGTAGGGGAACAGAGGAAACGATGCCACGTTCGCTGAAAAAAGGGCCGTTCATTGACGATCACCTTCGCATAAAAATCGAAGGCATGAACTCGCGCAACGAAAAGAAAGTGATCAAGACGTGGTCGCGCCGCTCGACGATTTTGCCGGAGATGGTCGGACACACCATCGCCGTGCACAACGGAAAGAAGTTCATTCCGGTATACGTCACCGAGCAAATGGTGGGGCACAAGCTGGGCGAATTCTCGCCCACGCGCACGTTCAAAGGACACGCCGTGAAAGCGGCGCTCGAAAGAGCGGCGGCTGCGGCGGGCGGAGCGCCAGGCGCGGCAGCTCCCGCTGGCGGAGCGCCAGCAGGCGGAACAGCGCCCGCGGCTCCAAAACCGTAACGGTCGAGGGAATGTATGGCACCTGAAACAATGACGCACCAGATGATCGATGGCTTCGCGAATGCGCGCTTCGTGCGCGTGTCGCCGCAAAAGGCGCGTTTGGTGATTGACCTGATTCGCGGGCGGCAGGCGGCGGACGCGCTGCAGGTGTTGCAATTCACCAAAAAACGCGTGGCGCGCGACGTCGCCAAAGTATTGCGCAGCGCCATCGCCAATGCGGAGCACAAGGCGGATGAGTCCGGGGAATCGCTGGACGTAGATTCGCTGTTTGTGGCGCGCTGTTTTGTGAACGAAGGGCCGCGCTGGAAGCGGTTGCGCACCGCGCCGATGGGCCGCGCGTTCCGCTACCAGAAGCGCACCAGCCACATTGTGGTGCAGGTGGCCGAGCACGAACGCGCCGCCGAGCATCGCGCCAAAGAAGCGATTGCCGAGCGCGAAGCTTCCAAAGGTTTGAAGGGCGCCGTGCGCAAAGCGCGTAAGACGCTCGAAGATCGCGCCAAGCAGCAGCGCAAAGCGGTTGAAAAGGCCAAGAAGAAGGGCAAGTAGAAGTCGAGGAGGATTCGATTGGGCCAGAAAACGCACCCGTACGGCTTTCGCCTGGGCTACAACAAATCGTGGAAGTCGCGATGGTTCGCCAAGAAGGAATACGCGGATTTGCTGCACGAAGACGTGCAACTGCGCAAGGAATTGAAGGAGAAGCTGAAGTCCGCAGGCGTGACCTCGATCGACATCGAGCGCGCCGCGAACAAGCTGGTAGTGCGAATTTACACGGCGCGCCCGGGAATCATCATCGGGCGCAAAGGCTCGGAGATCGACAAGCTGAAGGCTGATGTGCAGAAGCGCACCAAGCGCGAAGTGCACATCGACATTCAGGAAGTGCACCGTCCGGAACTGGACGCGCAACTGGTGGCCGAGTCGATTGCCCTGCAGCTCGAAAAGCGCGTGGCCTTTCGCCGCGCCATGCGCAAAGCGGTGGATTCAGCGCTGCGCTTCGGCTGCAAAGGAATCAAAGTGCGCGTGGCGGGCCGGCTGAACGGCGCGGAGATCGCGCGCAAAGAATGGTATTTGCAGGGGCGGCTGCCGCTGCAAACGCTGCGCGCGGACATTGACTTCGGATTCGCGCAGGCGGAAACAACGTACGGCGTGATTGGCGTGAAGTGCTGGGTGTATCAGGGCGAAAACGCGCCAGAGAGAAAACGCGCGGAGGAGCGCGCCGCCGCCGCGGCAAACGCGTAAGAGCAGTTCACAGTTGGAAGTTTAAAGTCGAAAGTGTGAAGCAAAGGAACAGACAAGAGTTTAAGGGAATGCCATTATGTTGATGCCGAAAAAAGTGAAGTACCGCAAGCAGCAGCGCGGCCGGCGCAGCGGGAAGGCCTGGCGCGGCGGCTCGCTCGCGTTCGGTGAATACGGGCTGAAGGCGCTCGAGCCGGCATGGATTACAGACCGCCAAATCGAAGCGGCGCGCGTGGCCATCACGCGCTTCATCAAGCGCGGCGGAAAATTGTGGATCCGCGTTTTTCCGGACAAGCCGTTCACCAAGAAGCCGGCCGAAACGCGCATGGGCAAAGGCAAAGGGCCGCCAGAGCGCTGGGTCGCGGTGGTAAAGCCGGGACGCGTGATGTTCGAAATGTCCGGCGTGGACCGCGCGTCGGCCACCGAAGCTATGGATCTGGCGGCGCAAAAGCTGCCTATCCGGACGCAATTCGTCAGCCGCGCGGAGGAACTCTGATGCCCGCGAAGAGCATGCAGAAATTCCGGGAGATGGATGCGAACGAGCTGGCCATCCAGGAGCACGAACTCGGCGAGCAGATTTTCCGGCTGCGCTTTCAACTGACCACCGGTCAGGCAGAGAGCGTCAAGAAATTGCGCGAGGCTCGCAAAGATTTAGCGCGCGTGAAAACGCTGGCGCGCCAGCAGGAATTGGGCATTGCCACGGCAGCGCCAGACAGAGAGTCGGGCGCGGCGAAGGCTGAAGCGAAAGCGCAGCCGTCGAAGGCCGCGGCGAGCAAGCCGAAAAAGCGCGCCGCAGCGAGTGCCAAGAAATCGAAGAAGAAAAAGTAATCGCGTTTAGCGCAAAAATTGCAGCAGCAACACAGGAAAAACAGGAGTGCAGATGGCCAGTGAAGCGACAACAAGCGGCGCGCAAGCTCCGCGCGAGCGAAACGCGCGCCAGGAACTTACCGGCGTGGTGGTCAGCTCGAAAATGAACAAGACCATTGTGGTGAAAGTGGCGCGCACCGTGCAGCACAGGAAATATCTGCGCGTGATTCGCAGCAACAAGAAATACTACGCTCATGACGAGCGCAACGAAGCGAAGCCGGGCGACACGGTGCGCATCATCGCCAGCCGGCCGCTTTCCAGGCTGAAGCGCTGGCGGCTGGCCGGGATTATCAGCCGTTCGCGGCGCGCAGCTTAGTTTTTACGGGAGACGAGGTAGAACAGCATGGTGCAGATGCGGACATGGCTGACCGTCGCGGACAATTCCGGCGCGCGGCGCTTGATGGCCATTCTTCCCTTAGGCGGAGACGCTGGATTGGTGGCCGGGCTGGGCGACGTGGTCACCGCTTCGGTGAAAGAGGCGGCGCCCGACAGCCAGGTGAAGCAGGGAACAGTGGTGAAAGCGGTAGTGGTGCGCACGCGGAAAGAGCATCGGCGGAAGGATGGCACCTACATCCGCTTCGACGACAATGCCGCCGTGCTGATCAATGAAGCGGGCGAGCCAGTGGGAACGCGCGTGTTTGGCCCGGTAGCGCGGGAACTGCGCGAGAAGAAATTCACCAAGATTATTTCGCTGGCCCCGGAGGTCTGGTAAATGCGCGAGCGACATGCAGCAGTGAAGCCGGCGCCGATTATGGTCCGCCACGGCGATACGGTGAAGATTATGACCGGCCGCGACAAGGGCAAGACCGGCCGCGTGCTTTCCGTGGATCCGGTGAAGCGGCGAGTGACCGTCGAGCATGCCAATATTATCAAGCGGCACACCAAGCCCAATCCGTCGAAGAACATTCGCGGCGGCATTTTGGACAAGGAAGGGCCGGTGCACGTCTCGAACGTGATGATTGTTTGTCCGGCGTGCGGAAAGCATTCGCGTTTGGGCAGCTCGATCGCTGCGGATGGCAGCAAAGTGCGCATTTGCCGGCGCTGCAACGCCACGTTTGAAAGCTAGAGAATTGCGGAAGAGATTTACCTGAAAAGAATTTTTTTGAAGAGGTTTTTTCAAAAATGTTGAGCCGTTTACATGAACGCTACCGTAAAGACGCCATTCCGGCGCTGGCCAAGCGCTTTGGCTATTCCAACACCATGGCCGTGCCGCGGCTGAAGAAAATCACCGTGAACATCGGCATGGGCGAAGCCAGCCAGAACATCAAGCTGCTCGACGTCGCCGTGCAGGAGCTGGGACAGATCACCGGCCAGAAGCCGGTAATCACGCGCGCGAAAAAGTCCATTGCGAATTTCAAAATCCGCAAAGGGATGCCCATCGGCTGCATGGTCACGCTGCGCGGCGAACGCATGTACGAATTTCTCGACCGGTTGTCGAATATCGTTCTGCCTCGCGTGCGCGACTTCAAAGGACTGCCCGGGAACTCGTTCGACGGGCGCGGAAATTACACGCTGGGCTTGAAGGACCAACTGGTGTTTCCGGAGATTGATTACACGCGCGTGGACAAAATCAAGGGGATGAACATCACCCTGACCACCACGGCAAAATCGGATGAGGAAGGCCGCGAGTTGCTGAAACTGATGGGCGTGCCTTTCCGCAGCTAAAGAAGATTTTCGAGGAGATTAAGGAGAAACAATGGCGACCACAGCACGATGCGCCAAGATGAAGAAGAAACTGAAGTACAAGATTCGCGTGCGCAATCGCTGCCGCATTTGCGGACGGCCGCGCGCGTTTCTGCGGAAATTCGAAATGTGCAGGATTTGCTTTCGCGGCCTGGCGCTCAAGGGAGAAATCCCCGGCGTGACCAAGGCGAGCTGGTAAGGACTCGAGATGAATACTGACCCTATCGCAGACATGCTGACGCGAATTCGGAACGCGGTGCGCGCAAGGCATCCGCGCGTGGATTTGCCCGCGTCAAACTTGAAAGTGGAAATCGCGCGAATCCTGAAGGAAGAAGGCTACATCTCCACTTACAAAGTGGTCGACGAGAACAAGCGCAAAGTGCTGCGCGTGAATTTCCGCTACAACTCGGGAAAGCGCAGCGTGCTGACCAACCTGAAGCGCATTTCGCGCCCGGGCTGCCGGCGCTACGTTGGAAAACACGAAATTCGTCCGGTGGTCGGCGGCATGGGCGTGTCCATATTGTCCACGCCGCGCGGCATCATGACCGGGCAGACCGCACGCAAAGAAGGCGTGGGCGGCGAACTCTTATGCGAGGTCTGGTAGGCCATGTCACGAATTGGAAATAAGCCCATACCGCTTCCTTCTGGCGTCAAAGTGCAAGTGGCGGAGAGCGCCATCGACGTCCAGGGACCAAAAGGCAAAATGCACGTCCCTGTGCCGGGGCGAATCAAGTTCGAGCAGAAAGACGGGCACTTGATCGCGTCGCGGCAAAGCGAAACGCAACGCGCTCTGCATGGCTTGGCGCGCGCGCTGGTGGCCAATGCCGTGAAAGGCGTCACCGAGGGATTCAAGCGCGACCTGGACATTGTTGGCGTCGGCTATCGCGCGGAAGTGAAAGGCAAAAACGTGGTGTTCACGCTGGGCTACTCGCACCCGATTCAATTTCCGATTCCCGAGGGCATTCAGATCGCCGTCGAGAAGCAGACGCATATCACCGTGAGCGGCGCGGACAAAGGCCTCGTCGGGCAAGTGACCGCGAACATTCGCGCGCTGCGTCCGCCCGATCCGTACAAGCAGAAGGGCATTCGCATCTCGGGCGAGCGCTTGAAAAAGAAGGCAGGAAAAGCCGGCGCGGCAAAGACCGCGGCATAGGACTGAAGGAGAGAAACAATGGCTGTTGTTCCAGCACGCAAACTTTCGCGAGACGGGCATCGCCAGCGGATTCACCGGCGTATGCGCCAGACTCTGGTGGGTTCCGAGGAGCGCCCGCGGCTTTCCGTGTATCGCTCGGTGAAGCACATTCGCGTTCAAGTGATTGACGACGCCAAGGGCCACACCATCGCGGCGGCCAGTTCGTTGGACCCGGACGTGAAGAAGCAAATCAAAGGCGGAGGCAACATCGCCTCGGCGAAAGTGGTGGGCAAAATTATAGCGGAACGCGCAAAGGCTGCGGGCGTCGAAAAAGTGGTGTTCGACCGCGGCGGCTACCAATACCATGGCCGTGTTCAGGCGCTTGCCGAAGCGGCTCGAGAGGCGGGACTGAAGTTCTGACCATTATGCCGAAACAAGAGCTCAAAGACACGCTTGCGGTTCGCCGCCACATTGACGCCAATCCCGCGAACGTCAAGGACCAGGTTGTTTCCATCAATCGCGTCACAAAAGTCGTGAAGGGCGGCAAGAACCTCAGCTTTTCCGCGCTAGTGGTGGTAGGCGATCAGCAAGGGCACGCCGGATTCGGCATGGGCAAAGCGCGCGAAGTGCCCATGGCCATTCGCAAAGCCATCGAACAGGCGAAAAAGAATATGGTTCGCGTGAATTTGAAAGGCACCACCATTCCGCATCAAGTGTTGGGACGCTATGGCTCCGGCCAAGTGCTGCTGAAGCCCGCTTCGGAAGGAACCGGAGTGATTGCCGGAGGTCCGGTGCGCGCAGTGATGGAAGTGGCGGGAATTCAGAATGTGCTGACGAAATCCATTGGCACGTCGAATCCGCACAACGTCATCAAAGCGACCTTCGACGCGCTGTTGCATTTGAAAGACGCCGCCAAAGTAAACGAAGAGCGCGGTAAAGCGGCGGAAGCAGCGACAGCATAGGAGCCGGAAGAAATTCGAGGAAGCGAGAATTCGATAAATGGCTACAAAGAAAAAATCAGGGACGCTGAAAATTCGCTGGGTGCGCAGCTTCATTGGTTGTCCGCGCAACATGCGCGAAACCATTCGCGGCATGGGCTTTCGCCGCATGAACCAGTTGATTGAGCGGCCAGACACGCCAAACATTCGCGGGATGATCGCGCGCGTGCATCATCTGGTGGAGATCGAGGAATAAGAAAATGAGCGTGAATTTATCCAATCTGAAGCCGCCGCGCGGCTCGCGTCATCGCAAAGTGCGCGTGGGACGCGGCATGGGTTCGAAAATGGGCAAGACCGCCGGCGCTGGAAACAAAGGTCAGCAATCCCGGCGCGGCTATTCGCGGCGTGCGGGATTCGAGGGCGGCCAGATGCCGCTGCACCGGCGCATCCCGAAGCGCGGCTTTCATAGCCCGTTCCCGAAGCGCTACGCCATCGTGAACGTGGAAATGCTCAACGCATTTAACGCCGGCGAAACGGTCACGCCGGATGCGCTCGAAGGCCGTGGAATCATTCACGTGCGCCACGACGGAGTGAAAATTCTGGGCGACGGCAATCTGAAAGTCGCGCTCACCGTTCACGCGCACAAGTTCAGCCGTTCCGCGCAGGAAAAAATCACCGCAGCCGGGGGCAAGGTCGAAATTTTGCAATGAAGAAGCTGGTCGAAGCATTTCGAAATATTTTCACCACGCCGGACCTGCGCAACCGGTGTCTCTTCACGCTGGCGATTCTGGGAATTTATCGCCTGGGCGCGTTCATCTACACGCCCGGAATCAATACGGCGCTATTGCAGTCGATTTTTCAGCAGTACCAGAATTCCGTGCTGGGCATTGTCGATCTGTTCAGCGGCGGCAACTTGCGCCAGATGTCCATTTTTGCGCTGGGCATCATGCCGTACATCACCGCGTCAATTATTCTGGAATTGATGGTGGTGGTGTGGCCGTATTTGGATCGCCTGAAGAAAGAGGGCGACCTCGGTCGCAAGAAAATCACCCAGTACACGCGCTATTTGACGATCATTTTGAGCATTTTCCAGTCGCTGGCCATCGCCATCGCGCTGCAGCGCGAGAATTTTTCAGGCCAGCAGCTCGTGTTTCATCCGGGCATTCGCTTCACACTGATGACCGTGCTCACGCTGACCACCGGTTCGGCGTTCATCATGTGGCTGGGCGAGCAGATCAGTGACCGCGGCATCGGCAACGGCATGTCCCTGATTATTTTCGCGGGCATCGTGGTCGGCCTGCCGCATGGCATAGCGGATTTGTGGGGCAAAGCGACCTCTTCGCAATGGGGCGCATACACGCCCATCGCTCTGGCCGGAATCATCATTTTGATGGCCTTGGTGGTGGCCTTTATCGTGTTTGTCGAGCGTGGCCAGCGGCGCATTCCCGTGCAGTACGCCAAACGCGTGATGGGCCGCAAAGTCATGGGCGGGCAAATGACTTATCTGCCGCTGCGCGTCAATTCCGGCGGCGTGATTCCGCCGATTTTCGCCAGCTCGCTGCTCACTTTTCCGCAGACCCTTGCGCTGCTGGTGCAGAAAAAGTCGCCATTCTTCGGCTCGCTGGCGCAAACATTGAGGATTGGCGAGCCGCTCTATACTCTCATTTACGTTCTGCTGATTATTTTCTTCGCTTTCTTTTATGTGGGAATCATTTTCAATCCCACCGAGCTCGCGGACAATATGCGCAAGTACGGTGGCTTCATCCCCGGCATACGCCCGGGCCGCAACACTTCCGAGCACATCAATCGCGTGCTCACGCGGCTCACTTTCGTTGGCGGGCTGTATCTCGCGCTGGTTTGCATTTTGCCGGAGTGGATGATGTCCGGCATTCACTTGCAGCATTTGCCGCTGGTGGGCAGTTGGATCAACGACCACTTCTGGCGGTTCATTTTGGAAGGCCTGAACGTGAACTTCTATTTCGGCGGAACCTCGCTGCTGATTGTGGTGGGCGTGGCGATGGATACCGTGCAGCAGCTCGAAGCTCAGTTGGTGATGCGCAACTACGAGGGATTCACGCGCCGCGGCCGTTTGCGGGGCCGGGGTGCCTGACCGTGGCGCAAGCAGACGCAAAGCAGTTGCTGGCGCGCCCGGTGATTTTCCTGGGGCCGCCGGGCGCTGGTAAGGGCACGCAGGCCAAGCTGGTCTCGACGCATTATGGCGTGCCGCATCTTTCCACCGGCGACATGCTGCGTGAAAACGTGATGTCGGGTGCGCCCCTTGGGCTTATGGCCAAGCCGATTATGGAGCGCGGCGACCTGGTGCCGGACGATTTGATTTTGCGCATGGTGCAGGAACGCATCGCCCGCGCCGATTGCGACGGAGGATTTGTTTTTGACGGTTTTCCGAGGACCCTGGCGCAGGCCGAAGCCTTGAATGCCATCCTCGCGAATAAGAAATCGGATCCACCGGCGGTGATTTATTTCAACGTGCCGGAAGAGATTTTGATGCGGCGAATGACCGGCCGGCGCACCTGCAAGATCGGTTTTGAGATTTACAACATTTATGAGCGCCCGCCGAAAGTGGAGGGGCGCTGCGATGTTGACGGCGGGGAACTGATTCAGCGGCCCGACGACCGGCCCGAAGCGATTCGCGAACGCTTGCTGGCTTACCACAAGCTGACGCAGCCGCTGGTGGATTATTACCGCGCGCAGGGCGTGCTGGACGAAATTGACGCCGACGCCAGCGTGGCGAACGTCACCACCGCCGTGTTTGCCGCATTGGGGCGGCTGGAGGCGCGGCTGTGATTATCTGCCGCTCCGCGACGGAGCTGGAAACCATGCACCGCGCGGGAATGATTGTGTGGGGTGCGCTCACCGAGCTGCGCAAGCGAGTTCAGCCCGGCGTGAGCACGCAGGAATTGGACGAGTTGGCCGAAGAGTACGCGCGCAAGCACAAGGCGCGGCCGGCGTTCAAGAATTATCACGGTTACCCGAAGTCGCTGTGCGCTTCGATCAACAATGAAGTGGTGCACGGAATACCTTCGGCGAAACGCATCGTGAAAGAGGGCGACATTCTGTCCATGGATTTTGGCGTCGAGTTTGAGGGCTATTACGGCGATGCGGCGCTCACGGTGCCGGTCGGCAAAATCGCTCCGGAGCGGGAGAAGCTACTGCGCGTCACGCGCGAAGCTCTCGAGCATGGCATCGAGCAAGCGCGCGCCGGCAACCGCCTGACGGATATTTCCGCCGCGGTGCAGCAATGGGTCGAGAAAAACGGCCTTTCCGTGGTGCGTGAATTCGTGGGCCACAGCATCGGCACAAAAATGCACGAGGATTTGCAATTGCCGAATTACGGCGAGCCGGGGCACGGTCCGAAATTGCAGGCGGGAATGGTGCTGGCCATCGAGCCGATGGTGAATGCGGGCAGTCCGGCGGTGAAGGTGCTCGAGGACAAGTGGACCGCGGTCACCGCGGATGGCGGTGACTCCGCGCATTTCGAGCATACCGTCGCGGTCACGGAAAACGGTCCGTGGATTCTGACGCGTCCGCGCGACGCCGCCGGCCCCGTTTGGTGATTCAGCTGGCGAATTGGTTTTCTGATTTTTGACGACACAGGAGCGCATGGCAAAAAGGCCACAAGCCGACAAGCAGAAGGCGGATTCGGGTAATCCGAAAGAGGATGCCATCGAGGTGATGGCCACGGTGATCGAGCCGCTACCCAATGCCATGTTTCGCGTGGAGCTGGAGAACAAGCATCAAGTGCTGGCGCACATTTCGGGGAAAATGCGCAAGAATTTCATCCGCATTTTGCCCGGAGACAAAGTCGCGGTCGAGCTTTCGCCGTACGATTTGACGCGCGGCAGAATCGTTTACCGTTACAAGTAGCGCGCCAAAAAAGGCAAGAAGAAACGGAGCAGGAGCGGAAATGAAAGTCCGGGCGTCGGTAAAGAAAATTTGCATGAAGTGCAAGCTGGTTCATCGGCGCGGCGTGGTGCGCGTGGTCTGCAGCAATCCCAAGCACAAGCAGCGCCAGGGCTAAGAGGGAATTAGGGAGGAAGGAATATGGCACGTATCGCAGGCGTTGAATTGCCGGCCAACAAGCGGCTGTGGATTGGCTTGACCGCCATTTATGGCATTGGCCAGGCGCGCGCCAAGGAGCTTTGCGCCAAGGCCAACGTTGATGAAACCAAAAAGGTGAAAGACCTGACCGAAGAGGACGTCAATCGCGTCCGCCAGGCCATTGAATCGGAAGGCCGCGTCGAAGGCGATCTGCGCAAAGAGATGCAGATGAACATCCGGCGGCTCATTGAAATTCAGTGCTATCGCGGATTGCGCCATCGCCGCAATTTGCCCGTGCACGGACAGCGCACGCACACCAACGCGCGCACCCGCAAGGGCCCGCGCAAGGGCGCAGTCGCGGCGAAGAAGAAAGTCGCTGCCCGCAAGTAATTCGGGCTGAGGAAAGGGAGAACTCGTGGCCAAAGAACCACAACAGGAAGGCGGCGCGGCGCCGGCAGCAGCAGGAAAAGCGGCAGGCAAAGCGTCCAAGCGCAAAAAGGAATTTCGCAAGAAGCGCGAGAAGCGCGTGGTGCCGCAGGGCGTGGCTTATGTTCAAGCCACGTTCAACAACACCATCATCACGCTCAGCGACCCGGACGGGCGCGTGGTCAGCTGGGCGTCGGCGGGCTCCGTCGGATTCAAAGGTTCGCGCAAAGGCACACCGTACGCCGCGCAGCAGGCGGCCATGAACGCCGCGGGAACTGCGCGCGATCAGTATGGGATGAAATCCATCGAAGTGCGCGTGAAAGGGCCGGGCGCAGGCCGCGAATCGGCCGTTCGGGCGCTGGCCTCGGCGGGCTTGCACATTCGCTTGATTAAAGACGTGACGCCAGTGCCGCACAACGGCTGCCGTCCGCCTAAGCGCCGCCGCGTATAAGTTTGTTTTTCAGGATGAAAAGGAGAATCAGAATTGGCAAGACATCGTGAGGGAGTTTGCCGGCTATGCCGCAGGGAAGGGATGAAGCTCTTCCTGAAAGGCGTCCGGTGTTTTACGGAAAAATGTGCCATCGAGAAGCGTAACTTCGTCCCCGGCCAGCACGGCCAGGCGCGCCGTCCAAAAATGGTCGGCTACGGAGTGCAGTTGCGCGAAAAGCAGAAGATGAAGCGCACTTACGGCCTGCTCGAGCGCCAATTCCGCCACTACTACAGCAAGGCGGTGCGCCAGCCTGGACCGACGGGCGCGAATTTGATGGTCATGCTCGAACGCCGTCTCGATAACGTGCTCTATCGCGCGGGATTCGCGAGCTCGCGCGCGCAGGGCCGCCAGTTGGTGCTGCACGGGCACGTGCGCGTCAGCGGGCGCAAAGTGAACATTTCGAATTACCTGGTGAAAGTGGGCGACGAAATCTCCATGAAGGAGAACATGCACCAGAACGCCATGGTGCTCGAAGCGCGCAACCTGGCGCAGAATCAAAACGCCGCGCCATGGCTCGAAATCGACCGTGAGAATTTCAAAGCGCGTGTGCAGGCCATGCCGCGCCGCGAGGATGTGCAGACGCCCGCGATGAACGAACAGCTCATCGTCGAGTTGTATTCCAAGTAACAAGAATTCAGCAAACGAAATTTTTGCATCAGCCCGCGCGCAGCGGGAGGAGGAAAGAACAATGTGGAAGGGCTTTCAGAAACCAAAGCGGCTTGCGGCGGAACTCGAATCGCTGACCGACAAGTATGGAAAATTCTCAGCGCAGCCATTCGAGCGCGGCTGGGGCACGACTGTGGGAAACGCGCTGCGGCGCGCGCTGCTTAGCTCCATCGAGGGCGCGGCCATCACTGCAGTGAAAATCGAGGGCGTGCTGCACGAATTTTCGCCGATTCCCGGCGTCGTCGAAGACGCCACGGATATTATTTTGAATCTCAAGCAGGTCCCCCTGAAATTGAATTCGGACCAGCCGAAGAACATCATGCTCGTTGTGGATACGCCCGGCCCGGTCACCTCCGCCAAAATCGAAGAGGATGCGGACATCGCCGTGCTCGACAAGAATGTTTATCTGGCCACCGTCAGCGAAGGCGGACGGCTGGAGATGGAAATTCGCGTGAAGAACGGACGCGGCTACGTGGCCGCCGACCGCAACTTCGACGAGGATCTGCCCATCGGGTACATTCCCATCGATTCGGTGCATTCGCCCGTGCGCAAAGTAAATTATTCTGTCGAAGCGGCGCGCCTCGGCCAGATGACCGATTACGAAAAACTCAGCCTGGAGGTTTGGACCAACGGCGCGATCACGCCGCAGGATTCCATCGGGCTCGCGTCGAAGCTCATTAAAGATCACATGAGCATCTTCATCAACTTCGAGGAGCAGCCTGAACTCCCCGAGGAGGTGGTCGAGAATTTCGCCGATCCGCGCCTCGAGCATCTGGATCGCTCGGTCGAGGAACTGGAGCTTTCCGTGCGTTCCTACAATTGTTTGAAGAATGCCAACATTCAGAGCCTCCGCGAGTTGGTGCAGAAAACCGAACCGGAGATGCTCAAAACGAAAAATTTCGGGCGCAAGTCCTTGAACGAGATCAAAGACATACTCCACAAAATGGGCCTGTCTCTCGGAATGAAGTTCGACGAGCACGGTCGCATTATCTGGCCGCCACTGCCTAGCCAGACCGCGCCGCCGCCCGCCGAAGAGACCACCGCGTTTTAGCGGTCTCTTGGGGGTCGGAGCCTTAGCTCCGGCACAATGACTTGCAAGAAGAAAGGGCTTTGGCCCTGGAGCTCGCGTCGGCGCGCTTGCGTTAGTAACGAATTCCAAGGAATGAGGACGTTATGCGACATCTTGTAGGTGGAAGCAAACTCGGGAAACAGCCGGCGCATCGCCGCGCGGTCTTGCGCAACCTGGTGACCAACGTTATCGAACGCGAGCGCATCACCACCACCATTGCGCGCGCGCGAGCGGCGCGTCCGCTTGTCGAAAAAATGATCACGCTTGGCAAGCGCGATACGCTCCACGCCCGGCGTCAGGCCGCTGCTTTTCTGCAAACCAGCGACGCCACAAAAAAACTTTTCAGCGAAATCGCGCCGCGCTTTTCCGATCGTCCCGGCGGCTATACGCGCATCGTGCGCGTGGGCTGGCGCATCGGCGATGGCGCGGAACTCGCGATTCTGGAACTGATTGGCTCCGAGCTTAAAAAGAAAGAAAAAAAGGCCAAGAAGGAAAAGGCTCCAGAAGCTGCGCCCGCTGAGGAAAAAGAAGCCAGCGCCTCCAGCTAAACAGACTCTGATTCACGACAAATCTGTCCGCTGTTGGGCCATTCAGTAGGCCATTCCTCGATGTCGCTTTGGGTGGAACGATAGACTGAACTCTCCGTCACGACTTCAGACTCGCAGCTGATCTCGCAACGATGGCGGTTCGTGGTGCGAATCTCCTTGCCGTCTGCGAAAAACTGCTCAGCTCGGGCAGTCCCTTCTCCCCACGGTACCAGACTGAACGAAAGATTCACCTTGAGGCAAGCACTGGTAAGTAGTTTCGGGTTTATATCGTATTCAGCCAATTCTTTGACAAGCCATAACTGGAGTTCTTGAGCAATTGGAAGGGTCTCTATCTGTCGGCCATCAAAGGAGCAGCCGCCGGTCAATGCGTTGATTTCAAGGCTGCCTGACCCAAGCTGCACAAGTCTTGGCTTCGACGAAATTAGACGCCAGCCGCAGAACATCTGGCCAAGGTTCTGTGCCACGTATTCGAGTCTCTTAAGTCGATGAGCTCTTAAGCCCACGGAGACTACTCCAAGCGGTAATTCGGCGCTTCGCGCGTGATAATCACGTCATGCACGTGGCTTTCGCGCAGGCCGGCTGAAGTGATGCGCACGAACTTGCTGCGTTCCTGCAAATCGCGAATGTTTCCGACGCCGCAATAGCCCATTCCGCTTTTGAGTCCGCCGACAAGCTGGTCAATCAGGCCGGCAACCGGGCCTTTGTAGGGCACCTGACCTTCGATGCCTTCGGGCACGGATTTCCCGCGCTCTGCGCCTTCCTGCGCGTAGCGGTCGGCGGAGCCCAGTTCCATCGCGCCCAGCGAGCCCATGCCGCGATACGATTTGTAGGTGCGTCCTTGATAGAGAATCGTTTCGCCCGGCGATTCTTCCGTACCGGCGAGAAGTCCGCCAATCATCACCACCGAAGCGCCCGCAGCAAGCGCCTTGGTGATGTCGCCTGAAAATTTCACGCCGCCATCGGCGATGATGGGAACGCCTGTGCCGCGCGCCGCTTTCGACGCTTCCATAATCGCGGTGATTTGCGGAACACCTGCGCCGGTCACCACGCGCGTGGTGCAAATCGAGCCGGGACCGATGCCCACTTTTAGCCCATCGATTCCCAGAGCAATCAAATCGCTCGCACCCTCTTCCGTAGCCACGTTCCCGGCGAGCAGTTGCGCGTCCGGCAAGCGATGTTTCACCTGCTTGATTGCCTCCATCACGCGCGTCGAGTGGCCATGCGAAGTGTCAATAGCAATAGCGTCCGCGCTCGCTTTGGACATTTCCACAGCGCGCTCGAGAAAATCTCCCGTAGCGCCGATAGCCGCGCCCACGCGCAACCGCCCATGCTCGTCTTTCGTCGCGCGGGGAAATTCAATTTTCTTCTGGATGTCTTTTACCGTAATCAGGCCCTTGAGATTGAAATCCTTGTCTACGACGAGAAGTTTTTCGATGCGATGCTGCTGCAGCAAGCGTTCCGCTTCATCGAGCGTGGTGCCAACCGGCACGGTAATCAGTTTGTCCTTGGTCATCACGTCGTTCACGCGCTGATCCAGATTGCGCTCGAAGCGCAAATCGCGGTTGGTCAAAATCCCCACCAGGCGCGGGCCGCGCGTCACCGGCAAACCGGACACTTTGTACTTGTTCATGATGTCGAGCGCCTGCCGGAGCGAAAATTCCGGCGCGATGGTCACCGGATCGACAATCATGCCGCTCTCGGAGCGCTTCACGCGGTCGATTTCCTCGGCCTGGCGCTCGATGCTCATGTTGCGATGCACAAATCCGCAGCCGCCCTGCCGCGCGATGGCGATGGCCAGGCGCGACTCCGTCACCGTGTCCATCGCCGCGGCCACAACGGGAATATTCAGGGCGATTTTGCGCGTCAGGCACGTGCGCGTGTCGGTCTCCGTCGGCAGCACCGACGATTTGCCCGGCAGCAGCAAAACGTCGTCGAAGGTAAGCGCTTCAGAAATACGTCCGTCAGAATTCATTCATTGTCCTTTGATTGTTTCTTTTTGCTCTCAAGAACTAACCGTCTTTTTGCCTCTAAAAACGTCAAAAGCCCAGCGAGGTTCGCCGGGCTCGAAATGCAATTCTCCTGTGACAAAAAACCTTCATGGATGAATGCCCATTGTATGCGCGGGGAGATAGGAGGTCAAGCCACGCGGAAGACCGGAGCATTTATTTCTAGTCCTGCAGCTCTCGAGTCGCTTGACGGTCGCTGGGAGGAGGAGTAGATTTCGCCACTCAGAAGCGAAGCGCCGGTTGAAATTGCGAGGAGGTCTTCGATGCGATCTGCCATTTCCGTGGTAGGTGTTTGTGCATTTTTGGTTTGCGGCTGTGCTGTTTTGCCATCGTCGCTGCAAGCTCAATCGGCCAAGGCAACTCCGCTCATCCTCGAAAAAAATGAAGGCGAGCGGCGAGTGTGGAGACCCATCGAAGGGGCCAAAATCTGGGACGCGGTGCCTGGCCCATTCATGTTCAAAGTTGATCGGCACAATGGCGGCTCGTCTCACTTGGTCTTCGCGACCGAGGACCTGCCGCGCGGAGCGAAGATTGATCGTCACAAACACCCTGGGGCAGACGAGATTATCTTTCTGCAGAATGGAACGGCGCGGGTGAACTTGGGCAGTAGGACAAGAGAGGTGCACGGCGGCGCCACACTTTTCGCCCCCGCCAACACTTGGATTGAGGTAACCAACATCGGGGCCGAAACAATCCACGGGGTCTTCGTCTTCTCGGCTCCTGGCTTCGATGATTTCATGCGCGCGGAGTCCGTTCCTGGAAGACAGAAGGTTGTTCCACTCACAAAGGCCGAAGATGCCGCCATTCAGGCGAAGCACGCACACGCGGTGATCTACAAGGAGCCTTAGCTCCACTGGAGTTCAATCCGAGCAACTGCGAAAATAGAGCCAGCATCACAAAGCCGAAACACTGTGTGCGCCTTTCGAAAGGGGTTTTTCGCTTGAATTCGAAAGCGGCGGCCTTCGATCTAGAACCAACCGCCCTGATTCTCCTGCTGTTCCTACTAATTCCTGGTCCGTTGCTTGCCCAGACATCCGCCGCGAGCCTGTCTGGCACGATTACTGGCCCATCCGGAAAGGCCGTTTCTGGTGCGACTGTCACGATAAAAAATTTGGCGACCGACCAGACGATGAGCGCGCAAACCAATGCGGCGGGATTTTACACGGAGTCGAACCTAGCGCCGGGCGAATACCAGATCACCGTGGCTGCGGCGGGTTTCGACACAAAATCCGAAAACCTCACCGTCACCGTCGGCGCCAGTCAAACGCTGGACGTGACTTTGCAGGCCGCGCTGACGCTCGAGGACCTGGGCATTTCTCCGCAACAAACGCAGGCAAATCCACAGGAGCAAGCGCGGCTGAACAAGCGCTCGCACATGCTGCAAGTTCATCAGCGGCTCGGATTGATCACCACTGTTCCGCTCGCGGCTACGGTGATCAGCGGCTTCTTTGCAGGAGGCAAGCGCGGCGTCACCAGCTCCAGCAGCCGTGATTTGCACGCCGCATTGGGCTCCGCGACGGTGGGGTTGTACGCCGCGACCGCTTATTACGCGATCTTCGCGCCGAAAATCCCTGGCGCAAAAACGGAAGGCCCGATTCGCTTCCACAAAGCGCTGGCGTGGATTCACGGGCCCGGAATGATTCTCACGCCAATTCTGGGCGCAATGGCTTTTAATCAGCGCAGCCAGGGAGAAAAAGTGCACGGCATCGCCAAATTGCACGGCCAAGTGGCTATCATCACTGCAGTTGCGTATGGACTGGCGATTTTGTCCGTGTCTGTCCATTCCGGCGCTGCTGCGCGCAAGGCCCATGCGTTCTTTGGATTGTTTCACAGCGGAAATTCAGATTCTGCGGATGCAGCTATCGATGGCGCGCTCGCGAAAGCCGGCACGGAATAAGAGCCGTCGCGATGTTTTTAAGTAGTACAGGGTCGGCTTCAACATAAAAGTCGAGCTTGGAGAGTTTAGGTTCACACAGGGCTCCTATGAATATGAAAAACAGATTCACTATTTTTTTCCTGCTGGCCGCGCCACTACTTCTTCCCTCGGCGGCCCGCGCGCAAAATAATTGGACGCTCGAAAAGTCCACGCTCACGTACCACGTAAGTCATCCGCTGCACGAAGTTGCCGGCGTAAGCCATGCGGCCCGAGGCAAAGGCGTTTGCCGTTCAGGGAAGTGCGACTTTCTGGTCGCCGCGCCGGTGAAAAGTTTTGATTCGGGCGACAGCAATCGCGATCTGCACATGCTGCAAGTGGTGCGCGGCGCGGACTTTCCGATGATCATTGTGCGTTTCAGTTTGCCGGAAAGCGAACTCGATGCGCCGAGCATCCACTGCAATTTGCAGATTCAATTCGCCGGCCAGACCGTTGAATATAAGCAAGTCGCATTTCAGCAAACGATTCAGGGAAAGGACCACCATATTACGGGAACGATCCCTGCCACCGTTTCCGATTTCAAAATCGACCCGCCAAAGCTGCTCATGGTGCCCATCAAGAACGAAATTCCGGTGGACGTCGACATGACTTGGACGCCTGATGCAACCGGCGCCGCCGGAGGAAAATCTTCTCATTAGCGCAGCGGAAAGTGCGCTGCTCGCGTTTCTAACGCTGCCCGAGTTGCGCGCGCGGCTGGCGTAACGTAAATTAAGAGCGATGCGCGAATTTGAGCCTCCTTTTCTGCTGCGCAACCCGCACTTGATGACCATTGCTGCCGCGTTCTGGCGCCGCAAGTTCGCCCATCTGAATCCATCCACGCCGCGCCTTTTCGAAACCGAACCTGGAACGCAAGTGCGCGCCGACTGCCACTGGCAAAAATCGCCCACCGAACATCCGACGCTGATTCTTCTTCACGGCCTCGAGGGCTCCAGCGATTCGGGCTATATGCTGGGCACCGCGGACAAAGCGTTCCACTCCGGCTTCAACGTGCTGCGCGTGAACCAGCGAAATTGCGGCGGCACCGACGATCTCACTCCTACGCTCTACAATTCAGGGCTGAGCTGCGACGCGCGCGCGGTAGTCCGCGAATTAATCGAGCGCGATGCCCTGCCGGAAATTTTCGCCGCGGGATTTTCCATGGGCGGCAATCTGGTGCTGAAAATGGCCGTCGAATTTGGTGAATCCGCTCCGCCCGAATTGCGCGCCGTTGTCGGAATTTGCCCTTCGTGCGATTTGGGCGCCTGCGCGGACGCCATCGGCGAACTGCGCAACCGCATTTACGAACGGCATTTCGTCAGGCGTTTGAAGCGCCGCATGATTCACAAATCGAAATTATTCCCCGAGAAATATCCGCTGAACGGCCTGGCAAAAATTCGCAGCGTCAGGCAATTCGACAATGCCATCACCGCGAAGTTCTGCGGCTTTCGTGACGCAGACGATTACTACACGCGCTCGAGCACCCTTGGCTTGCTCGCTGAAATTCGCGTGCCCACTTTGCTCTTGGTCGCGCAGGATGATCCTATGATTCCGTTTCGCTCTTTTGAGCGCGCCAAGCTGTGCGCGAATCCGCACATTATCCTGGAGACTCCCCGCCACGGCGGGCATTGCGGATTCATCGCGCGCGGCGGCAGCGGCGAACGTTTCTGGGCCGAGGCGCGCATCGTGGAATTTTGCCGCGAGCACTCGCGCCTCGCAGAGAAATCGCCATCGGCTCGGCACGTTTAGCTTCCGTAGCCGTGTCGCGCAGAGGAGAAGCCATGTTCGAGGTAATTCTGAAAAGATTTGAGCAGCCCGATGAAGTTCGCAAATTCGAAAAGGGCAAATTCGAGCTGATTCACATTGGCGGAATGACCATTGGACGCGCTTCGTACGAGCCCGGATGGAAGTGGTCGGTTCACGTGGGAAAGGCGAGCGGGCGGAAAAGCTGCGCAGTCGAGCATGTGGGAATGGTCATTTCAGGCCGCGCTACCGCGGCAATGGATGACGGCCGCGTCATCGAAATGAAGGCGGGCGATGTTTTCTACATCGCGCCCGGCCACGATAGCTGGGTGGTTGGGACGAGCCGTACGTCTCCCTGCACTTTCTCGGCGCAGAAAAATACGTCGCGAAGAAATGAGCAACGGTATAAATTACGCGCCTAGTGGAAATGAGAAAGCATCACGGCATTTGTAAACGACCGCCCGCGCGCCAGTACAAATTGCTTTCCGTCCGGCGAGAACGCTATCGACCAGATGACCTGCATTGAATTAAAGTGCGTAACTTGCATTGGTGGCTCCGGGGTTGTTCCAGGCGCCCCGACCCGTTGCTCCCACAGATTCGACACCCTCGTGATTGGGTCCGTGGCGATGTATACGATTCCGTGGCCGTCCGGTGTCCACGCCATTCGGCTTTCTCCGGAATTAACAGAGAACGAATTGCCATGGATTTCGTAGCTGGACTGCTCGGCGCCGGTAGACGCATCGAGGACCACAAGCGTCAACTTCCGAAAATCCGCAAAATCCAAAACCGCGACACGCTTTCCGTCCGGCGAAACGGACGGCAAGATGTAACTCTTGCCCGAAACCATTGTCGCCCCCTGCCCACCTGTGCCCACGCGCCACAGGCGAGTCTGGTTATTGACGACCCGGGTGAAGAACACCTTTTTGCCGTCCGGAGAGCACGCGGGGTAAGCATCCCCGGGAGTGGACGTCAGTTGCTGCAGGTTTCCGCCGTCATCGTCTTCACGCTCTAAACCCTTCTTGGTCATAAAAACGAAATAACCGGTTCTTCCGCAGCCCGAAGGGCCAACGCTGGGTCCGAGGTTCGTACTCAGATCCTGCGACTCGCCAGTTACCGGGGAAATTTTCCCCAGCCCCATCTGCCCCGAACTGTAGTAACCGACTAGAATTTCGCCTCTTGGTGTCCAGGCGGTGCCCAAGAAACCTTGTGCGGTACCGGAGTCCTGAGTGATTTCGTGCGGGGAGGCGGAGGCCCACTTGGAGAGATCTCCTGGCATGACCCATAAAGTTGAGCCGACTGTCCCCTGAATGGTGACGAGCTTCGAGCCATCGGCAGTTATGCTGGCATCCACATAATTGTTCAAGTCGTTTGTGATTCTTCTGAGCTGGCCGCTCGGATAGGCGATCTCCCAAATTTGCGAGTTGTGTCCGGAGGAATCATCCGAAGGGCTTCCTTCAGTCACAACGCCTGAGCCATCCGGCAGCCAGACCAACTGGTGCAACTCATTCCATTTACTGGTTCCGAGGGGCGTATGTTTTGCATCTGAAACTCGTACTACTTCTAACTGTGCGAAGCTGAACACTCCATCTGGCACAATTCCGACAGCGATATTGTTGCCATCTGGTGACCATGACGGCGCCGAACCTGTGTCAAATGAAGTGAAAGCGGTCGGGTAGTGCAGTGTTACAAGCGCACGAATGTTCGAGCCATCAGCGTCAGCGATCATCAGCGAGGATGAATTGTCTTTGCCGGAGGTGCGTATAAAGGTAAATTGGCGGCCATCAGGCAAAAAGCTGATCGGGCTGTGTATATCCGAAAGGATGGTGCGTGCTGCCCCTCCGACAGAAGGCACTTCTTCCAAGGTATTGGTCCCTCCTTTTGGACGCGCAACGCAATATAAATAGTTCCCATCGCGTGAAAATACCAGGCTGCCGTCTCCATAATCTGTGTCGCTCAGCGGAATTACCTGCACCGTGCTGCCGGTCGCCATCTGCCGCACCCACACCGATTCTTGCTTTTCGTTCACCACGTAGGCCAGCCATTTTCCATCCGGCGAAATTGCCGCGGGGCCAACATCGCCGTATGTCGTCAACTGCGAAATGGACATCTGCTGGAATGACGAGCTAGGCATTCCCATTTTGAAATGCACGGCCACCGCTCCGATGCCGACTGTCACCACAATCGCAGCAGCAATCAGCGCCCATTTCAGCCACCCTGACCTGCGCGAGCTTGCCGATTCAGTTGACGTAGCGACGGGAGCAGCGGGAATTTGCGCCGAGGACTTGCGTGTGAAGCTCGATGCAGGTGGCGCGCCCGGCGCGCCGCCGGCAATCGCCCCGCCCGTCCGCATCGAAGACGCCGCGGGCATCCCCACGCGCGAAGAATCCGTGTCACGCTTCAGCCTTTTCAAATCCCCGCGCATCTCCGCGGCGGTTTGATAACGCAGGTCGCGGTCTTTCTCGAGCGCTTTGCCGATAATTTCTTCCAGCTTCGGCGGCAAGTTAGGATTCAACTCCGACGGCGCAGCGGGCATGCGATTCAAAATCATGTCGAAGATTACCGCCGAAGTGCTGCCCGAAAATGGCGGCTGTGCGGTCGCCATTTCGTACAGCAGCGCGCCCAGGCTGAAGAGGTCCGAGCGCGCATCCAGCTCTTCGCCGCGCGCCTGCTCGGGAGACATGTAAGCCACCGTGCCCAGTGTCGAGCCCGGGGACGTCAGCAAATTGTCAGAAGTAATATCCGTGGAATTCAGATTTGAAGCGAATGCCCCAACGGCGCGAGAGCGCCCTTGCTTGGCCAGTCCAAAATCCAGAATTTTCGCCTGACCGCGCGTAGTGATGAAAATATTCGCGGGTTTCAAATCGCGGTGGATGATTCCGCGCGAATGCGCCGCGTCGAGCGCATCGGCTATCTGAATCGCCAGATCCAGAAAAACATCATTGGGGATCGGCTTACCGCCAATACGCTCGCGCAGCGTTTGCCCTTCCAGCAGCTCCATCACCAGAAAGCGTTGCCCGCCCTGTTCGCCAATATCATAAAGAACGCAAATTCCAGGATGGTTCAGCCCGGAAATGGCGCGCGCCTCGCGTTCGAAGCGCTCCAGCGCCAGCGCGTCGCGCCGCAGGTCATCAGACAGAAATTTCAGCGCCACGGTGCGGCCCAAGCGCGTGTCTTCCGCTTTGTACACCTCGCCCATGCCGCCGCTGCCCAGCTTTTCGATAATCCGATAATGCGTAACTGTTTTACCGATCATAAAATTTGCGCGCGATTCAGAAATGCCATCGTAAATTAAGCCTACACGCGACGCAAGCCGCCGGGGCGGAACAATTTCAAAGTTGCGGCGTTGCATTCTGTTGCTTCGCGCCGGATCAAACTGATTTCAGCAAGAGGGCGCTGCTCGTGTGTTACATTTTTAGCAGCAAGAAAGGTCTCGCGGAGAGGCGCACAATTTCGTCAACTATTCCATTCGCGCGCATCATCTGGATCGTTCTCGACAGCGTCGGCATCGGCGAACTTCCTGACGCCGCCGATTATGGCGACGTAGGCCGCGACACGCTCGGCCACATCGCGCGTTCGCGACCGTTGCATTTGCCGAATCTCGTTCGCCTCGGCCTCGCCAATATCAAACCGCTCGCGCATCTAATTCCCGCCGCGCATCCCGCTGCGGCGTTCGGCAAAGGCGCCACCGTTTCCCCGGGCAAAGACACCACCACCGGACACTGGGAAATGGCCGGCATCTGGCTCGACCAGGCATTTCCGGTTTACAAAAATGGCTTCCCGCGCGACCTCATGGAAAAATTCGAGCGCGCCATCGGCCGCAAAACCATCGGCAACAAGCCTGCCTCCGGCACCGAAATCATCAAGGAACTCGGCGAAGAGCATCAGCGCACCGGCTATCCCATCGTCTACACTTCCGGGGACAGCGTTTTTCAAATTGCAGCGCATGAAGGAACCATTCCGGTAGCTGAACTCTACAAAATGTGCGAAATGGCGCGCAAGCTTCTCGACGGCCCGCATCGCATCGGACGCGTCATCGCGCGCCCGTTTACTGGTTCGCCCGGAAATTATCGCCGCACCGAGCGCCGCCACGATTATGCCGTCGAGCCGCCGCGCCCTATGCTGCTTGACGTTCTCGCTGACGCAAAAATTCCCGTCTTCGGCGTTGGCAAAATTCACGACATTTACAACGGACGTGGCGTCGCCAACTACGTCACCACGAAAAACAACGCCGACGGCATGTTCAAACTAACCGCCGCCTGCGCGCAGCAGAGAAACGGCCTCATCTTCGCCAATCTCGTCGATTTCGACATGCTCTACGGCCATCGCAGAGACGTCGAAGGCTTTGCCCTCTCACTCGAAGAATTCGACGCGCTCCTCGGCCCATTTCTCGCCGCTCTGCAAAAATCCGACTTGCTCATCATTACCGCCGACCACGGCTGCGATCCCGATCCCGTCAATCCCACCACCGACCATTCGCGCGAATACGTCCCCATCCTGTGCTATTCGCCGCGCATGGATTTGACGAGCAGCGTAGGCGCGGATGCAAACCTCGGTACTCGCAGCACTCTCGCCGACATGGGCCAAACCGTCGCCGAAAATTTCTCCGCCGCCAAACTTCCCCACGGCTCCAGCTTTCTCTCGTCACTCGAATGAAAGATTTCGAGGGCGACCTAAGTCGCGAGCATGCTCGGATTCAAGGTTTGGAGTTTTGCGTAAGTCGCGGAAAGAGGCTGCGACGTAGAAGAACAAAAGTACAAACCGCCACGACAAGGGCGAGAGATACCAAAACTTGGAATGCATATTTGGCCCAGAGCCGATCGGACACGCATGCCTCGCAAGCAGTCGAAAGGCCAATAACTACCCACAAGGTCGCGAATATTCGAAAAAAAACATTGCTGAACCTGCTTGGAGACATCAGGTCTCCATATATTCTCTTTAGAGTTCTTTCGGGATGAAAAAACATCCACCTGCCGCCCCATGCGATCAGCAGGCCGAATACGATAGCAGCAGCGCGGTCGAGATATTGCGCCATAAATGGAGTCATTTTGGACGAAATGGGCCTGGTTGTAAACGCACCAGCTTGCCGTGTCTTCCGCCGTCGAAAATTTGCAAATCTGAGATAAACTCGCCATCCCATGGCGACTCAAACTGCTTCTCAGCCACATGCCGCGCGCGCGAGCGAACCGCTTCCAGCTCTCGCGATCGGCGTTCTCGTCATTCTTTGCGCCGCAAAATTCTTGCTGCACCTTTTCACCAGCGTCCATCGCTACGGCTATTTTCGCGACGAACTCTACCTCCTCGATTGCGGACGCCATCTCGCGTGGGGCTACGTAGACATGGCCCCGCTTTCCCCCGTCTATGCGCGACTCGCTCTGCTCATGGGAGGCTCGCTTCCCGCGCTGCGCATCTTGCCCTCGCTGGCTGGCACTGCTCTCATCGCGCTTACCATCCTCATCACCCGCCAGCTCGGCGGCGCGCGCTTCGCTCAAGCCCTCGCAGGCCTCTGCGTTTTCCTGGTTCCCGTGAATATCGTCATGGACGACATGCTCTCCATGAACGCCTTCGAGCCGCTCTTCTGGATGGGCTGCGTTTACATTCTCATTCGCATCATTCGTACCGGAGATTCCAGGCTGTGGCTCTGGTTCGGTTTGCTCGCCGGCCTCGGCATCGAGAACAAGCATTCCACTCTCTTTTTCGGCTTTGCCGTTTTTCTCGCGGTCGCGCTCACGAGTTTGCGCCGGGAATTTGCTAAGCCCTGGATCTGGCTCGGCGGCGCCATCGCCTTGCTGATTTTCTTGCCCAACCTCGTCTGGCAGATTCACCGCAATTTTCCAACTCTTCAGGATTTGGAAAACGTCCGCCGCACCGGCAAAAATGTCGTTCTCGGCCCGCTCGCCTTCATCGGCCAGCAAATCCTGATGGAGCAGCCTATTCTGTTTCCGCTGTGGTTTGCGGGACTCGGCTCGTTCCTCTGGGGACGCGGCAAGAGATTCCGCGTGCTCGGCGTCACATTCCTAATTTTCTTCGCAACGCTGTTTGTCCTTCATGGCAAGGATTACTACCTCGCTTCCATTTATCCCATGCTCTTTGCTGGAGGCGCGGTCGCCACGGAATCCTGGCTCCAACGCCGCTCCTGGTCGCGCGAACGCCTGTGGCCAAAACTCGCATTGCTCACCGCAATTATTTTGCTTGGAGGCGTCCTCGTCCCGCTGGTCACGCCTATGCTCTCTCCCGAAAGCTATCTTGCCTACGGGCGCGCTCTGCATATTCACTTCACAAAAACCGAAGTTCACCAGTCCAGCCCGCTGCCACAATTTTTCAGCGACCAGTTTGGCTGGCGCCAGATGGTCCGCCAGGTCGCCCAGATTTACAATTCGCTGCCGCCGGACGACCGCGCCAAGACCGGCATCCTAACCGGCAATTACGGCGAAGCCGGCGCCATCAATCTCTTCGGCGCGCAATACGGCCTGCCGCGCGCCTACTCTCGCCATCAGAATTATTGGTATTGGGGTCCGCCCAAAGAGCACTACACAAATTTGATTGTCTTGGAGTTCAGCTTGCAGGACGTTCAGGACAACTGCACTTCCTATCAGGCGTTTCCCCACAATTCGCAGTTCGGCATGGCCGAGGAAAACGTCCCCATTTATCTTTGCCGCGGAGCAAAATTCGATCTTCAGAAAGTCTGGTGGCACTACCACAACTGGAACTGAACGTCGCCCTCCGGCCGGAGTCTTTGCCGGCTGTTGCTTCTTTGCGGCTCCTCGCCCGCCATTTGCTTCTTGACGTGTCGGACTACTAGGTGTATATGTCGAACTCCTAGGGGTTAACGCGATGCCGGAAGACAAATCCGAATTCCTCAAGGGCACGCTCGACATGCTTATTCTCAAAATCGTTGCTCTCGGCCCGATTCACGGCTACGCCATTTCCCGGCGCATCCAGCAAATTTCCAGGGATTATTTTCAGGTGCAGCAGGGCTCGCTCTATCCCGCGCTGCATCGCCTCGAGAATCGTGGCTGGCTCGCCGCCGAATGGAAGGCCACCGACACCGGCCGCGAAGCGAAATTTTATTCGCTCACGAAAAAAGGCCGCAAACAGCTTGAGGCCGAAGTGGCCACCTGGGAACGCATCTCTGATGCCGTCGCGCTCATCCTGCGCACCGCCGGGTAGCGCACTGTCGCGGCTTTCTACGACTCTAAGGCCTTTGCTTTTTTTTGGATTTTACTTTGTCATTCTGAGCCGATGCGACCAGCATCGTGCGAAGAATGTGCTTTACTGCGTTAGCCCTTTGTAGCTCCGGTCCCGTCCCCGATGGCTTTTATCGGGCAGGACCGACCTGAGGCTTTCGCATCGCGGAGGATTCTAATATGCTCTGGCTCACTCGTTTCTTTCGCAAATCCAAGCTCGATGCCCAACTCGACTCCGAACTTCGCTTCCACGTCGAACAGCAAACCGCCGAAAACATCGCCGCCGGCATGACGCCTGACGAAGCCCGCCGCCGCGCCCTCGCGCAATTCGGCGGCCTCGAGTACATCAAAGAAGAAACTCGCGCCGCCCGCGGCATCCACTTCATCGAATCCCTCCTGCAGGACGTTCGTTACGCGCTGCGCATGTTGCGCAAATCGCCGGGCTTCGCCGCAGTCGCGGTGCTGACGCTGGCGCTGGGGATTGGCGCGAATACGGCAATGTTCAGCGCGCTGTATGGACTGGTCTTGCAGCCTCTGCCTTACGCGGATGCGTCGCGGCTGGTGATGCTGTGGGACTCGAATCGGAAGACGGGCGGGACGCACATCCCCGTGATGGAGGGCTCGTTTGCCATTCTGCAGAAGCAGGCGAAGACCTTCGACGGGATGGCCGCGTTCACTCCGGTAAACCGACGCAGCGATCTGTTTGCTCCGAAGTTGTCGGCAACCCAAGAGCGCGTGGCAGTCGCCGGCGTCTCACCTCAATTCTTTTCGGTTCTGGGAGTGGCGCCTTTGCTGGGAAGGACATTCACGGCAAGCGAAGGCGTCGCCGTCGCGAGGGACAACGGATGGCAATCCGCGCACGTCGCGATTCTAAGTTATGCATATTGGAGGCAGCATTACGGAGCGAACCCTGGCGTAATCGGCAAGACAATCACGCTGAATCGATTTGGAGAGAAGAGTCAGTACACCATTGTCGGAGTCATGCCCAAGGGCTTCGATTTTCCTTATCCACTCGAGCCGAGCAAGCCTGATATCTGGACTAACGCGGCACTCATCCAAACCAGTCTCGGGGGAAACGACCTGGAAGTTGTGGGCCGCTTGAAAGCTGGCGTGAGCTTGGCCCAAGCACAGGCAGAGATTCACACCATTGCGGAGCGCATTCGCGCGCAGTATCCCAAGGATTACAAAGATGAAGACGTCAGCGTGGTGCCGCTTAGTGGCGAACTCACGCGAAACGTGCGCAGCATTTTGTGGGTCCTGCTGGCGGCGTTCGGCTTCATTTTGCTGATTGGCTGCGCCAATGTGGGCAATCTCTTGCTGGTACGCGCCGTCGCCCGCGAGAAGGAGATGGCGATTCGCGCCACGCTGGGCGCGAGCCGATTGGCGCTGATACGCCAGATGCTGGCCGAGGCGATGCTGCTGGCGCTGGCAGGAGGAGCGCTGGGATTGTTGCTGGCTTATGGAAGCCTGCGCGCTTTCCTAGCGCTGCTGCCGCAATCGATTTACATTCCGCGATTGGATTCGGTGTCGCTGGATACGCGAATGCTGGTTTTGGCGGCGGGGTTGTCGGTAATTGCCGCGGCGGTGTTCAGCGTGCTTCCGAGCTTGCGTTTGGCGCGCCCCAATCTGAATGAAACGCTGAAATCGGGAAGCGCGCGTAAATCGCCGCCGGGGCGTTCTGTTCTGCGCAGGCCGGGCAGCGTCCTACTGGTTGTGGAAGTGTCTCTGGCACTTGTTTTGCTAACCGGCGCACTGTTGATGCTGAGGAGTATGCAAAAGCTTCTCGCGGTGAATGGGCAGTTTCAGCCCGAACGCCTGCTCTCGATGACCGTGGATATTGACAACGCCTATGTTCAGCCGCTGAAGGACCTGGAGCCGGTGCGGATTCATTTCCAGCAATTCGAGCAGCGCATCGCGGCATTGCCTGGCGTGGAAGCCGTCGCTTTGACGAACTCGTTTCCGCCAGTGGCTCATCAACACAGTTGGAATCAGTTCAAGGCGGACAGTGGCAGCGGGCCGATTGCGGAGGGCTTTGAACCAGCGGATTACCACGTTGTGACGCCGGCGTACTTCGACATGATGGGGATGACGCTCGTTCGCGGACGGTGGTTTGCGGACTCGGATACGCCGGGCTCGCTGCCCGTGGCCGTGATCAACGAAGCGATGGCCAAAACCTACTGGCGCGACAGCGATCCGCTCGGCGTTAAGGTGCAGCCATGGTGGCGTGATACCGATAAGAAGATCTCCTACGAGATTGTGGGAATCATCCACGAGCCAAAGGAGTTCGGCACCGGCGAGACGCCGTTGCCAGCGGTTTACCACGATTATGCTCAGGTTCCGCGGCCAATTATGTCGGTGATTGTGCGCACCAGAGCAAATCCAGAGAGGATAGCCTCGGCCATGCGCAATGCGGCTTCGCAGATTGTTCCGGGGCATATGTTTGTCGGCCAAGTTCAGACGGGCAATGAACTGATCTCGGAGTCGAGCGCGCAGCCGCGATTCACGGCGCAACTGCTGACGGCGTTTTCGACTCTGGCGCTCTTGCTTGCCGTGGTGGGAATTTACGGGCTTATCTCGTATTACACGTCGCAGAGAACGCATGAAATTGGGATACGCATGGCGCTGGGAGCGCAACGCGGCGACGTGATGCGGCTAGTGTTGCGAGAGGGAATGCTGCTGACTGGTTTGGGAGTTATGGCGGGCATCGCGATGAGCTACTGGTTCGGAAGGACCCTGTCAAGCTTGCTCTACGGCGTTTCCCCCGCAGACCCAGTGACGTTCATCGTGGTCAGCATCCTGCTGACGCTTGTCGCGCTGATGGCGTGCTACATTCCTGCGCGGAGGGCCATGAAAGTCGACCCCATGGTTGCCTTGAGATACGAATAGCGCGCTCCACGTTTTAATCCCATAATTCCATTTCAATCCACGGTCACTGATAACCCTTCCCGCGTCGGGATAAAAAGCCATGCCTGGACGTGACGAGTACATCGCGCCCCGACACAAGGAATCGGGCCAGGCGCAATGCGGCGCGAATAGGAAGCTGAACGATGAGGGCCGCGTTTTAACGACGAAGACATCGCGCGGATGAAGGCGCCCCGACCAAAAGAATCGGGGCGGGCGCGAAAGGAAGGGACCTTAGGGACAGAGCATTATGTCGCGGTTGAAACCGCGACCCACAAAGAGCTTCGGGCGCAGGGCGGGCGCGAATAGGGAGGGGCGGCGACGATTCTGTTACAGCGGAGCTGAAGCTCCGACCTCCTGAAAGGCGAAGGCGACAGTTCGCGCAAGAAGGCGGCGCGATAGGAAGCGGATGCACGAGCGTTCTATCGGCACGGTTGAAACCGTGCCCTTACAAAGGCAAGTTCGCGAAAGAAGGCGGCGCGAATCGGGAGGGATGGCGGCGATTTTGTTACGGCTGGGCTGAAGCCGAGTCCTCCGGTGCGGCAAAAGCGGTGGAAAAGCCGCTCCGGGAAAACCAACCGCAGGTTTTCGCCGGCGCTTAATCCCGCCCCCACGGCGGGATTCCCGCTTTCCCACCGCTTCGGCGGCGGGCCATCTTCACCACCCCGAGCAACACGGAAACGGCGGACCAATCAGCGCATAAACGCGGACATTTTGATTCGCTAACGACACCGGATAATGAACTAAGAGGACCTCAGTGGAGGTGCTTGGTTTTTTTCTGCAGGTAATCCATCAGCAGGTACTGGCCCAAATTATACGGGGTGGTGAAGTAGGCTTTTCCGCGGCAGAGTTCGGTGACTTTTTGGACGAAATGGACCAGGCTGTAGTCACTGGCCAGCATAAAAGTGTTTATCAGGATGCCGGCGCGGCGGCATTTGGCTACCTCTTCCAGAGTTTGCGTGACGACGAGCGGGTCAAGGCCAAAAGCATTTTTGTAAATGCGGCCATCATCGAGAGTGAGCGCGGAAGGCTTGCCGTCCGTAATCATGACAATCTGGCGCATGTCTTTTTTCTGGCGATTCAAAATGCGCTGGGCCATGCGCAGGCCTTCGCGCGTGTTGGTGTAATACGGGCCGACCTGCACGCGCGCCAAATGGGCAAGAGGGATTTCTTCGGCGCTATCGTGAAACAGAACGCAATGCAGCGAATCGCCATGGTATTGCGTGCGGATCAGATGCGAAAGCGCGAGCGCGACGCGTTTGGCGGGCGTGAAGCGGTCTTCACCGTACAGAATCATGCTGTGGCTGCAATCGAGCAAGAGCACAGTGGCGCAGGAGCTTTGATATTCGCACTGGTGAACCATCAAGTCCTGATAATCAATGTCCAATGGAACGGTTGGCGAATGGCCGGCAGGATGTTCGGCGCTCTGGCGGCGCAAGGCGTGAAAAAGAGTGTCGGGAATGTCCAAATTGAGCGTGTCGCCGAATTCGTAGGGTTTCGATGAACCGCTGGCTTCGATGCCAGTGGCCAGGTCGCGCGTGTCGTGCCGGCCGAAACTGCTTTTGCCGAGCGAGGCCAGCAAATCGCGCAAAGTTTTGAATCCCAGAAAATCGAGCGCCTTGTCCGTGATTTCGAAGCGCGCATGAATTTCCTGCTTCCCGGGCGCGCCGATTTGCCCGCCGGGAGTTTGCTGCGGAGGCGGCGTGACCTGCGGCGGCTGCGGAGAAATGTAGCCCTCCTGCGTCATGCGCTCAATGAGCTGGTCGATCATGTCGCGGAGCTTTTGATTTTGCGCGAGGTCGGGATTTTCGAGCAACTCTTCCATCATTTCGGGCGGGAGCAGGTCGCCCTCTTCGAGCGCGCGGAGGATGGCCTGGCGGAGCTGTTCCATGGAACGCTCAGGGTCCATTTCCTGAAAACCGTAGTATTGCGATTCGAAGCCGCTTTGCAGCAGAAAATCGGAGAGACGATTCATCAACTCCTGCAAGTCGATGTCGTCAGCTTCCTGGCCGGTATATTTTTTGTAGCGAACGTATTTCATGAGGCAGCTCGAATCTGTCAGTGCATCAATTAAATTGGCGGCGCGGCATGCGGCTTTGCACGTCGCGCGGTTCTGGCGCTTTGCGCGGCTCAGCGAAAAATCCGCGCTCTTCGCTGCGGCTGATGCGCTTGTGCGCCCACAATCCTTCGAGAACGAATTCGGCTGCGGCGACCTGAATGCCGGGATCGTCTTTGGCGCTCACGCCGAGCGCCGCCGTGTGGTCGAACAGGCCGGTGACTTTGCGAAGCTCTGCGAGGTGCTCGCTGGTTTTTCCGGTGGCGGCAAACTTCAATTCGCCGCCGCCTTCGAACCACTGCACCACCGCTTGCAGATTCGTATCGCTGAAATATTTCGTGAACGTTTTTCCCAGCGCGGAGCGGATCAGCTCGCGCGCGATGGTTTCCGCGCCGCGCAGTTCGCCTTCATATTCCAGCTCGAATTTTCCGGTCATCGAGGGAATCGCGCCGTAAATATCGGCGACACGCGTGACGGCTATTTTTTCGCCATTGCGCACGGCGCGCTGCTCGGCGCTGCTGACGGCATTTTCCAGGCAGGAAATCGGCAGGCGCTGGCTGACGCCGGAGCGGCGGTCTACGCGCTTGTCTTCGCGCGCCTGGAAGGCGACTTCCTCGATCACTTCGCGAATGTAAGTCGGAATTTCGATGGTGTGGCCGTCGCGGCGCGTCCACGATTCCTGCGAAGTGATGGCGATGCCTTCGCTGATGGTTGCAGGATAGTGCGTGCGAATTTCCGAGCCGATGCGATCTTTCAGCGGCGTGATGATTTTTCCGCGCGCGGTGTAGTCCTCGGGATTTGCGGTGAAAACCAGCAGCACGTCAAGCGGCAGGCGCACCGGATAGCCTTTCACCTGCACGTCGCCCTCCTGCATGATGTTGAAAAGGCCAACCTGAATTTTTCCGGCAAGGTCAGGCAGCTCGTTAATGGCAAAAAGTCCGCGATTGGCGCGCGGAAGCAAGCCGTAATGGATGGTCAATTCGTCGGAGAGGTCGCGGCCGCCCTTTGCCGCGCGAATGGGGTCCACGTCGCCTATGATGTCGGCAATGGTAACGTCAGGCGTGGCGAGCTTTTCGACGTAGCGGCGATCGCGCGGAAGCCACGCAATGGGCAGCGCTTCGCCTTCGGATTTGGCGCGCTCGCGGCAGGCGCGGCAAATCGGGCGATAGGGATTGTCGTTGATTTCGCAGCCGGCAACCACAGGGATTTCGGCATCGAGAAAGTTCACCAGGTCGCGCAAAATTCGCGTTTTGGCCTGTCCGCGCAGGCCGAGCAGAATGAAATGATGGCGCGAGAGTATGGCGTTGACGATTTGCGGAATCACCGTATCGTCGTATCCGCGAATGCCGGGGAAAAGTTCTTCGCCGGCGCTCAATTTGCACAGCAGGTTGTCGCGAAGCTCATCTTTCACGGTGCGCTCGGCAACGCGCGCTTCGCTCCATCCGCTTTTTCGCAATTCGCCGAGCAAATTTGGTTTCGCCATTTTATCCAGGCCCTTTTCGGATTGTTTTTCTGAACTTTTTTCGGAACTGCGGCGTGCCGCTTCTGTGCTCAAAGGAAGGTCTCCCGTTTTTAACTTCTGACGCCATTATAGACCGCTGGCGTTGTCTGCGCTAATGCGCTTCCCGGGAATTAATTTAGCGAATGACCGTTACCGCGAGCGCGCTGGCGCCGTTCGTTCAGGAAAACGAGCTGCGGCAGCCATTCTTTTAATTGGCTGAACAATTGCGCTTGCCTCTGCGTTTCATCGCGCATTTCGAGGAGCACTTGCTTTTCGTCCAGCGGCAACGGCAGGGAATCGGCCATGGTGTAAGCAGGCGAAATTCCGGCGGCCCGAGTTATCTCCGGCCCGCGATTGTAGAGCAGCCAGTAGCATTGCTCGTAGGTTTCGACTAAGTCCTGCGATGCCGCTGGATAAGCTTCGGGCGCGTCTTCGAGGCATTCAATCGCGGCTTCGTAATACGGCTTGTCGTCGAAGACTTCCTTGACCTGAAAAGGAAATTCGCCGCGCGTGAGGATGTCCATTTTGCCGTCCGGGTACTGCTTCGCCAGCGAAGTGATCGCCGCTGTGCAGCCGACTGTGGCGATGCCCTGCTTTTGCGCGAGGATCACGCCGAATTGCAGCTTCATGGTGAGGCAGCGCCGGATCATCAATTTGTAGCGCGGTTCGAATATGTGCAGCGGCAGCGAAGAACCAGGGAACAGAACCACATCGAGCGGGAAGAGCGGAATGCGCTTCGGCTTCATACGAAGGGACGGCCACTAGCATAACAGAATCCGCGCAATTCGCCGCGAAAGAGGAACAGCGCGCAACGCTACAGGCTTTAGTGCAGGTTTGGCGCGACGCAGCTTAACTCAGCCTAATTCGTCAAGGGCAGCTTGCATTTCGTCGCGAGCGTGAGCGTCGTTGGCCTGTGCCGCGCGAGCGACGCCCTCAGTGAGAATTTTCCGCGCCTCGTCAATTCGATTTTGCGCTGCGAGCATGCGTCCGAACTGGTAATACGCAGCGACATATTCGGGATGCGTGGCGACCAGCTCCGTGAAATGCGCTTCGGCAGCGGGAAAATCCTTTTCATTCACGCATTCCATCGCCAATCCATAGCGCCCAAATGCATCGTTCGGATTTTTTTGCACAAACTGCTCCAGCATTTGCCTGCGCTTGCTGGCGGGTTGGGATGCGCCCATGATGTGGCGTATTATAACGGTCAGATACGCGCATGCCAATTTAAGGCTGAGGTATTTCGTTGAAGAAAAAACCGGATCTGAAAGTGGTCGCGCGGCCAAAGGGCGCTGCCCTCGCCGAGGAATTTGAGCCCGCGGGAAAGCCGGTGAGCGGTTCGCGCTCGGAGATGACCGAGGTGGTGCTGCCGAACGACGCGAATCCGCTCGGCTACATGCTCGGCGGACGCGTCATGCATTTGATTGACCTTGCGGGAGCGATTGCCGGCCATCGCCACGCGGGCAGCTATTTGGTGACCGCGTCTGTGGACTACCTCGATTTTCGCAATCCCATCCGCATCGGAGATTTGATTGTGCTGAAGTCCAGCGTCAATCGCGTGTTCGACACTTCGATGGAAGTGGGCGTGAAAGTTTTCTCAGAAAACATTTTGACGCGCGAACGCCTGCACACTTCGAGCGCTTATCTTACCTACGTGGCTGTGGACGAAAATATGGAACGGCACAGAATCACGCCGCTGATTTTGGAGACGGAAGAAGACCGCCGGCGATGGGAAGAGGCCGGCGAACGGCGCAAGATCCGGCTGGCGCATCGCTTCAAGCGCCCTCCTGCGGAATAGAAGTGTTTTGTTTGGCGGGTTCGCGCGCGTTTGCTAACGCGCAAGGTATTCTGCGGCGCCTTTTGCTGTTTGAAACGCCTGCGCAACGCAGCTGCCGATGGACGGGCCGTCCAGATAATTTCCTGCAATAAAAATTCCCGGGAGATTTGAGAGTTCGTCGCGAATCGCCGCGACCCGCTGTGCGTGGCCCAAATTGTACTGCGGCAGCGCGCGCGCATGGCGCCAGATGCGTTGCGCGATGGGCGGATGAGTGATTTGCAGCAGTCCGCCAATGTCTTCCTGCAATTGCGCGACGATTTCAGTTTCATCTATTTTGACAATTTCAGGGTCCATGGCCCCGCCGAGAAAACTGGTCATGAGCACCGTGCCGGCAGGGCAGCGCCCCGGAAAAAGCGAAGAATTCCAAATGACGCCCAGGGTGCGCAACTTTGAAGTGCGCGGCACAAGAAAGCCGAAGCCTTCGAGCGTGTGGCCTACCTGTTCGCGACGGTATGCCTGCGCCACCACGGCCACTGGCGCGTACGGGATGCCCGCAAGAGTTGGCGCAAGATGAGCGGAGCCGAGCGGGCCAAGCAGCTTCGCAACTTCGTAGGCGGGAGTCGCCAAGACGATCGCGCTGGCAGACAGTTCGCTGGACTGCGCCGCGCTCGAACTGTGAACCGTCCATCCGCCGGCGGCGGTTTGCGTGCTCGTGGGAGCGATGGAATTTGCGGCGGCGCTTGTGCTTACCGAGTCGCCCAGCTTTGCGGCAATGGCGTCGAGCAGGCTGCCCACGCCGCGCTTCAGTGTAGCCAGTGTTGGCCGGACATGGTCGCTTGAGCCGCGGGACCTCATCGCGCCACGAATGACGCTGCCATATTCTACTTCCCACTGCGCCATCGTCGGAAACGCGCTGCGCACGCTCAATTTCTCAGGGTCGCCCGCAAACACGCCAGATACGAACGGCCCCGCGAGGTACTCGAGAATCTCCGTGCCGAATTTGCGCCGCACAAAATCGGCAAACGACTCGTCGGGTGCGGGCGCGGGTTCCGAGCGGCGAAATGGTTCGCTGAAGACGCGCATCTTCGAGCCGACGCTGAGCAGCGACGTCGTAAGCAAAGCGGGAGGCGACATCGGCGCGAGACGCAACTTGCCGTTGCGCAAAACGTAGCGCGGAGTTTGCGCATTGGTTTCGAGGATTTCCGATTCGAGGCCGACGGAGCGAATCAAGTCGCGTAATTCGGGCGTCAGCAGAAAACTTTGCGGACCGCTTTCGAACAAAAAACCATCCTGCTGAACGGTGGAAATAACCCCGCCGGGATTTTCTGCCGCTTCCAGGAGGCGAACGCCGACGCCCAGTTCGCGAAGGCGCAAAGCGCAAGCAAGGCCGGAAATTCCGGCGCCGATCACGATGGCCTGGCGTGGCGCGTTCATTGGCTGGAAGCAGTTTACAGGGTTTTGGAGAACAGCGGGCGCTCATTCATTTTCTGCTCGCGCAGATAACGGTCAAACGGCATGGCGAGGTTGCGAATGAAAATGCGGCCGAGCGGCGTCACGCGAATTTCGTCGGCGGATAGCGTAACCAGCCCGTCGTCGCGCATGGGCGCAAGCTCGGCAAGTTCCTCCGCGAAGTAGGCGTCGAAACCAATATGAAACTCATTCTCAATTTCGCGTTTCAAAATTACCGCGTGGCACAGCAGCCGCGTGATGACTGCGCGGCGCAGAACGTCATCGTCATTCAAGCGGTAACCGCGCATCGTTGCAGAGCCGCGCGCGTCCACGGCGGCCTGATACTCCGCAAGTTTGCGATTGTTCTGCCCATAAGCCATGCCGACGCTGCTGATGGCGCTCACGCCCATGCCGTAGAGGTCCGCGCCGGCTTTTGTGGTGTAGCCCTGAAAATTTCGATGCAAGGTGCGGTTGCGCTGCGCAACGGCAAGCTCATCGGCCGGCCGCGCGAAGTGGTCCATGCCGATGTAAAGATATCCCGCATCCGTGAATTTCCGGATTCCCGCTTTGAATATTTGAAATTTCTCCATGCCTTCGGGCAAATGCCCTTGAAACGCTCCCTGCTGTTTGCGCAGCCACGGGACATGCGCGTAGCTGAACATGGCGATGCGGTCCGGGCCAATCTGCAAAATTTTCTCCACCGTTTCCGAAAAAGACGCGGCGGTTTGATAGGGCAGGCCGTAAATCAAATCCACGTTGATGCTGTCGAAGCCCAGCTTGCGCGCAGCGTGAATCAAATCGCGCGTTAATTCGAATGGCTGTACGCGATGAATGGTCTGCTGCACCAGCGGCGTGAAATCCTGAATGCCCATGCTCAGGCGGTTGAATCCAAGTTTGCGCAGCGTCTCCAGATGCGCGGAGGAAGTGACCCGCGGATCGATTTCGATGCCGATTTCCGCTTCGCGCGCAAAGCTAAAGCGCTCGCGCGTGAACGCAAACAAATCTTCAAGCTGCGCGGGATTCAAATACGTGGGCGTGCCGCCGCCCCAGTGGAACTGCACCACTTCGCGCGCGCGAGAAACAAACTGGCTGACGTGAGCGATTTCCTTTTTCAAAGATTCCAGGTAGGGAATCGCGGCGCTCTTGTCTTTTTGAATGACCACGTTGCACGCGCAGAAAAGGCACAGGCTCTCGCAGAAGGGCAAGTGCATGTAAAGGGAAATGGGCGTGGCGGCGTCGTTCGCATTGGCAAAAAACTTTTCCAGATCAGCTTGCTGGAACTTTTCGTCCCATACCGGAGCGGTGGGATAGCTGGTATAGCGCGGCCCGGGGCGATTATATTTCGCCAGAAAATCTTCGCTGACTTCCAGCGCCGGAATTTGATTTTCAGTTTGCATGATCAATCTATCCATCTATCCATTGAACCGCCGCCTTATTCTGCGCGATTCGCTGCCAGTTTTGGCCCGGCCGCAGAGAATTTTCGCGCGGCGCGAACGAATGCCTTGGCGTTTTCGACCGGCGTCACCGGCAAAATCCCATGGCCAAGATTTAGAATATGGCCCGTGCCATTGGTTTTCGAAATCGCCTCGCGCACCGCGTATTGAATATTCTCCTCGGAACCAAGCAGCACGGCGGGATCAATGTTGCCCTGCAGCGCGATCCGTGGACCGAGCTTCGCGCGAGCTTCCGCGAGGTCCGTGCGCCAGTCAACGCTTAACACATTCGCTCCGGCGCGAGCCAGCGCAGGCAGCAGGTGCGCGCCGTTCTTGGCATAGAGTATTACCGGCGCGGAGCCCGCATGAATTTCTTCGATGAGTTTCTGCGTGGCGCGCAGCTCGAACACTTCGTAATCGTGCGCGGAAAGCTCGCCCGCCCAGGTATCGAAAATTTGCACAGCCGTAGCGCCCGCTTCGAGCTGCATTTTCAGGTAGCGAGCGGTGACGCTGGCAATCTTTTCGAGCAATGCGTGCAGCAAAGCAGGTTCCGAATACATCATGCGCTTGATGGCGGGCAACTCGCCGCGCGTGCGCCCTTCCACCAGATAGCAGGCAAGCGTCCAGGGCGCGGCGGCAAATCCTAGAACCGGAACATCCTGTCCAAGCGTATGGACCAGTGCGCGGATTGCGTCACCCACGAATTTCGTTTCGCGTGAGGGATCAAAATCCTTGAGTGCGTCGACCGCCGCCTCATCCGTAATCGTCCTGCCAAGTTTGGGGCCTTCGTCGTTGATTTCGAGCGGCACGCCCATGGCTTCCGCGACGATCAGAATGTCGGAAAAAACGATTACCGCGTCGACATCGAGTACTTCGCAAGGCTCCAGCGAAATCTGCGCGGCGAGCTCGGGAGTTTTTGCGGCCTGCAGAAAAGAATACCGCTCTCGTATTTTGAGGTAGCCGGGAAGATACCGGCCCGCCTGTCGCATAATCCAAGTTGGAACGCGCTCCGGCTGTTCGCCGCGAGCCGCGCGCAGAAAAATCCCTTTCTTACCCGGAATCACTTTTGCGGAATCCATGAATGTAGTCGCGTTATTCTAACAGACACAGCTTTTTTCCGCATATTGTCGCGCGGGCCGCGAGAGGTTTAGAATCGCACCATGCCATTTGAAATTTTCTCGGGGTTTGCTGGCGCGCGATGAGTGAGGAGTGGATCCGCAAAGCCGTAGATCAATTCATTATCAATGAAATTGATTCGGTTCCCCATCTCGAAGCCTTGCTAATGCTATGGAATACCCGGCCACAGCAGTGGCCGGTGGATGAAATGGCAAAAGCGTTGTATGTTTCACCCGATAGGGCACAAAGAATCATGCAGGAGTTGGCCTGGCGGGGATTGATTGCAACCCAGGCGGAGCCGGAGCGCTACAGCTATGTGCCTCAATCGGAAGAAAAAGATGCGCTGATGGGCTCCGTGGATGAAATCTATCGCCGGGAACTGGTTCGCATTTCGCGGATGATTCACGGGAAGGTGCCATCGGCGGTCCGCGAATTCGCGCGCGCCTTCCGCTTTACGAAAGAGAAGGAAAAAGAGTGATATGGCGCCGGCCGTCTACATTCTTGGCTTTCTGACGACGTTAGCCTGCGGAATTTTGCTGCTGCGCGGTTATTCCCGCGCGCGGAAACGCCTGCTGCTATGGAGCGGTTTGTGTTTCCTCGGATTGGCGGTCTCAAACTTCTTTCTCTTTTTGGATCTTGTGCTGCTGCCCAACGTGGATCTGTATTTGTGGCGCCTCAGCACCGCGGCGATTGCCATGCTGTTATTGATGTACGGATTGATCTGGGAAAGCGAATGATTCCAACAATAGAAACGTTCCTGCTCGGAGTGATCGCCACAACATCGCTGATTGCCGGCGTCTTCTTCCTGAAGTTTTGGAGGCACACGCGCGATTTGCTGTTTCTCGCCTTTGCAATCGCCTTCCTCATCGAGGGCGTGAATCGTATAGCCTTGCTCTTCGCTACCCACAGCAACGAAGGCAGTCCATGGATTTACGTGGTCCGGCTGGTGGCCTTCCTGCTGATATTAGCGGCAATCCTGAAAAAAAATTACGGCGGCGCTCGTTAAATTTGCTCTTTGTTTCGGTAGCACTGCCGGGCGGTACCTGCTTCTTTCCGCTTCACCTCTCCTGCGTTGTGCCGCTAAGGAATCAGGGTTAAGATTACAGTTCGCCCACAGATTTGCCGGTTGTTAGTGTGCGGCCGCTTCGCTCTTTTTGAAACGCTGATCTGATGACGAACTGGATGGATATCGTCGCGCTTGCTCTGTACCTGGTGAGCTTCGCTTTCTACGTGGTCAACCTGTATCACGGACGCCTATGGAGCGGCCGCGTCGCAACGATTCTCCTGATATTAGGAATCCTGGCGCATTATTACGCCCTGCTGGAGCGTTCGCGCGCCATCCATGCGATTCCCTATGACGATCTTTACGGCTCCATGTCGCTTTTTGCGTGGCTGCTGGCGGTCACATATCTCGGTCTGGAGACCTACCATCGCAAGCGCGCGGTCGGCTCGCTGGTGGTTCCCTTCGTGATTTTCTGGCTGATAGTGGCCGTGGCGGTTGCGCCTTCAACGGTACACCATGAACCGGCGGCGAATGGCGCGCTTTTTGCCCTGCACATCACCATTGGTGTTCTGGCCTACGCGGCCTTTGCCATTTCGTTTCTGCTCAGCGTGATTTACCTGATACAAAATCGCGTGCTGCGCGGCGCGCATCCGGGGCTGGCCTTCTGGAAATTTCCGGCCCTCGAAGTCCTCGAGCGCATGAGCCGCTCGAGCGTTTGGGTAGGTCTGGTGGCGTTGGTGGTCAGCACGAGCCTCGGCTTCGTCTGGGAGCATCAACTCACCGGGCGCTTTGCCATTGCGGATCCCAAAGTGATGGTCACGTTGCTGGTGCTTGCGGTTTACGCAATTTATCTGGCGATTGTTCATGCGCCGGCGTGGCGCGGCGCGCGGGCGGCGCTGTTCTGCGCCTGGAGTTTTGTGATTGTCCTTTTCAGTTACACGATTGTGAATCTCTATTTCACCCGTTTCCACCGGTTCTTCTGATGGCCACCGATTCAATCGGCGATTCGCTTGAGAAACGCAGCGAGGGCTCGCTTCGTAGGCGCTCCGAGATTGCGCTCATCGGCTGCAATCACGTCAGCGCGCCGGTGGAGCTTCGCGAGCGAGTGGCCTTCACGCCGGAACAAGCGCTGCAGGCGGCCAGCGAACTCTGCCGCCTGGGAATCATCGAAGAAGCGGTGGTCGTTTCCACGTGCAATCGCAGCGAGTTGTACGGTGTGGCCGGAGAATCCGGCGAAGCGGTTCCCGAGGCGCTGGTCTCCTACTTCGGCGAATTCCACAAAATTTCCCTGACGGAATTGCATGGTCGCGTCTACCAGCACGTTGGGCCGCCGGCGGTGCGCCATTTGTATCGCGTGGTCTGCGGGCTGGATTCCATGCTGCTCGGCGAAGCGGAAATTCTGGTGCAAGTTCGCGACGCGTATAATCGCGCGCTCGGAAACGGCTCGACGGGGCCTGTGCTGAACCGCCTGTTCCAGGGTGCGCTCGAAGTCGGCAAGCGTGTGCGCTCGGAAACCGAGATTGGCGCGCGGCCGATGTCCGTGGCGATTGCCGGCGTCAGGCTCGCCGAGCGTATATTCGGCAATTTGAAGGATCGCCGCGCGCTGATTGTTGGCGCCGGCGCGGTTGCCGAGCAAGTGGTCGAACATCTTCGCCTGCGCGGAATTGGAGAATTGCGCGTGGTGAATCGCTCGTTTTCGCGCGCGCAGGAACTGGCGTTGCGCATAGGCGGCGAGGCCGTGGAATGGTCCGCGCTCGAAAACGCCCTGAGCCAGCCGGACATTGTGGTGACCTCCGTGTCCGGAACAGAGCCGGTGCTGACGCGCTCCATGCTGGAACGCGCCATGCCTGTTCGCGGGGGCCGCGCCATCTGCGTGATCGATCTGGGCGTGCCGCGCAACGTCGAGCCGGAGGTCGAAGGCATTTACAACGCCTATCTTTTTGACATCGATCACCTCGGCGAAATCGTCGAGCAGAATAAAAAAGCGCGCGAGGCGGAAATTCCGCGCGCGGACGCCATTGTGGATGAGCATGTCAACAAATTCATCGCCTGGCAGGCGAGCCTCGAAGGTGCCGGTTTGGTTGACGCGCTGCGGCTGCGGCTGAACGCTGAGCGTGAGGCTCTTCTCGCGGCGCATTTTAACGGCGCGAAAGACGCGCAATCTGCTCAGGCGGAGCGCCAGCATGTTGAAAAGCTTACGCAGGAATTGATTGAGCGGATTGTGCAGCTTCCTGCTGCGCGTCTGCGCGAACAACGCAAGCTTCGCAAGCCTGTGGACGGCCTGGCTGCGCTGCGCGAGCTTTTTGGCCTGGATAGCCCCGGCGACGAGGAGAAATCTTAATGCTGCGCATCGGAACGCGCGGCAGCAAGCTGGCTCTGTGGCAGGCGGAATATATTCGCTCGCGACTGTTGCGTGAATGCGGCGTCGAATCGGAGCTGGTTATCATCAAGACCGCCGGAGATCAATTCGCTTCCGCCGCCATTCCAGATGTTGGAGGCAAGGGGATTTTCATCAGGGAAATCGAGGACGCTTTGCTCGAGCGCCGCGTGGATTTGGCGGTGCACAGCATGAAAGACGTACCTACGGAGACGCCGCGCGGCCTTTCTTTTCCCGCAATTATTAAACGCGAAGATCCGCGCGACTGCCTGGTTTCGCGCTCAGGCGCAGCGCTGGCGGAATTGCCCGCCGGCGCGCGCGTTGGAACCAGCAGCTTGCGGCGCCAGGCGCAACTCCGCTACATTCGCGGTGATTTGCAAGTTGTGGATCTGCGAGGCAATGTGGATACGCGGCTGCGCAAACTTGACGCTGACGAAGTGGACGCCATTATCCTCGCGCGGGCGGGACTCGATCGGCTTGGCTTGAGCGGCCGAGTCACCGCGACCCTTGCGCCCGAAGTGATGCTTTCCGCTGTGGGCCAAGGCGCGCTGGCGCTTGAAGTGCGTGAAGATGATGCGCGTGTTTTGGAGGCTCTTGCGCGATTCGATGATCCGGAAACTCGCGCCGCAGTAACCGCCGAACGCGCGCTTCTTGCCGAACTCGAAGGCGGCTGCCAAGTCCCGCTCGGCGCCTGGGCGCGAATCGAACGCGGAATGCTGCGCATGGACGCGCGCGTGCTCGCCGCCGATGGTTCTGAGTGCATTGAGCGCGACGCCAGCGGTTCGCCGGCTGATGCGGAAAAAATTGGCCGAAAACTCGCCCGCGAACTGCTCGATGCCGGCGCGGACCGACTATTGCGCTTGGCGGGGAGGAGCGTTGGTGGCCACTGACGTCAAATCCGCAGCGAAACGGATCGTGCTCACTCGCGCCGCGGGCCAAAATGAGAGCCTGCGCGCCGAGCTGACGAAAATCCTCGGAAACAGCGCGCGCATCATCGAGTTGCCTTGCGTCGAATTTCGCGAACCGGACGAGACCGCGGCCCTTGATGGCGCGATTCGCTCCATCGGCGATTTCGCGTGGATTCTTTTCACCAGTCAGAATGCGGTGCGCTATTTTGCGCGGCGTATGCGCGCCCTTGGAATTGATCCTGCCCAGCGCGCGAAAAATGCTCGCATTGGAGCGATTGGCCCGGCGACCGCTGAGGCAACAGCAGCGGAAGGTTTCGCCGTGGATTTTGTCCCCAGCCCGGGAACCGGAAGGACTTTCGCCGGCTGCTTCAAGGACTCCATTCGCAGCGTCGCTGGCATGGAAGTTAAAAATCCCACGGCGTCGTTTTTGCGCGACGTCGCAGGAATGAAAATTCTCATTCCGCGCAGCGATTTGGCGCTTCGCGACCGCGGCGCCACCGATTGGACCGAAGCCTTGAGCGAAGCAGGCGCCAATGTCACCACCGTGTCCGCATACAAAACGTGCGCGCCAAAAGCGCTCGCGGGACCGCCGCTTGCAGAAATCATGCGTGATGGCGCGGATTGCTTTGTGTTCGCCAGTCCTTCCGCTTTTGAGAATTTTGCCAGGGCGGCCGGCGCGGACAATCTGCGCCGTATCGCTGGCGAATCTGCCTTCGCCGCCATTGGGCCTACCACTGCGGCGGCGATTCGCAAGGCTGGATTACCCTGTGAAATAGAATCACCATCGCCCCATGCCAGGCGGCTGGCGGAAGCGATTGCCGCGCATTTGAAGAATCCTCGCCACGGGACAATCGGCGCGACATCGCGACAAGGAGCAAAGCCCATATGAGCTTCCCGGTGCACCGCCCGCGTCGTTTGCGCTCGAGCGAAGCGCTGCGCAGTCTGGTGCGCGAAACCCGCATATCCGCCGCGGGCCTCGTCTATCCCATGTTTGTGTGCCCGGGCAGCGGCGTTCGCGCGGAAGTAAGTTCCATGCCGGGCATCGCGCAGCAGTCCGCGGATAAACTTGTCGAAGAAGTGCGCGAAGCCGCCGACCTGGGCATTCCGGCAGTGATTCTTTTTGGTTTGCCGGAGCACAAAGACGAAAAGGGAACGGAAGGCTATATCGCGTCCGGTGTAGTGCAGCGCGCCATCGAAGCCATTCGCAAAGCGCGGCCAGAGATGCTGGTGATCACCGACGTTTGCCTCTGCGAATACACCAGCCACGGCCATTGCGGCGTAATCGAAGGCGAAAAATCCGCCGCAAAAATCGCTAATGATCCCACCATCGAGCTGCTCGCAAAAATGGCGCTTTCCCACGCGCAAGCTGGCGCGCACATCGTTGCTCCATCCGACATGATGGATGGCCGCGTCGCTGCCATTCGCAAACGGCTCGACGCCAATAGCTTCGAAGACGTGGCCATTCTTTCCTACGCCGCAAAATACTGCTCCGGTTTTTACGGGCCATTTCGCGAAGCCGCGCAATCCGCGCCGCAGTTCGGCGACCGCCGCAGCTACCAGATGGATCCAGCAAATTCCCGCGAAGCTCTAAAGGAAGTTACGCAAGACCTGGAAGAGGGCGCGGACATCATTATGGTGAAGCCCGCGCTGCCTTATCTGGACCTAATTCATCGCGTGCGCGAGGCCTTCGATGTGCCAGTGGCGGCCTACAACGTGAGCGGCGAATACGCCATGGTCAAAGCCGCGGCGCAAAATGGCTGGATTGATGAGAAGCGCGTGACGCTCGAAATTTTCACCGCCATTCAGCGCGCGGGAGCGTCTATCGTGCTCACCTATCACGCAAAAGATCTGGCGCGCTGGCTGAAAGCCTGCTGAGCGTACGCAAAAAATCGCAATGGCTTCGATATCCCAACTAAACCCCTCGCGCAACGCCGAAATTCGAAAGCGCGCCGAAGAATGCCTGGTCGGCGGCGTCAACAGCCCAGTGCGCGCATTTCAATCCGTCGGCGGCGACCCGATAGTTGTCGAACGAGCCTCAGGCGCGCATCTGTGGGACGCTGACGGCCGCGAATACATCGATTTCATCGGCTCGTGGGGCGCGCTGATTCTCGGTCACTCGCATTCGGCCATCGTTTCCGCCATTCAGAAGCAGGCTGCGCTGGGAACAAGTTTCGGCGCCACTACGGAGCTCGAAGTCGAATTGGCCGAGCGCATCAAGCGCGCCATTCCTTCCATCGAGAAGCTGCGATTCGTCAGTTCCGGCACGGAAGCGGCCATGTCCGCCGTGCGCCTGGCGCGCGCATTCACCAAACGCGATTTGATTTTGAAGTTCGAGGGCTGCTATCACGGCCACGCGGACAGTTTTCTTTCTCAGGCGGGTTCCGGCCTGGCTACTTTGGGAATCGCATCCAGCCCCGGCGTTCCCGAAGCCCTAGCATCGCTCACGCTGAACGCGCCTTTTAACGACATTCTCGCTGTTGAGAAAATTTTCGCCGCGCACACCGGCGAAATCGCCGCCATCATCGTCGAGCCAGTCGCCGCGAATATGGGCGTGGTTCCTCCCGCGCCGGGATTTCTCTCCGGCCTGCGCCAGATCGCTGACCGCGCCGGCGCGCTGCTCATCCTGGACGAAGTGATCACCGGATTCCGCCTTTGCCATGGCGGCGCGCAATCGCTCCACGGCATTACGCCCGACCTCACCATTCTCGGAAAAATTATCGGCGGAGGCTTGCCCGCCGCTGCGTATGGCGGTCGCGCGGACATCATGAATTCGGTCGCGCCGCTCGGCGCCGTTTATCAGGCGGGAACGCTTTCCGGCAACCCGCTGGCCATGCGCGCGGGCATCGAAGCGCTGCGGCTGGTTGCGGATCCGAATTTCTACACGGAATTGAACGCCCGCGCGGACAACTTCGCGGAGAAGCTTCGCGCCATTGTCCGTGGCTCAGGAGTTGCCGCGCAGGTGAATTCCGCTGGTTCGCTGGTGACGCTGTTTTTTGCGTCCGAGCCTGTGGGCAATTACGCCGACGCGAAAAAGTCCGATACCCAGCGCTTCGCCACTTTTTTCCGCGCCATGCTTGAGCGCGGAATCCTTCTGCCGCCGTCGCAATTCGAAGCCCTTTTCATCTCCGCCGCGCATTCCGACGCCGATTTGCAGCGCACCCTCGACGCCGCTAAAGAATCACTCGCCGCCGTCGCCGCAGCGCCTTCAGCGTAAAGTTCAACCATGCAGTCTATTGTTGGAGTTTGTCCACCGGCGGCTGCACGAAATCGTTTTTGTAAACCTCGCCGCCCTTCATCACGAATTTCACGTGTTCGAGTTGCTTGATATCGTCGAGCGGATTGCCCGCCACCGCGATAATGTCCGCAAATTTCGCGGGATCAATCGCGCCCACGTGCATTGACCAATAACGCGTTTCGAGCACAGGATTCGCGTACTGCGAATTCCGCGGCTCTTCGCCCGTGCTTTCCGCCGCCGACAAGCTCATCGGATGGTAGGGATCCATCACTCGCGCCGCATTGAGCGTCGCCGCCCGAATCGCCGCGAGCGGCGTCATCCCGTATTGCACCATGTACTCGAATTCCTTCGCCTGCGTGCCGTGCGGAAACGGCCCGGCATCGGTTCCAAACGCAATTTTAATTCCCGCCGCCAGCGCCTTTTTGAAGCTGACCTCATGTATGCTCGCGCGGCTCGCCATTTCGTCCGACTCTCGCAAATCCTCCGGCTCGCTCAGCACGTAAACGTACAGCGTCGGCACCAGCCAAATTCCTTTCGCCTTCATCTCGCGAATGTCGTAATCGCTCAAATCCAGCCCATGCTCGATGGAGTCCACTCCCGCATCCACGCAATTCCGCAGCCCCGGATCGCCATAAGCATGGCACGCTACTTTGCGGCCCCAGCGATGCGCCTCGTCCACAATGGCTTTCAATTCGTCCAGCGTGAACGTCGGCGTGCTCACCATTTTTCCGTGCTGCGTGAATCGCGAGCTCCCCGTCCCGTACACCTTGATGAAATCCGCGCCATACTTGATCTGCTCGCGCACCGCTTTGCGCGCCCCATCCACGCCGTCAACAATCTGCACCCCCGTCGGCACCGTCACTTCCGGTGAGTATCCCAGCAGCGGATAGCTCCCAGTCACCGACATCGCTCGCGTCGCCACCCACAGCCGCGGCCCGGCAATGATTCCCCGGTCGATTGCCTCCCGCACATCTACGTCGCTGAACATTGCGCCTTCCGTTTCGCAGTCGCGCATCGACGTGAACCCCGCGTCCAAATCGCGCCACGCATTTTTGATGGCCTCGATGGTGCGGTACTGGTAGGACTCTTTGAGAAGCTGCTCATCGTAGCGGCCATGGTCCTCGCCAGTCAGAAAAATATGCTCGTGCGCATCAATCAACCCGGGCATCACGAACGCGTTCGACAGATCAACTACGTTCGCGCCGGCAGGAATGGAAATTTCCGCGGCGCGCGTCACACGTTCAATCTCCTGCCCGTGCACAACGATCACCATGTCTGGCAGCACCCGCCCGCTATGAACGTCCAGCAACTTCCCCGCGCGAATATACGTCGTGGTGATCACCGGCGGTTTAGGCGCAACCTGCGCCGGCGCCTGCGCAAACGCCGCGCCACCCAATATCCCTGCGAACGAGACTGTCAGCATCAACAATATGGCGGACATTATGAATCTGCGAAATATCACGAATTTGTGACGCATTTTGCCCCTCCCCTGGCATCTCTACAGCGTAGTGAGCGCCGGTTTGCATGAGTCCCTTCCAATTTTCACGTTGCGCGCCAGATTCTAAACCACACCGGGAAAGAGGCAAGCGAAACAATGAAGGGGAAAAAAGTACTTCCCGTCGGTACTATGGATAAGCCTCTCGCGCGTACTAGCCATTTGCCTCGGCTGTACCATAGCCTCCCAAGCCGCCGCCTGCTGAAATACGCCCTGGGAGGATGCAAATGGTTCTGGCCATGGCGGTGCTGCTCTTTCAGTTTCCTGCGGTAACAATGCCTGCAAACGCGCCCCACGGCGTCCTACATGAAGCAGCTGCCGTTTCCGCGCCAGCACGGTCAACGCAGCCCTCAGCGCGCACCTTGGCGGCCGCCCCGGCAAACGCCCTTGACGCCTCAGCTGCCGCTCCGCAGCCCCGATCGCTCACCGCTGCGGCTTCTGAAGCCTCCGCGCCTTCCAATGCATCAGACTCTACTGCCCAGCCCGTCCAACCCTCCGTTCAGGCATTGGTCGCTCTCACCGGCCCGTCGTTCAGCGACTCAATTTTGCCGCCGCCGCCGGCCTTCCGCCTGCCAAATGAACTTCCCGTCAGTCACCATCGTCTGTGGTTTGTCCTAACCACCGCCGAGCATAGCGCCGCAGGATACGACGCATGGTCCACGCGCTACGCCCTTTCAAATGGCCGCGTCGAAGCCGACCCTCTCATGCGCCCCTTCGCTGGCTCCGCCGCCATTTATCCGGCCATTCAGTTGATTCCCTTCGGACTCGATTTCCTCGGCCATCGCCTCGAGCGCAGTTCCGGCTGGACACACCACGTTTGGTGGCTTCCGCAATCGCTGGCCACCGTCACGTTCCTCTTCAGCGGCTCCTACAACGTCGCCCACACCAACTAACCAGCCGCGCCTTCCGCAAAATCGAGCTGGTTACCTGGCTCCGCAAAAGCAAGCCGCAAGAGCGCGTTACTTGCCACTGGCTTTCTTCACCTGCGTATACACCGCCTCTTTCCACCTGCGTTTGATCCCGCGGCGAAATTGACCGAGCGATATGCGCCGCTTATACTGTTCTGTTCATACCCGCAAATCGCAATCGCTAAAGGAGCCTCATCATGCAATCAGCAGAACAGCCCGTCATTCTCAGCGCCGTCCGCACTCCGATGGGAAAATTCATGGGCGGGCTTTCCCCGCTCACCGCGCCCGAGCTGGGCGCAAAAGTCGTCGCCGAAGCCGTCCGCCGCGCCGGCATCGAACCCAACGCCGTCGACGAATGCATCATGGGCAACGTCGTCCAGGCCGGCCTCGGACAAAATCCCGCTCGCCAGGCTGCGCTCAAGGGCGGCCTCGGGTATCACGTCGCCGCCATGACCATCAACAAAGTCTGCGGCTCGGGCCTCAAATCCGTCGGCCTCGCCGCGCAAGCGGTGCTCACCGGCGAATCCGAAATCCTCGTCGCCGGCGGCATGGAATCCATGTCCAATTGCCCCTATCTGCTGATGCAAGCGCGCACCGGCTATCGCCTCGGCAACGGCCAGCTCATTGACTCCATGGTTCACGACGGCCTGTGGGAAGCCTACGAGGACTATCACATGGGCGTCACCGCCGAACTCGTCGCCGAAAAATACAAAATTTCCCGCGCCGAGCAGGATCAGTACGCCCTCGAAAGCCACCAAAAAGCCGTTCGCGCCATGAAGTCCTGCTTCTTCGAATCGCAAATCGTTCCCGTAGAAATTCCGCAGAAAAAGGGCGATCCCATCGTCATCAGCAAAGACGAAACGCCCCGCGCCGACACTTCGCTCGAAGCCCTCGGCAAACTTCGTCCCGCGTTCAAAAAAGACGGCACCGTCACCGCAGGTAACGCGCCGGGCACCAATGACGGCGCCGCAGCGGTCGTCGTCACCAGCGAACGCAACGCCCAGCGCCTCGGCAAAAAGCCCATGGCGCGCATCGTCGCGCAATCCGTCGGCGGCGTCGAACCCAAATGGGTGATGATGGCCCCCGTCGAAGCCGTCAACAAGCTGCTCAAGAAAACCGGCTGGGATCGCGACAAAGACGTTGACCTCATCGAGCTCAACGAAGCCTTCGCCGTGCAAGCCATGGCCGTCGCCCGCGAACTGAAGCTCAATCCCGAAAAAATCAACGTGAACGGCGGCGCAGTCGCCCTCGGCCATCCCATCGGCGCATCCGGCGCGCGCATTCTCGTCACGCTGCTCTACGAATTGCATCGCCGCAATCTGCAGCGCGGCATCGCCGCCCTCTGCCTCGGCGGCGGCAACGCCGTCGCCATGGCCATCGAACGCATGTAACATTGCACTCCTCGGACAGGAGATTCCATGAATCGCCGCGAACTCACGCGTGGAGAGATCGAGGAAGCGATTTCCAACAAGTATTGGGATTTTGGCAATGACGTTCTGTACAGATTATGCGAGTCAAACCCTGCTCACGACCGTGACGACGTTATCATCGCGAAAGTGTGGTTGATCGGTAGGTCGTACGCTGCCACGATCGAACGCCGACGCGAAACAGACGGAATCGTCGGTGATAAGTTTTATGAAGACGTTGTAGCGCCAAGGATTCGAACTTCTGCAATTGACAATTGGTTTCAGGATCTCCGCAATACGCAAGTGAGCGACCTTGCTCAGAGCCTTAAAACCCACCAACAAGTCGTGAGCCTATTTCGTGACATTTGCCATGAAGACAAACACTCCCTCGCTTCAAAGTACCTCCATTTTCATTTTCCGGCGCGCTTCTACATCTATGACTCACGCGCAAGCAAAGCTATTTCGGCCCTTTGCGGAACAACGCCCCCGCCAAATGGGTTTGAAGACGTGTACTCTTGCTTTTTCGCACGTTGTGAGGAATTGAATCGGTCTGTTATCACACCTCTGTTTCGCCGCCTGTCGCCGAGGGAATTTGACAAAGTTCTGCTTCACGAAGCGGCAGGCATAAGCACCGCGGCGGGTTAAATGTTCTGCCCCGTTTGCAAATACGAATTTCGCCGCGGCTTCACGCACTGCAATCAATGTGACGTGGACCGAGCTTAACGAAGCCTCGCCGTGCAGGCCATGGCCGTAGAACGCGTGTAGATTTTGGCTGTCATCCCGAACCCGGTCGCGCCTTCTGCGAACGGCGGTGAGGGACCTGCTTTTCGGCTAGTTTTCTTCTTGCGCTGCGTTTGGGCTGTTTTGTTCTGGAGTGTTTGGCATGACAGGGAACTTCTCTGAAAACAGGCTGGCGTTCCTTGAAGGCGAAGTAATGTTGCTAACTCTAAGCGGAGGGCTTTCCACGCGCGATAGAGGCTCCAAAGTTTACCGCGAGGGGCTCGACGACGACCGCAAAAACACGATACGGAAAGCAATTCGCGAAAAGCTCGCGAGTCTTGTTGCCGGCTATACGACGCCTTGCCCCGAAAAAGCCCATGTTCAGAACATTCAGAAATTCGCAGACGACTTGACGCATGATTTTGGTCAGGACCTGCACAACGGCAGATTCCGAATTGGAGTTTCACAAAAGCTTCTTAATCTTTATCTCAAATATCAATGGCTTCTGGAATGGATTCCCGAGCCTTGCCACTGTCCTTTCGATTCGATAATCATTAAACAGCTAAGTCTTCCGAACCGCATAAACTGGACGGCGTTGGATAAAGTTGAGGCTTACTGGGCGTTAGTCGAAGCAGCGAGGAAACTCTCGGCTGCAGCCGGACTGTCAATCGCGGAATGGGAACTGGCCCACTTTGAAAGGATGCGAGATGGATCAAGTTGAGGTTTGTAAAAAAAATGTTCTACCCCGTTTTGCAAATACGAATTCCGGCTTCACGCGCTGCAACGACTGTGACGTGGATCTCGTTGCCGCTTTGCCTCCCGAAGAAGAGCCCGACCACGCCGCCCCCACCGCCGCCTCATTGCCGAGCACGCATAGCGCGGGCTAAGCTTTGTGGGTCGTGGCTTCAGCCACGACAAAAAATTGCGTAAGCATCTTTCCTATCGCGCGTTTCATCCGCGCGAAGTACTTGCCGCGCAGCAATCTTCGTGCTTGTCTTCGGCTTTCCCCAAATGGGTCAGTTTGAATTTTCTTGATCGTGACACAAGGGGTTGAAATTTAAACTGACCCATAGCCTTTTCCCGCTCCGCCTTCCAAACCGACGCGCCGCATTGTAAAATTCTCCTCGAATGTTCTGCCCCGTTTGCAAATACGAATTTCGCCGTGGCTTCACGCACTGCAATCAATGCGACGTGGACCTCGTCGACGCTTTGCCTCCCGAGGAAGAGGCCGACCACGCCGCGCCCACCGCCGCCGCGACCCTCGACCACCCCACCCTCCTCTGGAGCGGCGCCAGCAGCGCCATTTTCTCCGCGCTCACTCTCGCCCTCGATGAAGCGCATGTGCCCTACAACAAAGAAGAACTCGACGCTCGCCTGCTCTTCACTTCCCAGCACGGCGCTCTGGAAGTCTGGGTGCCCGTCGCCAATCTGCCTCAAGCGCAGCCCATCCTCCAATCCATCCTCGCCAATCCTTTGAATTCCGACCCTGCCGCATCCGCCGCACTCGACGCCGCGAATCAAGCCGCCGCATTCCCTGATGAAGAAGGCGAAGAAGACTTCGGCGACGTTCGCATGGACAACGCCGCCCGCGAACTCTACCCCGAAGACGCCACAGCCGAAGTCTGGTCCGGCCCCGACGAAAGTACAGCCGAGATTCTGAAATCCTGCCTCGCCGAAATCGGCGTCGCTTGCTACATCCAGCGCCCCGATGCCGATACGGAATCAGACCTCGACTCCACCTCGCCCTCCGCGGCACGTGCCAATTCCGCCTCGACCTCAGACGCAGCCGCTGCCACCGAGTCTGCGTTCGCCGTCTGCGTCCTCCCCGAAGACGAATCCCGCGCCTGCGAAATCGTCCGCCAAGTAACCAACGCCGCCCCGCCAGAATAAATCTTCTGCCGTACTAGAACCACGATTCCTCTTGACTCCTACGTAACTGTATAGTATACATAGACTTGCAGGCTGAATGGCAGCTTGCCATAGACGTGCCATAAATGTGAAGGGTGGGGCCGCCTCAGGCGGCTTTTTCGCTTTTTATGCGTTTTTGAAATTCTAATCGAGTACAGGAAAATTAGAATTCGATGCAACTAACACAAAACAAACGCCCGAGGTCATTCCTAATCGAGTTTTTCTACAATTTTTTTAAGATGCCGAGGCCATTTTCGGCCACTCCGCACCCACCACGCTTCAAAAGGGCCACTCGAAAATTAGAAAATCGCGTAAGTCACGCTAAATCAGCCACTTCAAAATTTCTAATCGATAACTTTTGCCACTTTTTTGAAACGGTGACCCTCTGACATGCCAACCAACGAAATCAAAACTGTCGCCGTCCTTGGCGCGGGCACCATGGGCAACGGCATCGCCCACGTTTTCGCGAAATCCGGCTACAAAGTCATCCTGCGCGACGTGGATCAGCCCCGCCTCTCCCGCGCGCTCGACACCATCAACAAAAATCTCGACCGCGAAGTCAAAAAAGCGAAAATCACCGAAGCCGACAAGCCCGAAATCGTCAAACGGATTTTCTGCACCACGGACGCCAACGATCTCGCCGCCGCGGACATTGCCATCGAAGCCGTCCCCGAGCAGCGCGAATTGAAGGAGCGCGTCCTCAAGGAAGCCGACGCCGTCCTGCGCCCCGGCGTGATTCTCGCCAGCAATACTTCTTCGATTTCTATTACCGCGCTCGCCGCAAAAACTTCGCGCCCTGAAAATTTCATCGGCATGCATTTCATGAATCCCGTTCCTATGATGATGCTTGTCGAAGTGATTCGCGGCCTGCAAACCAGCGACGACACATTCAGCGCCACCATGGCTCTCTGCGAAAAGCTCGGGAAAAAACCTGTCGCCGTGAATGACGCGCCCGGCTTCGTCTCGAATCGCGTGCTTATGCCCATGATTAACGAAGCCGCCTACGCGGTGATGGAAGGCGTGGCCACGCCGGAGTCCGTGGACACGGTGATGAAGCTTGGCATGAACCATCCTATGGGCCCGCTCGAACTCGCCGACTTCATCGGCCTCGATGTTTGCGTGGACATCCTCGAAGTGCTGCACGACGGCCTCGGCGATCCCAAGTATCGCGCTTGCCCGCTGCTGAAAAAATACGTCGCCGCCGGCTGGCTCGGCCGCAAATCCTCCCGCGGCTTTTACAAATATTGAAGAAAAGTGAATCTTATGTTCAGGCATCGACCAGCTGCGAACGTTTCACCAAGCGAGGATCCTAGGTGTTCGTTTTGCCAAAAAACGAAACGCAAAGTTAGGCACCTAATAGCGAGTCCCACGCAATCTCCAGTCCGCGTATACATCTGCGATCAATGTGTAAGGGCGTGCGATCAGATTCTCACAGATGAGAAGGTCCGCAAGAAAGAAGGAGGCGGCCGGCTCCGGCGTAAATCCAGCCGCGGCCTCGACGAATGGGTTCGGCAAATATTGGGTGGGGCGCCGAAATAGGCTTTGCCTTTTGTTCGCCTTGTGGTATTTTCTTGGTGTCTTCTTATTCTTGACAGGGCGTAACCAGAGACGTATAAGGCACTCTCTGGTAAACTGCCGCAGCAATCAAAAGATACGGCATGCAAGGCTTGGGACGTCACATCGAGAGAGAGGCTGAAATGACGGACGAAAGAAGCAAGATGCTGGACGCGGCAGTCGCGCAGATTGAAAAGCAATATGGCAAGGGTTCGATTATGCGCCTCGGAAACAAAGACGTGCTGGTGCCGGTCAGCGTGATTCCCACCGGCTCGATTTCCATTGACGCTGCGCTTGGCGTTGGCGGCTTGCCGCGCGGGCGCGTGATTGAGATTTACGGCCCGGAATCCGGCGGCAAAACCACTCTCACTCTGCACGTGATTGCTGAAGCGCAGAAGATGGGCGGCATCGCCGCGTTCATTGACGCGGAACATGCGCTCGACCCGTCCTACGCGCGCAAACTCGGCGTGGACGTGGACAACCTGCTCGTTTCGCAGCCGGACAATGGCGAGCAAGCGCTGGAAATTACGGAAGCGCTGATCCGTTCCGGCGGTGTGGACATCGTGGTGATTGATTCTGTCGCAGCGCTGGTCCCAAAGGCCGAACTGGAAGGCGATATGGGCGACCCGCAAATGGGTATGCAGGCGCGGCTAATGTCGCAGGCGCTGCGCAAGCTCACCGCCATCGTTTCGAAGTCGCGCACCTGCCTCGTTTTCATCAATCAAATACGCGAAAAAATCGGCGTGATGTTCGGCAATCCGGAAACCACCACTGGCGGACGCGCGCTGAAATTCTACTCTTCCATTCGCTTGGATATTCGCCGCATTCAGTCCATCAAAGAAGGCGATCGCGTGATCGGCTCGCGCACGCGCGCCAAAGTCGTGAAAAACAAAGTGGCCGCGCCATTCCGCGAGGCGGAATTCGACATCCTTTACGGCGAAGGCGTTTCGCGCGAAGGCGATTTGCTGGATTTGGGCGTCGCGCGCAACGTGCTCGAGAAATCCGGCACATGGATTTCGTTCCGCGGCGAGCGCCTCGGCCAGGGACGCGAAAACGCGCGCGTTTTCCTGCGCGAAAATACGGACATTCGCAACAAAATCGAAGCCGCGCTGCGCAAGGAACTGGGTCTCACGCACGCCGTGCCGCCCGCACCGGAAGAAGCAGCCAAAGCGGCTACTGCAGCGGCCGGCGCCGAAGCCGCAAAGTCCGGCCCACACGTAGTTGCCGCGGCCAAGGCCAAATCCGCCCGCTAGCGAGCGCTACCCACGGACCTGTCATGACGTCCAATTGAACGGCTGGACTTTTGGCCAGTAGTTCGCCGCCTCCGGAAGTACTAATCTGGTTTGGCACGAAGGTGCCATTACTTTTCGACGTAGCGTTTTCGGCACGCGAGTTGCGATTCGCACGTTTTTAGTTGCGGCGAAGCAGGCACTTACCTAAAATGGCGTCGATGTCACAAAATTGAGACCAGATGGCGGTTGCAGAGGGTTCCCGATGACCAAGTACCCGGCCAGGCGCTACCAGATATTCGGAAAATTGTTCAGTAAATTTGCCCTGCTTGCGGCCCTTACGGCGATCCTGCCATGGTTCGCGTCGGCGCGCTCGAAGGGAGCGACTTCGACTTTGAGGACCAGGCATGCCGCGACGAAACGCGCGACAACCCGGCACGCGGCCGTAAGACGCTCCACGGTCAGGCGCGCCACAGTCCGAACCGTTGCTGCGCGCCGCCGCGTCGTTCGCCATCATTACTATCGCCGCCCCTGGCTTTCGACCTATATCAACGATCCGGGCAAAGGCGATGATGCGCAGTTCGACGATCCGGTCGTGCGTCAGGCCGCTCTGGAAGCTCTTGGTGAACAAAACGGCACAGTAGTCGCCGTGGATCCTTCGAATGGCCGCATTCTCAGCATCGTCAATCAGAAGCTTGCGTATTCCGCCGGATTCGAGCCGTGCTCGACTCTCAAGCCGGTGATCGCCGTTGCCGCGCTGGAAAATCACATCATCACGCCGGACACAATGGTGCGCATCGGCCGCCGCCGTTACATGGATTTGACCGAAGCGCTGGCGCATTCGAACAACGAATTTTTTCAGCAATTGGGCGGCCGGCTGGGCTTCAGCACGGTGCACCATTACGATAGTCTTTTTGGGCTTGGCGAACGCGCCGGCTACGGCATTGAGGACGAGCAGCCCGGAGTTTTGCCAGCCGCGCCGCCAGCTTACGGCGGAGTGGAGCGCATGTGCAGCTTCGGCGAAGGAATCCGCATGACGCCGCTGCAGCTTGCCGCGATTGTCTCGACCATCGCGAATGGCGGCACGCTGTATTACCTGCAATATCCGCAAACTGCTGAGGCGGCGCAGAATTTTCAGCCGCGCGTTCGCCGCACGTTGGCGATTGCGCCGCTGCTGCCCGACCTTCGGCAGGGAATGCTGGCCGCTGTGCTGTATGGAACGGCGCGCCAGAGCAACGATCCGGATGGCGAGCAGGCGCTAGGAAAAACCGGCACTTGCAATGACCCGACCATGGGCGGACGGCTTGGCTGGTTCGCTTCCTACGCGGGACAGGAAAATCCGAAGATTGTGCTGGTGGTTTTGCTGCGCGGCTTGCAGCGCATCGTGAATGGTCCGCATGCCGCCGACGTTGCCGGGAAAATTTACCGCGATCTTTACCAACAAAAGTATTTTGTCAGCAAGCCGGCGGATACGGCGGCGGCCTCAGCCTCCACGGGTGGCACGCAGCGCTGAACAAAAACCATTTGTTGCTGCGCGAATCGCTCTTCTGAAAAATGTTCCCTAGAATTTCGCCTCGCCTGAAGCTCGTCGCTCCGCGCCGCTACGATCCGAATTTCCGAGCAGCGTACCCAAGTCTCGGTGATGGTAATCTTGCAGCAGCCATGCTGATAGGCTAGGTTTATACAACAACGCCCGGGTGGCGGAATGGCATACGCAGGGGACTTAAAATCTGTCCGAGGCACCTAGCAGCAATGCGCACGAAAACGCAGCACAGCGAAAATCCCCTGTATTGACAGCCTCTTTCTGCGATTCGCTCGCGCACGGTCGCGCAGCACGGCGAAGCAAAACGAAAAGCCAACCGACACCAGAACCGGCACCAGCGAAATAGGGTGGTAGGCGATACGCCGACCCGAGAAAATTTAACCCGCTGTTCGCGCCCTTTCTCCGGAACCCAGGGCGAAGCTGAAGTCCAAAGCCGTTATGGATTTGCGCTAGAACGAGAAGCGCAAACCCAGTTCGATCCACCGCGCGCTATTCGTGCGATTCGCTGGAACAAACGTGCTGGTGATCTCCCCGAAGTTCGACGGACTCTGCAGGCTGAGCGGAGCGGTCGCCGATTGACCGGGCGTCTGGAAATTCACATTGTTGAACACGTTTAGGAACTGCGCCGAGAAATCAAGAGTCATCTTCTCGTGAATGGTCGTGGACTTCCCGAGAGACATATCAAAGTTCCACATGCCCATTCCATAGAATGGATTGGCGCTGCCATCCCGTCCATCCGTGCTAAGTTTCACATTCCGGAAGTCCGCGAAAGCCGCAGCAGGATTAGCAAATATATTGAGCCCGGTTCCCCCATTCTTGGGGTCGGTCGCTGTCCCGATGCCATTCGAACCGGTCACCCCGGAGTGGAGGTTGCTCTTAAGACTCGCCGACGAAACCAACGGAATCGCCGGAACATTCGAGCCGATGATGCTTGACACTCCCCAAACCTCGGCGCTTTCTCCCACAGTAGTAGGCAGCCCGGAATACGCTTCGAAAATGCCCGACCAGTACCATCCGCTCAAAGCCCGGTCGAACCTATCGTTCAGATGGAATCGATGGCCGCCCCCCATCGGCAACTGGTAGACGAAGTCTCCCGTGATCAAATGCCGACGGTCATAAATAGAAGGACCGTAACTGGCGTTAATATCAAAGCTGTTCAGATAGTATCCCGCGTTGTCTTGGTTCACTAAACCCTGGTCTAGCGACTTCGAAAGCGTGTAGTTGGCCTGCAGCGTCAGCCCGGAAGAAGTTTTCTTCGTTATGCTGACGATAAAACCGTTGTACTTTGAAGTTCCAACATAGGTCCGCAGTTCAGACAAAACCGTTTGCAGGTTGTCATAGGGTTGCAGTCCCTGTCCGAACCGGTAAAGGTCCATGGTCTGAAACAAGCTTTGCGTCAGGCCGTTGAGAAAAAAATTCGGACTGGAAGCCAAACATGCTGTGTTCGTTCCGCCTCCGCATGTTGCTGCCGCATAGCCGGGCAATTGATTCTCAAAGAAAGGCTGTGCTGTCGGCGTTTGCCCAGACTGCAATGCCGCGGTCACCGCATCAAAGGCCTGCGCGAAACTCTGCTTCGACGTCGGATCGACGAAGAAATAGGGCGAGTTGTTGATATCCACGGAACTGGGCAACCGCGAACCCATATGCCCGATGTATCCAACCTCCAACAATAGGTTGTGCGGAAGCTCGCGCTGAATATCTAGGTCGAGATTAGTCGAGCGACCCACCTTGAAGGCTGGGTCATCCTGGAAAGAAAGAATTTCTCCGAACGGCGTTGTGGGTATCACAGGATTGGAACTTGGCGGAACTGTCGGCAGGGGGATACTGCCGTCCACCCCTACGCGGAAGTCCGAAACTGCCGGGTTCGTGGACGAGCTGCAGCTTGAGCATTGCGGAGTGACACTGTTAATTGTCTGCCCAAAGCCCACGCCCAGCATCGGAATCACAACTGTCTCAATCGTCGATTCGCGGTCATAGACCAGGGAGTAGCCGCCGCGTATCACTGTTTTTCGGTCGCCAAGAACACGACCGAGCATGCCACTCGTGAAGCTTGGATTCCATGCAGCAGAGATTCGCGGCGCCACATCGCCCCAATCCGTGCTGAAGACCGGATGGTGCGCCGAGTTCACCGGCACGTAGCCAGTCGTTGGGTTGTAGATCTGCCCCTGCAGAGCCGCGCTCATCTTGTTTTGCAAATACTGCGGAGCAGTGAGGAACTTGCCCGTCGTAGCGTCGATCAAAATCGTCTGCCGGCCAAGTGTATCCTTCGGCGGAGTCTGCCAGCCATAAGCAAGACCGTAACTGAGCGTGAGCGAGTTAGTGAGGCGCCAGGTGTCTTGGCCATAAAAATAGAACTGGTTCTGCACAGTGTTGTTGCTCAACGGAGTGCCAAAAGGCAACGGGTTCAGCTGTCCATCGCGAACTGCCAGAATAGAAGTATTGTCAGTGAGTCCCAAAGCGCCGGCGTAGAGTTGATTCCAATTCGACAATTGGTTCGGCGGCAGACAATTCGTAGTCACCGACGCACTGCAAGGCTCTGGCGAATCCGACGCCGGGAGCTGAAGAAAAGCGCCCGTGCCATCCACGGTGTCCATTACGGTCACGAGAGAGGTGATCCCGTTGACCACTTTATCGGCGCGATCCGTCAGCAAGGGCAGACGGCGATCATCGGTGCCAAATTCAAAGGTATGCTTGCCGTTAATCCAATCGAAATTGTCCGTGAATTGGATAGTTTTTTCAAAGTAATCCTGGAAACGCGCATTGGAGGATGTGTTGTCTATCGGAGCGCCGAGCAAACCCTCGGCCGGATTTATGGCGACATAGGGGTCAGCACTGATGCCCGTCGCGGTCATTGGCAGATTGAATTGCGCCGCTGAAACAGCGGGACTCTCCACTTGGAAATTCTGCCAGTTGCGTACCCAACCAAAGCGGAAGGTATTTGTAAGCGTTGGAGAAATCAGTGTAGTCAATTGGCCTGTAGCCACCACGCTCCGAATCGGAGAGCTGCTTGGGTCCGTTGGGTTACCGTTCAGAATACTGATTTGGCCACCGCTTCCGATCGAACGCCAATAGCTGTAGCTTCCCGAAAAACGCCACTTGTCAGTAAAATTGTGATCCAGTCGCAGCACACCAAAATCGGTGTCGAGAGGCGTAGACACAGTCCCTCGGAACCCTGTTTCATTTAGACCATCTCCAACACCACCAAAGTTTCCAGCAGATGGCATTAACTTCCAGAAGTCCTGAACAGTTGGACTAATTCCCAGTCCACGCGGATCGCAGGGTGCATTTCCAGACGGACCGCATTTACTGTCCGTTGCCAAATTGTACGTGATTGGATTACCGGAAGCGTCTTTGAAGGTCAGAATACCGGCCGTCAGCGACGAGGTCGGAATGGTGCGCGTAAAGGTCGTGGACTGAGGGAAACGGTCCAACTCATAATTGGCAAAAATAAAGGTCTTGTTCTTGAAAATCGGACCGCCGAAGCGCACCCCTCCGCGATTATCCACGAGGTGTGGTTCTTTAATTCCGGCGGCGTTATTGTCCCAGGAATTCGCATTGAGCGCGCTGTTCTGCGTGTACCAGTAAACAGACCCGTGATATTCGTTCGTTCCGTGACGGCCAAGAAGATTGATTTGCCCGCCCGAACTGCGACCGAATGTGGCATTGGGGTTGGTTACTCCGGTATCTAACTCTTGCACGCTATCAATATTTACAGGGATCCACGTTCCAGCGCCTACCAGGTTGTCGCTGATGTCAATGCCGTCAAGCGTGTACGTATTCTGATCGTCGATGGCGCCGGAAAAGCGCGGCTCCGGCATGGGGAAAGTATTGTCCCCCATTCCGGGCGACACGGAGGGCTGAATGGTAATCAGCTCGGTGGCCTGGTGGTTTAGCGTGGGCAGTTTGTCCATCTCCTGGTCATTAACCACGCCCCCCACCTGCGCCGTCGTCGTCTCCAGTTGTACACTCGCGCCCGCCTCAACCGTGACCGATTGGCTTACCGCGCCGACCTGCATGCTCACATTCACGGTGTAGCTTCTCGCGATGTCTACAATTAGGTGTTGAACGGCAGCATTCTTGAATCCCGATTTTGTTACCGTCACCGTATATGTGCCCGGCGTGACAGTCGGAAATGTGTATTGGCCAGAGCCATTTGCCGTGGTCGTCAGCGACACTCCTGTCGCGATGTTGGTGAGCTTGATTGTGGCGCCCGGAATGACCGCGTTGCTCTGGTCCGTCACCGTGCCGACAATCGTGGATGAGGCGGCCGTCTGCGCTTGCGCAGCTCTCGGAAAAACAAGTCCCACGACAAAAGCGAATACAGCAAAGGCCAAAATTAACCGTTGTCTCACGTGACGGTCCTCCTCAGCTTAATTTTTTCGTTTCTGATTTCCA